>ERZ772991.835-NODE-835-length-33619-cov-3.769753_pt1 | contig 33619 bp, 26 predicted proteins | sample MGYA00511128_ERZ772991 | MGnify/ENA primary metagenome ERZ772991 (study PRJEB29015, sample SAMEA2737655) | human gut metagenome | biome: human gut; feature: human-associated habitat; material: faeces | place: China | collected 2012 ... | reverse complement strand
GATGGTGTTCGTATTCGTGACGCTGCCGGCCTGCACGCGGATGTTCTGCTCGCGGCCGACGGTGTCGTTGAACGTGTCGATGAGGTCGTTGAGCGGGGACTCGGTCTCGCCGCCGTAGACGTGCCAGATCGTCACGGTCACGGGTTCGCGCCCGCCGCCGCAGCCAGCGCAGCCGAGCAGCAGCGCGAGGACAAGCAGCAGCGCGGGGATACGCGCACGGTGGTTCATCCGGGCACCTCCTTACAGGGCGTTTTTTCAGTATAGCGAATTTTTTCCGTCCCGGTAACCAAAATCCGCACATTTTTTACACGTGTCTTGACATGGGGCGCGCCCCGGCGCTATCCTGACGGCGGACTCTACGGAGCGTCGGTTGCATTCCGGGCGGAAATCCGTACAATATATCTGCACGGGAGGTGCGAAACATGGATCAGACACGCACAGGGGCGCTCATCCGCGCCCTGCGGCAGCAGAAAAACCTGACACAGCGGCAGCTCGCCGACGCGATCGGCGTGAGCGACAAGGCCGTCTCCAAGTGGGAGCGCGGCTGCGGCGCGCCGGACATTTCCCTCCTTCCGCGACTGTCACAGGCTCTGGGCACGAGCGCCGAGGCGCTGCTCCGGGGCGATCTGGAGGAAAATGATTTGACAAACGGAAACATGAAGCGCGTGCGCTTTTGCGTCTGCCCGCACTGCGGCAATCTGCTGCTGGCGAGCGACGCGGCGGACGTGACCTGCTGCGGCCAGACGCTGCGGCCCCTGACGCCGCAGACGCCGGACGCCGCCCACCGCCTGACGGCGGAGCTGAGCGACGGTGAGTGGTATCTCACGTCTGACCACCCCATGCGCCGGGAGCATTACCTGTCGTTCGCGGCGCTGGTCAACGAGGACACGGTCGTGCTGCGCCGGCTCTACCCCGAGTGGGGCGCGCAGACGCGCCTGCCGTACTTCGCGCACGGCACGCTGCTGTGGTACTACACACGGCACGGGCTGTTCGCGCAGAAGATCGACGCGCACAAAAAGTGAGCAGAAAACAGCAAAGGCGTCCCCTCTCAGGGACGCCTTTGCTGCGGTTTTGGATGCATTACGCGATGCCGGTGACGGTGTAGTCCTTGGCCTCGACCGTGTGCTTGAGCACGGCGTCGTCCACCGGGGCGCTGAGCGTCACGACGGCGGTGCCCGCCGTATGGCTGACTTCGGCCTCCATGACCTCGGGCAGCGCCTCGAGCGCCTTCTTCACGGTCGCCTCACAGTGACCGCACATCATGCCTTCGATGGTAATGGTCTTTTTCATAGCTGTTTCCTCCTTGATTTCGGGTACTTTTTTGAGATGGTTTGCGCGTTTATGATCGTGGCGCGTATCGCGCAGCCGGAACAGATTCAGGCGCAAGGCGTTCGTGACCACGCAGAAGCTCGACAGGCTCATGGCTGCCGCGCCGAACATGGGGTTGAGCGTCAGGCCGAGCGGGACGAACACGCCCGCCGCGATGGGGATGCCAATCGTGTTGTAGAAAAACGCCCAGAACAGGTTCTCGTGGATGTTGCGCAGCGTCGCGCGGCTGAGCCGGATGGCCGCCGGGACGTCGCTCAGGCGGCTGTTGACGAGCACGACGTCGGCCGCGTCGATGGCCACATCCGTGCCCGCGCCGATGGCGATGCCGATGTCCGCGCGCGTGAGCGCCGGCGCGTCGTTGATGCCGTCGCCGACCATGGCGACCTTGCCGCGTGCGCTCAGGCGGCGGATCTCGCGCTCCTTACCGTCGGGCAGCACACCCGCGATCACCTCGTCCACGCCGGCCTGCGCGCCGATGGCTTTCGCCGTGCGCGCATTGTCACCCGTGATCATGACGACACGGATGCCCATGTTGCGCAGCTCGCGGACGGCCTGCGGGCTGTCGGGCTTGAGCACGTCGGCCACGGCGATGATGCCGAGCAGCTTCCCGCCGCGGGCAAAAAACAGCGGCGTCTTGCCGGCCTCCGAGAGCGCTTCCGCCTGCGTCTGCATGGGCGCGGAGATCTCGGCCACGGTGCGGAGGAAGTCCGCGTTGCCGCCGCAGAGCGGCTGTCCGTCGAGCACGGCGCGCAGACCGTTGCCCGGCAGGACCTGAAAGTCCGCGACCTCGGCGGCGGTCAGCCCGTCGGCCTCCGCGCGGCGCAGCACCGCCTTGGCCAGCGGGTGCTCGCTCCTGCGCTCGAGCGCGCAGGCCAGGCGCAGCAGCTCGCCCTCCGTCACACCGGGGGCCGGACAGATGTCCGTCACGGTCGGGTCACCGGAGGTGATGGTGCCGGTCTTGTCGAGCGCGACGATCTGGATGCGGCCGGTCTCCTCGAGGGAGGCGGCCGTCTTGAAGAGAATGCCGTTTTTCGCGCCCATGCCGCTGCCGACCATGATCGCCACCGGTGTGGCGAGGCCAAGCGCGCACGGGCAGCTGATGACGAGCACGGAGATGCCGCGCGCGAGCGCATAGCCCACGGTGCGGCCGAGCAGCATCCAGACGACGAACGTCACGAGCGCGATGCCCATGACCGACGGCACGAACACGCCGGACACCTTGTCCGCGATCTTCGCGATCGGCGCCTTCGTAGCCGCCGCGTCGCTGACCATCTGGATGATCTGCGAGAGGGTTGTGTCCTCGCCGACGCGCGTGGCGCGGCACTTGAGAAAGCCCGACTGGTTCACCGTCGCGGCCGAGACGGACGCGCCCGGTGCCTTGTCGGCCGGGATGCTCTCGCCCGTGAGCGCCGCCTCGTTGACCGCGCTCGTGCCGGCGAGCACGACGCCGTCGACCGGGATGCGCTCGCCCGGGCGGACGAGGAACACGTCGCCCTTCTGCACCTGCTCGACCGGGACGGTCACCTCCGCACCGTCGCGCTCGACGGTGGCGGTCTTGGGCGCAAGCTCCATGAGGCTGCGCAGTGCGTCGGTCGTTTTGCCCTTCGAGCGGGCCTCGAGCGTCTTGCCCACCGTGATGAGCGTGAGGATCATGGCGGCGGACTCAAAGTAAAAGTCATGTATATAGCCCATGACGGCCTGCTCGTCGCCGCGCACCTGCGCGCCCGTCATGGCAAAGAGCGCATACGTGCTGTACACGAACGCCGCCGTCGCCCCGAGCGCCACGAGCGTGTCCATGTTCGGCGCACGGTGCCAGAGCGCCTTATAGCCGCTGATGAAAAACTTCTGGTTGATGACCATGATGATCACCGTCAGCAGCAGCTGCGTCAGGCCCATGGCGACATGGTTGCCGTCATAAAACTTCGGCAGCGGCCAGCCCCACATCATGTGGCCCATGGAAAAATACATCAGCACGAGCAAAAAGCCCAGCGACCAGAAAAGTCTGCGCCGCAGCTTCGGCGTCTCGTGGTCGGCGAGCGCGTCCGCGTCCGCGGAGCCGGAGCTCGCCTGCGCACCTTTGACCGATGCGCCGTAGCCCGCGGCCTGCACCGCGTCGATGATGGCCTGATCCGCCGCCGTGCCCTCCACCCCCATGGAGTTGGTCAGCAGACTGACCGAGCACGCCGTCACGCCCGGCACGCCCGACACCGCCTTTTCCACGCGCGCCGAGCAGGCCGCGCAGCTCATGCCGGTGACATGGTATTGCTTCAAAGTGGTTCCTCCTTTGCGGTGCGGCTCATTTCATGAGTTTTTGCAGCGTCGCCACCAGCTCGTCGATCACCTCGTCCTTGCCGTCGCGGATGTCCTCGACGACGCAGGTGCGGATGTGGCTGGCCAGCAGCTCCTTATTGAATGCATTGAGCGCCGCGCCTGCCGCCGCCGACTGCACGAGGATGTCCGGGCAGTAGGCGTCGTTCTCGACCATGCCGCGGATGCCGCGGATCTGGCCCTCGATGCGGTTGAGCCGGTGGATGAGCCGCTTGTATTCCTCCGGCGTGCGCTCCTTCTTGCGCTGCGAGCAGCCGCAGCAGCCGGTTTTTTTCTCATCGTCCATGTATTTGTACCTCATTGTTTCCGATATACCCCTTGGGGGTATATTCGAATATATACCCCCCAAGGGTATTTGTCAAGAGGGCGCGTGCATTTTCTTGACAGCGGGCGCGCCCTTGCTTATCATAAGGACACAACGAAAGGAGTGTTTCCATATGAAGGTATGGTTATCCCGCAATGCAAAGCGCTTCGCGGCGCTCACCCTCGCGCTGGTGCTCGTGCTGGCGCTGGCCGCCTGCGGCAGCAAGACGCAGACGCCGGAGACGTCCTCCACCCCCACGGTCGTGACGCCGCCGGTGCAGACGCCCGCAGACCCGACCTCCGACCCGGCCCGCCCGGCCGGCACGGAGACGGACCAGCTGACCACGGTGCTCGACGACATTGAAAAGAACGTGCAGCTCGGCGTGACCGGCAGCTCGCTCAAGGCAGTACCCTACGCCGTGAAGCTGCTCGACTGGGGCGCGGCGAGCACGATGACCCAGAGCGAGATCAAGTCCGCCGTCGTCGCGTGGCTCAGCGACAAGGGCAATGACGCGCAGGTCTCCTTCAGCCAGCAGATGGACCTGATCGACACGACCTGCCAGGCGCTCATGGGCAGCGGCGCGCGCGACCTGCTCGATTCCGCCGGCTGCCAGAACGTCAAGGGTGACTGGCCGGTGCAGGCGTCCGACCGCGTGGAGGCCATCCTCGAGGCCGTCGGCCTGCGCGGATAATTTGCAGGCAGAAAACCGCCACGCCCCTGCGCGCCGGAATGGCGCGCAGGGGCGTGGTTTTTGTTTTGCTGCCGGTGCTCAGCCGTGGTAGTCGCCGGTCGCGGAATCGACCGTGACGTAGGGCACGACTTTGCCGTCGATCTTCACATAGACCTGATAGATGCCGTTTCCGAGATCCTCGTAGTGGTCGGGCGTGACGCCGTAGTCTTCGAGCAGGCTCCGTTCAAACTCGGCCTTCCAGCCGTCTCTGCCGGCGTCTTTTCCGGCGGCGGGCGTCGGTGTCGCGGCCGGGGCGGCGATGACGGGCGTCTCAACGGCCGGGGCCGCAGGCGTCTGTGTGGGGTCGGATGCGGCGGCGGTCTGCCTGCCGCAGGCAGTCAGCGCCAGCAGGAGCACGGCGGTCAGCAGCGCGGCCGCGTGTTTGCGGTGGGTCATGAGTGTTTCCTCCTTAGTAATGGTGTTTTCGGTGTTTTCGCAGACATTTTACATCAAAATTCGCAGAAATACCCCCCCTGGGGTGCAAAATTCAGATGTGAATTCAGATTTTAATTTTACACAAGCATGGCAGCGGGCGGTTTTTTTGCGTTTGACAGGGCCTCCGGCGCGGGATATTCTGTCAGCAGAACGGAGGGGACGCGCGTGCCGGAAAAGTATGTTTTGCCGATTGTGATGCTGGTGGCTTGGCCGCTCCATGTTGCGTTTGTGCGCGTCGCAATCGAAGGTGTTTTGAGAGCGGCCATGAGCAAGACGATGATTCGGAAACAGCGAAAGGCGCACCCTGGATTCTGGAACTGGCTGACCTACCGTGGCGTCGCATCGGCAATTCCGCTTCCGATCCGAATTTGGTACTATTGTGAACTGCTCAAATATCCGATTGCGGCACTCGCGTTCTATGTGCTGATGTGGCTGCTCGGCGTACCGCTCGATCCGCTGCGGAAATGGCCGGCGATTATTCTCATATCTTCAGAATTGATTCTGGTTGCGTATTATGTATTTTTTACTGCACAAGGGGCAGGGCCAGAGGATCGCCGTATGCCCGCGTGGACGGTCAAGCACTTTTCCCCCGACCGCAGCGATGACAGAAAGCCGCGGTGATGACATGCACGGAAAACAGAGTTCAAAAAACAGGCTGAAAAAACGGCTGCTCAAACGGCGGCAGGCGATGACCAAGCGCTGGGACAAGCAGAGCACGCGCCGTCATCTGCCGGTGTACCTGCTGCTTCTTTGCAAAACGTAAAAATTCACGGTCCGCCGCAGGGTTTTCCCTGCGGCGGACATGTTTTTGCGCAGCGGGCAGATTTTATCTGCTCGAAGGCGATTATCGAGTACATTTACTATTATTTCCGGATTCAATGAAAACGAAACAGTCTGAGCCCCGTGCAATACAGGATTCAGACCGTTCAGGTCGCTTGATCTTTTTTGTCTAGCTTTTGGGGTTCACTTCAATGCATATTTCCGGGCTGTTTCTGCCTTTCCAGAGCGGACGCGCCCATATGGATTTTCATACATCCGGCTCTGCGAGCATGCGCTTGATCTCCGAAAGCGTTTCCGGGCTGAGGACCTCGTCTTTCCGCTCAATGGAGCACATGATGGACATTGCGCCCCGGATCTCTCCGTACACCCGCAGCGGAAAGGACACGGTCAGGCAGCCGCTGAGCCATTCCTCATTGTGCACGGAGTAGCCGACGCGGCGGATCAGCTCCAGGTTTTCCCGGAGCTCTTTCTCACTGGTAATGGTTGTGCTCGTGTACTTGATGAACTTCAGACCGGACAGATACTCCGAAAGCTGCTCCTCAGACAGCGTGGACAGCAGGAGTTTTCCCGGCGCGGAGCAGTAGTGCTGCCGCTTGGGGTCAAAAAAGGCGTTGTTATAGGAGATGTTCTGTGTCTGAAGATCCTTGTGCAGGGTGATCGTACTGAGCCCGTAAAAGGCCATGATGTGCGTCGTCGCGTTCAGGTTATAGGCCAGCGTGTGCATCACATCCAGATAGCGGACGGTCAGCGGATGGCTGACGATCAGATTTGACGCGATTTTCAGCAGCCGATCTGTGAGCCGGTATTTTCCGATTTGCTCGCACTTATCCACATATCCAAGATTTTGCAGCGTGATTAGAAACCTGTCCGCGCTCGAAGCATGCGTATCGAGCCGCTTCGCGATCTGAAGCACCGAGAGTTCGCCGTTGGTTTCGGCCAGCAGTTCGATCAGCCGGATTGTTTTCTCTACCGATGCGATGTTGTAGGAATAATCGTTCGCTTCGCTCATGTTTTCTGCACCTCCGATTGGAAGCGTTCTCCGCCATTGTCTTTCCCCCTAAATTATATATGAGCCGCACAAAAAATTCAACTCGATCCGGATTGCGCAATACGCAATCCGGATTGCATTATATACTGGATACTTCCCGAACAGAAAAATGTTGGTTGCTATTTGTTGGTTCATATTTACAAATAAATGCGCGTGTGCTACCTTGATTTTAGTCATTATGACAAAAAGAAAAGGAGAGAAGAAAAATGAATCTGCCAATGTATCAAATCGACATCCAGAAACTGCTTGCAGGTATGCCGGACGACTCGTGGTTTACCCACGCCCAGATCTTCGATGATCTGCTCTGCGTTGCCAACAAGAGCACCGCCTCGTTTGTTCTGAAGACCTCCGAGGGCCTCATCGTGATCGACGCAATCTATCCCAAGGAGACGATGTTCCACGCGATCGTCTCTGCGATCGAGGATATCGGCTGGGATCCGCATGAGATCCGCAAGTTCGTGATCACGCATGGACACTTTGACCACTGCGGCTGCGGAAAGTGGCTGGTTGACAGCTTCGGCTGCGAAACGTATCTGAGCAAGATCGACGATGATTTCTGGGAGCAGCACCCGTTCTTCCCGGACAGGCCGGATACCTGGAAGAATTTCCGGATCGACCACTACATCGACGATGGCGATGTGATCACGCTCGGCGACCACTGGATCCGCGTTCTGTTCACACCCGGACACACGCCCGGCGGCCTGAGCTTTATCTTCCCCGTGCATGACAACGGTGTCGAGCACATGGCCGGTATGTGGGGCGGAACGAATCCTCCGGCGACGATCGAGGGGAATGTGCAGTACCTTTCTTCGATCGAGCATTTTGCCAAGGAGACGGCAAAATATCACTGCGATGTTCCCATCTGCAATCACCCGGACTTCGACAACGGCTATCTGAAGATGGAATGTGCAAGAAACAGAAAGGCGCACATGCCGAACTGCTACTGCATCGGGGAGAGCGAATTCCAGCGGTTCAATGACATTTTCAAGTGCCTCGCCTACGGAAAGCTGAGAGCAATCGACGCGAGCGCGAATCACTGATGGGAAACGGAGAGAAATGAGATGAAAAACAGCAGAATCTTCATTCTTGCCTGCGGCATTATCTGCAGTCTGATCATGGGTTTTGCCTATACCTATAGTATTGTGCAGCCCTACATCATGGACTACTTCTCGATCGCGTCGTACATGGCAAGCCTTCCTTATACGATCTTCCTCGCGCTGTTCGTTGTCGGCAACTATGTTGGCGGCGTGATGCAGAAAAAGCACAGTGTCAAGATGATCATGCTTATCGGCTATCTTCTGATGGCCGCCGGCCTGTTTTCCACATCCCTTCTGCCGAGCAGTGCACCCGCCGGCATGTGGTTCACCTATGGCACCCTCCTTGGAATCGGCGACGGCATGGTATACAATGTCATTATTGCAATGATGCAGAAATGGTTTCCCGACAAGAAGGGGCTTGCGACCGGCATCACCCTTGCTGTTCTCGGCATTTCGGCGACGATCCTTTCTCCGCTCAGCAGCACATGGCTCACAAACTATGGCTTTACGGGAACGTTCCGGATACTCGCAGTCATCTTTGCTGTCGTCGCAGTGTTCGGCATGCTGACCATCAAGGCACCCCCTGCGGGATATATGGCCGACTACAAGCCGTCGGGCGTGGTCGCCGTTTCCAAAAACACCTGCACGACTGCACGCGATTGCTTCCGGTGCAGAGAATATTATCTCCTAAGCCTTGTCTATTTCTGCGCGATCCCGGCGTTTGTGCTTCTCAGTGCGATCTTCGTCAGCTACGGTACATCCAGAGGTCTGGACAAGACACTGCTCGTGACGGGTGTTTCCGTCGCGTCGCTCATGCAGGTCGCCGGCCGCTTCCTGATTTCCACAGGCAGTGATAAGATTGGCCGCAAAGGCGCTATGCTCCTCTGCTTTGCAATCACGATCCTTGCCATCGTGTTGCTCACGTTCTCCAAGGGAATTGTATATGTCGTGTGCTTCTGGCTGCTCAGCTTCACTTACGGCGGTACGGCGGCGACCATGCCCTCGCTCACGACCGACTATCTCGGCTCCGAGAACGCTGGTCTTGTCTGCTCACTTGTTATGATCGGCTTCGGCGTTGCCTCAGTCGGAACAAGCTTCCTCGCCAAGGCCGTCAACACCTCCATGGCCTTCATCCTGGCCGGCGTAATTGCCATTGTCGGCATCCTCGTCACACTTGCGCTTCCCAAACTCGGGAAGGCAGAACAATAATTCCGGGCTTCCGGCCCGTATCTCGGGCCGGAAGCTTTTTTTTCGCAAAAATATGATTTTTCACACAGGGGATACTTGACAACTATCCCCTGTATTGTGTTACTTTATAAGTTCAGAACAAGTTAGGAGGTCAGAAATGACGAAATACAAGAAAGTCACACCTGAAATTGCCGCGCAGCTTCAGGCCATCGTGGGCGCGAAGCGCTTTTTCGCAGGCGATGCGGTGAAAGACGACTTCAGCCACGACGAAATGCCTATCTACGGCAAGTATTATCCCGAGGTGGTCTGTGAGGCCGAGAGCACGGAGGAAGTGTCCGCGATTTTGCGTGTGTGCTACGAAAATGACATCCCCGTCACGCCGCGCGGTGCGGGCACGGGCCTCGTCGGCGGGTGCGTGCCGCTGTGCGGCGGCGTGGTGCTGTGCACGACGCGCATGAACAAGATTCTCTCCTACGATATGAACAACCTCGTCGTACACATCCAGCCCGGCGTGCTGCTGTGCGATCTTGCGGCCGACGCGCTCACGCGCGGCCTGATGTACCCGCCCGATCCGGGCGAGAAGACCGCGACCGTGGGCGGCAATGTGTCCACGAACGCGGGCGGCATGCGCGCCGTGAAGTACGGCGTGACGCGCGACTATGTGCTGGCCATGACCGTGGTGCTGCCCGACGGCAGAGTCATGGAGCTCGGCAAGACCGTGTGCAAGACCAGCTCCGGCTACAGCCTGCTGCACCTGATGATCGGCTCGGAGGGCACGCTCGGCGTCATCACGGAGCTGACGCTCAAGCTCATCCCCAAGCCGGAAATGAACGTGAGCCTCATTCTCCCGTTTGCCGATGTGGAGACCGCCATCGCCTCCGTACCGCAGATCAAGCTGGCCAACCTTGACCCGCAGTCGATCGAGTTCATGGAGCGCGACATCGTCGATTCCTCGGCGGCGTTCACCGGCAACACCATCTTCCCCACGGTCGTGGACGGCAAAGAGGCCGGTGCATACATCCTCGTCACCCTCGTCGGTGACAGCGAGGCCGAACTGACCGCGAAGATGGACCGCCTCGGCGCGCTTGCCGAGCAGCGCGGTGCGTACGACACGCTCGTCGTCTGGACCGACGGCCTGAAAAAGGACGTCTGGGCCGCGCGCAGCGCGTTCCTGACCGTCATCGAGGCGGACACGAAGCTGCTCGACGAGATGGACGTCGTCGTGCCGGTCGACCGCATCGCGGAGTTTCTTGTCTACACCCGTGCTACCGGCAAGGCGGAGGGCATCACCATCCGCAACTTCGGCCACGCGGGCGACGGCAACCTGCACATCTACTGCTGCGCCAACGACATGGAGCTCGACGAGTTCAAGCGCCGCAGCAAGGCCGTCATGGACAAATGCTATGCCAAGTGCATCGAGTTCGGCGGGCAGGTCTCCGGCGAACACGCCATCGGCCACGCAAAGAAGCAGTACCTGGTGGAGTCCGCCGGCGAGACGGCGTTCGGGCTCATGCAGGCGATCAAGCAGGTGTTTGACCCCAAGGGTATCCTCAACCCCGGCAAGGTCTGCACCAACGTCGAGGAGGGCTGAAGCATGCTGAATATTCTTGTTTGCGTCAAGCAGGTGCCCGACATCAACCTCGTGAAGATGGACCCCGTCACGGGCAGTCTGATCCGCGCGGGCGTGCCGGCGATCCTCAATCCGCTGGACGCCAACGCGCTCGAGGCGGCCGTGCGCGTCAAGGAGGCGCACGGCGGCACGGTCACCGTCATCACGATGGGGCCGGACATGGCCAAGGAGGCGCTGCGCGAGTGTCTCGCCGCGGGCGCGGACCGCGCCGTGCTGCTGTCCGACCGCGCGTTTGCCAACGCCGACACCCTCGCCACGAGCTACGTCATCGCGAGCGCGGCAAAGCAGCTCGGCGATTTTGACCTCATCTTCTGCGGCAAGGAGTCGCTCGACGGCGCGACCGGGCAGATGGGCTCGCAGCTGGCCGAGCGCTTCGGTGCCAGCCAGATCTCCTCGACGGCGAAGATCGTCGAGGTGGACACGGCCGCGCACACCATCACGGCCGAGCGCGACCTCGAGCGCGGCACGGAGGTGCTGCGCGCCAAGTATCCCTGCCTGCTCACGGTCGAGAAGGCGAACTTCCGCCCCCGCATCCCGAACCTGAAGCGCTGGAAGGCCTCGCGCACCGCGGACATCGCGGTCTACAGCGCGGCCACCATCCCGGGGCTCGACCCCGCGCAGATCGGCGACCCCGGCTCCCCGACGAAGGTGCCGCGCACCTATCCGCCGGAGGTCGGTGCGAAGGGCAGCATGATCGATGAGGGCAGCACGGAAAAGAACGTGGACCGGCTCTTCGGGCTGATCGCGGATGTGCTTTGAGGAGGTGCAGGCAGTGAATAAAACAGATTATAAAGATATGTGGGTCTTCATCGAGCGCGACGGCGACAGCGTGCTGCCGGTCTCGCTCGAGCTGTGCTCTGAAACGCGCAGGCTCTGCGACGCGAGCGGCGAGAAACTCGTCGCGGTCATCGTCGGCAGCATCTCGGACGGCGAGCTGCAGCGCGTGCTCGACTGCGGCGTGGACAAAATCATCCACGTGACCGGCACGGGCTATGACTACTTCAATAACGATGCGTACACCAACCTCTTCACCGTCCTGTGCCGGAAATACCGGCCCACGGCGGTCATGGTCGGCGGCACGATCAACGGGCGCGACTTTGCACCGCGCTTCGCCGCGCGTCTCGGCACCGGCTGCACCTCGGACGCGACCGAGCTCGTCTGGGATTCCGGGACGACGGACATCGAGTTCGTTGAGCCCGCCGTCGGCGGCAAGATGATGGCCGTCATCACCGTGCCGGTCGCGCGCCCGCAGGTCGGCACCATCCGCCCGGGCACGTTCAAGTGCGTGCCCTGCGGCGCACGTGCGCACGAGGTGATCGAGGAGCACATCGACTTCCCGGTCGCGGACATCCGCACCGAGATCCTCGACTTCCGCGCTGACGATCTCGACGAGCGCCTGAACATCGCGGACGCGGACGTGATCGTCTGCGTCGGCAACGCGATCAAGGGGGCGGATGCCCTGCCGCGCTACCGCCGCCTGGCCGAGCGCCTCGGCGGCAAGCTTGCCTGCACGCGCCCGGTGTTCGACCGCGGCGTGCTGCCGTTCAAGCTCGTCATCGGGCAGTCCGGCGCCGTGGTCAAGCCGAAGCTGCTGCTGTCGTTCGGTGTGTCGGGCGCGGTCAACCACGTCACGGGCTTCTCGGATGCAGACGTGGTCGTCGCCGTGAACACCGACCCCGAGGCGGCGATCTTCAACTACTGCACCTACGGCATCGTCGGCGACATGGACGAGGTCTGCGAGGCCATGCTCGCAAAGCTCGGCGCGTGAGCCGGAACGAACATGCAAAAAAGCACCCGAAAGGGTGCTTTTTTGCGTGCTGCGGCGCTGGGGCATGCAGGATGACGTAGATAAAACGCGGGCGGGGCTGATGCACCGCCCGCGCCATAGTTCTAAATACACCGCTATGCGTCCACGTCGTACTTATATATTCTCAGGATAGACGTGGTATTATTGAGCCGCTTTCCAAGCGGCTGCGGCAATTTGCTTACCAGCATGCTCAGCAGCTTATCAGAGTATGGAACGATGATCCGTTCGTGTCGGGCGGAACTGCAGATCTGGTTGATCCTGTGCTGATACTTCAGTGGGATTTTTTGCTTGCTGATATAGATCCAGAACTGCTTGGTCGTTCCCACGTCGATGCCCAATTCCCGAATCTCCGGATAAGGGATATAGATCCGCCGTTTGAATAGAGCTTTGAGCAAAACGCCTTCCTGCGTCAGATATAATACTCCAAAATATTGATACGAAAAGTGGAGAGTGACTACGTAGAGTAGCAACAATATCACAGAGTAGATAATGACTACTTGAAATGAGTCAGAATGTACAACTGCATTCGCGCCCTGCACATACATAACATCCGAGATATCCGAAATGCATGGTTTATATAACACAAAATACGATACAGTCGTTGTAAAAGCCAAAAAGCTAATAACCAGAACACTCAAGCCGGAAAACAAGTGATATTTTGAGGAGATGGTATCTTTCATAGAATCAACACCTCCTCACTTTCTCGAAAACAGGAGGTTGTACATCCAGGTCAGCGCACCGGCAGAATCGAGCAGTGCAGTGACGTCACCCTGCGCGTTGAGGACGTAGTAGTAGAGCTCCGTTGTCTGGCCGTGCTTGTAGATCATGGCGAACGGCTGGTTGCCGTCGTCGTACACGAACTCGAGGGACTGCATCGCCTGGTAAACCGTATCGTCGCTGTTGCGCGTCTCCCACTGCTGGCGCATGACCTTGCCGGAGAGCGTGGTATAGGTATAGGTCGTCGTGCGCTGGTTGGAGGTCGTGTAGACCTGCTTGCCGCTGCGGACGCCGGACATGTCGTAGGTGTAAGAAACCTGCTTGCCGTCCACTGTCGCGGAGGCGAGCTGGCGGCCCTTCGTCCACGTGAAGGCATAGTCCTTGCCGTTGTAGTACGTGACCGGGTTGCCGGAGGACGGAAGGTCGCTCGTCCGGGTCTGGCCCTCGTAGAGAATGTCCTTCGTGGTGCTGCCGGATGTCACGCTCGTGAGCAGATCCGGCCACGAGGGGTTGGTGTAGCCGAAGGACTTCGTGACCGCGCCGCCCTTCGTGATGCTCCGGATGTTGCCCGCCGTGTCGTAGGCGCTGCGGCGCAGCGTGATACAGCAGACAACGATGATGATCTGTGGTTGTGTGCTGACGGTTGTACGCATCATAGTGACCACTTATCCATTTCCATGCGGGCGGTGCATCAGCACCGCCCGCTGTAGATATCCGTGGCAATATATGATCTATCATTCCATATTAATTTCCCGAATCAATGGCTCCCCGTTGGCGGCCTGCTGAAAATATTCTATAACTGCCCGATTGTTCTCGCGGTTGATCAGAAGTCCGGGCATAATCAACAGAGAAAAGAAAAGGATGCACATAGCAGCCATGCAGAGGAACACCAGCCAGGTATCTACACGCACTCGGCTAACGCAAAACACAAACCAAACCAAAAGCACTACCAGCTTCAGCAGCACCTGCAACGGGTAACGAAAGCTTCCTTCTAGGATTGTATAATTCCCTTGCGTTTGGAGTGTGCCGAAAAACACTCTCTTCGGAAACATATCATATCCATGTACCATGACTGCCCAGACGCGTTCACCTTCTACCTGACCATATAGACCACGCCGGCCATTCGCTGGTGTTTTCACACTGCGCAAAAGCTTACCAAGAGGCCAGTCCGCTTGCATACCCGCGCGCAGCCGAGCTTTAGCTTCACCTAGCGGCAGCGGTATTTCAAAGCGTTGCTTCATTCTAGTCAGCGTCCTTTCGTAGGCCTACCTTTTAGAGGGATGACCCATGTATAAGTAATTAATCCGTGAAACTCGTAGCCTTCTCCAAGCGAAACAGAATATCCATTATATGTTGAAGAAGTCATTTCACCAGCTACGCCACGGACAGTACCGCCCACAGCGACACCCCATCCCTGCAAATCCCAAACTAATGATGCATCGGGATAGTATAATTGGCTAGCCATAGTACCAACATTCCCAATCCCCAGGTCAGCAGTTAAACTCGCACCTAAACCGCCGCCGAAGCCAGCAGTAAGTGAAAGAGCTACATTTCCGCAATCATCTTCAATAATTGCAGCAGATACTGAGCCTGCAACGCCCCATCCGCCTGCAGCAGAAATGCCGCCGCCGCCGACACCTTTTGGCTCCGGTTTCTTCTCATACCCGCCGATGTTTTCCCACGCATCATGTGTCCAAACACCATTTGCATAATAGCATTTTCCATCTTCATCGCTAAAATTTATAGGATTATTGGTACAATACGCAAACATGTTGCATTCGAGGAACTCGGCAACATTAGTCGTTACGACCCCATCCGCGTTGATGAACCGGCAGTTGGCAAAGTCATAGTACCGGCTCTGGAGGTAGTAAAGGCGCGTTTCGCGGTCGTAGTAATAGCCACGGTAGCGAAGCGGGTTGATGTGCCCGATGAAGGTGGCATCCGTGGTCTTTTTGCCGTCAGCACCATGCACGGAGTAGTTGCCCCACGCGCCGTAGTTGTAGGACGCGGCGAGCGTGCCGGCGGAATTCAGAAGGGCAATGACGTCGCCCTGCGCATTGAGGACGTAGTAGTAGAGCGTCGAGGTCGAGCCGTCGTTATAGATCATGGCGAACGGCTGGTTGCCGTCGTCGTAGACAAACTCGAGAGACTTGTTGCCCCAAGTCTGCCGCATGACCTTGCCGGAGAGCGTGGTGTAGTTGTACGTCGTGCCGTTGACCGTTTTGCTGGTACGGACACCGGACATGTCATAAGTATAGGAGACCTGCTTCCCGTCGACCGTCGCGGAGGCGAGCTGGCGGCCCTTCGTCCACGTGAAGGTATAGTCCTTGCCGTTGTAGTACGTAACCGGATTGCCGGAGGACGGGAGGTCGCTCGTCTGCGACTGGCCCTCATACAGGACATCCTTGGTCGTGCCGTTCGCCGTCACGCTCGTGAGCAGATCCGGCCACGAGGGATTCGTGTAGCCGAAGGACTTTGTGACCGTGCCGTCTTTCGTAATACTCCGGATGTTGCCCGCCGTATCGTAGGCATAGAGGAAGGTCGTCTTGCTGCTGTTCTTCTCAGACACCAGCTGGCCCTGCGCGTCGTAGGTATACTCCTTCAACTGCGCCGCCTTGGGCACGCTCGTGCCCGCAGTGACGATCCTGGAGATGTTGCCGGCTGCGTCGTAGGTATACGTGAAGCCGCGGCTGCTTGAGCCGAACGTATAGCCCGTGCTCGCCAGACGCGTGCCCATCCGGTTGCAGCCGTCATCCTCTGCGATGACCGCATAGGTATAGGTGCGGTCATAGACCTTGGTCTGCTTCCCGTTCTGGCCGGGCCCGGTGACGCTCTTGGACTTCAGCTGGCGGAGGTCATTGTATTTGTATTCGGACGTGATGGCGCTCCGGTCCGGAATCGTGGTCGTGATGGCGCTGATCGTGCCATCGACCTGTTTGCCGTCACTATTCTGGCCGGTGTAGGTATAGCTCTGCCGGAACGTGTCGCCGCCGAACTGCCACGACTGCGATGTGAGCCGGTTTGCGTTGTCGTACATGTGCTGCGTGAGCTGCACGAGTGTGCCGTCGCCCGTCGACTGGCGCGAATGGATGAGCCGGCCGAGGCTGTCATACTGGTAGCTGTACTGCTCCGTGACCGCGCCGCTGCCGTCCGTGACGTACTGCCGCGCAAGGTCGTTGTCGCCGCTGTAGTCGTAGTGGTATGTTGTACCGTCATTATACGCGGCGGTGCGCTGCCTGTCAAACGCGTCATAGGTGTAGCTGACACTGTCGCCGTTGCCGTAGGTCATCGTGGCCAGCCGGCCGTTATTGACGTTGCCCTCATATGTATACGACGCGAGGGTGACGGGCGCGGTATGCCCCTCTCGCTCCGCGCTCGAGGCGCAGACCTGCACGCGCGTCATGTTGCCGAAGGCGTCGTAGCCCAGCAGGTAGTGCTGCCAGAAGGGGTTGACGTTCTGCCCGTCGGCATCCGCCGCCTGCGGGAACGCCTTGCGGATGAGGTCGGTCAGCTGGGCGCGGTCGTACCGGTAGGTAAGTGCAGCCGTCTGGTCGATCGCCGTCTGCGACACGCGGTCGCGGCCGGACTGGTAGGTATAGGTCTGAGTCGCTCCGCCGGAGCCATGGACGCTGGTGAGCTGCAGCGTTGTACCGTCATAGGTGTAGCCTGTCTGCACACCGTTTGCATCTATGGCCAGCGTGCGGAAACGGCCGGTACTGTCGTAGACATTTTGGGACTTGAGGTAATCTCCGCTGTACCCCTTGCGCGTCATACTCGTCGTGGGGCTGCCGGAATCGTTGTGGTAGGTATAATTCGTCAGGCCGGCCAGCGTATCCTCCTGCAGGTTGTTGCTTGCGTCGTACCCCAGCGTGTGCTTTGCGCCGCTGGGCGTGGTGTAGCTCTTGAGGCGCTGGGAGTCGGCGAAGAACTCGCTGGCCGTCTTGGCGCTGCCGTCCGTTGCCGCGATGGGGTCGCCCTTGCTGTCGTAGCTGTAGGTCTCCGCCGGTTCGAGCACGAGGCTGATGTTCGTGAAGTACGCGTCGTTGGCGTTGTAGTCATAGGCGCAGCGCACCGTGATCTCTTGGACCCACTTGTCGCGCTTGCCCGGCACGATGACGCCCGATGCAAACTGCCAGTCCGCGTAGTCCCCGTTGAAGCTCACGTACTGGTTTTCGGTCGTGCCGTCGGTGTAGGCAATCTCCGCGACAAGGCCAAAATACCGCTCGTCGCCGTCCTCATGCTTGCGGGCCGTGCCGCCGACGGAGTTTGCCTTGCCCCAGCCGGAGAGCAGGAACGTCGCCTCATCTGCCAGGAGATTGAGCGGGATGACCTGGTGCGTGCGCGCGTAGCCGTTCATCGTGTTGCTGACACGCATGGATTTGCTCAGCGGCTGGCCGACCGGGTGCTCATCGCTGATCGTGTAACTGTTTGGGACCCAGCCTTCCGGTTTCCCGTTGACGAGCCACGCAAATCTGCCGTTTTGCACCAGGTTGATCTCGGAGGCGGCCTCGCTCTCTTCCAGCAGCAGGTCGTCGCAACAGGCCGTGCCGTCCGCTCGATCCTGCAGGAACGCCATGTAGTATGTGCCCGACGTCTCCGGCATGAACGTCACGCTGATCTTCTCCCAGCCGCGGTTGATCGAGGCATCCGTTTTGTAGTTCACCTGTTCGCTTTTCCACGGCGAGGCACACGCCTGCGACAGATCCGCGATCTGGTCGGCCGTGAGTGCCGCAAGATACACGCTGCCGTTGGAATCAAACGCGGTCATGTCGCATGTGTTCACATAGCCTGAGAAGGTGTACGTTGTGCCTGCCTGCAGGGTGGCTTCCTGATACATGCCGCTGCCGCGCGCCGTGGTTTTAATTGAGGCTTTGCCAAGGCGCGCCTTGTTTCCGGACTGTGTACCCGCCGAGGCAGACGTGCTGAATGAAAGCTGCGCCCAGTTGTCCGCAGCGTTGCCTGTGCAGGTCTCCAATCCGGAGTTGGACAGCATGTTGAACGACGATATACCCATAGCCGCCGCGCCGGTCAGGCGGTTGTTCGTTTTGCTGGTGCCGCTGTTGTCCGTATAGTTGGCGGCGCTGGTGCCGATGATCTCTGAGTAGTCCGTGTTGCTGTCATAGGTGCAGATCGTCTTACCAAAATGGTCGAGCACGCAGGTCATGACCGTGTCGTCGGCCGTGTCCCGGGTATGGTCCGGCCCGTAGAAGCGGTACGATGTCTGGTGGATGCCGTTGCGGTAGGCATGAAAGGCGCTGCCGGTCTGCTTTGCCCCCGAGGTGTTGGCAAATTCCTGCACGCGGAACGTGGACACGACGCCGAGATTGTAGGTGTAGGTAATGTCCAGTCCGTACTGGCTCTCGGCATCATACAGCGTCGACAGGCGGCCGTTGCTCGAGTAATACTCGTAGGACGCGGACGTGCCGTCTGCATAGGTCACCTGCGTCAGGTGTCCGCCGGAGTCGTAGCTGTAGTTCGTGCTGCGACCGGCGTAGTCCGTCACGCTGGAGAGCCGGTCGCCGCTGTAGGCCAGGTTCGCGACCGTCTGGAGCGTCCTCGGATTGTCGTTGCTGCTGCTGTTGATGTCCATGACGATCTGCACGAGCCGGTTGCTGGCAGAACCCTTGACCGGCTTCCACGCGCTGCCGCCGCTGCTGTACGCTGCGTTGTAGGCGAAATAGATCGTGTTGCTGTTGTTGTCCGTGACGGAGATCAGGTAGCCGTTGTGGAACACCCACGTGTGGTACTTGTCCATATCCGTCATGGTATAGATCGTATTGCCGCCACTGGTGGACTTGACGATCTTCAGGCTGAGGCCGTCCTCGTCCTCATACGTGTTGGTCGCCGTCTTGCTGAAGTAATGCTCGGTGCCGTCCTCGTCGTTGTAGACCAGATACGTCTCGTCGCCGACCTTGCACTCCACCACCGTCTGCTGCGCAGAGAGCTTCCAGCCGACACCGACTTGCATGGACGTGTAGTCACAGGTGTGAATACCGCCCGCCTCGTTATTGGAAAATTCGATGCCGGAGGTGGCGCTATTATAGATGTGGCGCAGCGCATAGGATGCCGGCTCCAGCGAGAGGGAGACATCCGCACGGTCGAGCGTGAACTGGTTCGTAAAATTATGGATAGAAAGATCTCCGGCTTTTCCCGCCGATGCCTCCTGATAGGTATAATAGCTCTCCAGACCGACCGGATTGCGGTAGTACACCGCAAAATACGGGCTGTAGTCGTGGTATCCGCTGCCGATCAGGTTCGCTACGCGATAATTCTCACTACCGTCAATTCCCTCGAGGAGTACGCCGCGCCCGCCGCTCGTGTCGCCTTCGTTCTGCTTCTGGTACCACTGCATGACTGTGCGCGTGATGTCCCATGTGACGTATTCCCCAAGAGTTTTCTTACTTAATTTTTGGTAGTCAATGGTTTCTTCGTTAACAGGTGTAGAGCCAAAATGGACCAGATACCAAGTCAGACCGGAAACATCGCTGACCGCAGCGGGCCATTCATGCGCTTCCACCGTCAATGATCCATCCGGAGCCGCACAGCCTACACCATCGGATGTGAAAAAGCCGGCGTTATACATTGCCAATTGCGCGCTAATTGGAACACAATTTTGCGGAATCTCCGGCAGGTTTGCAAACTGAACATAAATATTACAGGCATCATATCCTTCGTTTGCCCTATACCCGACAAATTGATCTGCAGAATTCGGGGCAACAGACCCCGGCCATGCCGACCGGATGAACGTCGTCAGAACGTTGCCCTTGTTGTGCAGCAGGATCGTCGGGTCGAGCGTCACGGGGTAGGCACGCTCCGGCGCGTTCATCCACTCCGGGTCCGCCTCCACGGTCAGCAGATAACCGCCCGAGATGCGCTCGAGCTTGTAGGCGGCGTCCTCCAGTGACGTTGCGCCGTCGGCATCCGCCAGATACGGTGCCGGGATCTCGTAGACCGGCTCGCCGTCGGCACCGCGCAGCAGCACAGAGCCGTCGGCCTCAAGCGTCGGCGTCAGGCCCTGCAGGTTCAGCACAAACGAGTAGGCATACTGTTCCTGCGGCTTCTCGATGATGATGCTCTCTTTTACGTTATATCCATAGTTCTGGTACAGCAGGCTGACACCGTCCATCACGTTGTCGAACGCAACGCTGGAGCGGATTTTCTGCGGCTGGATCTTGTCTTTCTCCGCCAGCTTGCTGAAGGTGCGCATTTTGGCCCCCGGGTTTTCCATCCTGGCCGCCGCCGTGGACGTGACCAGCGTATACGCCGCGTCGTCCAGCAGCGGCAGCTCCTCTGCCGTCTCCTGCTGCGGCACATCCGTCTCCGCCGCGGCTTCCGCGGGCTCCTGCGTCTGGTCTGCCTCCGTCTGCTCCGCCTCCTGCGGCTGGTCGGCAGTCTCCGGCACCGCTGTTTCTTCGGGGGCTGCCGTTTCCTCCGCTGCCGGAACGTCCGGCGCGACCGCCACAACGTCGCGGCTGCTGCGCCGCGCCAGCGACATCGACACGCTCTGCCCCTGATACGCCGTCTCGAACAGGAAGCCGCTGTCGAGCGACGCGGCAAATTTCCGCGTCATGTCTCCCGCCTTGGCAACATACTGCTGACCGGTTTTCTGCAGTGTGTTGTCGATCTCCTCCCAGGACCCGTCCGCCGTCTGGTAGTGCACTGCCGTTTCGTACTCCACCAGCATGTAGCCCCCGTCCCGCAACCGGAAATGCTTGACGGATTCCTCGCGCAGCGCGTCCTCCTCGCCGACGATCTCCGCATCGTCGTCTTTCATGGACACCGTTTCGCTGTCTGTACTGATGTCCAGATCGTTTGTTTCGTCGCCGACACCGAATGCCACCACCGGCAGCAGCTGCACCAGCAGCGTCAGCACAAGGATGAGGGATATGCTCTTCTTTACGCCTTCTTTCATGGTTCTTTACCCCACAAAGTAAAATTTTGTACGTTTCTGTAAAAAAATGAAACGTATTGGTGTAATTATGACAAACCCGTTTTCCTCTGTCAATACTGTTTTTATATTTTTGATAGAATTTATTAGAAAATATAATTCCAAAAGATGACCATGAAAAATGATCTCCTTCTCTCCACTATGATGTTCGCATGTTTTTTTGTTTTTGGGCTTGACTTTTGTTAATGGAGCTTCATTATAGTAAGTAATTGTTATAGCAGCGCCATTCATGTCAACTGTACAAGTATCGGCAAATAAGCGATGCAACAAATACGAAATCATATATCCCGCCAAATAAAAAAACGAATGTTGGCGGGCTGATTCACTGCGCGTATATCCCTCCAATCTGAGTTTTTTAGATTGGAGGGATTTTTTGTGTTTATTTGTTTGCAAACCGCCTTCCCTGTAAAAAGTAGCAAATTTTATTTCATTCTATAGCCTGCGTTGCGAATGGTGAGTTCCTCAAAAAGCGCTCTCCGAGCAATGAAATATGTAGTAAAAACAGCCACCCCATATAGATTATACTCACTTGTTTTGCAGGCCTTCGCTTTCTGCAGATGCATTTTCCTATGTCTGCGCTTTTCGGTCTGCAGCGTAGGCTGCCGCAGTCCTCCGCACGATTTGGATTTTCAAAATTCAAATCGAAACGGAGGAAAATATCATGGATGGAAACCATCCGAAACGAAGGAAGGACAAATACAATCCCTATACCATCGGCACGACCGGGGACGGCCGCCACTGGCTGACCTTTTCGGACGGACAAGGCAATCGGCATCATTTTGAGATCAGCGCTGCCGTGTTTGCGTTGTTTGATTCCTTTGAGCTGGACGACCTCTCCTATCTGAACGAAGTGGATCGCCACTATGAGCAATCGGAGCTTACGGAGGCATCGTTGTATGACCGGGCCGTGCATCGTCCGGCGACGGTCGAAGAAAGCGCTTTGCAGAGCATGGAATATGCGCAGTTACATAGAGCGATCTCCGAACTGCCCGAAATACAAAAGCGGAGGTTGATCCTCTACTATTTTCAAGGCTTGACCTATGAGCAGATCGCAGGAATGGAGGGATGCACTTTTCAGGCCGTTGCAAAATCGGTTGCGGCCGCCGAAAAAAGATTGAAAAAATTTTTTGGAATAGGTGGTTGAAAAATAGCCTTTAAGTGAGGAAACAGGTGGAGAGGTACGAAAACTCTCTGCCTGTTTTCCTTTTCGGCAAGCAGGGATGGCCTTTGACAACCGAATACCCATTCATCAAGCACATTCCTATTGCCATTGCGAAAGCATGAGCCACATTAGCGGCTGCGCCACAATCCGCACTGCGGGGAGCGATATGCAGTCGGCTATCACGGGCGGGTGGCTCCCGCCCCGGCGACGACTGGCAATAGGGCTAACGATACTCCCGTCCAGCCACAGTCCGAGCGTGATAAGCGGCATTTCGACCGTGAAGCCGTCGCAGGCAATGGGGGCGGTCATGAGAGAACCTCGTGAGGGTGAAATCCCCGTGGAGCCGACAGCCATCGGCCGCTTGATGACTTCCCAATAGGAAATCGGGGTGTCGAGGACAAATAGATTTTCTTCAAAATACTACGGTCAAGCGGCGGGACGGGTCAGACGAAACAGAGAATGTTTTATCTCTCACCAACCTCAATTCTGTTCTGCCGCTTGACCTCTACATAGGCGGAAACGCCTAAATACACAAAGGAGGTCATCACAGAATGAACCACACATATTTGCGCGGCGATATGTATTACGCTGATCTGGGCCGGGGCATCGGCTCTGAGCAGGAGGGCTACCGTCCCGTCGTGATCATTCAGAATAATGTCGGGAACAAACACAGCCCCACGGTCATTATCGCTTCCATTACAAGCAAAACCGGCGTGAAAGCCAAACTTCCTACCCACTACTACATCGACGCCGAGGACGGCTTGGAGCTGCCCTCTATCGTCCTGCTGGAACAGCTGCGCACCGTCGATAAGCGCCGCTTGGGCAACTTCATTGGGCATCTGTCCGAAAAGCACATTTGCGGCATCAATCATGCGCTGGCGGTCAGCATCGGTCTGATTGAAAGCGTCCCGAAAAAACTGATCCTCTGCCTTTGCAGCACCTGCGTCGACAATTTCTACGGCACGGGTGCTTATTATTTGCGCAGGATCGACCCGCACCAAACGGCAAAAGACACTTGCACCTACTGCAACAGCAGAAAAGGTCTGGATTATGAGATTGTCCGCAAATAGCAGATGTTTTATCTGGAAAGCTGAATTTGCACAAGTGACGCTCCGCTTTTCGAGTGATATAATCTTCTTGTCTTACAGGACAAGCAGGTACAATCAAGTCGCTTGTGAGAAAGGAGTTATGTGGTTGGAACAGATTGTACCGAAATACTCTGTCGGAAAACGGACATACTCTGTCGATGAGATACGCTCCATACTGAATATCGGGCGCAGAAAAGCATATGAACTGTGCAATTCGGGAGAGTTCAAAATCGTCCGTATCGGCAGAACCATAAGAATTTCAAAACGCTCTTTCGATGAGTGGCTTGACAATATCACTGATAACGGAGGTATTTGATATGGCTTCAATCGTAAAGAGAGGTAAAACATATTCTGTCGTTTATTATGAGGGCGAGGGTTCAAATCGTCATCAAGTCTGGGAATCGGGGCTGAGCTATTCGGCAGCCAAATCCCGCAAAGCAACGATTGAATATGAGAAAGAACAGAACACCCATGTGGATCACAATGACATTACCGTAAGCGAGTTCTTGTATGAGTTCATCGAGAAATACGGTGAGAAAAAATGGGTGGCTTCAACCTATGACGGAAATGTCGGCTTGCTCGAAAATTATGTCCATCCCTATTGGGGCGACAAAAAACTTCGCAGCATCCGCACCAAGACCGTCGATGACTTTTATCATTTTCTGCTGAACGAAGCAGAGCCGGCAACCAATATGGGCAAACCAAAACGGGAGCATATCAGCCCTTCAACCATTCATGACATCCACAAGGTTCTGCGATGTGCTTTCAATCAGGCAAAAAAGTGGGAGTACATTGCAAAAAATCCATTTTTGGATGCGACACTGCCGGAGCACAAGGAGGCTAAACGGGATGCCTTGACTCCCGAACAACTGCAAAGAGTGTTGGACTTTACTGACCGCACCGACATCTACGACTTATATGTGATGCACTGTGCGATACAGCTGGCATTTGCTTGTTGTATGCGCGGCGGCGAGGTCGGCGGAACGCAGTGGGAGCGCTTTAGCCGGAGTGATCAGGTACTATACATCGACCGTGTGATTGACCGTGTTGATAAGAAACTGATTGAAAAACTGCCCAAAATGGACATCCTTTTCCGCTTTCCAAACCTCTATCCAGGCACACGGACGGTGATTGTCTTAAAGCAGCCGAAAACGGAGGGCAGTATTCGTACCGTCTACATCCCTGAAACCGTTGCAAAGAAGCTCGAAAAGCTCAGAGAGATGCAAATGAAGCTGAAACTGGAGCTTGGCGACGACGGTTATATGGATTATGGTCTGATTATCTGCCAAGCCAATGGCCGTCCGATTATGACCGAGCATCTGAATAAACGATTCAAGGAAGTCCTTATTGGCCTGAACGACCCGACGATCAATGTCGATAATGTCGTGTTTCACAGCTTACGGCATACGAGTACAGGCGTAAAACTTCGGCTCTCCAAGGGCGATCTGAAAGCGGTACAGGGTGATGGCGGATGGAACTCTCCCGATATGGTGACTAAGCGCTATGCACACATCCTCGATGAGGATCGCCGTCGCCTTGCTGATGAGATGGAGCAATCTTTCTATAAAGGTAGCGCAGAAGGTACGCCCGTAGCTGCTCCGCCTGCGCTTGATGCGGAAGCTCTTGCGAGCTTGCTTGCCAACAATCCAGAACTGCTCAAAATGGCTTTGAAGTCTGTGCAGCTTGCTAATAACGCCTGATTTTCTCAGCAAAGAGCAAATTAGCAAAACGCACCGTATTAGCAAACGGGCTGAAAACTGAATTTAACAACCGTCAACAATGCGGTGCGTATTAGCAAGCTGCCAGCCGTGGAAATACGGAAAAGGTGATTGGTCTTGAGCACGAAACACAAAGCCTGCGATTAGCAATTAGCAAGCAGCCCAACACGGCAGAAAAAAGGAAAGCCGAAAACCCTTGAAAACAAAGGCTTTCGGCGTTGTTTGTGGCGCGCCAGAAGGAACTCGAATCCCCGACCTTCCGCTTAGGAGGCGGACGCTCTATCCAACTGAGCTACTGGCGCATATTTCATTTTAAGGGCGACCGTCCCTCTGGCGGGGAACGCTCTTGGTTCTCTTAGGAGGCGGACCCTCTATCCCGGTGAGGTACGGGGGCTTATACAACAAATATTTAATTTTCAGGCTCCACAGGATTCGAACGAACTGCCGCTTAGGAGGCGGCCGCTCTATCCAACTGAGCTACGGGGGCACAACAGCGTTATTTTAGCGCAAAGGGCGGCGGGTGTCAATGACCGGCGGCAGAAACGGGTCGCACGGTTGCGCGCGGCGGGAAATCATGGTATGATAAACGGACTGTGCACAAAGGAGGTTGCCCCATGCGTCTCATCCGCGAGGAAAAAGCCTTCATCCGGGAGGCCGTTTTGCTCATGCTCCCGATGATTTTGCAAAATTTCGTGACATTTTCCATGTCCATGGCCGACACGTTCATGGTCGGCGTGCTCGGCGAGACGGCGCTCGCCGCCGTGACGATGGCCAACAGTCCGTTTTACGTCATGCAGCTGATGATCTTCGGCGTGCAGAGCGGCATGAGCGTGCTCGTGGCGCAGTACCACGGCCGCGGCGATCAGGAGGCCATCAACCGCGTCATGGGCATCGCGCTCTTTGTTTCCACGACGATCACGGGCCTGCTCGCCATCACGGCATTCTGCATCCCGGAGCAGATCATGCGCGTGCTCACCAACAACGCCGACCTCGTCGCGCCCGGCGCGGCGTACACGCGCTACGTCGGCTTTTCGTACTTCTTCTCCGCCATCAGCGGCGTGTACATCGCCGCCCAGCGCAGCACGGAAAATCCCCGCCTCGGCGCCGTGCTGCTCACCGTGTCCGGCGCGCTGAACATCTTCCTCAACTGGGTGCTTATCTACGGCAAGCTCGGCGCGCCCATGCTCGGCTGCGCGGGCGCAGCCATTGCCACGCTCATCAGCCGCGCGTTCGAGGTCGCGGTGCTGTGCGTGTATGCCGGTGTCAGCCGCCGGCTGCCGCTCATGCCGCGCGCACTGCTGCACCCCGGCCGCGTGATCGCAAAGGACTTTGCCAAGTACGCCCTGCCCGTCGTGTGCAATGAGTGTTTGTGGTCGCTCGCGTTTTCGCTCTACACGGTCATCATGGGGCATATGGGCAACAACACACCCATCCTCTCGGCCTACACCATCGCCGGGAACCTGCAGCGCATGATGACCCCGGCGTCGTTCGCCGCGGGCGGCGCGGCCGCCGTGCTCATCGGGCGGGAGATCGGCCGCGGCAATCGCGATCAGGTGCAGCGCAAGGCCTGGGTGCTCGACGGGCTGGCGCTCGTCGTCGGCCTCGTGTGCATGGGCATCATCGCGCTCGTGCGCAACGTGCTGCTGCGGCCGTACATCCTGCCGCTGATGCACATGGAGGGCGCGGCGTGCGACATTGCCATGTACATGATGGGCGTGCTCATGCTCGTGCAGCCGGTGTCGAGCGTGAGCCTGACGAACATCGTCGGCGTGCTGCGCGGCGGCGGGGACGTGCGCTATGCGATGCTGTGCGACGTCGGGCCGCTGTACGCGGTGTGCCTGCCGCTGGCGGCGCTCACGGCGCTCGTGTGGAAGCTCGACATCCGGTACGTGTACCCGCTCATGTCCATTGACGTGATCGTGCAGATCTTCCTGTGCGTGCCGCGGCTGCGCTCCGGCAAGTGGATCCACGACGTGACCCGCGGTGCCGGCGAACTGGAGACGTGACGGCCCCGCAATATCTTAACAAACAATTCAGGTAATCCTTCACAGAATCGTCATCCTTTTTTCGGGAACCAATTTACAATGGGAGCGTCTCATCCTGTAAAGCACCGCGGCCCCTGGATCGCGGGGAAAGGAAACCAACACCATGAAATTTCTCAAACGGGCACTGCCCATTGTACTGGCCGTGTGTATGCTCGCGAGCCTCGGCGCCGTGTCGGCCATCGACGCCGGCGAGACGCGCACCGTCATCGGCGCCGACCTCACGGACGACCAGATCCAGACCGTCTACAAAACCTTCGGCATCGAACGCGGCAGCGTCAAGGAACTGACCGTCACAAACAAGGACGAGCGGCAGTATCTCAGCGGCGTCATCAGTGACGCGCAGATCGGCACCAAGTCCATCTCCTGCATCTCCATCGAGGTGCTCGACGCCGGCAAGGGCATGACCGTCAACACGTCGCACATCACCTACTGCACGAGCCAGATGTACATCAGCGCGCTGGCCACGGCCGGCATCACGGACGCGAAGATCACCGTGACCGCGCCGTTCGACGTCTCGGGCACGGCGGCGCTGACGGGCGTGTACAAGGCGTATGAGGACATCACGGGCACAAAGCTCGACGAGACCGCCAAGGCCGTCTCCTCGCAGGAACTGGCCACGACGGCGGAGCTCGCGCAGGCCATCGGCGACTATGACTCGGTCGAGATCGTCAACGAGCTCAAGCTCATCCTCAACGAGACGAAGGACATGACCGACAGTGAACTGCGCGCCAAGATCAAGGAGATCGCCGCCGAGTACGACGTCACGCTCACGGACGACCAGATGACCCAGCTCGTGAACCTCTGCCGCTCGCTCGAAAAGCTGGACACGAACGCCCTGCTCTCGAAGGTGCAGGCCGTGCAGGACACGCTCAAGCAGCTCGCCGGCGCGAAGGATAAGATCGCGTCCTTCACCGGCAAGGTCAAGGACGTCATCACCGCCATCGGCGATTTCTTCGACCGTGTCATCTCCCTCTTCCGCAAGTAACCCCGGATAGAAAGAACCCGCCCGCAGGCAGTGCCTGTGGGCGGGTTTTTGCATACCAAAGCGCGGGCGGTGCTGCTGCACCGCCCGCTGCGATCCATGCTTTTCTTACTTTTCTGCCTGCCGCTTTTTCCGGCGCTTTTCGCGCACCTTTTTGCGCTTGGCTTTCCACTTCTGCCAGTCGCGCGCCTGCTTCTCCTTCGCACGTGTGTAGGCTTCTGCTCGCGACTGAAACATGGGTTTGTACCGTTCCGGAAGATATTCGCTGAACACCGCCGCATCCCGCATCAGGAACTGATACTTGATCAGCCCATCGCCGCTTCGGATTTTATCAATGCGCTTTTTGGGAAGCGATTTCGAGGATAACAAGAGGTACATTTGCCCGGTCCCATAAAGATCAGGGACAACATTTCCCTCGTCGAAATGGCGTATCTCAACATAGCGAAGCTCCGAATACGGAACTTTGACGCTGCGCATGAAGAGTGCGTGCCACTTGACATAGTTCTCTGTCAACGTCAATTTTCCAAAACACAGTGGCCAAAGCCAATAGATACTATACGCGAAGAGCAATGTCATAACGCAAGTTATAACGAAATACCAGACCTTGAATCCCTCAACAATCATTCCATATATCAGTACGATTGGTATTGCCGCAAACATAAGGCACATCAATCGTGCAACCAGCAAAATCACATGTGGATATAATGTTTTCCGCTTCTTTCGCGCGGCGGTTTGGCACTTTCCTTCATGCATGGCGTCATTTTTCCAGCGCGGCGAGCTTCTCGCGGCGGATACGGTCGGCGTCCCGGCGGACGAAGTACGCGGGGATAAGGATGAACACCGCGCTCACGGCCGCGGCCAGAAACAGCTCATACGGGTAGAGATAGCTGCCAGCATAGCTCGGGTACTTGGCGAGGATGGCCGCCGTCGGCTCGAGCGCGACGGCCCGGATGATGAGCGGGTCGATAATGCTCGCGAGCACCATGGGCAGCATGATGTAGATGACCATCTTCACGCTCTGCGACGCGCCTGCGCGCCCGGCAGGCGTATAGTCGCGCGACGAGGCGGTGAACAGCCCCGCCATGGCGAGGTTTCCGGCCATGATGCACGTGCCGCCGACGCACAGCAGCGGCATGGCGTGGCCGACGAATTGGATGCTGTAGGCGATCAGGCCGCCGAGCACCTGCAAAATTGCCACGGGGTAATAAAACTTCTCCTTGCCGAAGCGGTCCATGACCTTGCCCGCGAGGACGGACAGCACGGCCGAGGCAAGTACGACGATGCCGATGGGCAGGATGTAGTTCTCAATGCCGAGCGTGACCTCGACGAGCGAGATCATGTACGGCTGCCACAGCTGCATGGCAAGGCCGGAGAACATCATGCCGAGAAAGCAGATGTAGATCATCTTATTGGCGCGGATGTTCGCCGGGCGGAAAGCATAGAGCACGTCGCGCAGGTACGTGTCGCCCTGCACGGGGCGCAGGGCCGGACTGTCACGGAAGATGCACAGGCCGAGCACACCGGCCGCACTCGTCAGGCCGCCGAGCACGAGGAAAAACCCCGTCCAGTTGCCGTGTACGGTCATGCCGTCAAAGCCCGCGAAGATGACGATGAGCGCGAGGATGGGCATGATGCTCAGCACAATGTCCACGACGCCGCGGTTCGTGACGTCGGTCACATCCGTGACCCAGGCGGAAAAGGCCGAGTCGTTGGCCGTGCTGCCGATGGCAGACATGACGCAGTCCATCACGACGAAGAGCGTCACCGCGAGACCGACGTCCCCGCCGACCTGCCCGTTGCCGAAGAGCGCGAACGCCGCCGTCGTGATGCCCCAGAGGATATACCCCCAGCAGACAAAAGCGCGCCGTTTGCCCACGCGGTCCGACCATGCGGCGCTGAAGATCGTCGCGAGCGCGGCGGCAATGGCGCTGGCCGCAACGGTCGCGGATGTCGCCCAGCCGGCGGCCGTGATGTTCTTCTGGATATAGGTGGAAAAATAGACGTTTTCGACCATCCAGGCGATCTGCCCGATGAAGCCGAACACCAGCAGACTCGTCCAGACGCGCGCGCCGAGCGGCGTCGCCTTTTTGACGACCAGTTTCTCCTGCATGAAAGCTCTCCCCTTTGCAAGGCGTTGTCACCTGATTATACCATGCTCTGCCCCGCGCGGCAACCGAAAAGCCGCCGCCAGGCGCGCTGTAACCGGCTCGGAAACGTTTTCGCTTCTCCGCGCACAAAAAATATAAAAAATTTTTTGTGTTTTTGCATTAAAAAAAGAAGCTGGCGCATTATTACGGCAGAACGGAAATGAGATCATTTTCCGCAAGACAGAGCTTGCTTTCCTCATAAGGTTGTTTACCGGTTATTTACAACTTTACCCCACACACACACAAAACTTTTGCTTGCTCTGCAGCGCCTGCGCGACACCGCGCGGGCGCATTCTCTTTTTTAAAAGACGTGTTCCCTTTTTCAATCATAACACAGCGCCCGGGGCTCTTTTCGGCTCCGGGCATTTTCGCGCCCTCCCCCTTTGCAGGACACAAACCGGTCACACAACGCACACTGAATCCGCTGCCTTTGAAAGCCTTCCCCGTATGGGGAAGGCTCCCTCCCTGCAGCGATAATCAAAGCGCCGCCCCACATCGTTTCGATGCGGAGCGGCGCTTGACTCTGCTGATGCTGTACAGCCTTCACGCGGCCTTCGCGGTCTTGCCCGCGCGCCACGCCTCGAACTTGGCGCGCATATGGTCGTTCAGGCGGCAGAACGCCTTCATCACCGGCCACGACAGCAAGCCGAACACGATGAGGATGAGCGCGCTCTGCAAATTCAGCTTCTGCAGGCTGAACAGCGTCGGGAAGCCGAAATACGCGATTACAAACAGCACGCCGAGCACGACGATCATCACCTTGCGGATGGTGTTGTACGGCTGGCACGTGCGGTGTACCATCATGAGGCCGACAATGCCCATGACGCCGGTGCAGATCGTGATCATAGCCGTGTCGTCGAGCTGAAAGGCGATATAAAACAGCAGGATGCCCACGACCATCGCCAGATCCGTCATCGCGGCCGGCAGCGCGCGGAAGAGCACGTTGCGCAAAAACTTCCCCTCGACGAGGTTCTCGTTCGGCTCCATAGCGAGGATGAACGATGGGATGCCGATGGTCACGGCGCTCACGAGCGTGAGCTGCGCGGGACTGAACGGATACGGCAGCGTGGCGAAGAGCGTGAAAAACGTGAGGAAGAACGAGAAGATGTTTTTGACCAGATACAGCGACGCGCTGCGCTCGATGTTGTTGATAACGCGGCGGCCCTCCGCCACGACCGACGGCATGGAGGCAAAGTTCGAATCCAGCAGCACGATGTGCGACACCTGGCACGCCACGTCGCTGCCCGAGGCCATGGCGATGGAGCAGTCGGCCTCCTTGAGCGCGAGCACGTCGTTGACGCCGTCGCCCGTCATGGCCACGGTGTGGCCGTCGGCCTTGAGCGCCTGCACGAGGCTGCGCTTCTGCGCCGGGGTCACGCGGCCGAAGACCGTGTACTTACCCGCCGCATCGCGGATGGCCTCCTCGGTCGTGAGCGTGCGCGCATCGACGAAGCGGTCGGCGTTTTCGATGCCGGCGCGCTTGGCCACCTCGGACACCGTGCGCGCATTGTCGCCGGAGATGACCTTCACGGCCACGCCCTGGCTGGCAAAGTAGCCGAACGTCTCCGGCGCCTCGGCGCGGATCTTGTTCGAGAGCAGGATCAGCGCAATGGGCAGCAGGTCGGCATTCAGCGTCTCGTCCGAAAGCGTGCCGTCATACATGCCCAGCAGCAGCACGCGGCAGCCCTTGGCAGAGTAGCCCTCGATCTGCTCCTGATATGGGTTTTCCCGCCCGGCGAGCAACACGTCCGGCGCACCGAGCAGGTACGTCTCCTCGGCGTGGAACGACACGCCGCCATATTTCTTTGCCGACGAGAACGGCAGCGTCGCCGTCGCGTCCTGCGTCTTTTCGCCCGTGAAATAGCGCCGCAGAGCGGCCATGGTGTCGTTGTCAGCCTGCATGGCGTAAACGTAGTCGGACATGATCATGCGGATGTCCTCGAGCGTGAAGCGGTCGTCGCACAGGGGGCAGACATCCTCGACGATCATCTTGTTTTCCGTCACGGTGCCGGTCTTATCCACGCACAACGTATCCACGCGCGCGAGCGTCTCGATGCAGCCGAGCTCGTGCACGAGCGTCTTGCGCTGGGCCAGACGCACGACGCCTGCCACGAGCGCAAGGCTGGTAAGCAGGTACAACCCCTCGGGGATCATGCCGATGATGGAGCCGACCGTGCTCGTCACGGCGATAGGCACCGAACGGTCAAGCCACACGAACTCCTTAATGAACATCACCACGCCGAGCGGGATGACGATAATGCCGATCCATTTGACGAGGTTCTGCAGCGAGCGCATCATCTCCGACTGCTGCGGCTTCTTGGCGCGCTTGGCCTCCTGCGTCAGGCGCGAAACATAGGAGTCTGCGCCGACGTCCGTCAGCTGCGCGCGGCACATGCCGCTGACGATGAAGCTGCCCGACAGGAGCTTGTCGCCGGGGTTTTTCTTGATCTCGTCCGATTCGCCCGTGATGAGCGCCTCGTTGACGTAGCAGCTGTCCTGCGCCACGACGGCGTCGGCATAGATCTGGTTGCCGGCAGCGAAGACGACAATGTCGTCGCGCACGAGCTGCGCGGTGTCGACGGTCACGCGCCTGCCGTCGCGCACGGCGACGGCCTTTGGTGAGGCGAGGATGTTGAGCTTGTCGAGCGTTTTCTTCGAGCGGATCTCCTGAATGATGCCGATGGCGGTGTTGACGATGATGACGCCCATAAACGTCAGGTTCAGCCACTGCTGCACCGCGATCACGCACAGCGCCAGCAGGAAAAACAGCATATTAAAATAGGTAAAAATGTTGCTCAGGACGATCTGCTTGACGGTCTTGCCCGGCGGGTCGACGGGCGCGTTCGTCCAGCCGGCATCGGCACGCTCACGCACCTGCGCGCTCGTCAGGCCCTGCTGCGGGTCCGGATGCGCGACCGGCACGTCCCGCCGCTCCGGCGTCTCGGGCTCGGGCGCGCGCTTGTCTTTGATTTTTTCGATCAGATTGGCCAAAGGTCTGCCTCCAAAGTGAGAATACCCAATATTATAGCGTCTCGCGCGGCGGAAAGGAACAACTGTTTGTGAATATTTGCTTAAAAATGGCGCAAATTTTCGGCAGCCTGCACGGTGTGGCGCAGCAGCAGCGCGGTCGTCACGCTGCCGATGCCGGAGGAAGACGCCCGCCCCGTCGTGACCGGCCCGATCATCGGACCGGCGG
>ERZ772991.831-NODE-831-length-33913-cov-2.778103_pt1 | contig 33913 bp, 32 predicted proteins | sample MGYA00511128_ERZ772991 | MGnify/ENA primary metagenome ERZ772991 (study PRJEB29015, sample SAMEA2737655) | human gut metagenome | biome: human gut; feature: human-associated habitat; material: faeces | place: China | collected 2012 ... | reverse complement strand
CCTAATTCATAGTAAAAATTAAGTGCAAAAATACTGCTCTTTAGCTCCATCGGTAGCCAAAGTAAAACTATCGCAATAATAAAAAAGATAGCACATCTACCTTTGAGCCCTTGATCAACTAGAGCATAGTTAGGTACATAGACCAAAGTAGCAGCCAAAACTCCTAGAAGAGATAAAGCAATCTTTATCCAGATATCTTTTGTTAATTTTTTCATTCGTAAATTCTCCCTTGTTCAAATTATCGCACTTTTCAAATTTAGAATCTTCAAAAAAATTACTTACGAGAAAAAATTTTTCTGTTAGTATGATCAGCGACGCTTTTTTAGAAATTAAATACAGGAGGAATTTTTTTTGGAAGAAGTACAATCACAAACACGTCCTGAATTAAAGCCGCTGATTTTTGTTGCTCATCCTTGGATGGCAATGGCTGCGCTAATGATCGGAGCCTTTGTAGGGATGTTATCTGAAGCATCTTAAACATTGCTTTGCCGCAATTAATGAGCGCTTTTCATGTCGGAAGCGGTACTATTCAATGGCTCGTTACCGGCTATATGTTAATTATCGGTATTATCTTGCCACTTTCAAGTTTGCTTACTAAGTGGTTTACAACACGACAATTAGTTATTTTTGGTCTATGTGCTTTCTTATTTGGAGCGATTATTTCTGCCTTAGCACCTAGTTTTGAAATTTTACTTTTAGGAAGAATGATTCAAGGAATCGGAACAGGCATTGTCTTACCGCTAATGTTTACTGTCGCAATGCAAATTTTCCTGCCTAATCGTTTAGGGGCAGCAATGGGTGTTTGCGCGATGGTAATTATGCTAGCTCCCGCAATCGGACCAACAGTTACCGGTTTAATTTTAGCCAAATTATCTTGGAATTGGATTTTTTGTATGTTCGTACCATTTTTGGTAGTAGCAATCATTTTTGCTTTTACTTCATTAAAAAACACAACTAAAATTACTAGGCCTAAAATCGATTATCTTTCTATTATTGAATCGGCCGTAGGTTTTGCCAGTTTGGTGGCTAGTGTTAGTTTAGCCTCTGACCTAGGCTTGACTTCTGTACCTGTAATCGGATTATTTGTTCTAGCAATTATTGTTTTGGCCCTTTATGTTCATCGCCAACTTATGTTAGAAAATCCAATTTTAAATTTAAAAATATTTTCTATTCCACAGTTTCGAACTGGTGCCCTGTTAGTCATGATTGATTTTGGTATTATTTTGTCAGCAATGTATTTATTGCCACAATTCATCCAAAATGGACTTTCAATTGCTGTGGCCCTTACCGGTATCATTATGCTTCCAGGCGGTATTATTAATGCTTTAACCTCCGCTAATTTATGACAGCCAAGGGTGCTAAGAGACCTACCATTTTAGGTTTTATTATTGCTTTAATCGGTGCCCTAATGCTTGCCTTAGCTGCCCCAACGGCTCCGATTTGGTATATTATTTTAGCTCAGATCATTCTAATGATTGGTTGTCCACTAGCTATGTCGCCTGCCTAAACTTATGCTCCAAACGCGATTCAAGGACCAGAATCTGCTGATGGTTCAACAATCATGAATACCCTTCAACAAATTGTAAGTGCGATTGCGACTGCTATTGCAACGATTTTATTAGCTACAGGACAAAGTACTGTAGCTGGCTCCAGTGCTGTTAAATTCACTAATGGTACTCACTACGTCTTTTACTTCACTTTAGTTTTAATTGTAATTGGCCTATTATTAAGCCTAACTATTAAAGAAGACCAAAACTCTTAAATTTTAATATTTCTCATTAAAAAACCGAAGCTCCACGTGAACTTCGGTTTTTGTCATATTTATTTTTTCTCTTTAATAATATAAATTGGTCGATTCTTAACTTGTATATATACCCTACCAATATATTTACCTAAAATACCAATGCAAAGAAGTTGCAGACCACCCAGTAATAATATAATGCATACCATTGAAGCCCAACCAAAAATGCTTGAACCTGGGTAAAGCACACGACGGATAATCACTGCTATCAATCCAATAATTGATAAAATAAATGATCCTGTACCAATCCATACAGCCAAGTTAAGCGGAGCCTGAGAAAAGTCGGCAATCCCATCCATGGCGTACTTGAATAACTTCCAAGTGTTCCAGTCACTTTCACCAGCAACACGTTCAACGTTGTGATAGTCTAAGTATTTGGTCTTAAATCCAACCCAAGAGAAAATACCCTTTGAAAAACGGTTGTATTCAGGCATATTCAAAACTGCGTCTACCATTTGACGAGTCATCATTCGATAATCACGAGCTCCTGGTACGATTTCAGTATCAGAGATCTTATTAACCACCTTATAAAACATATCGCTTAAGAAGGACTTAAATTTAGCTTCTCCAGTACGATCCACTCTACGGGTTCCAATACAGTCGTATTCTCCGGTTTTAATTAGATCATACATTTGTGGTAAGAACTTAGGAGGATCTTGTAAGTCAACATCCATTACAACTACATAATCTCCAGTTGCCGCTTGAAGTCCAGCGTAAAGAGCGGATTCCTTACCAAAGTTTCTTGAAAATGAAACAAAGTGTACATGCTCTGGATCCTTCTTGCGTACTTCTTTAATTTCTTTTAGGGTATTATCCTTCGATCCATCGTTAATAAACCAATATTCTGGTTCTAGATCAGGAATAGTATCCATTACTTTATTCACTGCGGGATAAAAAAGTGGTACAGATTCTTCTTCATTATAACAAGGTACTATAATTGATAATTTTTTCATACTTTAACAGTCTTTCTTATTACTTTCTAACGTCTACTTTTGGTTTAGTAGTTTTAATTTTTCTAAAGGTAAGTAACTTATTAATTACAAATTGGATCAAGGTAGCGATAAATGTAGAAACAGCCTTTACAATCAATTGATTATAGCCAAGTTGAGTTACAAAAATAAATAGGCAGACAGTTGTAAACAAAGTTGTAATTTGTCCTACTAAATAATAGGAGATAAATCTTACTAATAATTTATCGTGAACCTTAAAGTTAAGAAAACTATTCCAGAAAAAGTTGTTGATCAACCCACAAGATGATGAAATAAAATTAGCTACTTCGACTTGCATCTTAAAGTGAGTTAAAATGGCAAAAATTCCAAAGTCAACACCTAATCCTAACACACCAATTAATACATAAATTATTAGCTGTCGCAAGTCTTCATTATGAAGTATTCTTTTAAAAATACCCACGGCTTATTTTCCCTTCTTTAATCAATCATTACTTATTTTAAACTAATTCTTTTTAAAATACTTTCTTTTTGACAAATTATTAATAATTTAATACAATGTGCTTACTTTAAGTTAGCTCGAATTAGTCATTTTTTATTCTTAATTAAACTATTTTTTATACTCTATATTCGAAAGGAAAGATATATGGCAAAAAAATCCAAAATCGTTAAGGCTGCTAAGCAGCGTGAATTAATCAAGAAATACTATGAATTAAAAGAAGCTGGTGACGTAGAAGCATTAGCAAAATTACCGCTTGATGCTCACCCAACTCACTACCATAACCGTGATTTACATGATGGTAGACCACATGGTTATATGCGTAAGTTTGGTATATCACGTTTACGCTTTAAAGAATTAGCACACAAGGGACAACTTCCTGGTGTGCGTAAAGCTAGTTGGTAAAATTATAAAACTAGTTCTTAGTTAAATCAAAATTTAAACATATAGTCACACTTTAGACATTCCTGTTGGAATGTCTTTTTTTGTATTTAATACTACAAATTCTCAATTCATATTTTGATATAATTTTTATTAGGCTTTTATAGATAGCTAATATAAGAGCTTAGTAACTTTTCATGGCTCTACACCCCTCACATATATTTTAGGTTACGGAGGTGGAAGTCATGATAATTTGGATAGGCTAGAGTGTTGGTCTGCCTTGATAATAGCTGCTATTGCTATCGGCATTGTCGTCAACTACCCCAGAATGAATTCTGGGCTTGGTGGTTCGTTAGCTTGCGCTAACTATTTCACCAATTTGCTTAGATACAGGCTTAACTTGCTTGAATTGCGAAAATCCAAACAGCGGTTTTCCCAATTACCAAAGCCTTTTGAGTCCGCAAGTTGCCAAACGGACTGCAGTCTATTTAGATTGCTTTTTTTATTTTAGGATTTTTCCAAATACCTTTGCTTTTTTCTAAGATGTTTACAGAAGCATTCCAATCTCTTATGTGATAACTTCCGCATACTGGGCAAGTCCATTTCCGATCCTTAAGCGTAAGTTTCTTATAGCCGTTTTGTCCCATTATGTTTCCGCAATTATGACACCTTTGCGTAGTAAATTTTGGGTCAATCGTGACAAACTTTTTGCCATGAAGATCAGCTTTATATTCGAGCATGGTTAAGAAACTCCGCCATCCTGCATCAGAAATAGATTGGGCAAGAACATGATTCTTTAACAGATTTTTACTTCTTAGTTCTTCGGCTACTACTAAATCGTGGTTTTTGATTAATGCAGTAGAAAGAACGTGCAAAAAGTCTTGTCTCTGTCTGCGAATCCTGTCGTGCAGTTTAGCGACGGCTAGGCGCTGTTTTTGATAGTTCTTGGATTCACACAAAGAGCGTCCTTCTTTTTTGGCTCTGCGTTCTCTACGTGAAAGTATTCTTTGAGCGTGGGCGAGCTTTTTCTTGGCTCTGCAATAAAACCTTGGATTAGCTACCATTGCACCGTTAGAATCCGTCAAGAAATTATCCAAGTTAAGATCAATGCCGATCTGCTTTTGTGTTTTAGCATAGTCTTTGACAAAGGCAATATCACTTCCCAGCTGTAAAGAAAGATAAAACTGATCGTCTGCCGTTTTCTTAATTGAAGCAGTGCCGATTCGAGTAGGAATACGGTCAAGCAGGCGCTTTTTAATCAGCTTGCGCAATCCTACAATTCTCACTGTTCCTAGTTTAGGAAGCTTAACATGCTTAGCGTCAATAAATCTAACCGTGCCATTATCAAGATAGGCTTCGTCTTGCTTTATGTACTGACAGTTAGTCTGATATGACCAGTTGTTTCGTTTCTTGTGAAAGGTTGGTATTCCATAGCCAATTTTATGATAGTTTCTCCATGCTTTGTGATAATTTTGAATTGCATTGGCGATAGCCAAGCTATCAATGTCTTCAACACGCAAGAAATCATACTTATCTCTAATATTTTTAGGTTTAGAAATTAAGTCTTGCGTATCAATCATTCTTAATGCCTGTTGATTTTCATATTCAGACATTCCCTGCATTACAAAGGGCAAACCGCTGCTAAGCTGTTTGATCCTATTGGCCTTTTTAACGTGATAGATCAAACGGCCAGCGCCAACGTATTGGTTATAAACAAAACGCTGTGCGTCATAATTCTGCTTAATCATTTTCTTTTGATTATTGCTAGGATAGAACCTTACTTTTACGCCAAAGTGATATTCAAAACTGCTCATTCTTTTCATTTTTTCACTCCCTTTATTGATATGATTTAATCATAGACTATGTAGATATTATGATCAATAGTAAACGCTTATAAACAAAGAGGATAACAGTATTTCCTATGATAAAAAAGAAAGACAAAATAAAAGACGCAGGCTATGAAAAGCACTACGTCTACAATACTCATTATCATTTGATTTGGTGTACCAAATACCGCAATCAGATTTTTACAAATACCAATTTAGCCGAAGAAATGCGAAAGCTTTTATTGCAGATTGCCGAGGATAATCAAATTAAGATAGAAAAAATGGAGATCATGCCCGAACATGTTCACTTATTGGTTAGCTTTAAGCCTTCTAAATCTGGTTCTAGTGTAATCAAGGCTCTAAAAGGCAGAAGTGGCAGGTTGTTTTTGCAGGCACATCCTGAAATTAGGCAAAACAAGATGTGGGGCGGACATCTATGGTCGCCAAGCTATTATTTTGGCAGTGTAGGCAATATGTCAAAAGAAGTGGTAGAGAAATACATCAACGATCAAGTCTATAACGCAATCAAAGACGGTAAGCACTATCCATCCCCGCATTAAAATACGGGGATTTACGGGCGAATCTCATTAAACGCATTGGGTATTTTCCTAATCCGTGCAGCAATTGCTTATGCAATAACAAAAAAGGCTAATCACAAGGATTAGCCACACAATCAGTCATCTTAAGTTACGATTGAAGGTAGAGAGTGCGAGTCTCTATCTCCTTTTCTTTTACAATTATATAAGATTTTGAAGTGAATATCATCATTAATATATTTTAGCTTTGTCTGGTAAATTCAATATTTTTGAGGATACCGAAAATATCACCAGCAATTGATTTTACTTTAAATGATTTTCGATCATCAGCTAACTTAGCACGCATAATTACTTCATCATCTTCATTTTTTATTTTTAAATCATTACCGGACAATTCATAAGTATCATTTTCTGATGTCGTACCATTTGTCATCTTTACTTTTTTATCATTAGAAAATTCTAGTTTTGTTTTTGATGTCACACCTAAAAATGTTGCTTGGTTAGTATAAGTTCCAGCTAAATGATGAGATCTATAATTACTCCATCCAATTAAGGAGATAATTGCTACCAGAACTATTATCGCAACTACAATCCAGTTTGCTTTGTTTTTCTTTGATTTTTCGTAGTTATGCATTAATTGACCTCTTTATTACTCTTTCTCAAAAACCATGATTGTACTCATTCCGCTTTTCCAAAATACAATTAAGTTCTTTGAAGATGGAGCTTGTTTTTCACCATTAATTACAAAATCAGTAGAACCTGCTGGATAGAATGAAACAGACCAGTTAATTTGAGCATCATGTAATGAACCAGTTAAACTATTCTGCGTTTTTTGGAAGGTTAAGGGATGTAGATCGTCGTTATAACTTACTCCATCTTTATTAACAACTACTTTATCGCCGCCCACCATTTGGATTGTATTTGGAGTTACAACCAAGGTAATTGGATTTTCAGTATTCGCCTTGTCTTCTCCACCATCTCGAACAACAATTTTTGTGGATTTCCAGGTTCCAGCTAAGCTGCTATAGTTTCCTTGCTCAATCTGATCAAAGTTCATCTTGTTATCACTGTTATTGCTTTTAGCAGTGTTTTTTGTTTCTTTTTCAGCTTTAGTATTGGATTGCTTTATACTAGAGCTACTTTCACTCTTATTAGCCGAACTAGAGCTAGAAGATTGTTCACTGTCCATTTCTTCTGCGCTATTTTTAGACTCGCCGCTTTGGTTCGAGCTCTTTTTAGTAGAAACTACTGAACTTTTCTTACTATCATGGTTTCCACTACTCGTATTTTGATTACTACAGCCTGCTAATAAAAGTGTTGACAATATTGCTGCTGTAATTAATACTTTCTTTTTCATTACTTATCTATCCATACTTTTATTCTTCCTATTACTCATAAAAAAAGCATATTCGATTAGGAATATGCTTTTATAGATACTAATTTTATACGCTTAATTAGTCGTTCTTTCTCTTCTTACTTGCACCTAAAGCACCTAATCCAAGAGAAGCAATTGACAAACCAGCTAAACTTGCAAATAAGCTAATCTTTTTGTCAGTTCCGGCTTGTGGCAATTTATTTTCGGTAGCTTTTGCTTGTGAGCCCTTTGCTGCAGCAGCTGGTGTAGTAGAAGTAGTCTTTACTTCATTTGAAGCATTCTTTGCTGGAGCAACAACTTTAACATCAGTAGTTTTTTCAGTTGCAGCTTTAGTATCATTCTTAACTACACTTGCAGTATTTTCAGTAGCTTTGTTTTCACTCTTAACTACATCAGTGGTCTTAGTATTTGAACCTTCATTCTTAGCTACTGGAGTCTTAGTATCAGAAGTAGTCTTTGATGAAGTAGTTGAAGACTTACTTTCAGTAGTTTGGTTAGTATTTGATGATGTGTTTGTAGTTGATTGATCTTTCTTTGAAGTAGTATCGTTTGTTACTTTTTCAGAAGATTGATCCTTCTTTGCATCAGTTGCTGATTGGTTCTTGTTGTAAGAAGCATTTTCATCTGATTTGATACCGTGATTTCTGTTGTAGGCGTCATAATCAATTTTTAATAGTTCTTTAGTCATATGCTGGAAGACCATTGTTTCTACCGTTATCATCAATATCATAAACTCGAACAACACTAGGATCGGTATACTTCAAAACCCACTGTTCATCTTTTCCAACATTCTTTGCTACAAAAGGAGCTAATTTATTAGCATAGTTATCTGCTTCATTTTTATAATCTGATACGGATAAATTAGTTCGTGCACTTATTAGTGTTCCAAGATATGGATAAGTAATAGCACCATATAAACTTTCTAAGGCTTCATTATTACGTCCTTGCATTTTAAGTCTTTGACTATCGCTCGGACTCATTTCGTAACCAACATTCAAAATTTCGTTTGGAACATGCGTATCAATTAATGCTTTAGCAGCATTGTTTTGATCAGTGGACAATTGGGTTTTTCTTTCATTAAAAGTATCATCAAGATATTTGTCTACTTTTCCTTTTGTATCTACTAACTGTGCATCGATTTTATCAAAATGTATTTGATCTTTATTTTCAATTCCATGTCCAAACCAATAATTCTCGTTTTTTACAATATTAGATAAGGGATCCGACTTAGGATAAGCAGCATCATAGTTTCTTGCTACTATTCCTTTAACTGGAGAATTAGAATATTTTTCCTCTATACGTTCTTGTTGAAGTGGATTCTCGTCAGGAACTCCTTGTCTACTATTTATAGTTTTTTGTGCACTAGCAACATTTAACTTACTGCTACCAGCATTAACTGTGTTTTGCTTAACTTCCGTGCTATTAGCATTGTTATTATTTACTGCTTGTACATTGTCAGCTTTAGCAACATTTCCATTAAGCGCAAATGCTCCAGCTACAAACAAAGCAGACATCAACATTGTTGTTCTTTTCTTCATTTTACATCCTCCAAAAAAATAATAAATAACAGTTTATACAAGCGTAGTTTAACCCCCCCATTTTCAACTAAGTCAAGCCTTTTCACACAATTTGTTGTAATTTTTTACACCGCTTTAATAACTTTCCCTTTATACCAACATTTTCCAAAAACAAAAAATTCCGAAATTTATCATCAATTGATAGAATTTCGGAATTTTTTATTATTGGTAATTCAATTTTTCCCTAAGTGCTTCTGTTAGTACTTTGGAAAAATTAATTTTCTTTTTCTCAGCTTGGAGAGCTAGCTTAGCAGGTACAGTTACATTTTTTCTAACAGTTTTTTCAAAGTTAGCTGCTGATTTTGTTAAATCAGTCGATACTAATGCGACAAAAGCGCCAGGATCCTCTATTTTAATCTCAGCGGGATCAGTCATTTTTGGCAATTTCTTTTCATCAAACAAAATTGTTCCCAAAGCATCTGCTGCCATTTCAAAAGCATCTTTTAGTCCATGTCCTTCAGTAATGGCTCCCTTAACATCGGGAAAACTAATAAAGTAAACATTATCTTCAATTGGTTTAAAGATTGCTGGATATGTTACAATTCTTTCTTTCATGATTATTCCTTTCATCACTATCTTTTTAAATTAGCAGGTTCTTCAAGACCTAGTTCTTTATATAGAGCTTTTACTGTATAAAATGATATTTCTCGATGTCTAGCTAACGGTGCCTTTAATCCATTCCAAGGATTTGTTACACGTGCATGTCTATTATTTCTTTTACCTTCATCAATTATCATCCCTTTGTTAAGTAGATCTTTGATGATATCCCTTCTTTTAACCACTTTTTCTCTCCTTGCTGATAATTATACACATATGCGCATAAATTGAAAACATTTACTACATTTATAATTACGCAAAAAGAGGTCTTTTTTTCCAAACAAAAAAGCCCCGACTTATGTCGGAGCTTCTTTTACTCAAGAACTAAAAATTAGTCGTCAAGCTTTTCTTTGTTAACAACATCTAACTTGTCGTCAAATGTGTAAACAACTGGTTCACCAGTCTTCATTTCTAAGTCCATAATGTCATCATCAGAGATGTTTTCAATGTACTTAGTTAAAGCACGAAGTGAGTTACCGTGTGCAGCAATAATAACATTCTTGCCGTCAAGTAAATCTGGAGCAATGTGATCTTCCCAGAATGGCATTACACGATCTAAAGTAACGTGTAAGTTTTCTGCCTTAGGAACGATATGTGGATCAAGATTTGCGTAACGACGGTCATGTGCTTGACTGTATTCGTTATCGTCATCAATAGCTGGTGGCAAAACATCGTATGAACGACGCCAAATGTGAACTTGTTCGTCACCGTACTTTTCAGCAGTATCCTTCTTGTTTAAACCTTGAAGAGCACCGTAATGACGTTCGTTTAATCTCCAAGTCTTAGTTTCAGGAATCCAAAGTTGGTCACTTTCTTCAAGTGCGTAGTGCAAAGTCTTGATAGCACGAGTTAATAATGAAGTGTAAGCTTGATCAAATTCAAGACCATGTTCCTTAATTAAACGACCAGCCTTCTTAGCTTCTTCAACACCTTTTTCTGAAAGGTTTACATCAACCCAACCAGTAAATTGGTTAGAAAGGTTCCATTCACTTTGACCGTGACGAATTAAAACTAATTTCGACATGAACTGTATCTCCTTTAAAATTCAATGTTTCACTAACTATTTTACACGCTTATTCAAAATTTTCATAGGAATTACGAAAAAAAGCTTGATTAATTCACAAAATGTTTAATGTTAAAATAACGATAGATATATTAATTTTGATGAATTGGAAGTATTTAATTATGGAAAATATCAAGTTAGATGGTGGGCATCTCTCACTTGAACAGCTAAATGCAATTTTTAGAACAATTCCACAAGAAATGGACGTTTTAGATGAAAACGACCGTGTTGTCTGGTCCTCTATGAATGAGAAGCGCTTATTTAAGCGTACTGAAAAAGTTATAGGTAAGACTGTTTTTGAAGTGCATCCCGGCCACAGTCAAAAGCATGTTAAGGAAGTTCTAGATCAAATGCACGCCGGCAAGCGTAAAAACATTTCAATTATGATTACCAAAAAGAAACAACCAATTAACATTTCCTTCTATAGTCTTCATAATGAACATGGTAAATATATTGGCTGCATTGAGGTAACCCAAGCAGTAAGCAACTTACAAGTTAAAGGCAGTAAATTACGCAATATTTTAAATGTCCTTAAAAAGCACTAAAGTTAAGCTCTTAGAATACTTTTTTCAGCCAAAAATAGAGTAAAATAAAATAAGATAGATACATTTATTGGGGGAATATATTTTTATGAAGAAAAAATTCAGCTTCCTAATTTTATTGGGAGTAATTTTATTTTCTTTAACTACAGCTTGTTCAAATAAAAGCAGTAAACAAACAAAGAGTACTGAGCCTTCTGCAAGCTCATTAATCAATGCAAAATTTAATTCTAGCTTTGCTAACGGTCACTTCACTCAAACCACTAATTCTGATGAAATGAGCCAAAAGTCAAAATCAGAAGGTTTATTCAAAAACAAAGGTGATGTAACTAATCTTACTTATACCTTAACTCAAAAGAAAAAATCTCAAACTGAACAAATGTGGCTTACCATGAAGGACATGTACTTACTTTTAGAGCAAAACAAGGGTCATTGGATTAAAAACTCAATTGATGCAGACACTTTTGATCCTGATCAAGTAAAGGAAAGATTCGATCCTGCAACTTTTAAGAAAATTAATAAAGCTTTTGCTAAAAAAGCCACTGTTCAAAGAAAAAATGGAAATTATGAAATTAGTTTTGATGGTACTGATGCCAACCTATGGAATGCTGTCAATCCTTTGATTATTGATGCCATGAACACTCCTGGTTCTCAAAATATGCAGGTGGCCCGCTTAGTAAAATCAGCTCAAGTTCAAAATCTTAAGATCACTTATTTAATTGATCCAACTACCAAAAATGTCGAATCAATGACCTTTAAGGCCCAATATACTGCTGGCGGAAAATATAACTTCACTTGGAACCTAACTTATGACCAATTAGGTCAACACAGTGATTTAGCCGTTCCTTCTGACATTCAAAAGAATGCAATTAGTGCTGAAGACATCAAGAAAGCACAAGAAGAACAAAATAATCAATAATCATTTAGAAAGATACACTGATGGAAAAAAATAAAATCAAAGATAAAAAGATTATTTTTTCTAACAATCAAGGCGGCAAAATTGCCGCTTTAATTTTAGGTATTATTATCCTAATAGTAGTAGTCTGGGGCGCAATTATTGCATTTAATAAGCCAAGCGTTAAAGATGCATTAACTACGGCTGCCAATACCAAAATTGCTACTGCACGCGTTAATGTTAAAACTACTAATGCAAAGTCAAAAATGTATTCAAATTATGTCGTCGGTCTAGATAATGCCATCCATATTACCATGAAAAGTATCCCTAAATCTGATACTAATTCTGAGTTATGGGGTAACAAAGACTATGTTTACCACCGTGATGGCACGAAACAATGGAATTACATTAAACAAAATGCCATCTTCAGTGAAGTTTATTCACGCTATAAAAAGCTCTATACTGCACATGATTTCACCCAATTTTCTGACGATGCCTTTAAGCATATGACACTTAAATCTAATGGATTTAATAGTTATGTTATTTCCTATAAGGGTGATAATAGCGACGTAATTAAAAGCATGCAAAAAGCGACTACTGTCGCTCCCACTAGCGATCCGCAATCAACCAATGTTAAAAATATTGATGTACGAATTTCGATTAATCGAAAAAAACAACTAACTGATATGTACTATAAAGTTACTTATAATAGTAAGAAAGAAGGTATTCTCACCTTACATCTTTATGACATTAATAAAGTTAAAAAATTAACAGTACCTTCCTCAGTTACTAAAAATGCTAAAAAATTAAATTTTAAACTTAATTAAGGAGATTTTATTATGAAACTAGGCATTATTGGCTCAGGAAAAATTGTTCATGATTTTCTATCAATTGCTGATCAAATCCCAAATCTTGAACTTGCGGCTCTTTCAACTACTAAAAGAAGTCATCAAATTGGTCTTGAATTGCAAGAAAAATACAATATTTCAAAATTATATCAAGACAATACTGACCTATTTAATGATGCTAATGTCGATACTGTCTATGTAGCTGTTCCAAATAGTTTGCATTTTAGTATTGCCAAGGCCGCATTAGAAGCAGGAAAAAACGTCATTTGTGAAAAGCCATTTGTTGCTACAACTGATGAAGCACGTGAATTAAAAGAAATTGCTGATAAAAACCAAGTAATTATTGTTGAGGCGATCACTAACATTTATTTAGAAAACTTTAAATTCATTGAAGATAACTTAGCTAAAATTTCCCCCATTCATGTCGTTAATCTTAATTACACTCAATATTCAAGTCGCTATGATGCTTTCTTAGAAGGGGACATTCAACCAGCTTTCGATCCTAAAAAAGATGGTGGGGCTCTAATGGATTTAGGCATCTACAACTTACACATTATTATTAAATTATTTGGTAAGCCAGATTCTGTTAAATATTTCCCAACTATTCAAAAAAATATTGATACTTCTGGTATCCTTCATTTGGGATATTCTGATAAACAGACCAGTTCAATTGCTGCTAAAGATAGCTTTTCACCTAATGTCAGCACCATTGAAGGTGAAAAAGGTGCACTCATAATTTACGGCCATCCTAATGAAATGCCAAAAGTTGGCATCCAATTACGAGGAGAAGAGCCGAAAGTTGTTAACTACAACAAGTATTCTCATCGAATGATTGCTGAATTTATCGAATTCACTAAGATTATTGATCAACATGATTTTACAGTTGCTGATCAAGCTTTTACCCATAGTCTAAATACTCTAGCTGTTTTACAAGAAGCAAAAAAGCAACGTTAACAAAAATGACAGGACTAAAAATCCTGTCATTTTTTTATATTTAATTTCTTCTACCCAATTCTTCTCTAATTCTTTCTGCATCTTCACCTTTAGCTGTAAAAATTAGATGATCTCCTACTTCAATGATTGTATTTCCATGTGGCACTAACCATTTACCATTCCGCCAAATTCGACTAACGGTCATTTGTTCAATAAAGTCTAGATTCATCAATTTCTGACCAGCATACTTATGATTTCTAACCGTTACTTCAAACAAGCCATTCTTAGTATCTATTAAAATTCTCAAAATTGAAGGTGATTCAATTAGAGCTCTTAATACAGAAGTCTGAACATTGAAAATATTGTATATTTCAATTTTTTCACTGACTAATTTCTTAATTGTTTCCGGCTTTGGTCTCTCTTGACTAGCAATAACTCTTTGAACACCATGCTCCTTTGCTAAACGAGCAATTTTACGATTTAAGTCATCTTCAATAAATCCAGCTACTAAAATATCACAGTCAAAGACACCAGCTTTTTCTAAACATGCCTCTTCTAAGCTGTTAATTAACTTCAAATTAGCAACTTTACTCTTATAAGTATCATAGTTTTCTTTTTTATGGGTTACTAATAATACATCATACCAATTATCATGAAGCTCCTGAGCAACAGGAACAGTCATTACATTGGTTCCCATCATGACAACTCGTTGCTTAATTTTATCTTCTTTAGTTAATCTAAAGAGCGAATTAAATAGAAATGGGCCTAAGATACATACGACTACGGCTGCCAAAATAAAAGCATCTGATTGAGTTTCAGTAATTGCATTTAACTTACGAGCAACCTCTAATGTTGGAAGTACAATCGTAATTGTAGTCATAATTAAAAATGTACCCGCAAGACTGTTACGTTTATTGAAATTTCGTGTATAAACCAAAAATATAGGTAATTTGGCTAAAAGTAAGAACAATACTAAAACTGGGATTAACATTAAAGCATTTGGATTAGCCAGAAGTGACTTCAAATCTAGCTTAACCCCCGTAGTAATAAAGAAAATTGGAATAAAGAATCCATAACCAATAGAAGTTAGCTTATCCATTGTTGCTTCACTTGGTTCAAGTAACTTCATAACCATCCCAGCTAAAAAGGCACCTAAAATATTTTCTGCTCCTACACGTTCTGCGACTGTTACTAATGTAAATATTAAGAAGAAGGCCAATCGAATATCTAATTGAGTAGTTGCTTTAGAGATCTTATTAAACCATTGATATGGTTGTTTAAATCGTCTCAACAAGATAATTGCTGCTAGGAAAAGCAGAACAATAAGCCATAATCTTCCAGCATTCCCACCGTTAATTGAAGCATAGATAGTCAACAGCAATAAAGGAATTACTTCCCCTAGAACGGCTGTTAATAATATGGTTTGCCCGATCGGCCGAGATAAGATTTCTTTTTCTTTTAGAGTGGCAATTACCACTCCTAAGGCTACAGTCATAAAAATAATCATAGCCAGCATAACGTCATTAAATAGGCCTATTAATTTTAGAATATAAGCTAAAGCAAATGCCGTTATTGTAATAGCGGTAAAAGCAATAATTGCTATTCGTGCTGGATTAATTTTACTCTGTTTAGACTCAGGTAAATCCTTCTTTTTAAAAAGATCAAAATTAATTTCCATACCTGATAGAAACATCAGCAAAATCACACCTAAATTTGATAGAAGCGATACGCTGCTTGTGATTTTTATGGTATCTAATAAGCTTTTTCCTAGAATTATTCCAGTCACAATCTCAGCAACTGCCGTTGGTATAGCATTAATCCTAAATCGCGCCATAACGATTGGAATTACTAAAGCTGCTAAACTAACAATAAATATAGATAGATCCACTTTTCTTCCCCTTATAGTAAATTTAGTACCATTATACTAAAAAACAACAAAAAATAAGTCGGCTTTTATAAGCCAACTTATTCTATTTATTCTGCTTCTTCAAAGGTAATTCTTCTAGCAATAATTTGCTTTTGAAGTGCGGGGGTTATTCTGAAATCAGTAAGCCATTTACTTTGAGCCGTATCACTACCTGCAGCAATTGCATCAGCTAAATTTCTAACAGGAGTGTATCCTTTAAGCATCCCAGCTAAGAAAGTTCCAAGTAAGGCATCCCCACTACCACTACTATCAACTTCTTCAATTTCAGGCGCATGTGCCATTAAAGCATCCATCATATTAACAATTGCAGCACCATTTGCACCTAAGGACAAAAGAACATGTTGTGCTCCTTTGACTACTAAGCTATGAGCCATATCAATTAATTCTTTTGTAGTTACTTCCTTGTCATCCTTTTCGAACCAATGCTTCAATTCAGTCTCATTTGGCTTAATTAATAATGGGTTCATTGGCAAGATATCAAGTACGTTTTCATAAGGAACATCTACTACTAATGCAGCTGCTCTTTGATCAGCAACTTTAGCCAAATCAGTCAAATAAACTGGATCTATTCCCTTAGCAAAGCTTCCGGCAATTACTAAAATGTCACCAGCTTTTAAGACTTTCAAATAATCCAATAATTTTTGTTGGTTTTTAGCAGTAATTTTAATTCCACGAGTTTGCTCAATAAATTGATTCTTAATCTCAGCTTTATCAAGCTCTTCTGCTACTTGCTCTACATTTTTGTGATTTACAATTCCAGTCGCAATTGAATCAATACCTAGTTTTTTTAAAATAAGTGAAATATTAATTCCTTTACCTACTACACTTTCACTAGGATCTAAGGTTACTGTATAAATCAAAATTATATCCTCCATGCTTTTTTCATAGTTTATTATAAGACAAAAAAGACATGATGCCCATTAGGATCATGTCTTTCATGTATTAGTCTATTTGAAAATTGTTCTCAAATTATCTGTATCCCCATGCTTGGTTATTCAAACGACCAACTAAATAACCATATTGACCATTTGCACGTGGTTGTCTTAACCATACATAGTTACCAGAACGGTAGTATGCATCGTATTTAATTACAGTATTAATTGGTAAAGTTTCAATAATTGGGCTAGTAGTACTTGCACCAGTTCTTAAGTTAATTGCTCCACCAGTAATGAAAGTACCATTTTGCTTAGTCCAACTAGCATTGTTATTAGTATTTACTTGCTTAGGAGTAGTTTGTTGAACAGGCTTAGTTTCTGCTGGCTTACTTGCTGTTGCAGAACCTTCCTTGAACGTTCCCCATGCTTGACCATTGTTACGTCCTACTAAGTAACCATATTGACCATTTGCACGTGGTTGTCTCAACCATGTGTATTGACCAATTGTGCGGTAAGCATCATATTTAACTTCTGAATTAGCTGGTAATTCTGCAATTACTTTACTGTTAGTGCTTGCGCCAGTTCTTAAGTTAATTGCTCCACCGGTTACAAAGACACCGTTTTGTTTAGTCCAATCACTGTTTACGTTAGTGTTTGTGCTTGGCTTATCAGTTGGTTGAGCTGGTTTATTATTGGTGTTAGTGTTTGGTTTAGCAGTATTGGTAGCACTTGCAGTTGTCTTAAAAGTACCCCAATCTTGACCATTTGCACGTCCTACTAAGTAACCATATTGGTCATTAGCACGTGGTTGTCTCAACCATGTGTAGTTACCCTTAGTAGCGTAAGCATCATACTTAACTTCACTATTTGCTGGAAGTTGAGCAATAATACTACTACTAGTACTTGCACCAGTTCTTAAATTAATTGCACCACCAGTAGTAAAAGTACCATCTTGCTTAATCCAATTAGTTTCAGTTTCTGCTGGCTTATTAGTATTTGGTCTAGCAGGTGCTTGACTACTGCTTTGTCCGTTATTAGCATTTGAATTATTGGTATTAGTCTTGTTTGAAAGAGGAACTACATTAACATTTCCATCCACATTTTGACCGCGCCAATTTTGCGTATATTGCCAGATAGCCACATTATCCATTGATGGGAAGTAGTTGAAGTCAGGATTGTCTTCACGACCATTAGTCTTATACTTAGCTACCCATAAGGCATTTGGATACTTTTCAGAAATCTTATTAGTATCGACCTTATTCTTTAGTAACCATTCACTAGAATAAAGCATTGGGTTGTATCCACCATCATGAACAGTATCCATGAAACTAGTGATTGCATTAGTATTAGCTGCAACACTGCCATTAGTATTATTGTTAACGTCTTGTTCCCAATCAGTTGCTAAATATGAGCCTTGTGGTAAACCAGCTTGTTGTGCTGAATTAACTGCATAGTTTCCTTCTTGAACTGCTCGATTGCTGTCAGAGCCAAAATGAGTGTAGTGGTAACCCATAGTCATCATATTATTTTGTTCAGCACTCTGGATTTGACCTTGAGCATTAGGATTTTGATAATTTGTACCTTCAGATACTTTAACGACAGCAAATTGTGCCCCAGATTTTGCTTGTTGATTCAAGTTTGTACTTTGCCAACTTGAAACATCTACACCTGCAGAACGTGCAGGTACATTATCAGTTGCGGCTTGTGCTACTTGATGAGTTTTAGTAACACCCATCGGATCTACAATTGCTAAAGCTGTCATAGCACTAGCACAAGCTAATGCACTAATAAATTTCTTATTTGTTGAACGCATTAAAAAACTTCCTCCTCCAAAGAATTTTAATGAAACAATCTAATCTTTTATAAATTAACGAACTAGTACTGACTTGGCAGATATCCATTGATTTCCACCAAGGTCGTACCAAGTTTGTCCGTTAACATTAGCTACACGAAAGTATCTCCAACTTGAACCGTCTTTCAAGAACTTACCTGAAATTTGATCTTGGCCTGGAACACGCCATACTGGCACACCATAGTCTGGTTTAGAATTAATAGTCAATACACCAGATTTTGCAGTGACTTGTGCTTCTTGAGTAGTATATTTTGCCATAATCCATTTACCATTACTAATTTCATAATATAAGTTGCCGCCGGCATATTTTGAAGCTATAACTACGAACTCACTACCAACTTCAACTCGTTGGTCTAGCCTTTGACCATCTGGACCTGATAATACTTGCGTAGTCTTAGTTACTTTAACTAAAACAGTAGATGCACTCTTTGGAGCAGTATTAGTACTAATCCATTGGGTATCATAGTTATTATTTGCACCTGCTGTAGACACGGCGCTTTGGTAACTCTGTACTGGTGCAATATTTTCAACAACTGAAGCAGTTGGTTTTACAACAGTTTTAGCACTAGTAGTTACTGGAGCAGTCTTAACTTCCTTAACTTCAACCTTCTTAGGCTTTACTACTGGAGCTTCAACTACTTTAGCTGATTCTTTAGTTGAAACTACTGGAGTGTTCTTAACAGCTGGAGTTGTTTCTTTTTTCACAGTTTCAACTGGTTTTACCACTGGAGTTTCAGCTTTTTTAACTTCAGCTGCTTTAACAACTGGAGTGGTCTCCTTTTTTACAGTTTCAGTTGGTTTTACTACTGGAGTTTCAACCTTTTTAACTGTATTAGTCGTCTTGTTTTCAGTAGTCTTTACTACTGGGATAGCAGTCTTAGTTTCTTTATTTTCAGCTTTAGGAGCTTCAACTTTTACAGGGGTAGTCTTAGCTGGTTCAGCTTTAACAGCCTCTTTTTTAACTTCTTCTTTCTTAGCTGGAGTTGCTGCTAATGAAGTAGCTAATTGTTTAACTGGTTGGCTAGCTTGGTTGTCAGTAGTGGTTGTAGTTTGCTTATTACTATTATTAGTATTAGCAGTGGCAGTGTTAGCAGTAGTGTTATTAGTAATTGGGCTAAATGCAAGTGCATTAATCCAGCCGTTACCAATAAATGCGCGCTTTACGCCGTTGTTATAAGTAATATACTTAGTAACATTTACGTTTTGACCAACTCTTGCAGTATCTACTTGTGTACCAACACTAGGATCAACTGGTGCACTCATAACTGGTGTTGTTTGTGCAACTGTACGATTTTCGTTAACAACTTGTGTAACGGGATCATATTTGTCAAAACCATTAGTTGCAATCACACTATTAAGCGTCTTAGCATAATTTGGATCAGTAGCGTATTTACCTTGTAAACCATTTTGAGTTGCTTGAGCATAGTTATTTGAGTTTTCTACCCAAGTACCAGAGTAATAATTACCCATTTGGTTACGTAATAAAGCACCATTATCTTCAAATGATTCAGTATATGATGGATACTTTCTAAATCTGGCATTAGTAGTGTAGTAACCACCATTACCGTATTCGCCAGTATTCATATTTACTGACTGACCGTTGTAAGAGCCTTTAATACCAAATAAGTTATTATTAGGTTCTTGAGCCAAACTTGATTGACCCCAAGCTGATTCAACTGTTGCTTGAGCAAGCATAACTGAAGTATAAGTACCATACTTAGATGATGCGGTAGTAGCAGCTGGAATAGCTTTATCTAAAAATTCTTGTTGATAGGTTGCAGCTTGAACAGTACCTTCACCAGTTTTTAAAGGATTATCTGGTTTAAGGTTGTTGGTAACTGATATACCGGCAGTGGTTATAAGTGCCGCGGTAGCAATACCAGTGAATGTTCGTTTTTTCATCACTTAAACTCCTTCCAATTTACATACACCCTTTATTGTAGTTTGGCAAGTTGCCAGATACAACCGAACAAACATTCTGAAATAAAAAAGTAACATAAATTACATACTTTCATCTCAAAATAAAAAGAGTAATGCCGAAGCATTACCCTTTTAAGAGTTTATTTAATAACTTAATCAAGTTTCTTATCTCAAAAAATATCGTCCTAATTCTTTTCACTATCATCAAACACAGAAGTAACTGTACGTTCAACATATTGAGCAGATAAAGGAGTCTGATATTGATCAACTTCTTTCTTTACAAATAAGTTAGCTTCACACATTTTGTTCATAGCATCCTTAACTTCATTTTCAGTCAAGTTTTCTGCTGCATCAGGTAAAGATAGATTTACTTTCTTATTTTTAGCATTCTTAAATGTAAGTCTTAATGTTTTAGTAGTAGTCATTTTTTATTTCCCCTAAATTTTCTTTATTTATGTGTTTTTCTTAAGCTTGAATATTTGAATACGAAATTAGTCTAGCAGTTTTAATACCATCGTCTTTTTGTAACTTAGACATGGCATTTTCCACCTTCATTACTTCTTCAGCACTAGCTTGCTTCTTGACATTTTTTAAAATTCTACTTTTCTTACCCTTGCTATATTTTTCACCCGCAAAAGTAAATTGAACTGATTGATCTTTTAAAATAAATTCCATTTTTATACCTCTAATAATCAAACTGATAATTAATTTTTTGTAAGTCAGCACCGGTGAATTGCCTTACACTATTACTAACGATTTATCTCAAAAAATTGTGTCACTTTTTCAACAAATTTTTCATACGTGAATTTGGTATAATTTAAGTAAGATAAATTCATTTTTATAGGAGGAAAAAATGATGAAACGATCAAAAATCGGAGTTGCCATTACGGCATTCTTCATTACCTTTTTAGCAGTTGGATGTTCAAACACATCATCAAATAATTCATCTAATAGTGGTTTCGACAAGTACACCACCTATATGAATCAAGGAAAAGATGCTGCTTCTAGTCAAAAATATGAAACAGCTGAAGAAAAATTTGAAGATGCACATGATGTAAAAGCTACTTCTGAATCAAAAGCTTATGCAGATCAAGCTGGCGACATGAAGGATGCTCAAGAAGAAGTTAGAGAATATGAATTTAAAGATGCCTTAGGTGAATTAGATAAAGCAGCCAACAAGACTAACGGCTACTCAGTAATGACTAAGCAAGCTTCTAAACTCTACAAGACAATTGACAAGGTTCAAGATCATATCACTAATGATATTAACCCATTATACAAACAGGCTAAACTAAGCTACAGAGATGGTGACTACCAAGCAGCAGTTAAATCTTGCGACCAAATTTTAGATTTACCTTACATTAATAGTAAGTATTATAAGAAGGTAAAGAAGAACGTTAAACATTTACGCAAAGTTGCTAATGCAAAATTAAATGGCGAAAATGTTAACGATGACATTGACACTGATAACTTAGATGCTAATGATGACGATGAAGTTACTACTTCAAACAAGCAAACTTCTAACTCATCAAACAGTAGTAATACTGACAACAACACTAGTTCTAACTCTAACAATAGTTCAAGCAATTCAAATAGTTCAAACTCTCAAGACAATAGTGCTGCAAGCCAAAAATCTAGTGCAACAAGCTCAAGCAACAACACTGCAGCTAATAACAACAATTCAAATACTAATTCTTCATCAACTTCAAGTAGCGATAGTATGATGATCGATGGTCAAACAGTTACTGGCAGAGTAATTTCTCAAACTCGTAATCAATTAAGTTCAATTGGTGTTGATACTAGTTCATGGTCTGACCAAAAAGTTGTTGACTTCATGAGATCAGCTGCTAATAGTGGCCATACTACAATTGATTCTTACACCAAACAAGATGTAGAAAACTTTAAATAAGACCTATAAAATTTGCTTTTGATTGTAATTCAATGTAAGATTATATTGAATTTTTGTACAGCTAGACAGTAAAGGAGCTCTTAACTTTGACTGAAGACAAGAAGAACACCGAAGAAACTCAAGAAAAAGAAGAATTTGAAGTATTTATGCCAGAGGCAAATCGTGTAGAAATGCCAGCTACTGAATTTAAAGAACAACCAGATTACTTAAAGACATTTGCTAACTTCTATATTTCAAAATTTGACGAAAGCGATCTTGAAATTATGGATGTTTACGATGGTAATCATGATGTTATTGAAATTAATACATACTTAACTAACAATATGGCTTTCAGCCGTCAAAATTTAGTTAAACACGTATTAAATATCCATGCAAATCGTTTCTTGGATATGCTTAACAACATCCAAAAGCAAACTGGTGTAGATCCACAAAATATGAAAACTTACGAAGATTGGGAAAAATGGTACACTGATCGTCGTAACGAAATTAAGCAAACTCTTTCATAAAAAAATCACAAATTATTAGTTGCATATTGAATCCTAAAGGAACAAAATAGTGCTAGTAAAAAGAATGTATTGTTTTAATACATTCTTTTTTATTTATCTAAAATGTCATTATGTTTTATTTTATTAGGAAATTTTAATATGAATAATGGTGTACGAAAAAAGGTCACTCTAGCTGGCCTTTTAGTTTCAATTGGAATCGTCTATGGCGATATTGGTACAAGTCCTCTCTATGTTATGAAGGCAATTGTGAATGAAAATGGAGGAATTGCTAGTGTTAACAGAGAATATATAGTCGGATCTATCTCTCTTATTCTTTGGACAATAACTCTTTTAACAACAGTTAAGTATGTTCTAATTGCTCTTAAAGCGACTAACCATGGTGAGGGTGGTATTTTTTCACTTTATGCTTTAGTTAGAAAAAAGGCCAAATGGTTAGTTCTTCCTGCTTTAATTGGTGGAGCTGCCTTGCTTGCAGATGGCACACTGACACCTGCAGTTACTGTCACGACAGCAATTGAAGGTCTTAAAAACATGAGATTTGGCAATGATATTCCCGTTCCTAATCAAAAAAGTGTTCTTATTATTACCATCATCATTCTTTTATTTTTATTTTCCATCCAAAGAATGGGAACTAGTATAATTGGAAAAACTTTTGGGCCAATTATGCTTATCTGGTTTACTTTTTTAGGTTTAACTGGTGCTATGAACCTAAGTCATGACTTGTCGCTCCTTGAGGCTCTCAACCCTGTGTTAGCAGTCAAAATTTTGTTTAGCCCAGCAAATAAGGTTGGTGTCTTAATCCTAGGAGCTGTCTTTTTAGCAACTACAGGGGCAGAAGCACTTTATTCAGACGTAGGCCACGTAGGAAAAGGCAATATCATGGCTTCTTGGCCTTACGTCTTTATTTGTCTAGCTTTGAACTATCTTGGTCAAGGAGTATGGATTTTAGAAAATCCCAACTATCATGCTGGTAATACCGACTTTAATCCTTTCTTTGAAGCTCTTCCAAGTCAGTGGAAATTTTTTGCCATCATTTTAGCTACCTTAGCAGCCATTATCGCTTCTCAGGCTCTAATTACCGGATCTTTTACATTAGTTTCAGAAGCAAGTGGCTTAAAATTTTTACCAAGGATGAAAATTATCTATCCCTCCACTGAACAAGGACAGATCTTCATTCCTTCTATTAATAAAATGCTATGCGTTGCTACAATCGGAATTGTCTTTTTATTTAAGACATCAGAACACATGGAGGCAGCTTACGGGTTAGCAATTACGGTCACCATGTTAATGACAACAATCTTACTTTTTGAGTACCTATCTCTAAAAAAAGTTAACATCTTGTTACGCTTAGTTTTTCTATTTTTGTTCGGTGCAATTGAAAGTATGTTTTTAATTTCCAGTTTAGCTAAGTTTTTACATGGCGGTTATGTAACAGTAATTATTGCTGCCTTTATCGGTGCAATTATGTATATTTGGTATTTTGGTAACAAAGTTCGTGATAGACGCGAAGCTAAAAATGCTTACGTGCGTTTAGACGAATACATTTCTATGCTAAGTAATTTAAGTCATGATGATAGTGTACCCTTATATGCAACAAATTTAGTTTATATGGCTAAGGTTAAGTACAATAAGTTTATCAAGCGCGATATACTCTACTCAATTTTAGACAAACGTCCAAAACGGGCCCATGCATATTGGTTTGTCACTGTTAATGTAACTAACGAACCCTTTACCGCCGAATATGCAATCAATACTTACGGCACAAAAAACGTGATTAACGTTCAACTATATTTAGGTTTTAAGCAACAGCAAAAAGTTAATGTTTATCTACGACAAATAGTTCACGATCTAATTAAAGATGGTACAATCGAATTTCAGCCACAAGAATACACCACGACTCCCGGTCGTGACGTTGGAGATTTTAAATTTGTAATTGTAAATGATGTGATTAGTCCACAAACTCAATTAAATACTTATGAAAAGTTGTTAGTTGAAAGTCGTGTCTGGCTTCAAAATTTATCTTCTAATCCTGCTGTTTGGTTTGGATTAGAATATGCTGATACAGTAGTTGAACGAGTTCCATTAATCCTAGGCTCACAAAATATTAAATCAATTCAAAGAACTAAATTGAAATAAATATTTTTAATTAATCGCTTGCAGATACTTGCAACTCTTGCGCAAATAGATGAAAATAGATATGTTTTAAAAAAAGAATGTCTTTTCGGCATTCTTTTTTACGTTATTGAATATTTAGCTATTTGGCTATTTATTGGGAGAATATAATAATGAATGAAAAAACACGGAAAAATATATCAGCCGCAGGCTTACTGATTGCTATTGGTATTGTCTACGGAGATATCGGAACAAGTCCGCTATACGTTATGAAATCAATTGTTGCCGGAAACGGCGGAATTGCGAACGTAAATCGCGACTTTATTGTAGGTTCTATTTCCTTAGTACTTTGGACAGTTACCCTGTTAACAACTTTGCAAACTGTCTTTATTGCCTTAAAAGCTACTAACCATGGTGAAGGTGGTATTTTTGCCCTCTATACTTTGGTTCGGAAACGAGCTAAGTGGCTTATTCTTCCTGCTTTAATCGGTGGAGCGGCCATCTTAGCTGATGGTACTTTAACGCCTGCAGTTACTGTTACGACTGCGATTGAAGGATTAAAAGGAATTGAATTTGGTCATGGTAACGTTCCGGTTTCTACTCAGGGAACTGTTATTGCGATTACAGTAGTAATTCTTTTGCTTTTGTTCTCAATTCAACGAATGGGAACAAGTATTATTGGTAAGGCTTTTGGTCCAATCATGTTTATCTGGTTTACCTTCTTAGGTGTAATTGGATTAATGAATATGATGGGTGACCTTTCAATTTTGCAAGCTCTTAATCCATACTACGCAATTAAACTTTTATTCAGTCCATATAACAAGGCTGGAATCTTCATTTTAGGTTCTATCTTCCTTGCTACTACTGGTGCTGAAGCTTTGTACTCAGATGTTGGTCACGTTGGTAAGGGGAATATTATCGGTTCTTGGCCATATGTCTTTGTTTGTTTGTCACTTAACTACTTCGGTCAAGGTGTTTGGATTTTAAACAACCCTAACTACAATGCGGGAAATGGTGATTTCAACCCATTCTTCGAAATTATTCCACAAAACATTCGTTTAGCTGCGATTGTTTTAGCAACTATTGCAGCTGTTATCGCTTCACAAGCTTTGATTACTGGTTCATTTACTTTAGTAGCTGAAGCCAGTGGTTTGAAATTTTTACCAAGAATGAATATTATGTATCCTTCCACTAAAAAGGGACAGATTTATATTCCTTCAGTTAACAAAATGATTTGTGCAGCAACTATTGCAATCGTACTTTTCTTCCAAACCTCAGCGCACATGGAAGCAGCTTATGGTTTGTCAATTACCATTTCAATGTTAATGACAACAATTCTGCTCTATGAATGGCTGGCAATGAAGGGCGTTCATACTATTTGGAATTGGCTCTTCTTAATTTTCTTTGGTTTCTTAGATGTAATGTTTATGTTAGCCAGTTTGAGTAAATTCATGCACGGTGGTTACGTTTCACTAGTTATTGCCGGATTCATCGGTATCATTATGTACGTTTGGTACTATGGTAATAAAATTAGAGACAAGCGTGAATCACGTAACGCTTATGTCCGTCTTGATGAATATGTTGATATGTTGACGAACTTAAGTCACGACGAAGATTATCCTACTTTTGCGACTAACTTAGTCTATATGGCAAAAGTTAAGTACAATAAGTTTATTAAGCGAGAAATTCTCTACTCTATCTTAGATAAACGTCCTAAGCGAGCACGAGCATATTGGTTTGTAACAGTTAACGTAACCAATGAACCATTCACTGCTGAATATGCTGTTAACACTTACGGTACAAAGAATGTTATTAACGTTCAGCTCTTCCTTGGTTTTAAGCAGCAAACTAGCGTGAATGTTTACTTGCGTCAAATTGTTCACGACTTGATTGCAGATGGAACTATTGAATCTCAACCACAGGAATACACTACTACTCCTGGTAGAGATGTTGGTGACTTCTCATTCGTTATCGTTAACGATGTAATTAGTCCACAAACACAACTTAGAAGTTATGAAAAATTCTTAGTTGAAGCACGTGTATGGCTTCAAAATCTTTCCTCCAACCCTGCTTCATGGTTTGGCTTAGATTATGCAGATACAGTCATTGAACGTGTACCATTGATTCTAGGAAATCAAAGAAGACAACATATTACTCGCATCCCTCCTAAGAAATTTGAAGATATTAAAAAGAAGCTTCAAGCCGAAGGAGAACTAAAAGAGTAACACAAGTTAATAGCTAACAAAAAGGCATCCCTGTCGGGATGCCTTTTTAGTGTTCAAATATAAAAATTTTTAAGAGGATTTCTAACTATGTTTAACTAATTTAATTCCTTAATAATACCTTCCAAGGTCTTCTTAGCTTCTTCTTGAATTGGTTGAGTAGGGTGTTCTTCATCATACTTATTCAACCAGTCTAACCGATCTTGCATTCTCTTAGCCAAAGTCTTTTGATATTCAGGGTCATCTAAGTGAACTTCATATCCTTCAATTGGCAAGTAAGATACACCCTTGAAGTTACCAAATTGCTTCCAGTCACTGTCTTTGATAGTGTCGTTAGCAAGATCTTCAACTAGCTTCTTAGTTACTTCCTTTGGAATATCCTTACCCATGAATGCATCAGTATTCAGAATGTAACAAGAAGCTCCACGCTTAGTAAATAATTCCTTAAAGTCTGAGTAGTCACCAGATACTGGGTAAGCACGGAATGGATCCGCAAATGGTTCAATTACCAAAGTATTCATATCAAAGCCCTTTGGTAAGTTTTCAGCACTAGTTCTCTTAGTTGCTAAAGTAAGTCCCATGGTAGTTGCTAGAACTGGATCATCAACCTTTAAGATTGGTGGCAAAGAACCATCCTTCATAATCCAGAATAAGGCAGTGATTGGTGCATTTTCATAGTCAACTCTATGTGGTGAAGTATAACGTGTCTTAATAACACGACCATTATTATTCCGAAGATCTTCAGTTACAATAACTTTTTTACCATCTTCATCTTGAGTAACTGCACAGTTCATAATTGTAGTGTAGTACTTAGTCTCATGGTGTCCTGCTGGATAGTCATGCGTCTTATCAAAGTATGAAGGCTCTAATGCTACTGAAGATCCATCTTCACGAGAAATAATGAATGCATCGTCGTGCAAAACAGTGATATCATATTTACCATCATACATTTCATGAGTCAAAGTAGATTTACCTGAACCAGATAAGCCGTAGAAAGCAAATACTTTATCATCCTTATCCTTAAAGTGGAATGACTTTTCACCACCGTGACAAGCAGTATAACCGTTTCTGTGAGCCATAGCCCAAGCAAGAGTTAAAGTACCCTTCTTTAATTCACCGAAGTAGCGTAAGCCAAAGACTGCAGCACAGTTATGGGGAGCATCAAAGACACCAAAGCCTTTTGGATAGTCTTCATCTTGTGTATTTGGATCAAAGTAGAAGTAAATATCTCCTTCATCATATAATTTCGACTTCTTATAGATCTTTTCAGCTTCTTCATCAAAGAATTGGAAGTTCAAGATATAGGAGAGCAAGTTAAAGGCTTGATCTTCTGGCATCATAATATGTGCTTTAACAGTAAAGCTTGGATCTAATCCTACTAAAACTGTTGCTTTTAAGAATTTTTGATCATGGCCCTTATAAATATCTTCACGTAAATTTCCTGCTAATGCTTCAGGATCCTCTTTTGGATCATCTACAAAGTGACGTGCACTTGCTGTTCTACCCAAGATTTTACCGTGATTATAAACTAATTGCTTTGCACCCTGTGGTAAACCGAGTTCTTTAGTATGTAAAATTGGTAGGTCAGTTTCGATAACACCAGATTGTTTCTTAGCTAAATTATAAGCTTCAGCAACACTAGTTACTTCGTGTACATTGTTACCATAAAAGGCAGATTCAATAGTAGAACGAACCCGACTAAATTTTTTGTTAGCTTTTCTTAACTCATCATGAGAATAACGTTCTTGTGTACTCAACTTTTTTCCTCCTCTGAAACCATAGAAAGCGGTTTCAATTCTTACAGTTAAATGATAACATAACGAGCTTTCTATAGCCATGTATTAATTGAAAAATAAATTGATATTAATCGTAAATAACCCATACAAACAAAAAGCAGTTTCCTAATAAATTGAACTTATTAAGGAACTGCTTTTGTATATGAATTAAATATCTTTTAATTGTCTTTATTATTTATAAACTTTTTCCATAGTGAAAATACAATAACTAAAAGCCAAGAAATTAATGAAATTACACTTATCACATAGAACCAGCTCGGCACTGCAAAGTGTAGAATAGCGCGATTTAATCCAGCTTTTTGATCAACAATTGGATTTCCAATTACATTTTTAGCGCCGGAGAATTTCTTACTATTCACTGTTAGTTCACTTTGCGTGTAAAGCACAACAGGTAAAACTATTTTATTATCTTTATTAGCCTTCCAAGATAATACTAAATCACCATTTTTAGTAACTCGGTGATCAAATTTTTGGTATCGCTCAACAACATTAACTTTATATAGATAAGCTGCATTTTGGTCAATCGACTTATCTTTCGTTGGTAAATAGTCTGGTAAATAATGCCACTTCAACATTTCTAGCATCTTGTCACTGGTTGATTGTTTAGCGGCAACTTGAACTTGTGCATCTTTTTGACAAGCAACTGTGAAAATGTAGTTGGTAATTATATTTGGCACAGCTGCTTCTAAAAGTAAAATTGTTACCAAGCTAATGCCAACTGCTTTTGGCTTAACTCCCTCTTTTAGTAAGTAGTTAACCGTTAAAGCCATCCCTAGTAAAATCAATGGATATGCCACAACTGTTAATCTAAATGGAAATTGAAAGTAGGATTTTAAGCTTGGGAAAACTCCTTGAACTAGTCCCCATGGAAAAACAAATGAAGATAAGCCTAATAAGACCGTACCCCAAATGGTTACAAAAGTATTTAGCTTATCTCGTTTATAGTGCATGACAACATAGATAAATTGCGCAATAATCAATAGGACAAAAATTGGCAAAATATAAGCAAATGCTGTTCCATATTCGTTGTGCCAAAGCATATGTGGTCGCAATCCGCCACGCGATAAATCAAATTCAGTAGTTGCAGAAAGGTGATTTGTAGGCATTAAAACTAAAAATGCACCAATTACATTTGCTGATAAGACAACGGTTCCTAAAACTGCCTTAATAAAGGGTATCCAAACTTTTTTAGAATTATTGTTAATAATTAAAGAGTAGATAAAGAATGGAATTAGTAACAAGACTGCCATTAAGGTACTTAAGACATGGACTTGGATAAGCAGACTCATCACAATCATTAACTGAATCCAGTTAATTGGTTGTTTTTTATTGCTAATCATGCGAACGCCGCATAAAACAACTAGCGGCATTAGAGCCTGTCCCCACCCATTAAAAGAACTACGATTGATAAAAGCTGGAATCATCCCAATGTTAATATAGATAATTCCCATTACAGTAGCTAAGTGCTTATTAATACCTACCTGCTTTAGGAGGTAATACATACTGCCAGCACCCAACAAAGAAATTAGATAGGCTAAGATAACTTGATAGTTAAACCAATTACCAGCAATAAGAACTAAAATCCCGTTAAAGTAGGCGAAAAGTGGCCCATAAATGGCATTAATAATTCTTCCGCTCTGCTGAAAAGTAAAATTTGTTTGGAAAATGCTAAATATTCCACTTTTAAGCTGCATCCCTGCATCATAAAAGCGACTATAGTGAAATAAGGTATCAGCAGTGTCATCACTAGCTAAGATAGTGTGTGAGATTAGCTGCGGTGAAATGACTATGGTTGTAGCCAAGATGATTAATAAATATGGCCAGATGAATTGGCAAAATTTATTAGTTTTTATTTTTTCTAACATGTTTAACCTTTTCTAATTAAGAATATTGTCTTAAGTGATAAGAATACCAATTCATAATATTATTAATAATTTCTTTTTGCAAACAATGAAAAAAGAACCAAACTGTAGTGACCCTCGAAATTCGGACATGAATCTCGAGGGTTTTACTATGTCTAAACTAACTAAAAAGGATAAAATTCATATTTTTGAAGAATGGACTTTAGAAAATAAACGTGGAACGTACTTAAGTAAGAAATATGGTATCAGAAGAGAAAAGGTAAATTATCTAATAAATTTAATTAAAATTCATGGCTTATCAGTACTTGATAAATCTTATACGCATTACTCAAAAGAGTATAAAGAACATGCCATAAAAAGAGTGCTTTTAGGAAATGAATCGATTAATGCAGTAGCACTTGATCTAGGTTTGCCTGGTAATGGTATGTTAAGCAATTGGATTCGCTCTTACAAAGAAAATGGATATAATGTCGTTATCAAGAAGAAAGGACGACGAATCCATGAGCAAGAAAGAGTTAAACGAATTAGAACGGCTCAAGCAAGAAAACGCCAAGTTGCGTCGCCAGAATTTAAAGCTTACTGTCGAAAACGCATATATAAAAAAATTGGATGCCTTGGTTCAAAAAAGAAAGAGCCAACCAAAACAGAAATAGCACAAGCTGTTACCGAATTGAGGCATGAACTGGGGCTCGCAGTAAAGAAGATCATTGAAATTATTAACGCTAATGAAGATCTGCCGCACATCTCGCGCAGTAACTACTATGACGTTTATACTCGTGAGGATAAGGATAAAGTTCATCATAGTGATGTGATGATGCGCATTCGGGAGATCTATGATGAGATTAAGAATCGTTATGTTGCCCCAGGTTATCGTCGTATTACACATATTTTGCATCGTGAAGGCTATCAGATTAATCGTAAAACTGTTAATCGTTTAATGCGCAAAATGGATTTGTACGGTTATGTGATGAAGCGTAGACATCCATATAGCAGCTATCAAGGAGATATTAAAGGCAGAATCAAACCAGACTTAATTAAACGCAAATTCTTTGCTTTAAGACCGAATATGAAATGGTATACCGATATTACCGAATTCAATCTAAGGGGTAAGAAACTCTATTTATCACCTATTATTGATGGCTGCGGACGTGATATCGTTGCTTATAATATTTCTCGTCATCCTAATCTGAAACAAGTGATGTCAATGTTGGATGATGCTTTTAAAACTAATCAGGCACTAAATAGTTTAATCTTTCATACAGATCGAGGCTGGCAATACCAACACAAGGCTTATCAACATGAACTAGCTATTCGCGGTATTGAACAAAGCATGTCTAGAAAAGGCTGTTCTCCAGATGATGGCTTAATGGAGGGCTTCTTTGGCATTCTCAAACGTGAAATGTTCTATGGTCAGGAGAAGAAATATGCTTCACTTGACGAATTAGAGCAAGCTATCAGAAAATATATAGACTATTACAATACGGAAAGAACTAAGGATAAACTAAAAGAACTTACTCCGATAGAATATCGGAATAAGTCCTTAGTCGCATAATATCAATAAAGTGTCCGAAAAATGCGGGTCACTACAAACAGCTTTCGCCATTTGATTCTAAAATTAGTTTTTATTTTTTTACCAAATCACAACACGTTTTTCTGGATCTAACCACATACCATCCTCTGGCTTAACATCAAATGCCTTGTAGAACTCTTCTTGGCATTGTGATTGAACGTTAGCTCTTTCAGGACCAGGAGCATGAACATCAACTGAAACTTGTGTCTTAATTGATTCAGGAAGTTGCTTGTTTGCCCAAACACGAGCAAAGTTTTCAAATACTTCCTTCATGTTTCCATTTTCACCCTTATTAGCTTCAACAGCAGCAGTCAAACCACCTTGGTCAGCAATATTTTCAGAAACAATCTGCTTACCATTCAAGGTAACTGGACCATATTCAATACCGTTAAATAAGTCAATTTCGGCTTGAGTACGTTTCTTAAATTCCTCAAAGTCTTCGTCTGTCCACCAGTTCTTCAAGTTACCAAATTCATCAAATTTAGCACCGTTGTTATCAAAGGCGTGAGAAATTTCGTGTGCAATAACAACACCAATACCACCGTAGTTTAAGCTACGAGATTGTTTCAAGTCATAGAATGGCTTTTGCAAAATTGCAGCTGGGAAGGTAATATCATTTCTCTGTGGATCGTAACATGCATTTACTAAGTTACCAGGCATGAGCCATACAGTTCGATCAACCGGTTGAGTTAATTTTTCAAGATTATACTTAACTGATTCTACAGCAGCTGCACTTTCATTAGAGTAAAGGCTACCGCCTTCTGCTTCAGGGACAACTTGAAGACGATCATAGATTTCTTCAATCTTTTCTGGATAACCAATCTTCAAAATTAAAGCCCGTAACTTAACAATTGCTTTTTTCTTGGTATCTTCAGATAGCCAATCATTTTCAGAGATACGTTTTTCATAAACGTCAATCATCTTATGAATCATATCTTCTACGTCAGCCTTAGCTTCAGCGCCAAAGTAAGTTTGACCGTAGTAAACACCAACTACTTCACTAAACATACCATTAGCTAAACGATAAGCTTGCTTAGTACCAGAAGATAATTCTGGTTGACCTGATAAAGCTTGACTAAATGGAAAAGCAGCTTCACGGAAGTCTTGAGAAAGATATGCAGCTACACCATTAATAAACTTAACAACCATCCAGCCTTTAATTTCATCAAAATTATCTTCGTTGATTAATTCCTCAACATGATCTAAGAATCTTGGTTCAGTGACAATAATTTTCTCAGGCTTTTGAGCAAATAAATTACTTAAGAAGTTGTCAATCTTAAAGCTATCAAACTTATCTTCAAATTCAGATAAAGGCATTGGATTGTACATTGCTGGGTAATCTGCCCATTCTTCAGTTGACTTAAGAACCTTAGAAAGTTTCTTATCAAACTTCAATGCATCTTCTACATACTTCTTAGCATCTTCTTCACTTACACCAGCCATCTTAAGTAAGTTTTCAGATTGATCTTGTAATACTTTCAATAAATCAGCTGCTGCAGGATTGTCATAAGTAGTAGTATCAGGCAAGAATAAACCAGGTCCGCC
>ERZ772991.812-NODE-812-length-34583-cov-5.436168_pt1 | contig 34583 bp, 47 predicted proteins | sample MGYA00511128_ERZ772991 | MGnify/ENA primary metagenome ERZ772991 (study PRJEB29015, sample SAMEA2737655) | human gut metagenome | biome: human gut; feature: human-associated habitat; material: faeces | place: China | collected 2012 ... | reverse complement strand
GAAAGCTCCTTGTTGAAAATTAGTAGCTGACGGAAACCCATTTGGGTAAAATACGTGCCTGTATTTGCAATAAATAAGGGGTTGCTGCTCGTATTTGTACCCACTGTTCCACCAAACGGGGTAAGGCTTCCGTCCGGGGCATATATGTTACCGTTCGTTGATAGGCCTACGCTGGTGTTAGGTATAAAGCCTCCACGCGTGGAACTCTTAATGTAACAATCCAGCCTCCCCGATTTCGCGGCACTGTGCACATACAAGTCCGGGGGGTGAACTACGCCTGCTGCTTTGTACCCAGTGACGTCCAGCCAGTCAATGTCCCAAAAGATAGTGTACCTTTCGGGGAACATGAATGCCGCCGTTTCTGCTTTATCGCTCACACCATTGAACTGTAATGTACCATCTGCCATTGTTGCCCCAGTAACCGTCAAGTCCGGGGCTTTGCCTGCCATTGTAGCGGTATTGGGTATCGTGGCTAATGCGCCGTCCGGGAACGTACGTGCGTCCCACCTGCCTATTAAGTTGGCATCCCATATAGAGGGCTTACGGCTATCACCGATGCCCCATTTAGCGGTCAGCCCCGATATTAGGAACGACCGCATACGTATCTGTTTGATATCAATTCCTCTCATAGGCTACTGGAGTGTTTCAAATGATACCTCGGTACAGTTGTCGTACGATACGCGTAACTGCTGACCTACCACCGTGCCGACTACGTTGAACTCGGCTACATTACTAAACACGAACATTCCGCTTATCTCGCGGTCTACCACCCACTTTGTGCCGTTGATGGAGCGTTCAAGTACAATCGTACCGATGTTCGATACTTCAATCTGAAAAGCGATATTATCGCCCGTTGCGGTTACTACCGCCGAATAAGTTCTTGCCATAAAAAACTGTTTTTAGTTAAATTATTAAATTCCCCCTAACTTCTGTAGGTTCTTAACCGCATCCTCTGAAAGCACGTTAACCTGCATAGCCTTCGTGCCTGCTTCCTTGCCATTGCTTGTAACGTCCTTAAGGTCTCGTAGTCCTCTAAGCTTCGCCATGTAGTTAGCATCAACCACACCGGCGAGCGCGCTCTCGTCCATATTGGTTGCTATGAGTTCGGCGATAAGGGCGTACCCCGTCAATAAGTTAGCCGCGTCTTCGTTCCCATCGTCCGCCAGCTTTTCAAGCCGTGCGCCGTTCTTCTTGAATGCTTGCATAGTCCACCCGATGAAAAGGCAGAAGCCCCCGAGCGATGGCGCGCGTTTCTTCTCTATAGGTATCTTTTGCCCTGCCGCGTTCCCACCCTTTAGAACTTCATAAGTAATGAACGGGTTCCGCTCGCAAAAGTTCATGTACTCGGCTACGTAATCTACGCACTCCTCGACGGTAGTCAACGTGGCGCCTTTGCAACCGCGCGTCTGCACGACTTCATAAAGTTCCTTGCACTTCTTCAAATCTGTTTTAGGGGCTGGGGCTTTGCCCGTCGCTTGTCCCTTGGTGATTGCCGCTTTCGTATCTGGGGCGGCTTCCTTCTTTGTTCTTCCTGCCATAGTTTGTTTGTTATATAAATAAGGTATCGCGCGCGCGTGCTCGCGGTCTCTTAAAGAGATGCGCGAGTAGTAGACCAGTATTTGGACTATTCCAGTAGTTGGACTACTCACGTCGCTTTCAATCATGGCACAAAGGTAGGCAACAAATCGCACCAGACCAACCTACGGGCAGTTAGCCCTTTTCTACAAATAAAGCTTACAAATGAATTATATTTACACGCTGGAACATGGGGTCACTGTAACTACCTAATTCACTGAACGTTGCAGGCAACCGCCCAGATGGACACGCTTTTTTCTAAACTTTAATATAGGAAATAGTATATTTTATACCCCTCAAAATACACTATTCTCCAAAATAATGTTTTACCCCTCTTTTATCTGGTCATCTGGTCATATGTATATATAATATATTATAATAGAGAGAGTTAGGGTGACCAGAAAAGCGCCCAGATAAGGTTTTTTTACTGGTCAGGTGGGCTTAAAATATGTTAATTTTAGAGGCTCTTTTTTCTGAATATAAACAAAAGCCCAAATCTGACATTTTGTAATCAGATTTGGGCTAATCGCTATCATTTGGTTTGCCAATAGGCTTTCGTAGAGGGCACTATCATACTGCTAACTCCTATAGGCAAACCGCTTTCATTATGTCAATTTCCACCCGAGCGAAGACCGATACCAATACCACGTTTGAACCGTTCCATCCTTGAACGTTGATACCCTTTTTATCCTTCCCTCCGGGTCTATCCCGTATGTTCTTGATATGTCCTGCTCGTTTCTTTTCTCCTCGGCTAACCGGGCTTCGTCTCTGATGAGATACTGCCTTTTATTGATAGACTGTTTATATGTGAAGTCCTGGGCGGCTACATACTTTGCCAGCTTATCAATCCAACCGTTGCAAAGTTCCGCTTCCACATAACCGCGCCCGTACTTGTCTTTTGTTACCCCGGCGGTATATCCGTACCTTCGTATGAACTCCCATATAATGAATACATGGCAGTTGAGGCATACCGCCATATCCATAAAACTAACTTTCTTCATGCACGATGTTTTTAAGTTTTAAATACATGTAATACGCCCCGGCTCGCGGCTTCTTCATAAACACGTCGCTGCTGCCTGCGCTATATAAATCTTCGGGCGCGCTCCATGCGCCCACCTCGTCCGCCACACTCTCATGCACTTCGGCTATAATCACGCCTTTTAAGCTCGTGTAGCCCACTACTCTAATACCGATAAGGTATTCCACTTCATCAACCTTTGCGGCTGTCCTATCGTCCCATTTAAGCTTATAGGGAAGCTTTGGTTCTTTAGTCATTTTCTTATTTTTTATTAAACCTATCAAACATACTACCGCGCGCAGTTTTCAACGATAAAAGTACCACTGCCAACGCTACCATTATTATTCTTGCTCCCATTACGCGTCGTACTCCCCATCTATATAACGGGCTGCAAACTTAGCTACAAGCCACAAACCAGTTACCAAACCGGCGCCTATTGCAATTCCAAATAAACACATTAATGCTTCCATACATTTTCCTCCTATATTTTTGATGATACATTTTCTAAACCGTCCCCCATGCTAACAAGCTTCATACCTCCGTTCTTACCACGGATATAGGCAGCTTGTACATTGCCGTGCTCGTCCGTCGAGAATTGGATACCCTGCACGCCTTCGTGCTCCTTGATAAGCTCGCCTATCGTCTTATGCTTTGAGACTTCCGCCTCTACCGACTCTAACTGCGCTACCGGTTCCACAAGCATCCCGGCGTTGCGGTATACATACGACGGAAACTCATCATCAGACACGCCTATATCGGTAAGGCTCCAGGTCTGCCAACCCTCATGGCTAACCCCCAGTATAACCCCGAGCATGTCATTCCAACCGACTACCGCACCTGCATACTCACCGTTCTTGTCGAATACCGTACGACCTGCGTACAGCGTTGCAAAATCTCTGTTTCTAATCATAATCTTCTGTTTTTAAATCGTTGATACAAATATAACGCTTTTCCCGTTACGTTGGTTCTTTCGTTAACATCATTTAAGCATTAAACTATCCTTCAGTGATAACCCGTACTCTAATTGCTGTAACTTGAAATTACGTTGTATGCTGTCCGCGGCGTTCTGTACTACGGTGCAGTCCTACTAATAAAAGTAGGACTGCGATAACTGCTATTAACTTTTTCATTTTTTACTGTAAAATTCCATAAGTTCTTTAATACTCTGCATAAGCCCGTCTTGCGTCTGTTTCTTGCCTTCCAGGGCTTTTATTATCTTCTCGTCTACCGTGCCGGTGGTTAAGATGTGATGAACGGTTACGGGGTACGTTTGGCCCTGGCGATACAACCGGGCGTTGAACTGCATGTATAGCTCTAAGCTCCAAGTATTACCAAACCATATAAGCGTGTGCCCACCTTTTTGTAGGTTAAGCCCGTGCCCTGCGCTTGCCGGGTGCGTTACAAGCACTTTAATTTTCCCGGCATTCCACTCGGCTATCTGCTCGGGCTTTTCCAGTTTGACGGGCTTGTATGCCTTTAGCTTCTTCATTATGCGGTCAAGGTCATGCTTGTAAGAGTAGGCAACCAATACGGGCGAACCGTTTGCAGCCTCTACAAGCTCCTCGAGTTTCTCTAACTTCTCGTCGTGCACCTCGATAACCTTCCGGTCTGCATCGTATATCGCGCCGTTCGCGAATTGCTGTAGCTTATTGGACAGCGCTGCTGCACTTGCCGCGCTTATCGGTTCGTCCGAGTTGATAAGTTCCAGTACTTGCTCCTTCTCAAACCCCTTATACTGTGCCAGCACCTTCGGGGACAACTCTACGCGGTCGTATATATTGATACGTTCGGGCATCTTCAAATAGTCCTCGGCTGTCATCGATATGGTTATGTCGCTTATAAGGTCGCTTATTTGCTGCTCTGTTTCCTCTTGCGGGCTTTTCAGTGCATAGCTGTACACTATATCACCGTTCCGCTTGTCGGGTCTGAAAAACCTATCTCTGTACGCTGTGATTGATTTACCGAGCCTTTGCCCTTGGTCTATCAAATACATTTGAGCGAATAGGTCTATTAGTCCGTTTGGCGATGGTGTACCCGTCAAGCCTACTACCCGGGGAATAAACTTTCGCACCTTTCTAAGGGCTTTAAAACGCTCTGACGCGTAGTTCTTAAAACTGCTCAACTCGTCGATAACAACCATATCGTAGGGAAGCTTAACGCCCCCGTACTCCATTACGAGCCAAACAATGTTATCACGGCTAATTGCGTATATATCCGCTTTCTTCTCGTAGGCTTTCCGGCGCTGCTTAACCGTGCCGTCGATAACGGATATAGTTAAGTCCTTAAGGTGTGCCCATGCCTTAATCTCATCGCTCCATGTAACCTGTGTTACCTTCTTCGGGGCAATTACCAAGCAATTAGATATGATGCAATTATCTAAAAGGTCTTTAATCGCCGTTAGGGTTGTTACTGTTTTGCCAAGGCCCATATCTAGGAACAGCGCGCAAAACTCATTGTCTATGATGTGCTGCACTCCCTTTACTTGGTATTCATGTAATTGTTTTCTTTCTAACATAACATTGCTTTAATCATTGCTAACTGCGAGCTAAACTCGTGAAGGGCTGCCGGCGTTACGTGCCCCAATACTCTGTCGTAATCGGCAGCGCACTTAATGCGCTGACCGTTGATTACTATCTCGGTGTGTCCCGCGATACACTTTAACTTTAAATCTATATAGTTTACCATAACTTTATTACTTCATTAATTTTGTTTTGTAGAACACACAAATGCTTTTGAAATCCTGCTCATTTGATACGTAGCCCAGCGTTTTACGTGAAAGGAAATTAACGTCTCGGGTAATATCGCGTTGCAACTGGTTTAGAATTTCCTCGGTATTACCGAACTTATCGTCACGCACATACAGCGCGCCCGATTTGATACCAAAGTACATACCCAAACGGTATTCAATCTCTTCTTTTAAACTTCTCTTTTTCATGATTTCTGTTTTTAGAATTGTCCTTCGTAAATAAATAATTTCTCGGTAGCTTTTTTATCGAGGCTAATGCAATTCTGTATTGTCTTCTCCCAAATCTTTATAAAATCGTCTGGGGCTTGGTATTCGGAAATATAAACTTTATGTCCATCATAAACACGCTCCCGACACCACTGCCAAAACTCATCATGGCTCAGACCGTCTACATATCCTGTGGTATTCATATACGGGGGGTCGCAGTATATTATGGACTCATCGGGTATTTGTAAATTCCTATAGTCCCCGGTACGAAATTCTACGCCCTGCAATTTGGGTATCTGCTTTGCCATGCCCCTCACAGCCTCGGACATGCTGTCTATATGCCTGCCGTCACTTCTCCAGTATGTGCCGGAGTAGCCACCAAAGAATTTCCCCCTATAGGAAGCCATAAACCCCACCCAGCCCATAAAACCAATGTCGTATTTGTCAGACCCCGAACGAAAACAGTCCCTAACATCATTATACAGTTCGCGTTCTATTTGCTCGGGATATTTCTCCCCGGATACCAGCCCCCTAAACATGGCTATCAAATATTCGTTGCAATCGTTTGCTATTCTATTACCCAATACTTTGTCAGTCACATTGCACCCACCGCAAAACGGTTCTACGAAATACTGCCCTTCTTTTCTATCTGCCAAAATTATAGGCAAAATTTCTTTTGCTATTCTTGTCTTACCTCCTAAATACTGCATACTTGTTTATTTTTAAATTCAACACTACAAAGATAACCCTTTTCCCGGTACGTTGTTTATTTCCTTAACATTTCTTAAGAAAAAACTTATTGCCGCGTCCCGGCTTCCCAAATCATCGATAACAAATACTCTGAAGCCTAAAGCCTCTAACTTGCTGTGTATCAGTAATTGTATCTTGGTTGGTTTCTTACCCGTGGTCTTTATCTCGGCAAAGCCTACATACCCACCCTGGCAAAGTATCATTCTATCTGGCAAACCCTTTATAAAGGTGGATAATAGTTTTATTACCCACACCTTTTTTGTTCGGTTAAGCATCTCGGAGAATGTACGCTCCAAATCTTTTTCACTTATTATATCCTTCATTTCTCAATTTGTTTTCATATACCACTGTCTCGGAGAATTCCCCGGCATCGTGGTCTACTGTAGTTGTGTAGAGGTGACCGTTATAATAGCCCCTATACTTTAAAACCTCTCCGTTATGTACTATCTCGTCCCCGATACCGTACGCGTATTCTTGTCTACTTATCATAACGTAAATTGAATTGCTTTGTTTTCTAACTTAGAAATGCTTATGAACTCGGGGTACGTACCATCCGCGCGTTTTGCCGACATATTGCGATAGGAATACGTGTCCCCTTTCATACCGAAGTAGCGGAATAGCCGCCCGTCGCGCGTTATTATATAGTCGTGCTTCTCGTAGTTTGTACCTACGTGCCCTATCTTTAGGGAACTCCTATGGTTGCCAAAAAGGTTGGTATATTTCATCTTGAATGTTTTTGGCGGTAGGTGCGCTTCCTGGGTGTAAACCCATTGTTCAAGTACCGAAAGGTCTGCATACAAGTGGCTGCCCTCTGCGTCGACACCTAAATACATGTAGGGGGAGTTACCAGACATGAACACCGAGTAGCCTATGTACTTACCATCCCACTTCATTCCCTCAATATAGAACGTTGCAGGCTTCATTGTCTCGGACAAGCAAAGTACCGTTGTATCGTCGCTTTCCTCGTCCCCTACGGGCTTTTCTGCCTCGGCTGGTGTAGTTACCTTGGTTTCCTTTAAAACTTCCTTAGATAGCTCCGCAATGCGATATTTGCAAATGTGGATAATCTTTTCGTAGTCAAGCGTCCGTGCCTCGCCTTCCTTGCTGCGTAGCACGCGTTTCACTATATCCGCGTCCCAGGGGTTAAGGTTATACTCTTTCCAAATGTCCCACGGCTGGATAGCATGTTTTGAATAGTCTGAACTACCTACGTTGTAACTCTGTACTTTTTCACTTGTTGACATAACACAATATTATTTTATTTGTTTTGAACTCATTTTTATAAAACTCCCGTGCTTCCTCCACGGTTGGAAATATCCCATCTCCGGGGGTGGGATAATAAGAGGTACGCCCCCCTTCGTTTACTGCGATAACTTTTAAGATAGTAACCATTTTAATTTAATTGTTTTCTACGTTAATACATGTCATTAGTTCATTAAAGCTTTGCTCTGTAAGTTGGCGCGTGTAGGTCTGTCCCAGCATACCAATAAATGGTTTGTAGTCCATGCGCATAATACGTGATACGTGCTCAACGTTGATATACTCTACTTGCAATTCACCTTTAACTACGAACGTCAGTTCAATAAAATTTCCACTTTTCATAATCTTTTCTTTTTAAAATTGTATATAATAAAAACACTTCTTTAATTTTCCAATGCTTCAACCATTTTCCTAAGCTCTCCACGGGTTACGGAAATTTCGAAATACCCCGTTATCTTCTCCGTGATTACCCACGTACCATAAAGCTTTGAATAATATGCTTCGTTGTTGCTCGGGTTGTTTAGGTTGACCGTCTCACCCTTACCGGGCTTGTATTCCGCAAGGCTTGCAAGCGTTACCGCCGCTTCCTCGGGTGTGCCCAGATGGACTACCATAATATACCTTCCGGTCTCGCCCGTTAACGCCTCGATGGTTATTTCCCCATTGGTATCAACCAATTTGCAAACGCCCATACGGAAGGACTTCAATACATCGGGCTTACCTTGACTTGTAATCTGTGAAAACATTGATACACTTGTAAGAATTAACACTGCTAATACTACTAACTTTCTCATAATCTTTTGTTTTTAAATTGTTAAACCGTAATCTGATATAAATTCTAAAGCTTCTTTCTTTGTTTCAAATCTTCGGGATAGACTATTTCGGTACAATCCCGTTTCGGTGTTTAATATGTTCACTTGAAAAGCTACCTTCCCGAATGTTTTTACTCTAACTACTTCCGCTCTGTCATTCATAATCTTTTGTTTTTAAATTGTTATACTATAAGAACAGCGGAAGCTTTAGGAAGGTTCACCGCTATTGCCTTATTAACTTTTATTTTGAAAGTGACTTAATTTGTCTTTCCAACATTCTCGCCCGGCTTGCTTCGTTGTCTGCCATATCGGTTTGCCCGATTGACTGATAAAACTCTGCATTTTCTTTAGCCTCGGCCAATGCCTTTTGTTTTGCTACTATCATTTCCGACATTTCCGACTTGTTATTTCTAATAATCATTTCCTCTAAGGCTGTTCTCTTTGTAAGTTCTACTGTTGCTGTCATAATCTTTAGTTTTTAAATTGTTATTATTTCCTTTTGACATTACAAATATACGGCAAATAACAATAGGTTGTATATTCCATTAACACCATTTAAGAAATAAATCTCAATTAGTTATTCTGTTAACAGTTAGTTAACATTTGGGGGCTTTTACGCCCCCTCTGTTATCACTCGTTAACAATACGCTCAAACCCTCGTGTGCGTCCGATACCCATAACGGCTCTTCGCCCTGCCGCGCGCTGCCACCCTTGTACCTTAGACATGATAGCGGTTATTTCGCGGCTCTCCTTTGCGGTTACGCGCCCTATCTCCAACTCGAACACGTCCGTAGCTATCTGCGTGGTAGACACGAAGTCCATTTTTTCCAGTGTAAAATCTTCCGGGTCTACCTTCGATTCGTCGTACTCCCTAAAGTACATGCGCCGTTCATTCAAATGCATACGCCCCCAATCAGTTGGCACAAGCATACTCAAATACGCCTCTACTGATGCAGTACGGGGGTCGGCTTCGTAATGTTCTTCGCGTCCTTCCTCGGCGATTGCTTCGGCTTCACGGGATAACAACGTACTCACTTTTTGGAAATACATTTGGACTGCTTCCGCCCATAGCTGGTCTACATAATCGTCGAAGCCCTTTTCAAATATGAGATGCGTATTAGCGTTCGCCTTAACCTTCACGGGCAAAAAGCGTCTGCCGCCTGTATCGTCCTTTAGGAATTCGTCCCGGTTGGTCGTACCTATAAAGATACACTGTCGGGGGAAGTTCTTAGTAACACGCCCGTATGCCGGTCTAAAGCTGTCCTCTGTTTTGGATATGAAGTTCTTAACGCTCTCAACTTCTGAACGTCTCATTGCCGACAACTCTGCTACCTCCAATATCCAATTACCTTGCAACTGTTCAAACGCGCCCTTACCGTCCATACTTGAAAGGCTGTCGGAGAACCATTGCTTACCCAGCTTTTGAATAAAGGTACTCTTTCCTGCGCCCTGCTCGGACTGTAGAACTAACATGCTATCAAATTTGCACCCCTTTTGAAAGATACGTTTAACAGCTCCTACCATCATGATGCGGAATGCTTCTCGGGTATATATGTTATCCTCGGCACCCATGATGTGAATTAAAGCCTTATCAACTCTTTCAATACCGTCCCACTTTAATTTGGTTAGGTATTCCCGCACTGGGTGGAATGAGTTCATTTCCGCGGATAGTGCTATAGCGTCGTCAATCTTTGCGCTATTCGATATGCCGTAAATGTCCTCGATGTGTTTACGTACGCCCGAATAGTCCACGTCTTGAAAGTCCAAAGAGGTATCTTTCGCGCGCCATAGAGGTATGCGCGTAACGACCCGGCGTTCTTTAAATAGGTCTCGTGCAATAAGCCCCTTTAGGTTCGGGTCATACTTCATTATCAGCCCTAAATTCTTTGCAGATGGGAGGTAAGCGCCGCGCTTATCCGTTTCCAGTTTCGCCATTGCGTCCTCGTATGTAGTTGCTACATCGCTGTCTGTTGCTTCTTCAACCTCTATAACGTCGTCGAAGTCGTTCATGATTTCACCAGCCTTAACCGCCAGCGTCCGGGCACGTGCGGCGGCTACCTTCGCGTCCTTGTTTACAAGTTCGTTCATAGCCTCCGTGGAGTTCTTCCTATCCGCGCCCTTATCCAGTTTACCGAACTTGTGCACACGTACAAGGTCGTAGGCGTTAAACACGTGGTTGCCTTGTATGGGGTCGTTGTTGTGGAACGAATAAGCGAACATATCATTGAAGGTAAGCATACCGCCCGAAGTCGAGCCGCCCGTGTAAGTCCATCTATCATCCTGGTCTGTCGGTTCGTAAACGTCCGATAAGTATTCCGCAATAACCTCGCTAATCGTGTAGGCTCTACAGAAGTCACCCACATTACCCTCTTTCAATGTGGGGTCTTGTTGTTCCTTGGCGAGTGTCCGGGCTTCGCCCTTCTCGTCCTTGTGGTATGCCCATTCGGTTGTATCGCTCCAATCGTCGTACATGCCCAAATACTTCTGCACGTCCAAAGGGTTCTCATTGAACGCTGAATAATCTATAAACTCATATTCCACGTCTTTGGAAACCGAGGGGAAAAACATGCAGCGCTCGGGCTGGAACGTCGTTCTGTCGTATAAGTCGATACCCGTCAACTCTGCAACCTTTCGGGCGATAGCTTCGTATTGCTCCCCGTCCACTGGTTCGGACAACGGAATGATAACACGGTACCGAAGTGTATTCGCCTTCGGGTTATGCTTGTGCGTCCCGTGAATAATACACGCGCAATTAATAACCGAGTAGAACGCTTCCGGGAAGTTCTTCTCTCCGTAGTCAATATCAAGCGCCAGTATAGAGCGTTCCCCGACATTGTTTTTGTTTCTACGGCTACCGAACAATTCGCCACCCATGAACGCGCCTACGTCTTTAATGTTACCCTGCTCGGCTTTGCTCGCGCTCATAAACTCCCGGTACGTCTCATCCGTAACGGTTGCCTTTGTCAGCTTCTCGGTTAACTCGTCCCATGAGTATGAGCGGTTTTTCCATGAAATGGACTTCGCGCTGCTTGCTGTAGCAATTTTAAAAACCATTTTTCGTAAATCCATAATTTAATCTTTTTTGTAATATTCAGTAATATAACCTGCTGCTCTTAACGGTATGCCCTTCGCCCAACTCGGGGCGTTGCACATGGCATCGCTCATTATTTGCAGCGTCTTTTCTTCGTTCCCGTCTTTCGGAATCTCGGCGGCTATCTCATCGTGAACATGCAGCACGATATTAAAGCCTAAATCAAAAACCTTGAAAATCGCATTCGCCAGCAAGTCACGGGCTATCGCCTGCACAACGTTCTCGGTTAGCTTGCCCCCGTAGGTGTTTAGTTTAACCCATTTCCCGGACGTTTGGTCTTGCCCCATATAGGAGATGTCCTCAACTTCAAACGAGCCGTTAACGCCTTCTATGGTACGCTTTCCCATTCTTGCAGACGGGTAGAATAGCTTTCTACCGCTCGGTATTTCAATAGTCATCGCGCCACTCTCATATCGGAATATAATACTTGAAACATCGTCTATTCTGTAAACTTGTTCGCGTCTCGTTCCGATACATCTTTTGGCGCAATCTTCCAACGAACGCCACAAAGATACTACTTTTTTATTAGCTTCTCTCCATTTTGACAATATTTGAGGTTTTTCTTCGTCTTTTAACGCTTTCTTAATATCCATTGTAGTAAGAGCATTAACGCCGCCGCCATACCCCAATGCAAGCTCCGCAACCTTCCCTCGCTGCCTTAAGTCGTCGCCCTTGTGTACCGGTACACCGAACATTTTAGAGGCGGAAGCGCAATAAATATCGGCTTTCGGGTCGTTAAATAAGTCTAAACGCCATTGTTCGTTGGCAACCCATGCAATTACTCGGGCTTCAATAGCCGAGAAGTCAGCTACGGAGAACGTGTACCCCTCGGGGGCGATAAACGCGGTACGTATAAGCTGCGATAGTATATGCGTAGGCTTGTCGTATATAACTTCCATCATATCGAGGTCGTGCATCTTTGCCAGGTCTCGCGCGCCGTCCAGGTCTTCGATGTGGTTCTGGGGTAGGTTCTGTAATTGGACCAGGCGCCCAGCCCATCGCCCGGTACGGCTCGCACCATAGTAACGGAACAAACCCCTAATACGGTTGCCTCGCCCGGCGCTTGCAAGTATGGCGGTGTATTTGGCGTTCGACGTTTTGCCTATCTCCCTACGGAGGTCGATAACGTCTAACACTGCTTGCTTATCCTCGTCGGTAACGTTTTTAAGGCTCGCTACGGTCTTTATCACCTCTTCGATGTTATTCTTATTGAGTGAATCGATAACCAAGCCTGTACGCTCTTTAATGAAGCCTTTTAACTGTGGCATGGACTTTAGAGAACTTAGCCCATAAACCTTTTCGGCTTTCTCGGTAAGGCGCGCTTTATATTCTTCGTCCATATCTTGCGCGGCGTGTGCCAGCTCGAGGTCTGCCAATATACCGTAGTCGTTTATCCGCTGGTCAGCTGCATAAATGCGTTGTTCTTCTTCCGGGAATTCAAACCGGGATAGCTTACCGAATATTTCCTTTTCCGATAGCACATCATAACGTAGGTAATCGATGAACTCTTTCCAGTCATCGGGGGCGTGTTCCGGTAAATTACGTGTGCGCCCTCCGTTCGTTTTGGTAGGTTTGCAAGGAATAGAAAAATAACGGATAAGGTTTTTGCCCGTGCATTTCTTCTTATCGTCCAGGTCGAGGATATTGGATACCGCTTCCAGTGATGCAGGCATACCACAATACAATGACATGTTAGCCGTACAGAAAAAACGCATGGGGCTTATGTCAAACCCATACTCGCGCAAACAGATACGTTCAAACGTAGCGTTGTGCGCTACTATTACAACGTCCTCGTTGTTCTGTACATACGCGAACAACTCGTTAAACTCGTCCAGTCCTCCGGGCTTTGTTAGGTCAATGATTGTAACCTCCGTATCGGTGTCCCACATATAGCCGCAAAGGAGAATTTCGAAATTCTCGCATTCACAGTATTTATAGTTACCGGCGCTTTTAATGTCCGTTTCGGAATACGTTTCAAAGTCAATGAATAGATGTCTCATAATTACTTGTTTTAATTGTTATTACTATTATAACGGCAAAGGTACGACAATGTTTTTAATAAACAAGAAAAAAGGCTACTAATTGCATTTATTTAACAATTAGTAGCCTTTTTAACTTAATCTATAAACCGTGGTTGGGGTGATATCCGTATTTGATTTCGGCTGCCTTTCTTACTGCGGCCGCCTCCTCTAACGTTTTGAAGTAACCTAAGTTTGTATTCTTTTTATCTATATAGATTTGGGTTACCCACCGTCTGTCTCGGGTTATGTAAGAAACCCCCACAATGCCGGAAGTGTTTAGCGCCTTCTTGGAAACGTTTTTAAGGTTTTCGTGTTGCGATACCAGCCTTAGGTTTTCTGGTCTGTTATTTAGTCTATCATGGTCTATGTGGTCTACTTGTAACTTTTCGTCGTAGCCCCCGGTTATTATCAGCATGACAACTCTGTGAACATATAGATTTTCTCCGTGAAGTTTGAAGCCCCTATAACCCGTATCTTTTTTAATGAAACCTACCTCAGCCCCCACCTTTACTTTTTTTCCCGGAAGCTTTTTTCCAAAAGAGCTTTCCGCTACTCGGCTCGTAGCGGAAAAACTCCATAGCGGTTTTAAATGTTATCATATCAGTCTGCAAAGATAGGTGAATAAAATATGAAACCCCGTTTTTCGTTAAGAATTACGTATGTCTGTTGGGGTACCTCGTATGATAACCCGTGCCCCATTGCAAAGGCATCATAGCCCTTCAAAGACCCGTTAATGCAAACCTCTTTTGTATAAATACTTGAATGCCAGTGACCTAAAAAGGCTTTGTCAATCTTTATAACTTGGCTCATCTTACCGAACCATCTTAGCATTGCCGGGTACAAACCTCCTACGCCGCCCGAGCTTCTAAACTGGAAGCCATGAGCAAACAAAATTTTCTTTCCGTAAATGTCGAGATATGCCAAATCACCTTCCGGAATCACATACTCAAATTTTGTTAGACCCATCAAGGTAAGCGTTTGTTCGATGTCCTTGTATAAAAAATATTCATGGTTAAGCGCAAAGCCGTTGTTGAATTGTAATTTTTTTGTTGTCCGCGAGTGATTGCCGCAAATACCTACTACGATAATCTTTTGAAGTTCGGGCAGTTCGTCGTGAATAGCTTTTAAGCCCGATATGATTAGCTTCTTTACGAATGCAACGCCCTGCATTGGGGACAGTCCGTTTGTCTGTGCCAGTTCGTCGTGTATATAACCGCCTATCATATCACCAAGCAAGCCCACTACCAAGTTATCTACTGGCTTCTTTTTAATCATGTAGATGGCATTTGAGAAGAAGTTCTTAATACGCTGTTCGGAGATTTCCAAATTAAACTCATTCAGCCCTAAAACAGTGGAAGCTTTCACCGTCTCCTCGGCGTGCCAGTCAGACGCAATAAGAAACCCGGTATTACCCTCATCAAGTGAATTTTTTGATTTTGTTTTAATCTCGACCAGCTCCACGGGGGCTGCGTCCTTCTTCAAGCCAATAATGCCCTTTAGCTCTTCCTCGTTGTAATAGCTTTTAAGCTCCTCTATCAGCGGGTCAGCCTCAACAACGGGCTGTTGTACCTCTATTACTGCCTTGCCCTCACGGGCAGCCCAATATGCCTTGTTGACCTTATTATACTTTTTCAACGGTTTGCCCGTTGCCTTTGAAATTCTAACACCTTCTGCGTTTACGTATGAATCGTATTTTCCCATTTTTGCTTTTTATTTTTGGGCGGCTGTTACACCGCCCGGTTATTAATCTGTTTAAATTGAATTGTTAGCTGAAAAGGTCGTCGTTCTCGTCTTCAAAATCGAAATCGTTAACGCTTGTACCGCCGTCAAGTCTTTCGTCGTCTTTGGTCTTCTGCACACCGTTCAAACCTACACCGATACCGTATTTCCCGGTAAACTCATAAGGGTAGAAAGACACGGCTACGTTGCCCCATGAACCGCTATAAACCTCGTTCGGGTCTGTGATGTACTGTTTCTTACCGTCAATCACGATAGGCGCGCCCTGCTTCTCTTTACGCTTTGCATTGATAAAGTAACAGCCTTGATACTCTGCACCGTCTTTCTCCGCGTCCCCATCTCTTAATGGGTTAGTCCATACCTTCGGGTCTTTGCCGTTCAACTTCGGGTAACGTGCCTTAAGGGTTGAGAATTCGGCTTCGATAGCTGCCTTAATCTTTGGAACTTCCGGGCTATCTTTCGGAATCAATAAACATACACTGTAACTTGCTTCTCCTTGTCCGTTGACTTGTTGCGCTTCAAATAATCTAACATAACTCAATCTCACGTTCTTAACCATTACTTTTGCCATAATAACTTTTTTATTGTTTTTGCCCTCTAATCGGTTCGGACGTTCCGTTTTTAATTTGATGTTGCAAAGATAACAAATAAATCAATAGGTTGTTTATTCTGTTAACCTTGTTTAACTTTAAAAGTTTTTGGTGCTATCAAAATAGCATAATCTAAATCTTTTTGGTCTGCCGCACATATGATACACTTTGTGTCGTTCTTTCCGTGTGCCCTAAAGCCACCCACGTATGCCCTAAAGTTATCCACGTCTGAATTTCTAATAGCCTCAATCTCGTCCATACTGAATCCCTTTATGGCTGCCAAAAGTTTTTGCATGTCTGTAGAGGTTTGCTCAAGTTCTTTCTTGCTCCAGGTGCGGAATTGCTTTTTTATTCCAAAACTCGGTTCTTTCTTGAATCTCTTTCTCTGTTAAAATACCGTTGTTACTTTTCATATCGTTTTGTTTTTAAATTGATAATGCAAATATAACGCTTTATCTGATAGGTTGGTTCTTTCGTTAACTTCTTTTATGAGTTTAATTCATCGAAGTCATCAATAGTAGGGCTTAATTCTTCTCTCTTATCGCTTTCCGGGGCTAATGTTGGCAGTCCTTGCGGCTTGACTATCAGACCGTCAAGCGTTGCGGCGAGCGGTTTCTTGCCTACCAGCCTTTCCAAATCGCCAATACCTTTCAGTTTGCTGTTAGTTATGTCCTCGGTAGATAACCCGATAGCCTTTAGCCGCTCTATGGCTGTTTCCGTGTCGTTTATGACACGTACCGAGCGACCCTCCACAAGCTTCCACCCTTTGACCTTTTCGCCCCGTGTAGCGGCTTGCATCGCGAATGTTTTTACCGAGGCGAGCCAGTCGGTGAACATATCGGACTTGCTTAATATATCGCCTATCTCGTCAAGCGTTAGCGCCTTTGTATCTCCGTAGGTCTCGAACTCGTTAACTAAAGCATCTTTCTGTGCCCTGCATTGCGCTTTGAACTTGCAGAACTTACAATGGTTACCTACTTTGGTCTCCCCTTGTCCAGCCCATGCCTTTTCAGCTGTCGGGCGGAGTACGTGTATCGCCCAGTGGGTCAAGTCCCGTGCGGACATTTCGAATACCGAGTAATTGCCTAACCGTACTTGTGCGATGTGCATACGTACCGTTTCAATCTTCGCGCGGTGCGCTGGCTCTAATGAGTTGAGCACCCCAATAGCGTACATCATTAACTGGCTATTCCCGTCAGCGTCCACTTGTACACCCTTACCGTATTTTAAATCTATGATGTTTAGAACTGTTTCGCCTACTATGTCACAGTCACAGCTACCGAAACACTCGGGTACGTATGTTGTTAAATCGAACTTTCGTTCTATACTCATTTTAGCGCCTTCTTCCAGTTCGTATATGTCACACACATAGCAAACGTAGTCGGTTACGTAGTGTTCCATTTCTGAACTATAGTATTTGTTGTTACGTATCTCATCGGGTACGGGCAATTCGTCCAATAACGGTAGGTATTCCCCGGCTAAATACTTTTCTATTGCGTGCTCTGCCAACTCGTGCGCTACCGTTCCCTCTTCGGATGCCGCGCTGCTTGTGCTCTCATAAGGTTCTTCCAACCGTGCAGACGGTGTGCAGTTAAGCCATCGGTGCGAGCTGCTCGGAGAAAGCAGGGCATGTGCCCTACTTGTGTGGTCTACTTGTACTTTCATTCTTTTTAATCGTTATAGGTTTCAATACGTTGTTTAAGTAACTCGAACTTCTCGGGCTTGATACGCATAAGAGACGCGCCGCCGAATTCCAACATGATGTCCGTTAATTGCGGACGGGTGATTTTCCCGGTTTTCATTAAATCAATCATGAACGCCTGCATGTCCTTTGCCGTTAGAGGCTCATTTGAGGCTCTCTCCGGGACTTTCTCCTCCTCAACGGGAGCTTGTACGGGTTCGGGTTCGGGTTCAATCGTCGCTTGTGGGGCTTCCTTTACGGTCTTTGGCTTTTCGGTCTTTGGTTTTACGGGCTCCCCAACAGTTACGGGCTTTCCAAGTTCTTTTTTCACTTCTGCGATAGCTTCAGTGATATTTTCCGGCTTCACTTCTTCCTGCTTCACTTCCTGGACGGGTGCGGCGGTCTGTGTAGGTTCGCTAAACGTCGGTACGCTTGTACTGTTTACGGGGCTTTCTGTAGGCGCTGCCATAGCCTTAAGCGGTGCGCTACCAAATAGACGGTTCGTAAGGTCATTTACAAATGCTACTTCTTGTTCGTTTGTAACGTCGAAATCAATTGTTAACGGTGTAATCTTCATTTTCTTTTCTTTTTATATGGTGAATAAATAATTTAGGCTTCTTTGATTTGTTCAGCTTCCAAAATGGCTTGTGCAACCTTTGCCACTGTATCGTTATAGAACTCGTCCCACTCATCGCGGTTGATATACATATCTTCAACATCTACGGGGTATTTTGTTCCTTCCATCGTAGAGACGTAGTAAGGGAGTATAAACCCTTCAAACGTCGGCATTTCCTGCACCGCATCAATGACTTGGTATTTGTTCTTCCTCGCGCTTGCCTGCAAGTGCTTTTTTTACTTCTTCAATAATAAACTTTTGTTCTTTCATAACTTTATCTTTTTAAATTGTTGATGCAAATATAACGCTTTTGCAAATACGTTGGTTCACTTGTTAACCTTATTTAAGAAAATAGCTTCTAAAAGGTTCTGCATGTGTTCATATCCCATATCGTTGTATTGGTATTCTTCAAATCTTCCGTTATGGCGTACCTCTGAAAAAGTATCGCTATACTCGTTGCCTGCCCCGTCTATAAATACTAATACGTGGCTCTTCATCTCGAACTGACCCTCGGTCAGCGTCTCTCTAAAAATTAAATCAATTGCTTTCATACTTTGCTTCGTTTTATACGTTAATACAATGATAACAAATCTACGTTCTTACTTGTTCACGGCTATTTCCAATTTAATGTCCTGGTGACCTCTTTTTTTTAAAAAACTATTCGGTGTTTGAGTCCCATTCACTTTTCAAACTTTCCCTTTCGGGTATCGTGCTCTTAGTTTCGGTAAAAAGCAACCTCTTAGTTTTTTTTTGTTTGTTTTTGGATAACCCGGTGTTTGAATCCTATTCACTTTTCAAACTTTCCTTTTAAGGGTATCGTGTTCTTAGTTTCAGTAAAGAACAACCTTGTTTCCTTTTGACATTACAAAGATACGGCAAATATCAATAGGCTGTATCTCTTTTTGTGCTAATAAATCTTAATGAAAAGTGAAAAGATGTAAAGAAACAGTCTGGCTGGGCTAAAGTGCTGATTTCCAATGTCGTAGACTGACCAGCCCAGATGGACACCCTTTTTTCTAAACTTTCATTTCGGAAATAGTGGTTTTTACAGCTCGTTCTATAGTGGTAAATGCTATTTTCTCCAGAATAATGTTTTACCCCCTTTTTATCTGGTCATCTGGTCATTTATATATAATGTATTATAATATAAGGAGTTAGAGCGACCAGAAGACCCGACCAGATAAGATTTTTTACTGGTCATGTGGTATTAAAGAATGTGAACAAAAAAATGGAGAACTGTTAACAGCCCTCCATTTCCTAATTATTTTAGCTTTACCACTATGTCTATATCTATCTTTGATTTGGGGTTTTTGTTTGATATGTCGTGCTCTATAGCCTTGACCCCCCATCTGAAAAACAAGAATCTTTTCTTCCGGACTGTGATAACTCCCGTTATCGTGTCCCTACCTTGGTAGCTTAATTCTGTACTGTCTTGCTTAACCCTTGCTTGTATCGTGTTCCATGCGTCCCGGTATTCGACTATCAACTCGCCCGCTACCGTATCGGTACGCACCACCTCCTTTATTACTGTCTTGGTAACGGTACGGGTAGCGGAAAGCGCATCTTTCACTCGAACGTTAAGCGCGTCCACCTCTTTATATAGGTCTGCGTTCGTCTTCTTTAGCTCCTTGTGCGACATCTCCAGCGCTTTACGCTTCACCGCCGCATCCCCGAGCTTGGTTTTGTACTCTATCTGTACGTCGTTCATCGCCTCAACGTTACGTTCTAAACGTCCTATTTCAGCTCTTTGCTCCCTTATGGTGTCTACCATCTTGGTTACCACACCAAACAGCACCATAAGGACTGCAAAGCCTATAATTATCTTTTGTAGTTTACTCATAGCGAATTGCATTAATACGGTTCATCCATCCTTTGCGGTATTTCTCGTTTTTTGGGCGCGCCTTGCAAATCTCGTCGACGAACTTTGCCCTATCGTCTTTAATCATTTTAAAGAGCGTAGCCGCGTCCATAGCGTTAAGGGCTGCAATGGTCTGCTTACCTACAATACCGTCCGCCTTGACGCCCAAAAGACGCTGTGGGCGCTTTATACCGTGCGACCCCGAAGCCCACACCCAGTCAACTAAGATATTTGCTACTGCCTGGCTTTTGATTTCGTCTGCTTTCCACCTATCCCAGTACAAAGACTTGAAAATATTGTGCCATTCGGCATCGGATATGTTTTTCAAGTCATCAACGGTTGGGGCTTTTTGCCCCTTCCGCTTCTTGTATTCGGTGAATGTGCCTATGGTGATACCTTTGTTTGTTGCGCCCCCGAGGTCATCAGGGTCGTTAACGAAACCGCCCTCCCACTGTAGGATGAACGGTATTAATTTACTGCTGTTCGCCATCTTCTTTCTCCTTTTCTTCTAAGGGCATTTCAAATTCGCCATCCTTAATCTTTTTCTTAAGTTGGAAATACTTGCTATTCGCTATGCTGTTTAACACCTTCACAAATTCATTTCCCGGCTGAACTACCCTAAGGTTTCTTGTTATGTTACGCGCGTATATAATAAGGAATATACCCGTGAGCACCTTAACTAAAAGCTGATAATCTATCCCGGGTTCTAACATGTTGCACGTTAGGGCTACAAAGAATAGAATTGCATTGGTTACAAACAACTCCTTAACCGCCTGCATGGTCTTTTTGTGCCTGTAGGGCTTTCCTTTCGCCCGGTCTGCCAAATAACCTACCAACCAGTTCAACGCGGTAACGATAATTGTTAAAAAAATAAAGTCCCGTATATCCGTAACTACTGTTAGAACGGTAACAGCAAAAAACGTGCGGAAATAGGTCTCAAATTGTTCTATCACTTGATTAGCCCTATACGGGTATTCAATACTGTGCATGTCTTTATAAACCCGTCCGCCTTCATTTGGCTTATCAACGGCTCTATAAAAAGGTCTGCCTTGCTCCGTTCGGCCTCAAACCTTTTAACCTTGCTTGTATCTGGTACGACTACCGAGCCGCCGTATGTCTGAATCTTCATACCCGTGCTCGTACTGTTTTGGTCTGCTATCTGCAAATACCGCGCGAACGCGTAATAACAGATAACCTTTTCAAGTCCTGCGAAGTTAGACCCGTCCGCGATATATTTCCCGGGGACAGCGTCATACATGCTGCCAACCTGGGGTAATATATCAAGTAGGTCTGCCTCGAAGAACGCCTTTTCTATCTTGTTGCCCTTAACGTCCGTCGCTATTTCAAACAACTGGCGGAACTGTGCTACCGGGTATGATTTCGGGTTCTCCATTTTCTTCTTCAAATTTATTATTAATTTCTGTAACTGACGGGTCAACCCCGAACACTTGGTACAACTCGCGCGAAATGCGCTGGCGTATCTTTTGCAAGCTATTGCGATAGACCTTTTGCAGCTCCTTTATAACCTCGCCCGAGGCGTTAGAATAGGTCATTAGCGAGCTATCGATAAGGGGTAACGGAATGTTATATGCCGATATAGCAATGTCCTTTCTAAGGGGTTCTACATATGCCTTGTACAGCTCCCTATCTATCGGGCTGCCTAACTGGTCAACCTTGATAAATGGTTTGTCTGTAGCTATGTTTTCGTCCCTTACTGTAAGCACTGAACCTGCGTTCTCACTACCCATCATCTCGGCTAATGTATCGCGGAATTCCTGCTGTGCCTGCTCGGACTCGAAATCACCGTGCGACACGATACTACACATGTGGAAACCCCTGCCCAAAGTACGGTTAACATATTTGCCGTTCTTGTCTTCCGCACCCATCTCGTTTCGTACCGAGTGGAACGTGCTAAGGGGATACGGGCGCGTTGTTCCAAGGTTCACATATAGTAGTTGCCCCTTATGGTTCTCGATACCGCCGCACTCTTCAACCTCCGATGCGAAATTTTCCGGGTCAAAGGTAGGATATACCGTGGAGTTCTGCGCGCTGCTCGTTGCCTTGACGTTCTGTCTGTCCCAATTATTGAAAACGCGCCATCTCTTTATGGATGGGTCTTTCAAATAGTTGTCGTTCATCTCGGCACGGACATACTCAAACGGAACGTTGTACACGTTTCGTGGCTTGTAGCCTTCGGGTGTCAAACCATACTGGACTATCCATGCCCAGCCCCTAAAACGTGCGACATCGTTTGCCGTAGCCTCTAAAACATCGTCCATGTTACAGCCGTTACCGTTTGTTATCGCCGCGAAATCTTTGTTCTTGAAGCCCTCGCAAATGATATTCTCGGTCATTTTTTCAACCGCTGCCGTGGCTGTCTTAGAAGCGTATATAAGTTCGGCTATTTCCTGCGGATATAAGTTGCCGTCTCCGTAGTTAATAATCTTATCGCCCGTATTAGCGGACAACTTAAGCGCTTTTTCGACAACAAGCGCGAAACGTCTGTAACCTATCATATTTAATTCTCCTCTTTATTGATTTCTACGAAGCATTCAGCATAAGCCGGGTTTTCAGTCATGAGGCGTTCCGCAATTGCGTCAGTCATGTTCGCGCTCTTATACACAACACCATCAACGTAATGCACGATACGCGCCCCTGGCTTCATCGCCCATCTGTAAACCACCTTAGTTAAATACTTCGTTTCATACCACAAAGATAAATATTCCATATCCATGTGGCAATTAGGGTCAAGTTTTAGCCCGGTCATTGCGTAATATGCATCCAACTTTTCTTGTAATGTTGCAACCTTCGGTTCAACAACAACGGGAGCAGTGCTCTCGCCCTGCCCCGTGGTATTTGTTTTTTCTTCTGCCATTTTCTTTTTGATTTAATTAGGGTTCTGGTGTCGGTTGTGGTGTCGGTTGTGGCGTAGACAACGCGTCATAATCCGCCTTGCTCAAAAAGTGAGCCGTTGTTCCTACCTGCCAATCCTCAACACCATACGTGAACGTTGTAAAGCCGTCCCCGGCTGAATCGTAGCTTGTTTCCAAGCAAACCAGCGGGGCGCCCAAACCGAACACGGCACACTGTCCGCTTTGAAATTCAACCGCTACAACCAATTCAGCGCGTTGCCTGCCATTAACCACCCCGAGAGGAGTGCCTGCTGAGTGTTCCACGTTTGAAGCAAAAAAGTTTTTAAAAACTACCGATACGTCGTACGCACCGGGCGTTATATCCTGCGACTTCATGCCTACCGTCAACTGCATAGAGTTGTTGATAGCGGTAATGCTGTAGGCTACCGCCCCGGTTTTGCGCGTAATTGTCGCGTTACTATTCGACGCTACGGTAAAACTCGCAACATCCGAAGCGTTAAGGAGCTTCGCCCCTACCGGGCGAGCGCCACCCGTAGCACCGCAAGGCATAGCCAAAGTAGCGGATATCTTTCCAATACATGCCATATTATTTTTCCTTTCTTTTTTAGTTAATTACTATCCTACTGCCGCATCTAAGAGGGCTTGGTAGGGCCCTACTTCCATAAAACACGTGTCCTCTCCGATAACATTTTCCGGAGTTTCCAAAGTTACTGTAGTCCACCCCCCGTTATCGTGGGAACTTCTATCGATGCCTGTAGCACTCAGCCCGTAGTAAAGTCCGTAAACCCCTGCGCGCGCCGATGAATTTGCAGTTTTTGCGACAATAACGAAGCTCCCATTTGTGAACGCATTCATTATATAGGACAACACCGACGTTTGGTCGGCGTACGTAACCGTCATATTTGCGGTATGCGTGTTCGCATTTGGCGCACCGTCGTTTATTTTCAGAGCCGTAGATAAAACTAATGAACGCTTTACTGTGTCAATTTTATAAGCCTTCGCCCCTGGTGCTAAAGTTATGGTAGCCACGCCACTCGCATCTGATGTAAAACTCGCTATGTCGCTTTTGTTAATAATAATCGCGCTAACTAAACCAGTCGCGCCACTGTCGCAATCATAATTTATTGCACTTGTCAATTTTGAAATACATGCCATATCTTTAACCTCCTACTTTTGCTTTGATTGAACTAACTGCGGCTGCTGTCACACCCATAATATAATTACCTGCCGAGCCTTCGGGGGCTGCAAGCGATACCGTGATAAAGCCTGCATTGGCGTTGCTGTCCCAATCCACGCCCGAGCATTCCAGCGGCGAGGTATGTCCGATAAACATGTTTGTACCGTCCACGTATTCAGCAAGTACGTAGAAATTACCGCCCAAGATTGAGCGTACGCGCGCGATTGTACCAGGTAGTGTCCTTGGAATTTTAAACGTCACATTAATGTCCATCTTTGCGGAAGCGTCCATTGTTCGGATAGCTGACGTAATTTGTATATTCTGCTTATACCCTTCCACAAGAATAACAACCCCACCCGATGCAACCTTAGCGGTAAGAATCGAAAGTGTATTGATGTCCGTCGTAGTAGTTACGTCTTCCGCGTGCATAAGATAGAGGTTCTTAACCCCCACGGGTGCAAACGTACAGTCTACAGTGATGTTGCCTTTAAGTTTATTTAAACAACTTTTTCCCATATTATTTGAAATAAAAAAGGGGCTGGGTTAATATCCCAACCCCCTTTATTAGTAAATGATTTTATTAAACTCTTGCTGTCAACCACAACTGCATCTTCTCGGGTGCTACCAACATAGCATCAGCCGCGAACAAAGTCTGTGAGTAGTAGTTGCGGCTCTTTGCGTCCTGGATGAACGGAGCGATAACCGTACCGGCGCTTTCAAGTGCAATCTGAAGGTTGTCTTTCGGAGTGAACGCGATAAATGCAGTGTCCAAACCGTCAGCGATAGCTGCATTAGAAACGTGTCTCAACTCGTTAATCTTGTAACCCTCGAAGTAATACACCGGGCGACCGTCTACGATATCGGACTGCGCTACACTGTTATCACGTGCCTGCAACAAGTTCTTGTACAAGCGCATAACGTTAGACGTAACGAAGAACTCAGAGTTGTCCAGTGTATCAGGGCGCTGTGCGTCGATAGCACCACGCAATGCAGCAAGAACGCCATTAGTATCGAGAACCAATACTTTTTCAGTCATTGTGCTGTCCTTGTACTGCTTGATGATACCGCCATTAGCGAAGATACCGTAACCAGTTGCTTCTGCCGCTACGTTACCGTCCAACCAAGCCAAGCGAAGCAAGTCAGCCTCTAATACCTTCAATACTTCGGACTGGATGAATCCTGCCAATTCTGTTTCAGAAAAGTTGTCATCAAGGTTGATACCCTTTGCAACCATCTTACCCCACAAGCTCTGCAAGCAAATCTCGATAGGCAGTTCGATAGGTGCATGTTGGTAATACTTAACCTTGTCGACTACGCTATTATAAAAGTATTCACCGTTACATCCTGCTGATTTGCGCAATGCCTTGTCGGCTGCTGTAAGGGAAACAACGGGTGTACCATTAGGGATACCGTTCATTACTGTGATGCCTTGTGCGATTTCGCCGGCAAGTCCTACGGTTAAGGAAATAACCTCGTTAAGTGAGTTGAGGTTCAGGCTGTTAAGGTCTGTAAATGTAAAAGCCATAATCTTTTGTTTTTTAGTTATTTGTTGTAAAATCTTTTAGCTGCTTCTGCTACAGCCTCTTTTGATAATTTTGTTTCTTTCTTCTTCGGCATGTTAACCGCTGGCGCACCGGGTTTCGCTGTCGCTCTGCTAAATTGAGCCGTCATAGCTTCCAGTGATGCGGTAAGTTCAGTAACCGAAGTTTCCAAAGCTGCCATACGGTTTGCAAACTCTTCGGGTACTTCTGCAGTAGTCGGGATTTCAACGCCAATCTCTTCCTCTTTTACTTCCTCTTCTACCTTAGCTTCTACGCTTTCGATAACACCGTTTGCAATGGTGATAACCAACACACCGTCCTCAACCCGCACTTCTACTTTGCCGTCCGGGTGGGCGTTGCCCTCGCTATCGAAAACCTTGTCGCCGATAGCCATTGTTTCGCCTGCTGCTTCAATCGTGATACTTGCACCGTCTACGGTTTCTACCGTCTCAGTTGCAAAGCTCGACTTCTTGAATAGAGAAGCGAAAGAACTAAAAAATTTGTTCATCTTCTTTTCGTTTTGATTATTAAATAAGCTTGTGGTGGCTGCTGGAAGACCTACCAAATCACATGAGTATAACTCAAAAAATTTGGTAACGTCCAGCACATCACCGTTTAATGTCTGATTGTTTATGCCTACCACCGAAACGCCCAACATATCGGGTTCGTTTTCAATCATCCCGGAGATGAATTTTGCCTCCGATGGGTATGCGGCTTGTAAGGCTTCAGATAATTCCAAATCGGCATAAGCTACACCGTCCTCATAGACGAAGTTAACAAACTTTCCTAAATACCCGTCCAGCATATCCGCACCGTTATGGGTGCGCCTGCAATGGATAGGCTTAAGGTTGCCGAGCGTTACAACGCTTTGAACTGCGGTCTCCGTAATGACTAACGGGTACTCCTTGCCTTCGTGTACTCCAAAGTTGGTAGTAACGCCGGCTTGAATAATTCTAAGTTTCTTAAATTTCATATTATTTGCTTTTGTTGTAACACGTGCAAAGATAGGCAGTATATCGTAAACTGCCATCTCTGTACGAGTTAATGGTTTAAAATGTTGCCAGCCCCTGGACTACCGAAACGTCGTTCTGTCCGCTGTTGATGTCTTGCACCGATACAACCGGGTTAGGCATGCTCATTACTGCGTCGATAACTACCCCGGCAAGCTGGTTAATACTTTCGCTTGATAACTTCATGCTCCCGGCTTGCTTAACTACTCGGTTTGCTTCGGAAAGCCCGGCAACCATACCGCCGTCAGCGAACTTGTAAAGCCCCGACGTACCGAACGAATTGCCCCCGTGCGCTTCATTGAGTGCAGATAACGCATTAATCTCGGCGCTCGCTGTCTTCTTCATGATATAAACATTCTCGCCACCTTCTGCCTCGAACACCTGCCCGTTATCGCCCCGGAACGTCACACCGCCCTGCGCATGGGAACGCCCGTATATCTGACCGCCTTTGGCATACTTCTTAACGGAAGTGTTAATTTTCGTATCGGGGTCTTTCTGTTTCGCAATCGTAGCGACTTGTTTCATACCGAAAGCAATAACAATGGCGGCTTGTGCAATACCGAATATACCACCACTTGCCAGCGCTTTTGTTGCACCTAAGTAAGTATTTATTGTCGCTTGAACAACCGCAAATGCCTTACCTATAGCACTTTGCTCTCCCAACAGTGATGACATTTGTCCCGCGAGTCCTGCCGTCATTGTCAGTTCTGCATTAACGCGTGCCTTGGTGTTCTCCTCCTTCGCCTTCTCGTATTTGGCTTGTATCAACGCGGTGTTAGCTCCTATCTTCTCGGCCGCTTCCATCTCTTGCGCGTACTGTGCATCAAGCTGCATTTGTCGCATATCGAATTCGTTGGTTACTTCCATCATTTTAAGCTCATGTAGGTTCGCCGCGTCCGTCGCTTCGCGCTCCCTCATCAGTGCGTCCTGCTCTTCTTTACGTTGCATCTCCAACTGTTGTATGCCTAAATCAAACTCGGCTTCCTTGTTGGCGTATTCCTGCTTTGTGATGAGACCCTGCTCTAATCTGTACTTTTCAAGCTTTAAACTTTCCTCGACATATGCCTTTTCGTTTTCTATCTTCATTCCGATGGTGTCGTTTTCCAGTTCCTTAGCTTGCATTGAAAGGTTAAGAGCCGTTAACGCTGTTTCCATCTGCTTTATGGTAGCTTCTTGTAAAGCGCGCTTTTGGTTCTCCGCGTCTTGCGCTGCCTTTATTGCGGCTTGTGCTTTGGCGTTCTCTGCTGCCTTGTAAGCCGCTTCGTTGGCTGCTATCTGTGCCTTTACAATACCGCTCGCCTGGTTTTCCAACTCCTTACGTTGCCCGATATAATCGGCTTGGCGTGCTTGCAGGTCTGCCAGTGCTTGCATTTCTGCGCGTCGGTCTTCCTTGCTTGTGTAGCTCAACTCGTTTTGCGCCTTGATTTGGTCATACTTCTGTTGTAGTACGTCTATCTCGGCTTTCTCCATTTGCTTAGAAATCGCGATAGCCTTTTGCGCTGCCAGGTTCCGTTCTTCTGCGGTCTTTAGCTGGTCACCTACAATGGTACGTTGTGCTTCCAGTTCTCTACGCATCGCCGACAGCGTTACAAGGTTGTTTGTTTCTGCCTCATATATCGCTAACTCTTGCTTGGTGAGTGCTTTGGCTGCGTTCGCTGCCTTCGTGGTCCCCTCGGTAATAAGACCGATAGACGAAAGCAAGTTAACAACCTTCTCCGTTATCCACTCGAAAGCCTTTGCCACACCCCCGAGAAGCTCGGTAATGTCGTCCAGTATGCGCGAGAAGATAACTTCAAACGGCGCGAACGCTGCTTTCAGATTAGCTGCCATCTCGCTGTTACGTTTCATCAGCTTTTCAACCGTTGACACGAGGACAAGTATAACCGACACAACCGCCAATATAGGGTTCGCTTTCAACGTAGCATTAAACACCTTTAGGATGTTCACGCCCCCGGAAAGAGAGGTAGCCATAGCCGCTGTAGCCCCGGAAAGTCCCTTCGTGCTGCTCATGGCTTCCTGGATGCTCTCCGCATAGTTACCTACGTTCCTACGGTTATCGCCTACAGCCTTTTCCATGTCCTTAAGCTTGTCACTTATTTCCTTTGTTTCAGTCACAAGCTTCTGCCCTTCGTACGTGTTGTTGCGCGTCGCTGCACTCATCGAGTTTAGCTCCTTAGTGTTCTTCGCCAACTGCGCACGAAGCGCATCTACGCTGTCCTCCTGGCTGTTTAAGAGTGTCATGTTCGTCTTTATCTCGCGGTTGTTGTCGGAGATTGAGGCGTTAACGTTCAACAACTGCTTTTTCAAATCTATTTGAGCCTTTGCCGCATCGCCTACCGCTTTTTTATACTCATCTTGTCCGATTGTCCCAGCCTTGTACGATTTGCCTGCCTCATCCAACTGTTTCTTCTCGTCCTTAAGCGCTGCCATTAGCTGGCTCTTGGTGTCCGCCAGTTCGACGGACTTCGCTATAAGAGCGTCCAACCCATCAAGGGCTGATGACGTATCAAACGAAAGGTCTAATAGAGTAACTTTTTCTGTTGCCATAATCCAAATTATTAATTTTTAACTGCAATTAACGTAACGTTTGCATTTCCCGTTGACGCGTCCCAGTTGCTTATCGTTCGGAGATAAAACCAGTAGTTAAGTTCACCTACGAAATAAAGCGCGTCGGACTTCATTTTCTGTATATCGAAATATGATAGGTTCATTTTAGCCGTTATCTGCCAACCCGGTGAGAAACGGTAGTAATGCCCTGCTATCGTAGAGCGGTAGCCGCTTGCACGGTTGAAATAGTTATCCGGCACGTACGAGCCTGCCAACCTAATCATGGAGGCGTATGGCCTTTGCACACCGGGGTTTACCGGGAACGCGCTCTCGCCTACTGTCTCCTGCGTAGATATAGCGCCACCATAACCGCCTACCGTCTGCTTTAGCGAGCCTACCTGTACTGCGTATGTTCTTGCTGCGCCGGCGGTTTCTGCAACCTTTATACTTGACGTATCTATTTTCCCCGTCCAGTCTACACGATAGGTCGAACTCGCCTCCGGGTTGATAAACGGTTTGAGCGTCAACGAAAACGGGCTTGACTTAAATTCGTACGTCCAGCAAAACGCTTTGCAGAATGCCTGCACAATCCCGAAAGGCGTATCTATGCCCATTGTTTCGACCAAGCCCCAAGCATACTCCGGGGCGGTAACCGACTCAATTTTGAACGATATATAGTAAGCTTCCGCATTCGGTACAGTGGTAATCGGTGTGCCCGAGTATACCCCCGACACTGCCGAGGTAGTAAATCCGAAGTTCAAATCGTGTGAAGACCTCGGAGTAACCAAGCATGATGTAGAACTCGGGCTTACCGGGTAGTACGGGTGATTGCCGTCGGGTCTTACCGCACCGCGCTTAAATGGCAAAGCGAATGTACCGCCGTTGCTTCTAAGGTAAACAGTAGAAGGCGCGGAAGGCGGAAGGACTATAAACGAGTCATCCGTAAACCTTAAATCGAAAGCAGAGCCGGTCATGTATGTAAAACACGTGGCAACCTCGTTGTTTTCCGCTATCATGTAATTAGCCGAATATACAGAGCCGTCCAGCCCATCATGCGCGCCTTTAAAAACTAACTGACTTTCTGCGTCCTTGTATTCACCTGCCTTTTTTGTGACCCGGTCTGCGATATATGACATAAGCACGGGCGTTGTCCCGTTTTTCGCGTATATTGTAGGTATCGTAACGTCGTTCGGGTACGCGTAGTTAAGACTGTCTATATACGTCGAATACTGATAAGCCGGTGTTTCGTATTTAGGTATTGCCACCACCGGGGCGCGCAATGACGAAAGCTTTGATATGTTTTCTATCAGTTCAAGGCTGTAGCCGTCTTCGTCCGCCGTTACACGTACACGGAACAAACCGCTGCCAAACGGAATATTGAAGCCGCCGAAATACAACTCTGCACGGTACGGAGATGTCCTTATGAACTTCCCCGGGAAACGCTCGGAACGGAACACACGGTCATTCACTTCTGAACGGGGTATGTTGATTGTCCCGGAGTAACTAACCGTTTGCTCCGTGAATTTTAAAGGGTCTGGGTTGCTGATAGTCAGTTTCACCGAGTTAGCGGTTACACCGTCTATCACTTCGCCATTAATTCTTATTGCTAAATCCATATTGTTAAGGTTCTATAATTTCAAACTTGCATTTAAACGCGGCTACTCGTCCCGTCGCACCGCCTTGTATGTTCAATGCGTTCGGGTTCTGTATCGTAACGCGTGCCCACTGGTTGGTGGCCAAAGGGAATACCCCGGCAACGTCTCCCGAGCGTGAAAGCCAGTACAGCGCGTTTTGGTTATCGTCCGTTACTACTACGCTTATAGTAACGTCGTAGGACAACACACGGTTGCCGCCCGAGAAGTTAACCAAGTAAGTAGGCACAATGCGATACTTGTCGAAATACATCGTATCATACGCCCCTTTGCTGTTAAGCCATCGAAGCGTTACACGTTTGTTAGGGTCGGGGCAATACGGGTATTTACGTTCAAAACGCGCGTAGCCCCATACGCTGGCGTCGTTTGCGGTTCTAAATTCGCGCATCGGTAGGGGCGCACTGTTCGAATACGTGGTATTCGCCCATATCAGGGACGTACCCGTACCGTTGTTTCTGTACCGTAGTCTACCGTCCGAGTTAGCCGCAAACTGTCCGTATCTCAGGGCAAAGTTAAACGGTGCTCCCGTCAACGGACTTTTAAGGAACGAAGCGCAAGTAAAGTCCACTTGGTTAAATAGACCGTTACCATAGTCGGATAGGCTGCGCGTGCTCGGCGAATTTACGAATGCCCCGTTGGCTATCGGTGCGTGAATCACGGTTAACGTCATTGATTTCAGCGTGCCCTCCGTGTACAGTATCTGCACCGCGTCCGCAAAATCGGTAAACCCCAAGCCTGCGTTAATGCTCTCCGTTATGCTCGGTGCGGCTGCTGCCATCATGGATATATCCAATACCGCGCCCTCGTATGGGGTTACAGTAGCCGTTGCCTTCTGTGCTCCGTTACGTGAAAAGATAAGGGCTATACTGGTAACCGAACCGACCTGCTCTAAGCGTATAGGGCGGTAAATACCCGCCCCAATACCGTACATGTACATCGCTCCTCCTGCCGTAACCGTTTGGTTGTTTAATAGGTTTCTTATAATCATTGCTTTTTAGTTAAAATGGTTAATATCTCCGCCCGTACTATCCGGGACACCTCTACTGTGATACGTTGCACCATCTCGGGGGTGAGTATCTTACTTGCTACGCCGCCCTCGTTGTGCTCGTTGGGTACTTTAATACCGTCGCGCTTGATAACGTATGCTATCGCGTATGCCGCTTCTTCGGGTATGTCCGTACCGGCGTTCGCGTTCTTGTCTTTTATCCATTGCTTGATGGCAGAAACGGGTGGGAAGCTACCAGCCGCCCTCCCGTCTTCCATCTGATAGATGTATGCCGGGCTTTCTATCTTAACGCCGCCTGCATACTCCACCACTTCAGTTTCTCTGTCGAAGCGACCCGAAGCGTTAAGCCTCATGCGATAGTAGTTAGCTACTATCTCGTCGCGTATCTGCCTAACTAATTGGGTAACTTCTTTGTTCATAGTTAAATGTATTTAAACAGTGCACAAAAGTACGAAGTAACCCATCAGAAAGCAAACGGTGTTAAGTTCACGCCCCGTACTTGTAAGCGTCGAACGTTGCCTCCCAGCCCGATTTGATAGTATCGTACTGGTTCTGCACTTTGACGATACGTAGCGAGCCTATCTCGTAGCCGCATATGAAGCTTTTAAGCATCTCATGTAAAAGCCGGTCTGTACGTATCAGTGTCGCAATCTCTAACCCATCGTCTCGCATATAAGCCGATGTACCCATGCAGCGAATGACTACCGTGTAGGCGCTGCTGTTAGGTACGTTGGTGTCCGTATAGCTTCCAGTCGTTACGTCAAGCGTAAAGAAGTCATCGCCCAATTCATTGGCCGCTACGTTCTGTACTGCGGTATCTCCGAATATCAGCGTTTTGCCCAAGGCTGTAGCCCGGGCGTTCGCTGTGTTAATTATTGTTTCAAAAGTCATAACTACCTATTTTTCATTTGTTGTTTCTTCATATCTCGCTTCTCCTTCTCTATCTCGTCGTTACGTTTGGCGATGGCAAGCATAGCGTCCGAATAGTTAATTTGCTTCGCGTCCTCAAAGCTACAGTGGAAAAGCTCGGCGGTAATCTGCACAAGCCCGAGAAGGTTCTTTGCTTGTTTAATTGTCTCGTCACCCGTCAACGCGCTTTCGCCCGTCTGCTTCATGTTCTGGAACACGATTTGCTCGAGACCGTCCGCGATTTCCATCTGTGACACTATGAACTTGTCGAGCTTCGCGGCATCGAGAATGGTCTCGGCTTCATAGTTGTCATCAGTCCATGCCTTGATACGCTCGTTTGCGTCCTCCGCGCGGCGCGTTTCAAGCATAGACCATAGAGTTATGTCTTCAACGTCTCTAAGTCTGTACACGGCTTTCCCATTGCGCGTAGCGACTTGCGAGGGGCGGCAGTATTTAATCATATCCTTTAGCAACTTCTCCTCGTCCTTGGTTATTCGGACAGTTCCGTTTGCCGGTAGGTTAGCAACTCTTAATAAAACCTTTCGGTTGTTAATCGCTGTTATGCGATAAATCCATTTCAATATAAACTTTTTCATTATTTAGGTCTGTATTTACGTATCAAGAAGTCCACACCGTAACGGAGCGCGTCGAGTGCGTGGTTCCACGCGTCTATGGCTTCGTTGGTGTATATGTCCGATACTTCGTCCTTAATCCATTTGTAATTATCCAGCTCGTCAAGTAGCTTAACGGAACGCTTTGTTACGTGCAACTTGAACTGCTTGACCTGGGCAATGCCGGCCGCCACAGAGCCTCGCCCCTTAACACACGGTATTGCCTTGATACGCTTTTGCTGTAGCTCCACGATACTCTTTTGCTCTGCACTGTCGCACACGGTTATCACGCGGTTAAGCGCATTAGCGTTCAAGTAGTCCGCTATATGGCTGTTTAGCAAGCCTTGTTCATAACAAAGCAAGTCTACGAACAAGTCCCAGCCTTCCATACGTATGTCGACAATCGCGGTGGGGTCATTAACGAAACCGAAGTCAAGCCCCAGGCACCTGCCCGTGTAGGTTTCCGGCATATCGTCAATGACTTCATATTCGGGGTAAACGTTACCCTCTACGCCGCCCGTCAAGCCCTCGCCATACACGCGCCACCAGTTAGCGTCGTCCTTGTTCTTCTCGATGGCTGCCACTTGCTCGGGGGTCAAGTACGGGTTATCCTTATACGTCGAATGTATCGTGGTGTATCTGTCACCTACGAACTCGGTCTCGCCCCAAAACTTCCGTACCGGGTTGTAGTCGATGATAACCTTTTTACGTGTACGGATATCAAGCTGCCTAAAGATTTCCCGGGGTATGCTTTGCGCCTCGTTGACGAAAAGAATATCACGTGCCGGACCGTGCACCTTGCCGGCGTTATCACAAGAGAAGAACTCTACTATCGTGCCGTTCGGGTATTCGTATGTACTCTCCGTTTTATTGAACTTGTTCTCGTCCCAATACCCCTCGGCTGCCACCATGGCTTTAAAGTCACGGAGCATACCACGTTTGACCATAGGGAACGTAGCTGCCACACACGATATAACGAGCGGTTGGGGGTTGTTCAATGCAAGTATGTGCAACATCTGTAGGGTTGCCCATGTCTTGCCGCTACGTGTACCGCCTTTAGAGGCTACTCCGCGTATCTTCGGGTCTACGAAAGCTGATAGTAGCTTTTCAAAAGTAAATGTAACGTTCATGTTTATAAATGTTTAATGCCACAAAGGTAGTGAAAACCGATGTGGCATTGATGTTTGATAGAGTTTAAGCCGGGAACATGACGCGTAACACGTCGTTAACCTCGGCTTGCGAAAGCTCCTTGTTGAAAATTAGTAGCTGACGGAAACCCATTTGGGTAAAATACG
>ERZ772991.781-NODE-781-length-35491-cov-4.817982_pt1 | contig 35491 bp, 26 predicted proteins | sample MGYA00511128_ERZ772991 | MGnify/ENA primary metagenome ERZ772991 (study PRJEB29015, sample SAMEA2737655) | human gut metagenome | biome: human gut; feature: human-associated habitat; material: faeces | place: China | collected 2012 ... | reverse complement strand
GTGGCAGCGACTTTTACACAAAGCCGATTGGGGAAAAAGTAAGGGTCAAAAATAATTATGCTGCCTTTATTTCAGAATTTACGTCCAGGGTTACATACCGCATATATGGGGAAGACATTAACATGGATGGCACTGTCCGGGAATATGAGAAGATCTTAACCGGTCTTCAGGACATGCTTTTTGAGACGAATGAAGATTATAAAGCTCTCCGGAAAGAATTTGAAACGGTAAAGAGTGATTTTGATTCCGCAGAAACCCGGGAGCGTTCCAAACAACTGCTCCTGCTCCAGAAAAAGATAAAAGCATACAGTTGGCGCATCCGTCATGTGGAAAGCCAGTTAGCCTATATCGCGAAAGTGTCAGGACCGGATGCAGCTAGGCAGAACCTTATTCAGACATATGTACTTTCCTGGAGCGCTCCGCCGGACCTGGCAACGGTCCTAACGAAAGAGGAACTGTATCAGGAAGCTACAAAACATTTAAAAGAAGATATCAAAAAGCTGCTTCACAACCTGGCAGAATGTGATGTAAAAGCGGTGCCATGCAGTAAAGCGGAACTCTTTAATATACTCCATACGCATTATCACCCGATTACTGGAAACAGGTTCCGCTATGATGATCTGTTGGAGTCCAACTGGGACAGCCGGATCATGCCGTACCGGGAGGACACGGATTTAGAGGAATCCTTTACGGACGAACTGATTGATGAAATGTTATACGGAGGACTGCAAAATGGTTGATTTTCTTATGATGTTCAGTCTGTGCATCTGCGTTTTGTCGGGCGTGACGTTACTGATCGTACATATCGGGTCTAAGAAAAAGCAGAAAAAAGAAGAGGCGGAAGAGAAAACAGGAGGTACTGTTTTTCATAGCGGGACGAAGAATGTGCCAAAGCCTATAAAAGAGCGTGCCGGGATTTTACAGGTGCTTGCGCCGGATGGCGTAAATACCATGCCGGTATCTTACATGACACTGGATGATAACGGGATTGAACTTTACTATGCCGGTCTCTATATCGACAAACTTCCGGTAGAGGGCCGGTTTGCTCATAGTTTTGCCGGGATCTTCAATATGGACTATGTGGAGTCCACGGTCATCATAGACCCGCTCTTAGAGGAATCCCAGAAAAAGATCAATCGTCGGATCCGGTCACTGGATATGGAACGGTCCGGGGAACGGGACAGAAACAGGCTCAGAATTTTGGATGGAAAGATTGCGGATGCAGAGCGGTGGGCCAGACAGATCGACTCTGACCAGTCAACCCTGTTTGAAACATATTTTCTATTCTTGATCCGCGCGGAAAGCTTAAAACTCTTAACAGAGCGGATTTCAGAGTTTATTTCCAGGGGAAAGGGGATCGGTTTCCGTTCCTGCTATGCGATGCACAAGGAAGCTTTTTTTACATCCCTCCCGCTCAATGAGATCTTTGAAGCAAAAATATCTGTCGGGAAAAATCTGAGTGTGAGTAAAAAGCCGATCAAGGGACATATTTTAAGCCAGGCCTATTTATCCCTGATCTTTAACCATACCACGAGCGAATATTTCCATGAAAAGGGCTGCGTATTTGGCCGATCTATCTATTCTGGAATGCCAGTTACGTTTGACCCGTTTGATAAGACCCATTTCTCCTATGGAGCCGTGATCGCTGGGCAGTCTGGATACGGAAAGTCGGCAACCGTGAAGCAGCTTTTTTCCAGGCAGGTGGATTTCGGCGTGCATATCGCGAACATTGACTATGAACCGCTTCCTGGCGATGGAAAGAGAGGTGAGTATTCTATAGTGGCAGAAGCAGTAGGAGGAGTCAATTATCTGATTTCCAATTATTCCGACTCCCAACTTAATTTTTTTGAGATCAGCGATGAGTATGAATATAACCGGGCAACCGGAGAGGAGATACCAACGCTGTATCTGGAAGAAAAGATTGTGGACATGACGAATATCCTGATGGTACTGGCAACCAGCTTTACGACCAATGGCATGGTTGGTGAATTTGAGCCGACGGAATATTCCCGCATTAAATCCATTATTTCAAAGAATGTAAGGAAAATCTATGCTGACTGCGGCCTACGGGACAAGGATGCGGCGTCTCTTTATGAAACAGTACCGGCATCCGGCGGATCCTTTGGGTCAGGGAGGAGAAAAAAGCGGCTGCCCCAGATGCATGATTTTTACCGGGCCATATTACTGGATGCGCGGGAGAATACGGACAGCTTCAAAGAGAATGCGTTCTCCCTGCTGTTGGATATTTTTGAGGATCGTGTGCGGGAAATGTATTACTGTCCCCATTGCATGAAGGAATTTACAAGAGAAGAGCTGTCCACATTAAAAAGAACCGAGAGAGGTGCCCATGTCTGTAATAATCATGAAGAAGGCAAGATCTATTATCTGCGGGAAATTCATGGCAGTCAGGCATACCTAGATTGCCAGTCCACGCTTTCTATTGATATGTCGCTGCCATTCCATAACTTCGATTTGTCGCAGATCACAGATGAGACGGAGCGTATTAACATGATCATGGTCGTGCAGTCTTATATTGAAGAAAACTTTATCAAGAAAAACTCTACCAATCCGAATAAGGCCCGGAAACTCATAGTGTCCACCGATGAGGCACACCGTATCCTGAAATTTGAAGGAGCACGCATGTTTGAGAATGCCCTATACCGCGTAGCGCGTAAACGTCATACAGCTCCATGGCTAATCCTCCAGTCCGTAAAGGACTTTGCAAAATACCAGGATACAGAGGAAATCTTAAAATCCACGGAGACCTTTATGCTGTTTCGCCATAACTATCTGGATGGGCAGTACATCAAAGATACTACAAACCTTACCCAGTCCCAGGTAGATACGGTACTTAATCTGGGCGGTACATCCGAGGCGAAAAAATATGGAGAGCTATGTCTGGTTGACATTCCTACGAAGCGCGCAGTGTTCATCCAGGCGGATTATCTAAAAGACAGCGAGTTTGATGTAGTGGAAACAGACGTAGAAAAGATTGCAGAACACGCAAGGATGAAACAGGGGGCATGAAGCAAATGAAACATATGCAGAACATCAGCAGAAAAACAATCCAGCTGCTGCTTCTTATATTTGTACTTACATTCTGCATGGCACCGGTATCTTCTTATGCGGATGGGCCGTGGACGGACCGTGCGGACCAGAGTATTTATGATTCCGCCGGGGACGCACCTGATTCCAGTACACCGGACATGCTGGACGGAGGAATTTTCGCCGAACTGCTGGGGGAGTTTTGTATAGGAATTGGTGACGGGCTGAATTTTTTGCTGACTTCTTTTGGGTGTGACTTAAACGCGATCATATTCGGAAGAGTGGGAGGTGCCTCTGCCCGTACTGGGGACGTGGCGCTGTTTTCCTTTGACATGGGGACCGGCAACATATATGGCCTGGTGGGTATGGCGATGTATGGGTACCTACGGAACCTGGTTTTTACGCTTATGGTGCCAGTATTCTTATACTACCTGGTTGGTTTCCTCTACTCAAATGGCAATCCGCGGGTCAAGGAACGGCTGCTGGACATGACAAAACTATTTGTTGCCAGCAGCATCGGTTTTATTCTGTTCCCGCAGCTTTTGGGAATTGCTTTATACCTGAGAGATGCCATGCTCCATGCGCTCATGACTGGAAGCCAGTCGATGATCCTTAAGGTGGCGGACAGTGTTGGCTCCGGCGTCAACATGGGGGATAATTCCTATGCCTTTTTCTTTAGTTCAGGAGGAGACTACAACCTGATCAGCCAGTTCCGTGCAATGGCAAAGCCCAACGGTAAGGTCGTGTTTATTAATTCGATATTATATGTAGGCGCGGTCGTTTATCAGGCGTACCTGGCAGTCTGCTATATTTCCGCTGCCGTCTGCATGGTGGTTTTGGTGCTGTTGTTCCCGTTTGCTGCATTGTTTGAAATGGTCGAGCGGGGAACGATATCCAACTGGATGCGGCAGGTGCTTGGAATTTTATTAAACCCGGTGATTGATTCCTGCCTGCTGCTCATCCCCATGTTTTTTATGATCATCGGGACGGCCCAGGAAAGCAAAGGTTATGCCCTGATTGCACTCATTATCTGTGGCTGTATCATACCGGCGCGGGGGGTCATCCGTGGGTTTCTTCATATCGGAAATGGAATGGGAATGGAGCTTGCCGGGTTTGGAACCATTATGGGGGCCACAAGCCTGATGCGATCCATTGGAAGCGGGATTGGAGCAGCGGCCGGTGCGCTGGCCCATGCGTCCTCTGACGCAAAATCCGATAAGAGGAACGCGGATATGATGGATGATCTAGCAGATGTTCAGAAAAAGAAAGACCTGGAAGATGTAAATAAGGGCGAGGAACTCCAGAGTGAAATGGAAGATATCATAGGCAATCATCCGGATTTGAATGCGGATGATGCGGATACATCCTTCGCTTTTGGCTATCGGCCTACACCGAAAGAGGACATACATGAGAAAAGCCCTCATGCCCAGGCAGCAGCGACCGCGCAGAATATTGCCAGTGGTATTGATGCCATCGGAAGAAAGAAGGATTCTTTAAATGAGGATATCCGCTCCAATGATTCTAAAATTGCGTCCATTGGGGAAGAAATTGCCATGGATAATGAACAGATTGCGTCTATGAAGGCTGAAAAACAGGCGATCCAGGCGGAGCAGAATGAACAGAAAAAACGGGGGGATACCCCATCGGTGGATGGATATGCGAGGATCCGGGAACTGGATCAGGGAATTGGCGAAGCGGAGCATTCGCGCTCTGTCCGTATGGAAGAACAGTCCAGGCTCCGCGGTGAGAATGCCCGGACAAAGGAAGAAATTGGCCGTATTGATGCTCTGTCGGCCAGGGCCCGGAGTGCGATTTCACCATCCAGAAGCAGCTTTGGAGGCGGTGTGAGCGGAATTGGAAGAGGTATCTCGGAAGAGGAGCAGGAGATACTGGATCAATATGCGACCATAGATAATTTTGAGTCCCCACAGTTTAAGAATATATCCCTGGAACGGAAAGCGGCGCTGTACCGGGAAAGAGCCGCAAAGACCAGGGTGAGAGGTGCGACAACCGCGGCAGGCACCATGGCCGGGATGACCTTTGGAACAACGGCCGGGATGGCCATGACCGCATTCAGTTCTCCGGCAGCAAAGATGCAGATGACGGCCATAGGCGGCGCAATGGGTGCAAATGCCGGAAGCATTTTGGGCGAAGTTATGGCCGAGCCGGTATATGAACGCGGTGTCGAACTTGTAAGAAGGGGAGGCCCTCTTCTGCAGAAAGGTGCAACGATCCTGAAAGACAAGGCAGAAGCCTACAGAAACAATCCGGAAGGATTGAATGTTTACGAAGAGAAACCGCAAAAAATGTTGGAAGTAAATGTGCATTCCTCATCAAAGCAGGCTGTTACGACCGTATCCCAGTCACAGGATAATAATCAGTCATCCGTAGAGACGGTTTCCGGGCCGGGATCAAAGGAACAGCCGTCCTATCAGTCAGAAGTGGAAGCAGTAGGAAAAGATGCGGGAGCACAGTCTGGGCCGCAGGTGACTTATACAGAAACGGTTTCAGATGAAGATGTAGTGATCATGCAGCAATTCTATGAGGCAGAAATCCAGAAGCCTGAATTTCGCAGAACTATGCACCATGCGTATACGGACAGCGCGGTGAGTGCAAGGCAGGTTTATTCAGGTCTTAAAAATAGCATGGTAAATGCCACAAAAGAGGAACGTGCGGTTGCGAATGAGCAGATCATTGAAACAGCTTTTATGCAGTATACGAACACGATACTGGATAGTCTGGATGCTCCGGAGCGTGTGGATCAGATCGCATATCAGCAGTCAGTGGAAGACCGTCTGCGGGAAGATGAGCGTGGCCGGATGGAAAAATATTTAAGGAGTAAACATTTATTGTTTTAGCGGAGGAGTATGAACGTATTTACAAAAGGGATACAAAAGAGGAAACAGAAACGATGGAAACGAAAAAATCTGGAAACGGAACGGTTGAAAGCACAGCATGGCCTGGAGGATTCAACGGATATCATCATTGTGGAGCATTCCAATACGCTTACTGTCATGATCCAGGCAGCCGGGCAGATTGTGCGGTTTCTTGCAGCCACTATTTTTGTCGGGTTCTGCCTGCTGGGGCTTGCGTCCGTATGTTTCCCGGGGCCGCGTAAAGAAATGGTGGAGATCGGGATCGCGCTGATCACACAGCTGCGGGAGTATCTTCCGTTTCTGAATGTAATTTTTTGGAGGTAGATTATGGCAAGACCAGTTCGGACTTCGAACTTATTAAAGGAGACGGCTGCAGATCATGAAAATCTGGACAGGACGGCAGAACAGGAAAGATTGCCGGTCAATAGGGTAGCCACTCAACCGCCTGTTCAGGAAAATGAATCCGTAATAGAGAAAGCAGAGGAAAAAGAGCCGTCTGTACAGGAAAAACTGGATGCGATCCTTCCAGATGACTTTTTTGGTGAATTTGAGGATCTGTTTAGTAGTGCAGATGTCCATACGAAAGAGCAGATAAAACAGGATAGGCCGCCGGATATTTTGCCGGAGGCACCTGTTTCGGCAATTGATAGTGGGGCAGCACAGACAGTTTTAGAAGCAGCAGAAGAAAAAGCTGATGAAGAAATTGCTCCAGCAGTCAACGAAAATACTGCAGAAAAAATGGAAGAAGAGATTCCTGCAGCGGCATTGGAGAACACAGAGGTAGCATTAGGTCCGGAAGCAGCCGTGGCCAAACCAGAAAAAATGCCAGACCCTTTGTCGGATACCCAGACACAGGAACCCAAACCCACAGTGGCTGCCGGTAGAAAAGCTTCAGTAGAACCCATTCCAGAAACACGGGAACCGCAGAAAATTATCAGACGTATGCCGGCGGAAGAGGATCTAACGCCAATGCATACGATAAACAGGGCAGTCCGGCGGACCTATAAACAGATCGGTTTAAGCCAGCCGGTTACAAACGTGTCATTGCAGCAGATGATCTCTGTATATTCCCCCAAAGGTGGCGTAGGGAAATCTACCATTGTGAGGGAATTAGCCCATGTCTTATCAGATATGAAGAGAAATGGAAGACGGCTTAAAATTTTGGTGCTTGATGCGGACTGGGAATTTGGGGATGTGGACAGTGCGTTTGGTATCTGCCCATCGCCCAATGTAATGGACTGGGTAAAACGGATCTGTAAAGACCGAGAGTGTCTGGGATACATTCCGGCCTATTCGCCGGTGGACATCGTATCCAGATATGTAATCGAATACGATGATCAGATCCATATCCTGGCCGGAAGTGATAATGCAATGGAAGCGGCGCGTCTGGATTGTGAGATTGCAGAGGCGATTATGGATAATCTGAGGCGCTGCGATTATGATCTGATTCTGGTTGACAATTGCAATACATTAAAGGATACGACCGTCATTCCCCTGGAAAAATCGGATCTGATCCTGCTGATCCTTTCCCTGGATACATCCACAGTGCAGGACGCCCGCAATTTCCTGGATGTGCTTAGTGAATTTCGGATAGATAAATCTAATATCCGGATGGTTATAAACCAGGTGCCGCTTGATGATAAAAAATGCGAGCTTGGAATATCCCATGTGGCCAGGATCCTAACTATGGAACCGACCTGTATCATACATACAAATCAGGATGCCAGAAGTTTTGCGAATGTCGGGGAAGCAGCATCAAGTGACAAAGGGTCCCTGTTTTCAAAAGAAATCAGAACACTTGCCAGGGCAGCAGTCGCGGTAGATGAAGAACTGGAGAAACCAGAAAAATGTTCTGGAGGATTTTTGCGCAGACTATTTGGCAGAAAGAGGTGAGTATGGAAAAGGAATTAGACCTTCTGATCGCAACGGAAATGAGCGGGGATGGCGATTCGGTAGCAGAAGAACTTCGGAGTGTATTTGCAAAACGCGGAGTCACGGTCCACAGAATAGAATTTCGCTCTGGAAAAGACAGTGTGATCCGGTCTGTCCGGGCCAATCCACAAATACACGCGGTGGTACTCAGCCAGTACCAGGATCAGGAAAAACTTTCCCCGCGCGACATTGATCAGATCTGCTCTACGGCGGAAGGTGATTTACAGGTGTTCGTGGTAGTTTCTGAAATGCGTGGCAGCGACTATATGAAAGAAATTGAAAGCCTGGGAATTTATACGGCCGTCTATCAGGAAGATGCCAGTTTTGAAAAAATCGCAGAATGGTACTGCAACGGCCGGACGAAAAAAGAAGCCCGGGCATATTACGGGGTCGCCGGAGGGGACCATGTGGTCCAGTATCGCAATATGGACGTGAATGCCAGTATCCAGTATCTTTTGGAATATGACGGATCGTACACGGACCTGATCCAGCGGATGTCTGTACTGGTAAATGGAATTCCGGCCAGTCAGGTGGCATCTATCGTCTGCCAGCTCCCGGATCCTATTTGTGATATGTTAAAACGGGAGCCGCGCTTTGCCCTGATCTGTCAGATGGCGGAAGAACAGTACGCATACCTTTATAAGCCCTCCGGTCAGCCAGAGAAAGAGGAGGCAGGTGAAAAAGCGGATACGGGAGGGGAAGAGCAGCCGAAGAATAAAGCAATACGGCGATTTTTTAAAAGAAAACAGGAGGAACCGACAGAACGTAAACCGGCAAAGAGACAGGCATGTGAGATTGGGGTTATGGCCACCAACATAGGAGTTGGATGCACAACCATTTCCATTCTTCTTGCAAATACACTGGCACATGAGGGAAAGCGCGCTGCGATCGTTGAACTGGATGATGCGGATGGATGCTTTGAGCAACTCTGCCGCCAGGAGCGGGAGGAAGAGCAGGTGGATGGGATCACAAAGTTTGCAATCGGAACGCTGGATTACTATTACCATGTTCCACTCCAGAAATTCCAGCTGGACTATAAGCCCTTATATGATTTTATTGTCTATGATTTTGGGTGTCTGGACCAGGAAACAATCTTCCATGTGTATGCGAGGATGCAAAACCGCTTCATTGTAACATCAAAAGCAGAATGGAAACAGCATGAATTAAAAGAACTTTTAAAAGATATAAAGGGAATGCCTGGGGAAGATGAGTGCAGGGTACTGATCAGTTCTCACTGTGTCGGTTCGGACTTTGGAGATGTAAAGGAACTTTTGCCGGAGAATACGGTCCTTGCAGCAATTCCATATGAGAGCAATCCATTTTATCCCGGGAAAACATGCAGGCAGATCTTTTTAAAACTTCTGGATGGTACATATAAGGAAGAAAAATATAAAAAGAGCAATTCGGTTGAGCAGCGTTTTTCTGAACGGCAGCGGGATCTTAAAAAATTGGGTATCCAGATGGTGATGGGAGCGCTGCTAGTGGTATGCATGGGACTTATGGTATCGGCCTGCAGCGCAAACAACAGGTACAACCGGATGGTTACGAAGGCAGATACATTCATTACAGGACTTGAGGAAGAAAACAGGCAGGCGGAAGATGAACTGCAAAAGAAAGAAAAGGAATTAAAGGCCCTGGAGCATGAGGTATATTATGCGCAAACCGACATTCCGGCCGGTCAGCTGATAAGTGGGGACATGGTTCAAAAAGAGATCGTGCAGACAGAATTTGATGACAGTTTCTTTATCAATGCTGCGGATTTGGGAAGTGTGGCCGCCAGTATACCGATCAAAGCTGGAACGCCACTTATGAAAGCATTCACTGGTCAGGTGCTCCAGGATCCGCAAGATGGTGATAATGACCTGCCTGACCTTGCAGATCTTGAGGATGTTGGAATGGAAGGAGTGGAGAGTGCAGATGGTGATTAAGCCCTGGTGCAGGTATTTTACAGGAAAATTTATCAGAGCATGGCCGGTAATTATTTTGCATGCTCCGGATATGAATGAAAAACTCTGGGATAAGAAACGGAAGCTGGAGGATGCGTATGACCGCGTCATGTCGGAACTGGAGGATTATAGTGGGCCCACTTATGGAGGGGTTACGGAAACGGTGTTTGCGTTGTTTGAACATTTTTACAGGAAGGTGCGGATGCTGGCGTTGCCGGTGAGTGGCTTTTCTCTGGTCATTGGTTTTTTGCTTCTATTACTGGTGCGGAGGGACAAGCTGTTGTTTCGCAGGATTTTTTTGACATTTATTGTGGGAATTCCGGGATTTTTTCTCCTGTTTACCTGGGGGATCGGAATGTTATTAAACTAAGAAGAGAGGACAAATTTATGAGTGAGAATGGAACTGGATTAGAATTATTGGGATTTTTAGGAGGCACCGCGAAATCTAAGGAGGCAGAAGCCCAGAAAAAACTGGATCAGTACGAATACCTGATGGAAAAGGGAGAACTTTTGACAGACATCCGGTTTACCCAGGAAATTAAGGAAAAAGGGCTGCAGGCATATGACGGGGATGTTCAGCTGATCATGCCGACTGAGGAGTCCACGCTGTATAAAGGGATTTTCGGTTCAACTTATCTGCTGGAGCGCTGCTACAACGTGAAGATTACCAAAGTTGACCGGGAAACAATGACGGTTTACCTAAGTTATCGGGCTGCGCAGGCGGAATACCGGCCGGCAGCTCTGGAGAAGATAAAAAAATCCATAGAGTCAGGGGAAGAGTTAGAAGTAAAAGCTATCGTGGTCCTGTGCCGGGAACTTCAGAATTACATTGTGGTTGATCTTCTAGGGCTTTCAATACCAGGCGTGCTTCCATTTTCGGAATGGATCCATGGATATGCGGCAAACATCAAGGAACAGGCAGTTTCCGGAAAAATCATTGATGTGAAGATCAAAGGCTACACGAATAAGTCTACAGAAGAAGAGCCGCGGTTCCTTGTTTCCAGAAGAGATTGTGTAGAATCTGAATGGATCGGTATCGAGGAACGTTTCCCTCTGCATAGCAACATTATCATTGAGTGTGTGGAGATGCAGGGGAAGAACTGGATCGGCAAAATTCCGGGAGTTCCCAATATTTCTGTATACTGTTTTTACCCGAACCGTTTATCTCCGACAACTGGCGGACCGATCATCATCAAGATTGGCGGGCAGTATTCCTGCTTTGTGGCAGCCATTGATGCGGAGAAATGTATATTCCGTGCCCGGGTGAAAGATATGGTGGATCGGAGCTAAATGAAGCATTAAATAATTCATTTGACGAACGCACATTATTTTGTTGTAATTTAATGTGTGTTCGTCATTTTTGATTGACATTCACACATTATTTCTGCATAATACCTGACTTTCGGAGTTGAAGTATAAAACATGGTGCTAAGCCAAGGATTAAAACCTGTGGCTTAGCATTTTTTTGATGTCTCCTTCGTTCAAAAAATACGATGTCAGTGGTAAGCTGCACAGCTCTGACAATTCCCTGATAAATGATGTACCATGCGATAGATTTATATATTTTCTGTCTGATATTTTGGCAACTCTGAAGTCACGTACGAATTCAAACAGCTCTTCGGAACTATAACCATTTTTTAATATCTTGAACTGCAGTAATCTTGTCAGTAATACGGCCAGATAGCAGATTAAAAAATGTCCAACAATGGTATCCTGTTTTTGCAAGTATACCGGTCTGGCATCCAGCTGTGACTTCATGATCCGGAAGGATTCTTCTATTCTCCAGAGATTGTGGTATGCATTGTAGACATCCTTATCTTTCATGGAAATCTCGGAAGTGACCAGCATGTTGTATCCGGCAAGCTCCAGGGATTTTTGAATGAGTTCCTCATTCATGGTGACTTTTACTTTACCATCTGTGTCGTTGCCCTTTTTATCTGCAGCAGTAAAAATGACATATTTTGCAGAATCACCATACTCGGATTTTTTAGCCTGCGAAGCTTTCAGAAGCCTTGCTTTTTCAACTTCTTTATTAATTTCGTAGATCTGTTTTTTGGCAAGTTTTGGATTGAAAGTAACAATCCTTTTTTCTGTGATCCGGAACTTTTTTAAAGAGCCTGTTTCAGACTCGGTAAATTTATATTCAAATTCATCTACACATTCCTTAATGCGATACAAAGTCTCCCCGGCAGCATTTTTTACATCCCTGTAATTATTAGGGAGCAGTACCCAGGTCTTTTCCGTTTCCGGAAGCATCTTTACGGACTTAGAGAAAATATATCCATCCCCATTTTTGAGCGCATGGAAGATATTTTCAGCACAATTCAACCCTTTGTCGGCGATCTGTATGGTTCTGCCGGACACAGAGTTTCTCTTTTTCAAATCATCAATGATATTTCTGATCACCGGCTTTTCACTCTGATTGCCCGGAAACAGCTTCATGCCGATGGGAATCTGATTTGCATCAAGCAGGAGTCCCAGACCAACAATCGGTTCTTTTCTGTTTTCCTTGGAAGGTCCTTTTTTCCGGAAATCATCTTCCCTGTCGATCTCAAAGTAAAAGTTAGTGCAGTCAAAGTAAGTATGAGAGGTATCAAACTGATACATCTGTTGGATCTGATGATTGTAGATTTCAATGATCTTTTCGTATTCGCAACCGATATACTCCAGCCCGTCATAGAGCTGGTTTAAAGAAAAATCGTAGGATTCAAAAAGCTTTGGAATCACTTCGTCATAAGTCTTTGATTTTGAACATGGCTGGACAAGCCTTGCGTAAACAAGGGCAGAGATCATGTCAAAAACATTAAAGCGGAAGTCAGTAGCGGTCTGCATGAGATCAATATACTTTTTGACAGAAAGCTTGTCGTTAATGTTTTTCATCGGGAAATAGCCAATGAGTTTTTCCGGCGAATCATCTGAAATCTGCTTCGCTTTTTTTGCGGCTTTTGCAGCATTTGCTTCCTGGTTCAGTCTGATAACTTCTTCTTTGTAGAAGGAGATAGGATCGTCAATGCCCTTTGCCTGAAGCTCATGAACATAACCAATAGGTTTATAAGCCTTGTGGGCAGTATGCCTGCGTTCAGGATCGTAAAAGCTTGAATAAATCTGAAGATAAGTACCTTTTTTGTTGTTAGTTTTTTTAAGAAAATATGCCATAAAAGTCACCCTCTTATAGTATAGCACCATAGCACCATAAAAGCAAGTATAAAAAAGAAAATTTGTCAAGTTTTTAAAACAAAGAAAAAAGCCAGCAAATATGCTGACTTGAGGATAAAATATATTTCATTAACTCTCAAAAAATAAAGTGCTAAATCCTAAAGACGGGCACTATAAAAATCATAAAATTTGACAAAAAAATAAGCCGTAAATGGCTTAAATAAAGGATTTGTATTAAAACACTAAAAAAAGAAGTGTAAAACTCCCGACAAAAAAGAAAAAAGTACTTGCAAATTTGTGCTACATGTATATAATAAGACTTATAAAATCATATAATGATATATAATCAATTATCATTTTTAAGGAGGAATTATGAGAGACTTACATGCATCACAGATTAAGGCCGCAGTTGAGGCAGTGAAAGCCAGAAAGGAGGTCAATGAGGTTTATTTCGTCGCTTGTGGCGGATCCCAGGCAGTGCTTATGGCTGGACAGTATATGTTCGATAAGGAGAGTTCGATCCCTTCCCACGTATACACCGCGAACGAGTTCGTATATGATACGCCGAAGCGTCTCAATGAGAACTCCGTCGTGATTTCCTGCTCACATTCCGGAAACACACCGGAGACCGTAGAGGCAACGAAGCTTGCACGTTCCAAGGGCGCCCTTACGATCTGCTTATCCAACCTCGAGGGTTCTCCACTCTGGGAGGCAGCAGAGTATCCTGTTCACTATGACTGGGGTAAGGAAGTAAGCGATTCTGATAAGAATAAGGGTATCCTTTACGGCTTACTTTTCAGCCTTCTTTCCGTACTCGCTCCAGATGCGAAGTGGGATGTATGCCTGAAGGAGCTCGAGAAGCTGACCGATCTTTCTGCACAGGCGAAGGCACAGTACGATGCACAGGCGAAGGCATGGGCGAAGCGCAACAAGCGTGAGAAGACCATCTACACCATCGGCTGCGGCATCAACTATGGTGAGGTTTACTCCACCGCGATGTGCTGGTTCATGGAGATGCAGTGGATCAACTCCGGATGCATCCACTCCGGTGAGTACTTCCATGGCCCGTTCGAGGTAACCGATTATGATGTTCCATTCATGCTTGTAAAGTCCATCGGTCACACCAGACACCTCGATGAGCGTGTAGAGAACTTCGCAAAGAAGTTTACAGAGGATCTGCTCGTACTCGATCAGAAGGATCTCGATCTTTCTACGGTAGCTGATGAGGCGAAGCCATATGTTGCAGCCATCCTTACCGGCGTGGTGATCCGTCACTTCGTAGAGGCGATCGCCTTCGAGCGTGGTCACTCACTCGATGTTCGTCGTTATATGTGGCAGATGCAGTACTAAGATACAGTACGAAGAGGAAAATATATGTCGCTTAAACTGGTTATTTTTGATGTAGATGGACTGCTGCTCGATACAGAGAGGGTATGGCAGGATGTATGGTATGATACGGCAAGAGACTTCGGGATCGACGACTGGAAGAGAGAGGACTTTCTGAATGTGGTTGGTCGCAGTGGACAGCCGGTGTATGATTACATAGAAGAGTTGTTCCGTGGACGCTGCTCCACAGAGGAATTCATGAAAGTCGCCCGTCAGCATGGAGTAGAGCGTCTGGAGCGTGAGCTCACCGCAAAACCGGGTGCCGTGGAACTCCTGAACTGCATCAAAAAGGCCGGACTTCCGTGTGCGGTAGCGACCGCCACCAGTCGATCACTGACGGAGGAGCGCCTGACTCGCTTACAGCTCATACAGTACTTTGACTATATCTGCTGTGGTGATGAGGTCGTCGAGCGGAAGCCTTCGCCGGAAGCGTACCTGAAGGTGCTTGCGAAGATGAATACAGCACCGGAGGATGCACTGGTTTTCGAAGACTCGAAGGTGGGCGTCCAGGCAGCCTGGAATGCCAGGATCCCGGTCATCATGGTGCCGGATCTGATGCCGCCGACGGAAGTCCAGAAGCGACAGGCCATAAAGATTATCGCCTCTTTATCAGAGGCTGTTCCAATCATAGAAGAATTAAGTAAGGATGGTACGAAACATGAAAGATGCATTTGATGTGCTGATGATTACACATGCAGGATTGTGCAAGGGATATGCAGATGCATTGAAGCTGATCCTGGATATCGACGAGGATGATTTCGGGACGCTGTCGTTCGAAAACGGAGAGTCACTGGATGACTTTTCAGAAGCAATCCGTGCGACGATCGAGGAGAGATATAAGGATCGGAATCTGGTCGTCCTTCTGGACCTTCCGGGAGGATCGCCGGCGAATACCGCCTTACCATTCATGAGCTCGTCGAGAAAACTGATCGCGGGTGTAAATCTCCCGCTGGTACTGGAAATCATGGCAATGAAGAAGAGCGGTACGACATGGGAGGAGCTGGACCTCGATGATACCTGTAAGAGTGCAGCCCAGAGCATCGTACTGTACAACAACTTTTTAAATGGAGGAAATGTATGATTAAGTTAGTTCGTGTAGATCATCGTCTTTTACATGGCCAGGTGATTTTTTCCTGGACCAAGCAGGTAGGCACCAACTATATCATCGTCGCCGATGATAAGGTTCCGAATGATCCGATCAGCATGATGGCGCTCAGCATCGCGAAGCCGGTGGACTGTGAGCTTAGTATCATTCCGTTTTCACAGCTTCGGAAGCTGGTGGATGAGAATGCCAGCAAGAATATCATGATCATCGTAAAGGGACCGGCAGAAGCACTTCAGCTTGCGAAGGAGCTTCCAGAGGTGACCGAAATCAATTATGGCGGTGTGGCGAAGAAGGCCGGTTCGAAGGAGTACGGTAAGGCCGTGTACTTAAATGAAGCAGAGCTGAAGGCCACCCAGGAACTGATTTCGATGGGAAAGAAGATCTATATTCAGATGGTGCCATCCTCCCCGATCGAGCATGCATCATTTGAGAATTAAAAAAGGAGATGTCGTATGCTGATTAAAGCGATCTTACTCGGTTTAGTTGGTATCGTCGGTGTCATCGACTCCAGATTGATCGGACGTCAGAACATCGGCAGACCACTGATCCTGAGTACACTGGCAGGCCTCGTATTAGGCGATGTCAGACAGGGTGTAATTTTAGGTGCATCCCTGGAACTTATTTCCATGGGATTTGTAGCGATCGGAGCAGCCGGACCACCAAACATGCAGTTCGGAAGTATCATCGCCACTGCGTTTGCGATTCTTTCCGGTGCCTCCACGGAAGCGGCACTGACCATCGCCGTTCCGGTCGCCGTCATTGGCGAGTTCCTGAGTGTCATCATGCGTATGGTGATCGCGCAGTTCTCTCATGTAGCGGATAAGGCCATCGAGAACGGACAGTTCAAGAAGGCGATTTATATCCACCTCTGGTGGTCCTTCGGCTTCAACGCGCTGGTTTACTTCATCCCGATCTTCCTGACCGTTTACTTCGGTACGGATCTAGTTACGAACCTGGTAGCTGCGATTCCGCAGGTCATCACGAACGGCCTCACAGTCGCTGGTAACCTCTTATCGGCCCTCGGATTTGCGATGCTGCTGAGTTCAATGCTGTCGAAGAAGATGTTCCCGTACTTCCTTCTCGGCTTCCTGATCGTCGCATATTCCGGTCTCAGCCTGATCGGTGTGACCATGTTCGCCGCGATCCTGGCATTCATCCTGGATAAGGTTCTGTATGGAAAGGGGGCAAATGCATAATGGAAAATCAGAAAGCATTAAAGAAGGTAAGCGATAAAGACTTACGTAAGGTCTTCCTGCATTCCCTCGCGATTATGTGCTCATGGAACTATGAGCGTCAGATGCACATGGGCTTCATGTATGGCATGGCACCGGTGCTTGACAAGCTGTATGCAGATGATGAGGAGAGAAAAAAGGAAGCGTATCAGCGGCATATGGAGTTCTTTAACTGCACACCGCAGCTGACACCGTTTATCATGGGCCTCGCCGCTTCCATGGAGGAGCAGAACGCAAATTCAGAAGAGGGTGAGTTCCAGACCGAGTCGATCTCCATGATCAAGACCAGTCTGATGGGGCCGTTCGCCGGCATCGGTGACAGCTTCTTCCAGGGAACCATCCGAATCATCACCTTCGGTATCGGCCTTTCGTTCGCACAGCAGGGCAGCATCCTGGGACCGATTCTCGCAGTACTGCTGTTCGCGATTCCGTCATTGCTGTTTGCCTACAATGCAACCTTCTTCGGCTACAGGTCAGGTAATAAATACCTCGCGAAGCTGTACCAGGAAGGACTTATGGATCGCGTAATGCACTTCGCATCCATCGTCGGTCTCGCCGTCGTCGGCGGTATGGTAGCCAGCATGGTGTCCGTCACCACGCCGCTTACCTTCTCCACCGGTGGTACGAATCTGGTCATCCAGGATATGCTGGATTCCATCATCCCGAAGATGCTTCCGTTCGTATTTACGCTGGGCATCTACAATCTCGTTCAGAAGAAGGTCAATACCAACGTCCTGCTGATCGGCATCGTCCTCTTCGGCATGGTCATGGGTGCACTGGGCATTCTCTAAACAGAGCGATACACTTCTTTAAAATACCACAGGGCACTGTGGCATACCCCTGAAAAAATATCCAGACTTCCTGCATGCATAGTGAATTCGAGATCCGGAAAGTACTATACCGTGCGGGAAGTTTTGTTTATAATGAGAACTTATTTACATGATGACTTAGATGACATGGTGACGTATGCAGGAATCCCGCTTATTTGCAGAGGGGACTTACGTATGAGCTCACGCAGTGAAAAGAAAGGATAGATAAAGATGAAAGAATTTACATATGTGATCAAGGAAGAACTCGGACTGCATGCGAGACCAGCCGGACTGCTGGTGAAGGAAGCGAAGAAGTTCCAGAGCGCTACGACGCTCGCGGCGAAGGGAAAGACCGCAGCTGCCGGCAAGCTGATCGCCATCATGAGCATGGGCGTCAAGCAGGGCGATGAGGTGACCGTGCAGGTCGAGGGTCCGGATGAGGATGCTGCGTTCGAGGCACTCGAGAAGTTCTTCCAGGAAAATCTGTAATTCATCGATCGATATAGAATCTGAGGGGACAGGAAATGGAAAAATACATCGGAAAGTCCGTTTATAAGGGAACGGCGATCGGTCCGATCAATGTTCTGAAGAAGAGTGATGGCATCGTAAAGCGTCAGCATGTCGAGGATGTAGCGGCAGAGCTCCAGCGTCTCGAGGATGCGAAGAAACAGGCGCAGGCCCAGCTCGGCGCGCTTTATGAGAAGGCGCTTCAGGAGGTTGGCGAGGTGAACGCGCAGATCTTCGAGGTGCATCAGATGATGCTCGAGGATGAGGACTACCAGGATGCGATCCACTCGATGATCGAGACGGAGGAGCTCAATGCTGAGTACGCGGTGGCGGTCACCGGAGATAACTTCGCCGAGATCTTCGCGAATATGGATGATGAGTACATGCAGGCACGTTCCGCGGATGTGAAGGATATCTCGAATCGTCTGATCCGGAATCTGAGTGGTGAGGAGGAGCTCGACTGGGCGCATATGGAACCGTCCATCATCGTGGCGGATGACCTGACACCGAGTGAAACGGTGCAGATGGATAAGCGTAAGATCCTTGCGTTCGTCACCGTCCATGGCTCGACGAACTCCCATACCGCGATCCTCGCGCGTATGATGAACATCCCGGCGCTGATCGGTGTGCCGGTGGAGCTCGACAGTCTCCATTCCGGTACGATGGGCATCGTCGATGGCAAGGATGCCGTGTTCTGCGTGGATCCGGATGAGGCAACCATCGCTGCTGCACACGAGATGCAGGCGAGGGCGGCAGAGCAGAAGCGGCTGCTTGCAAACTACAAGGGACGTCCTTCGGTGACGAAGAGTGGCCGGAAGGTAAACGTATATGCAAACATCGGCAGTGTTTCAGATGTCGCATATGTACAGGAAAATGACGCGGAGGGCATCGGCCTGTTCCGCAGTGAGTTCCTGTATCTCGGAAAGACCGCGCTGCCGGATGAGACTGAGCAGTTTAACACGTACCGTCAGGTGCTACAGACGATGGGCGGAAAGAAGGTGATCATCCGAACGCTCGACATCGGTGCGGATAAGAACGTCGATTACCTCGGACTCGGAAAGGAAGATAACCCGGCGATGGGGTATCGCGCGATCCGTATCTGTCTGAAACAGCCGGATGTGTTTAAGACACAGCTCCGCGCACTGCTTCGTGCGGCGAAGTACGGAAACCTCGCCATCATGTATCCGATGATCATCTCCGTAGATGAGGTGCTTCGGATCCGTGAGATCGTCGCAGAGGTGGCGGCAGAACTCAAGCGGGAGCAAATCCCGTATGCGATTCCGGAGCAGGGCATCATGATCGAGACGCCGGCAGCAGTGATGATCTGTGAGGAGCTGGCAGAGCTCGTCGATTTCTTCAGCATCGGCACCAACGACCTCACGCAGTATACACTTGCGATCGATCGCCAGAATGAGAAGCTGGACGAGTTCTATAATCCACATCATGAGGCGGTTCTTCGGATGATTCAGATGACCATCGATGGCGCGCATAAGGCGGGCAAGTGGGCCGGCATCTGCGGTGAGCTCGGTGCTGACACGACCCTGACGGAGCGTTTCGTCGAGATGGGCATCGATGAGCTGAGTGTCGCACCATCTATGGTGCTCAGCGTGCGCAGTAAGATTTGTGAGATGGCGTAACGCCGTTCATAGCACGAAAAACAGAAGATAAATAAACGATAAATAAACGAAGCGAAGGGGCAACCACACGAGATGTGTCGGTGCCCCTTCTGAACTTTATGGAGATAAATCTGTGATTGTGTTTGTGCTGGTTCTGGCTGAAGCGTCCTTCTGTTGTGGATCGAAGCTCAGTTCGACTTGATCTTCTCGTCCATGACCGTGGAGTCGTTTGTGGAAACGACATAGGTGACGCGATCACAGCGGACCGTCGTCAGCGAGTAGTGGATCGGCTTACCATCCTGATCATAGCTGATTTTATGAATCGAAAACAGCGGGTCGCCGACGTTGCACTTCAGAGTATCTGCGCTGTGGCTCTGCGCAGCCTTTCCGTCGATTTCGAGGACGGAATGATTCGGCCGGATATGATAGCACTCATCCATCACCTGGTAGAACGAGCGATCTTTCGAAAGTGTCGTGATGAAGTCCGGGAAGCGGGCATCCTCGATGTAGATCTTATCGATCGCGATCGGTTCGTTATCCTGCCAGACCAGACGCTCGATGTAGACGACCTTCGTCCCCATCGGAATCATCAGCTTCTCTGCGATATCCTCATCCGCGTTCAGGAACGATGCCTGGATGATATCGTGTCTGGACGCGTGTCCAAGGCTCGACAGACTTTCCTTGAAGCCGCTGGTCTTATTCAGATACAGCTTGTCCTTCTTGAAATTGATGAAGGTGCCCTTTCCCTGGACCTTATTGACATATCCCTCATCGGATAAATTCTGTATCGCCTTTCGAATCGTGATTTTACTCACATTATACTGGTCACTTAGCTCGTTCTCCGTCGGAAGCTTATCTCCCGGCATGTACTGCTTCGACAGGATACGGTTTTTAATATCTGCCTCCACCTGCAGATACAGCGGCTTGCTGCTATCCATGATCATCATTGTTTCCATCTCCCCTTCGCATCAGCGATGATATAATTAAATGCCATATCATCATATTGTACCAAGTCGCTAGCGCGACGGCCAGCCCCAGATACAATTTTTGTTGTTAGTTTTTTTAAGAAAATATGCCATAAAAGTCACCCTCTTATAGTATAGCACCATAGCACCATAAAAGCAAGTATAAAAAAGAAAATTTGTCAAGTTTTTAAAACAAAGAAAAAAGCCAGCAAATATGCTGACTTGAGGATAAAATATATTTCATTAACTCTCAAAAAATAAAGTGCTAAATCCTAAAGACGGGCACTATAAAAATCATAAAATTTGACAAAAAAATAAGCCGTAAATGGCTTAAATAAAGGATTTGTATTAAAACACTAAAAAAAGAAGTGCAAAACCCCCGATTTTTGTAAAAAATACACGAAAATAAATGTATACAATTTGCGATATCGACAATAAACACAATATAAAGTACAATATAGTTAAGTTACTAAATAATTTTACTTCACATGCAAAACAAAATAGTCCGGTTTGCTTTCGGGCAGACGGGCTGCACACAGGAGAAAGGCGGTATTTCAATGGACTTTGAAAAGTTCTGTAAGGAAAATTGCGTTGAGAGAAGAGGAACCGGCACATTAAAGTGGGATTCCCTTCAGGAAATCTTCGGGGACGCAGACCTGCTTCCATTATGGGTGGCGGATATGGAGATTCAGTCTCCAAAGGCAGTGCGCGACGCGCTGACAAAGAGAATTGAGCACGGTGTGTTCGGTTACGGCAAGGTGGAGGATTCCTACTACGAGGCATTCTTTAACTGGATGAGGAAGCACCACGGCGTGGATGTTGAGAAGGAAAATGTACGGTTTGCAACAGGCGTTGTTGGTTCCCTGTACGCAGCAGTGAGAGCCTACACAAAGGAAGATGCTTCCGTTATCATCTGTCCTCCGGTTTACTATCCATTCTACGATGCGATTTTAAACACAGGCAGAAAGCTTGTAACCTGCGACCTGGATAACCACGACGGACATTTTGAGCTGGATTTCGAGAAGTTTGAGAAGACTATTGAAGAGAATCAGGTATCCATGTTTATCCTCTGTTCCCCGCACAACCCGGTATGCCGCGTGTGGACCGAGGAGGAGCTGGAGAAGGTGCTTGACATCTGCCGCAGACACGGCGTTCTGGTTCTGGCAGACGAGATTCATCAGGATTTTACATATGGAGACCATCATTTCGTATCCACAGCCATCGTAAAGGGTGGCGAGTACAAAGATAATCTGGTAATCCTCAACGCAGGCTCCAAGACCTTCAACCTGGCCGGACTGATTCACTCCCATGTAGTTATCTACGACAAGAAGCTGATGGAGACCTACGATGCCTATATCAAGACGGTAGGAAGCGCGGAAGTAAACATTATGGGTGTTACCGCTCTGGAGGCGGCTTACTGCGGCGGCGAAGAGTGGTTTGAGAATGTAAAGGCATTAATCTGCCACAACTACGATTACATGAAGCAGGAATTTGCAAGAGAGGTTCCGGAAATCAAGATTACACCTCTTGAGGGAACCTACCTTTCCTGGCTTGACTTAAGAGGCTGCATGCCGGGCGACCAGGTAGCAGAGTTCATCCAGAAGAAGTGCCATCTTGCATGTGACGTAGGCGAGTGGTTCAGCTTTACGGGACACGGCTTCATCCGCATTAATCTGGCAACGGATACAAAGAACATCAAAACAGCGGTTGAGCGCATCATTGCAAACATCAAAGCTCTGTAATAAAATGTACCCCGGGAGTCTTTTCCGTACTTACGGAAAGATTCCGGGAACATATTAAGCAAAAGGAGAAGAAATGGGAAAAAGAGTACTTGTGGTAGGCGGAGTTGCCGGCGGCGCTTCCGCGGCGGCCCGAATCCGCCGTCTGGACGCAGAGGCATCCATCACCGTCTTTGAGCGTGGAGAGCATGTATCGTTCTCTAACTGTGCCCTTCCTTATTACTTAAGCAGAACGGTGGAAGACAAGGATTACCTGGTTATGATGACACCGGAAGGCTTCAAGGCGTCCTACGACATCGACGTGCGGACAAATAACGAAGTGCTGAAAATTGACCGGAACCGCAGGATGGTTCTGGTGAAGAACCGGATTACGGGAGAGGAATATGAGGAGGCCTACGACGAGCTGGTGCTTTCACCCGGTTCCGCCCCCATCCGTCCCGGAAAAATTGAGGGGATTTCTCTTCCTCATGTGTTTACCGTCCGTAATGTCACCGACATTGTAAAGCTGGATAGCTATGTGAGACAGGCAAAAAGCAGCAATGTGGCAGTAATCGGCGGCGGCTTTATCGGCCTGGAAGTGGCTGAGAACTTAAAAGAGGCCGGAATGAACGTATCCGTAGTGGAGGCGGCAAGACAGGTGATGGCTCCCTTCGACCAGGATATGAGCCAGATTCTCCATAAGGAGCTTTCCGACCACGGCATCGAGCTGATTTTAAGCGACGGTGTGAAGGCCATCACAGAAGAGAAGGTTATCTTAAATTCCGGCAGGGAAGTAGCGGCTGACACCGTAGTGCTGGCAATCGGCGTTGTGCCGGAGACCGGACTGGCAAAGGATGCCGGACTGGAAATCGGCGAGACGGGAGCCATCAAGGTAACTGCAGATTACCGGACAAGCGACCCGCATATCTACGCGGTGGGAGATGCCGTTGAGGTGTACAACAGTCTGACCCGCAAACCGGCAAAGCTTCCTCTTGCGGGACCGGCTCTGCGCCAGGCCAGAACGGCGGCAAATGCCATTTACGGTATTCCCGGAACAAACAAAGGTGTTTATGGCTCCTGCGCAGTGCGTATTTTCGGATTTAACGCAGCTGCCACCGGACTGAACGAAAAGACCGCAAAGGCAAACAACATTCCATGTGACAGCGTTTACACCATGGGAATGGACAAGGTGGGAATCATGCCGGACAGCTCCCCCATCCACTTCAAGCTGGTGTACGAGGTTCCAACCGGAAGAGTCCTGGGCGCACAGGCCATCGGCAGAGGAAATGTGGATAAGCGTATCGACGTTATCGCAACTCTCATTGCCATGGGCGGAACCCTGGAGGACTTAAAGGAGCTGGAGCTGTGTTACTCACCGATTTTCGGAACTGCAAGGGATGTGGTAAATCTGGCAGCACTGGTAGCCTTAAACGTACTTCACGGTGTGTTTAAGCAGGTTCATGTAAGCCAGGTGAGAGAGCTGGTGGAGAGCGGCGCATACATCATCGACGTGAGAACTCCGGAAGAATATGACTACGGCCACTTAAAGGGCGCTGTGAACATTCCTCTGTACGAAATCCGTCAGAGAACCGCGGAAATTCCAAAGGACCGTCCGGTCTATCTGCATTGCCGTACCAGCCAGAGAAGCTACAATGCCATCATGGCCTTAAAGGGAATGGGATTTGACAATCTTGTAAATATCTCCGGTTCCTTCCTTGGAATCAGCTATTATGAGTATTTTACAGACAAGGCAACGGGGCGCGACAGGATTGTAACAGAGTATAACTTTATGTAGCAGCAAAGCAATCGGCAGGCGGTGTAAACCCAGGGGAAAGGCCGCCGGGTGTAACGAAAGAAAATAAAAAGGGAGTTAAGGTATGGAGAACGTATTTTTACAGCAGTTTTTAATGATCAGCGACATCAGAACCATTGCATTTCTTGTGGTTCTTGCAGCTTTGTTTTATCTGATTCACGTTTTATACCACAAGAAGCATATGGACTTTGCAGTGGTTGTTATGATTGGTACAGGACTTGGCCTGGTGCTTGGTCTGGCCATTCAGTATGTAGCAGGTTTCCCGGACGCTCCCATGGAGGTTCCCTTTGTAGCTGAGACAACCACCTGGTTTGCAATGGTTGGAAGCGGCTATATCAACCTGATTAAGATGATCGTTGTTCCCCTTGTTATGGTTTCCATCATGCAGGTTATCATCAACATGCAGCAGGGCAAGACCATGGGCCGTCTGGTACAGAAGACCATCATGGTTACCATGGGCATGGTTGCAATCGCTTCCGTAACAGGTATTGTAATCGGCATGCTCTTCGGAGTAGGCAAGGGCGCAGCTTTAGTTGAGGACGGAACCGCAACTGCAAAGGAAATCACACCGGTGGCAACCACCATCAAGAACCTGATTCCCGGAAACATCGTAAAGGCAATGGTAGACAGCAACATCATCGGCCTGGTTATCTTCTCAGCATTCCTTGGTTTGGCTATCTGGTGGATTAACTACGAGAGCAAGGAAGCAGCAAAGCCGTTATACGATTTAATCAACGCAGCTCACAAGGCAATGATTAACATGGCACTTCTGATTCTGGACTACATGCCATGGGCAGTTATGGCGCTGTTGGCAAACACCATCGCACAGAGAGGTCTTTCCTCCATCCTGGAAGTTGGCAAGTTTATCATCGCTCTGTACATAGCAGCAGCAATCCAGTTTGTAATCCAGTTAATCCTTCTGATTGTAAACGGACTGAATCCGGTTGTTTACATGAAGAAATCCTTCGCTACCATGCTGATGGCATTTACCTCCCGTTCCAGCGTTGGCTGTCTTCCTATGACCATTGAGACACTGACAAAGAAGCTGGGTGTTGACCAGGGTACTGCAAGCTTCGTAGCAGGCTTCGGCACAACCGCAGGTATGCAGGGCTGTGCAGGTATCTTCCCGGCACTGTTAATTATCTATGTATGCAACGTAACCGGAACCCCAATCGACATCACCATGATCGTTATGACCATCTTCGTTGTAACCATCGGCTCACTGGGCATCGCAGGTATCCCCGGAACAGCTACCATGGCAGCTTCCGTAGGTCTGTCCGGCGTTGGTATGGGCGCACAGTTTGCAATGGTAAGCCCGATTCTGGCCATTGACCCAATTATCGACATGCCAAGAACCATGTTAAACGTAACCGGTTCTCTGACCAACGCACTTGTAGTTGACAAGCTGATGGGAAGCCTGAACGAGAAAGATTACAACGACATGAGCTTAAACACTCTGGAAAAGAAGTAATCCCATAGAAAAAAATAAATAAGCCAGTCCACTCCCCGGAGAATGCCTGAATAAAAAGGCTTCTCCGGGGTTTTTGTTGGGGTTAAAACGTGGTATGATGGAAGGTGACAAACAACAGGAGGCCAGACAACATGGGAATGAACGATACACCTTCGGCAGACAGAATACATATCGGCTTTTTCGGCAGGAGAAATGCGGGAAAGTCCAGCCTTTTAAACGCGGTTACAGGACAGAATCTGGCGGTGGTGTCGGATGTGAAGGGAACCACTACGGACCCGGTGACAAAGACCATGGAGCTTCTGCCTTTGGGGCCGGTGATGATGATCGACACCCCGGGAATTGATGATGAGGGGGAGCTTGGCAGCCTGCGGGTGAGAAAAAGCTATCAGATGCTGAACAAAACCGATGTGGCGGTGCTGGTGGTGGACGGAAAAACAGGGCCCATGCCTGAGGATGAAGCCCTTTTTCAGAAAATCCGGGAGAAGAAAATCCCATGCGCCCTTGTTTTAAACAAGCTGGATGATGAGGAGGACGGGGACAATGGTTCCGGCAGGCTTTCGTCCCAGCTTCCCCCGGAATGTCCCGTTATCTGTGCCAGCGCTCGAACAGGCAGAGGGGTAAATCAGTTAAAGGAATGTCTGGCCAGACTGGGGAAACAGGAGGAAAACAGTAAGAGAATCGTGGGGGATTTGATTGAGCCTGCTGATTTTATCATTCTGGTAGTTCCCATTGACAAGGCGGCTCCAAAGGGGCGGCTGATTCTGCCCCAGCAGCAGACCATACGGGATATTTTAGAGGCTGGAGCCGTGTCTCTTGTGGTGCGGGAGACAGAGCTGGCAGATACTTTAAAAAATCTTGGAAAAAAGCCGAAGCTGGTGGTTACAGACAGTCAGGTGTTCGGAAAAGTAGCGGCAGACACGCCAGAGGATATTCTTTTAACCTCCTTCTCCATTCTCTTTGCCAGATACAAGGGAAATCTGGAAAGGCTGGTGGAGGGAGCGGCTGTTCTGGATGAAATCCGGGATGGAGACAAGGTCCTTATCTGCGAGGGCTGCACTCATCACCGTCAGTGCGGCGACATTGGAACGGAAAAGCTTCCAAAATGGATTGAAAAGCACACCGGGGCACAGCCAGAATTTGTGTTTACCTCGGGAACGGAATTTCCCGATGATTTAAGCCCTTACAAGCTGATAATACACTGCGGCGGCTGTATGTTAAATGAGCGGGAGATGAAGTACCGCATGAAATGTGCTGCTGACCAGGGTGTTTCCATGACCAACTACGGTGTGGCCATCGCCCACATGCACGGGATATTAAAGCGCAGCCTGGGACCGTTTCCGCAGATTGCGGAAAAACTGGAAAATGGCGGCCGGCATAATAATAAGTAGAAAGACGAGAGGAGATGCGGTATGAGGATTCAGGGAAAGAAAGTCTGGATTGCGGGGCAGTTCATGGCGGCGCAGCTGGAAATAGCCGCTGGAAAAATATTGGAAATCACCCCTTATAGTGAAGAAAAGGCAGATATTGACTACGGCGACAACCGGATTCTGCCCGGTTTTATTGACATTCACACCCACGGGGCCTACGGCTTTGACACCAACGACGGTGACGCAGATGGGCTTCGCATGTGGATGAAGCGGATTCCAGAGGAGGGCGTTACTTCTATATTGCCTACCACAGTGACCCAGCTGCCGGATGTGCTTGAAAAAGCAGTGGCAAATGTGGCCAGAGTGACGGAAGCAGGATACGAGGGGGCGGAAATCCTGGGCATCCATTTTGAGGGGCCCTATCTTGACATGGAATACAAGGGGGCACAGCCGCCGGAGGCCATTGCGGTGCCGGATGTGGAGCAGTTTCAGAGGTATCAGGAGGCGGCAAAGGGACTTATCCGTTACATTACCCTGGCGCCGGAGCATGATGAGGATTTCGCTCTGACCCGGTACTGCGCGTCCCACGGCGTCATCGTCAGCATGGGCCACTCGGCGGCAACCTATGAACAGGCCCTCATGGGAATCGCCAACGGGGCCACCTCCATGACCCATGTGTTCAACGGCATGACGCCCTTCCATCACAGAAAGCCGGGGCTGGTGGGAGCGGCCTTCCGGGTGCGTGACATTTACGGGGAGGTTATCTGCGACGGCCACCATTCGGACGTGGCTTCATTGAACAATTATTTTACATCCAAGGGCCGGGACTGCGGCATTATGATAACGGATTCCCTGCGGGCCAAGGGCTGTCCGCCAGGGGGAGATTATGAACTGGGCGGCCATGCCATCGAGATTGGAACGGATGGACTGGCCCGCTTAAAGGGCACGGACACCATTGCGGGAAGCACCCTGCGGATGAATCAGGGACTGCGGATTCTGGTGGAGGAGGCGCTGGTGCCCTTTGACACGGCGGTGAACGCCTGCACCATCAATCCGGCCAGATGTCTGGGGGCGGACAGGCGGAAGGGACGCATCGCGGCGGGCTTTGACGCGGACCTTACGGTGCTGGACAGGGATTACAATGTGCTCCAGACCTGGTGCAGAGGCAGGAAATGCCTGAACTGAGCAAGTTTTCCCCGAAAATGCTTGCATTTTAGGGCACTTGATGTTATAGTCCCATCTTTGACATTTTATAAAGCCAAAAACAGCCATAGCCCCAGTGTTTATCAGGGGCGTGGCTGTTTTCGTTTTTGCATTGATATGTACTATTTTTGAAATTGTGCTATTTTTTCTGCTTCGTTTCTTTGATGATTGTCCGCATATCTGCCTTCGAGATGAATTCATAATCCGTTCGGAAACCGAAGGCTGTGTGCAGGGCATCTGTTAGTTTCGTGCGTTTGTAGGAAGGAATGTAGCCGCTGTCTTTGGACAGCAGAGTTATATTCATTTCCCGGAGTGCCTTCAAAATTTCGCTGCAAGTGAATTCTTCTCCAAGCTTCTTTTCCAGCAGGCGGTACACCAGAAGGCTGATGTAACAGGTCAGAAAGTGTGCTTTTATGCTGTCTTCCCGTCTTACAAAAACAGGTCTTGCTTCGAATTCTGTTTTTATGATCCGGAAGTTTTCTTCGATCTCCCAGCGGCGTCTGTTAATATTGATGACTTCACGGACATCTCCTTCCAGGTTCGTTACCACTGCATAAAAGCCATCGTACATGGCTTCTTCCCGGATACGCTCTTCATCCAGCTGGAAAATCTGTTTCTGTGCGATCTCTCCGTCACCGGTAACTGCTGTTTTCTGAATGAAACGGGAAGGATCGTTTGGATTTTTTCCTTTCCTGGCTTTATCCGGGGACTGCATGATCTTGATGGCGCGTTCAATCTGACCGGCCCGGATTCTCTGCTGGTATGCTTTGTATTTCGGGGAGTAGGTGATGATAACGGTTTCGTCCATATCTCCCGTGACAATGGGGTATTCTTTGTAATAAACGTTGTTGTACACTTCGGGGTCAGTCTCATCCAGCGTGGAAATGTCTATGAACTTATCTGATCCCGGAATCTTGAACTGTGTCGGCAGGAGCGCCAGCTCACGTTCTTCCTTTTTCATTTTTCTCAGGGAATACGTGATCACATAAGACCTGTTTCCAAAGCTGTTAAAAAAACGGTTCCCCTTACTGCCAAGCCCGGCATCAGAGCAGAAGATAAACTCGCTGCAGTTAAAATCCCGGATCACTTTCGTCTCCAGAGGCTTCAGGGTAAGCTGTTCGTTCTGGTTTCCGGGATACAGGTCAAAGGAAAGGGGAATGCCGTCTGCATCCATGAAAAGCCCCATGGTCACGATGGGATTGGGTCTGTGTTCCTTGCTTTTGCCATACTTTTTTATGCCATCTTCGGCTTCGATTTCGAAATAATAGTTGGTGCAGTCGTAGTAAAGGATTTTTGAGTTACGCGGATGGACAAAGTTGGAATTGTGGTAAAGATCTTCCTGAATGTAATCCGATTCCTCTGCAAGAACGGAAAGGGAGCGGTAAAGATTCTGCAGGGAATACTTTGGCGGTTCCAGTAAGGACTGGCAGTAAGAGAAACTGCTGAGCTTACTGGAAGGGGAAAGGACCCTTGCATAGATTAGATCCGTAAGGATGGCATGGAAATCGTAAGTAAACCTGTGATGGTTACGGATATTTCTGCAGATGTTGTCGAGCCGCAGCTCGGTGCAGAGCTGTTGTAGGAACAGATAGCCGACGTTGAAGAGCCGCTCTTCGTCCAGTGGAATACGGGCAAGAGGGGAAAAAGAGACCGTAACTTTTTCCCTGCGCTGGTTGTAGAGCAGAGTTTCTTTTTCTGCTTCTTTTTTTGCCCAGTCCATCATGGAAGCTTTGTCTCCGGAGAACTGTGCCAGAAGATTATTGTACTTCCCAAGTTTTTTGTAGATGCGGGAAGAAGTTTTACCGTTATCTTTGCGGTAGGACTGTTTGATATAGACATCCTGATTGTCCTTATTTCCAGTAATAGATACATACATAACGCTTTTCTCCTAATAATACAATCCGTTTTCTTTATTATACTATAAAGCGCATAAAGTAGCACTATAAAAATCATAAAATTTGACAAAAAAATAAGCCGTAAATGGCTTGAATAAAGGATTTGTATTAAAACACTAAAAAAAGAAGTGTAAAACTCCCGCGCTATATTGATTCTGGAACGGACTCACGCTATAATAATAAAACGCGAAAGACGTGAAAGAAAGCTTAAGATAAGAAACATGCTGTCTTATCTTATATGGAAGGACTAAAGGAATAGAAATGACAGATTTGAATTTTAAACCAGTAGAAGCAGCAGATATGAAGATTCTGGCACCGTATTTTGGGCTGCGTCCCAATAAGACTTGTGACAGTGTGCCGTTAGACAGTTTCATCTGGCGGAAATATTATCATGTGCAGTATGCCATTCATGAGAACAGGGCACTCTTGTGGCTGATGAAGGAAGAAGGGGTGATGCATAGTGCCATGCCTCTTTGCAAAGAAGAGAACTTAAAAAAGTATTTTGATATGACGGTGGAATATTTTAATAATGTCTTGCATATTCCGCTTAAAATTTATCTGGCCGATGAGGAGGCGGTAGAGTTTCTTCATTTAAAGGAGTCGGATGATTTTGTGGTGACGGAACAGGAGGATTTAAAGGATTATCTGTACGACGGCGAAGCCATGCGCAAACTGTCCGGCAAGAAGCTGCATAAGAAGAAAAATCATCTGAATGCATTTTTGAAGGAGTATGAGGGCCGCTATGAGTTCCGGCGCCTTTGCTGTTCTGACCGGGATGATGTCTGGCGTTTCCTGGACCGCTGGAGAGAAGGCAAGGGCGATGAGGTAGAAGAGCATCTGGATTATGAAGTAGAGGGAATCCACGAGATTTTAAAGCAGTGTCTGGATCTGGATATCCGGATGTTTGGTGTATACATTGATGGAACACTGGAAGCATTTACCATTGGAAGCTATAATCCGGCGGAAAATATGGCAGTCATTCACATTGAAAAGGCAAATCCAGAAATCCGGGGTTTATATCAGTTTATTAACCAGCAGTTTCTGGTGCAGGAATTCCCGGATGTGGCGCTGGTAAACCGGGAGGACGACCTGGGACAGGAAGGCTTGCGGCACGCAAAAATGTCGTATAATCCGTGTGGCTTTGCAAGAAAATATCTGGTGCAGCAGAAGAACTTCAGCAGATAGGGGTTGTGGCGGAAAAGAGAGGCAGCTATGATAAGATATCTGGATAATCAGGAAAAAGTCCTGACAAAGAATTTATGGAGAGAAGCTTTCCCGGAGGATTCTGAGGAGTTTCTTACTTATTATGATCAGGAAAAAATGACAACAAACCAGGTTTTGGTCCGTGAGGAGGATGGAATTCAGGCGATGCTCCACCTCAATCCATACCGGCTTTTGGTGCGGGATGCCTGTTGGAATGTGGACTATATCGTGGCCGTAGCGACGAAGAGTACGATGCGTCACCGGGGATATATGCGCAGTCTGCTTCTTCGGATGATGCAGGATATGCGGGAACGCCAAATGCCATTCTGTTTTTTGATGCCGGCGGCAGAGGCAATCTATACGCCGTTTCAGTTTACGTTTATTTATGACCAGCCAGTCTGGAAACTGAGTGGAAATAAAGATTTGAAACGTGTCTGTGTGGAAGAAGACCTGGCAGCGGACTGGATGCAGCATTGGCTGGAATCGCGCTATGAGGTATTTGCCAAGCGGGATGCAGCGTATGTAAAAAGTCTGGTGCGTGAGGTTCAGAGTGAGCTTGGCAAGCTGGAACTGTTGTATGACGGGGAGCAGCTGGTTGGAATCCAGGGCATCTGGGGACGCGAAAAGAAAGAACAGCGCCTTTTGTATACAGAAACTGGTTACTCGGAACTGGAGACCAAGAAACCGGCGATCATGACCCGGATCGTAACACCGGAAGCGTTTGTACCAGTGATCCGCTTAAAACAGGATGCCCAGACGGAACAGCTTCGGATCTGCCTGGAACTGGAAGATCCGCTGATCCCGCAAAATGCGGGACGCTGGGTGTGGACACTAAATCATACGGAATCCGAACTGGAAAAACTGGACGGTCCGATCGATACGATGGAGGAAGCATTGGCACGGACCCAGTGGGATGAGCGTCGGGTGCTGCATCTGCGGATTGAAGCGTTTACGGCATGGCTGTTTGGTTACCGGATTCCGGAGGCAGTCCGGGCCTATCCGGGAGCGGAGCAGATCGATGTGCTGAGCCGTGTTTTTCTGGATGAGGTTGTATAAAGAAAAGTGCCAGGCTGCCAGTTGATAAATAGAAGAAAATATAGAAAAGAACTACATGGAATGAAACTGGAAAGGAGCATGCAGGATGGATCAGAAAATGTCAGAGCGAGTGGATCTTTTGGAACAGTGGATCAAAGAAAGCGACAATGTGGTGTTCTTTGGCGGTGCGGGTGTTTCAACCGAGAGCGGAATCCCGGATTTCCGAAGTGTGGACGGACTTTATAACCAGCAGTACGATTATCCGCCGGAAACCATCATCAGCCACAGTTTTTACCGGAAGAACTCGGAAGAGTTTTACCGGTTTTACAAAAACAAAATGCTGTTCCCGGATGCGCAGCCGAATGCAGCACACAAGGCACTGGCTAAACTGGAGCAGCAGGGCAAGGTGCGTGCAGTGATCACCCAGAACATCGACGGTCTGCATCAGGCAGCCGGAAGTAAAGCGGTTTTGGAACTGCATGGATCTGTCCACAGAAATTACTGCACCCGCTGTGGGAAATTCTTCGGACTTTCCGATATTTTGGGGATGAACGGTGTGCCGCGGTGCGAGTGCGGCGGTATCATCAAGCCGGACGTGGTTTTATATGAAGAAGGACTGGACCAGGAAACGCTGCAGAAGGCGGTGCGCTACATATAAAATGCAGAGATCCTGATCATTGGCGGTACTTCCCTGACCGTTTATCCGGCAGCGGGCCTGATCGATTATTACCGGGGAAAGAAACTGGTGCTGATCAATAAAACAGCAACGCCGATGGATGAACGGGCAGATCTGGTGATCAGTGCGCCGATCGGTGAGGTGTTTGAGCGCTTTTTGACGGAGGGGAAATAAATGTATAGAGCAGACGAGGCGAGATACGACAAAATGAGCTACAAACGCTGCGGGAACAGCGGCATTCTGCTTCCGAGGGTATCTCTGGGCATGTGGCAGAATTTCGGTGCGGAAAAGCCGTTATCCGAGCAGAAGGAGATCATTTTTAAGGCATTTGATCTGGGAATCACGCATTTCGATCTGGCAAACAATTACGGTGCGCCGAATATCGGAATGGCAGAGGAAAATTTTGGAAAGATCTTTCTGGAGGATCTGAAGCCTTACCGGGAACAGATTCTGGTATCTACCAAGGCGGGCTATGACTTCTGGCCAGGTCCTTACGGAAACTGGGGCTCCAGAAAATATCTGATGTCCAGTCTGGATGCAAGCCTGAAGCGCATGAATCTGGATTATGTCGATATCTTCTATCATCACCGCCCGGATCCGGAGACACCTCTGGAGGAGACGATGGGTGCCCTTTCCGATATGGTTCGCCAGGGTAAGGCATTGTATGTCGGCATTTCCAATTATCAGGCAGATGAAGCTGCGTGTGCCATTACCATTCTGAAAGAGAATAAAACGCCGTGTCTGCTTCATCAGGCGAGATACAATATGTTTGAGCGCTGGCCGGAGCAGGGCCTGTTTGATGTGCTGACAGAGACCGGGACCGGCTGCATCGCATACAGTCCGCTGGCGCAGGGCGCATTGACGGACCGGTATTTAAAGGGCATTCCGGCAGACTCCCGTGCCTCCCGCAAAGGAACTACGATCGGCAAGCGCTATATGAATGAGGAACAGCTTGCGAAGGTAGCAAAGCTGCATGAGATTGCCGTGGAGCGCGGACAGAGCCTGGCGCAGATGGCGCTGGCGTGGGTGCTGAGATGGCCGGAGGTAAGTAGTGTGCTGATCGGGGCAAGCCGTGTCAGCCAGCTCGAAGATAACGTGGAGGCACTTGAGCATCTGGACTTCTCAGAAGAGGAGCTTGCAAAGATCGATGCGATCCTGGGAAAAGACCCGGGACATATGATCCGGTAAGCCTGGGAATACAGAAACAGAGTCGGGAAAGATGAAAACGAAAGGAGTGCGATGCATGGACCAGCGATGGAATTTTGAAGTTGGAGATATCGTAAAATTAAAGAAACCGCATCCCTGCGGAAGCCATGAGTGGGAAATCTTGCGTGTCGGGGCAGATTTCCGCCTGAAATGTATGGGCTGCGGTCATCAGGTGATGACAGAGCGGAAAATGGTAGAAAAAAATGCCCGTGGACTGACGAAGGCAGGAAATGCGGAAAACGCGTGAAGACGCGAAAAAACCGCAAAAAAACTTGCAGAAATCGCAAAAAAGTGCTTGCATTTATGCACCGCTTCTGGTAAAATCCCATCTTTGACATTTTATAAAGCCAAAAACAGCCATAGCCCCAGTGTTTATCAGGGGCGTGGCTGTTTTCGTTTTTGCATTGATATGTACTATTTTTGAAATTGTGCTATTTTTTCTGCTTCGTTTCTTTGATGATTGTCCGCATATCTGCCTTCGAGATGAATTCATAATCCGTTCGGAAACCGAAGGCTGTGTGCAGGGCATCTGTTAGTTTCGTGCGTTTGTAGGAAGGAATGTAGCCGCTGTCTTTGGACAGCAGAGTTATATTCATTTCCCGGAGTGCCTTCAAAATTTCGCTGCAAGTGAATTCTTCTCCAAGCTTCTTTTCCAGCAGGCGGTACACCAGAAGGCTGATGTAACAGGTCAGAAAGTGTGCTTTTATGCTGTCTTCCCGTCTTACAAAAACAGGTCTTGCTTCGAATTCTGTTTTTATGATCCGGAAGTTTTCTTCGATCTCCCAGCGGCGTCTGTTAATTATATTTATCTGGACGAACTCTTCAACGAAAAAGCTGTTTAATTCAATTACCCATATCCATACTTATAGCAGGTTGATACAAGGTACAGAGTAATGGCCAAATATCGGAGGAATCTTGAGACGTTGTTTTAATTATGGTAAGATAATATTGTACATTATTGGTTATCGAAAACAGATCGTTTGGATCAGGAAGTGTCTGGAGCGTGGCTTTGGCATTAGTGGCAGGAGTAGAATAATTTAAAATGAGTGGGCATTGCCCTGAGATTGATATGATCAGGGGAATGTCTACGGAGAGACTTTCCCTGTTTATATAAAATATTACAGAGAAAGTGAGGAGGATGAATGGATTTTTTTGTAAAACGAAATACGGAGGTGTATGTCAGATGATGGAAGATGAGGCATTACAGGTAATACAGAAAATGAATGTTAAAATAAATGGAACAGAGGATGAAGTAAAGAAAGTTTACGGAGCGCTGGAAGTTGCAAAGAGAGCACTCAAAAAGGGAATAGAGGCTCATCCACTTGGAGC
>ERZ772991.747-NODE-747-length-36379-cov-4.714569_pt1 | contig 36379 bp, 24 predicted proteins | sample MGYA00511128_ERZ772991 | MGnify/ENA primary metagenome ERZ772991 (study PRJEB29015, sample SAMEA2737655) | human gut metagenome | biome: human gut; feature: human-associated habitat; material: faeces | place: China | collected 2012 ... | reverse complement strand
GGGCCGTGCGCCGCGTGACGGGCCTTGCCAGGCTGTCGTAAGCGTATTCCCTTTCCACAACTCTTGTGGCGCCGCGTTTGTAGACCATGGCAGCGACCAGATTCCGCTTTTCCTCATAGCCCCATTCCAGCGTCATGCCGTTGGGCATGGTCATCACGGAGGGCAGGCCGCTTCCTTCCATGTATTGCCAGGTGAAGGCCTGGGGCGCGCTGCCCTGCAGAAACCCGGCCGTGGCGATACGGCCGTCTTCCCCGTAGCCGATGCTTACGGTGTGCTGCGCCGCGCCGCTCCGCGCGTAGATGTAGCCTGTGCTGCGCCCGAAGGCGTCTTTTTTCTCGGTGATGAGGTGGGTGTGGTTGCCCACTCGCAGGTTGTCGGTTTCCAGTTCTCCGTAGGGATTGTAGGCGAAGGTCCGCGTTCCGGCGGCATCAGTGATTTGCGTCAGATTCCCCAAATGGTCGTAGGCGAAGCTCTGGCCGGGCGTGGCGTCCGAGTAGCTGATGCCCGCCGGCAGCCCGCGGGCCTGTTCGTAAGTGCAGGTCTTCACGATGCCGCGGGCGTTTGTTTCCGTGGCAAGCCTGTTGAAGGCGTCCCAGGTTTTGTCCACGTGCGTTCCGTCGGCATACGTTTTGCGCGTTTCCAGCCCCGTGGCTTCGTCATAGCTCCAGGTGGTGGTGTCGCCGTCCGCGCGGCCGGTGGGGTCTTCCGCGATGTCTCCTTCCTGCGCCGCGCGGAAGGTGGTCAGGCTCACCAGGCGGTCCGCCTCGTCGTAGCCCATCAGCAGGGGCTGCGTCCCCGTTCCCCATTCGGCCGTTTTCCGGCCTCTGGCGTCGTATCCGGCGCACACCGTATTTCCCAGCGCGTCCGTCACCACGGCGGCCAGGTCAAAGCGGGCGTCGTACTGCGTGACGGTCTCATTTCCGGCGGCGTCCGTCACGCTGACGGCCCGTCCGGCCAGGTCGGTCCGGATCGTCGTTGTGTTGCCGCGGCCGTCCGTGCGGGTCAGGGTCACGCCCGTGGCCGTATAGGCGCGGGCGGCCGTTTCCGTGATGCCCGCTTGGTTCTGCTGCGAGAGCATCAGGCCGTCCGCCGCCACCGTTTGAGCCGTGACGCTGGAAGAGGGGACAATGCTCTTTTGGATTCTTTTCGTATTTTCAGCATACTCCGTCCATTCCGCCGAAGTCAAGCCGCGTTCGTCAATGATGACCGCTTTTGTTTCCAGAACTCCGGAGAGTTCGGACAGGAGCTGCTTCCGTACGGAGACAAGCGGCTGCCCCTCAGCATTGTAGCGGGTTTGCGCCGTCACCAGATAGATGCCGTCCTCCGCGTTTTCCACGCTGAAGGCATATTCCCGGATGGGGCTGTTGTCCGGTGCGGGCTGCTCCGCCAGGGCGAGCGTTTCCCTGGTCATGTTGCCGAAGGCGTCGTATTCGTAGAGCGTGGGCGCCATGGCGGCGGCCCCCTCCTGCGTTCCCGCATCCCTCCATGTGCGGATGAGGCGCCCCTGTGCATTATATTCGGAACGGTCATACAGGAACCCGGCAGTCGTGGGCGTCACTTGCAGGACGCTTTGTCCGAAGCCGTTGACCAGGGTCCGGGAGAGGATGGTGGTCTGGCCGGCCAGGGTAACGGTTTCCCTCAGGCAGTTATGGTCGATGTCATAGACATGGCAGCGTTCGCGCTGTCCCGTGCCGTATTCATGGAGTACGGAGCCGTCGGGGTGACGTTCGGTGACGAGGGTGGCGCCGGAGGGCGTCGTGACGGTTTCCGTCAGGCCGTCTTCGCTGTAGGCTGTCGCCGTCACGCGGCCCAGCACATCGGTTTGCCTGACGATACGGCCGAGCCTGTCGTATTCCACGCTTTCCGTCGTGGTCATGGCTCCCCTGTCCCGGCGCGTCTGCAGGGCGCGCCCGGCGGCGTCCCGGGTGTAGGTGGTGATGGTTTCCGGGGTAACGACCGTGTCTCCGTCGCTGATTTCCGAACGGATGGTTTCCACCAGCTGGTGGGCGCTGTTGTAGCCGTACGACGTCAGGATTCCGTCTTCGTCCGTTTCCGAGAGCTTGCCGCAGCACATCCAGGACGTGGAGGTGACGCGGCCGTTGCCCCGGGTGGTTTTCGTGCGGCGGCCTTCTTCGTCGTATTCATGGGCGCCGCTTGAGAGCGGCAGCCAGTTGTCGCCATCCCAGACGCTTTCCTGCTCAAAAAGTACCGTGCCATTGGCGGCAAGGAACGATTCCGTCTTGCGGCTCTGTCCGGCCGCCAGTTCGCCGCCGACCTTGGTAACGGCCGTCTTTTTGTGCGCGGCGCCGTGTTCCTCGGCCGCCTCATAGTTATAGAAGGTTTCCACGCCGGCAATGTCCCGGGTGAATTTGGTTTGCCCGGCGGCATAGGGATAGGCGGCGGCTTCTCCATACGTTTCTTCCACGCTTGTCTGTTCCTGGCCGGAACCGGCGGCAGTCACGGTTTTGGTCACCCGTTCCATGAGGGGGGAGCGCTCATAGGCGTAAGCGGCGGCCGTCAGTTCGATTTCCGTGCCGTCGGACAGCACCCGGAATTCGGCGACACGCGCCGGACGGTTGTCGTAGAAGCGCAGGCCGGCGTATTCGGTCCGGGTTACCTGTTCTCCGCCGCCGGCCCAGGGCGCCGCCTCAAGCGTGACCCGTCCTTCGCCGTCGTATTCATAGCGCGTGTAGCCGCCGTCCGGACGGTTGATGCGGGAGACGCGGTATTGGCTGTTGTATTCGTAGGAGGTCGTCCGCGCCAGCGGCGTGTTGAAGGCTTCCGTTTCGCTTACCAGCAGCCAGCCGCCGTCCGTGTATTGCCTGACGCTGCGGTTGCAGGCGACCGGCTCGGCGTCGTTGATGCCTCTGACGGTTTCGATGCGTTCCGAGAGGCCTCCGTAGAGGCGGTTGGTTTCAATGGTGCGGATGATGATGTCGTCCCCCTGGCCTTTGGCGATGCTGACTCTGCCGGGTTCTTCCGTACGGGTGATGGTGTGGGCCGGCAGCCCGCGCTGCTGGCGCGTGATGACGGTGGTCCGCACGCCGTTTTCTTCCGAGGACAGGTAGGAGGAGGTTTTATAGGGTTCTCCCGTTACTTCGTATGTTCCGTCGGCCAGAGCCGTGACGGCGGCGGGAGCGTACCATTCCAGGACGAGTTCTCCGCCCGCTCCGGTCCGGGTGCGCATCAGCCCCTCCGCAGCGCTGTAGCTGCTTACCAGGCTGCCCTCATGGTCATACGTATTGTTCACATTCCGGAAGTAGTCTTCCGCCAGAAGAACCCTGCCGGAGGCGGAGGTCATGCCGACCACAGCGCCGGTTTCCGCGGAGAAGCGGATTTTCTGCCCGTCCGCGTCCACCAGGGAAAGGTAGGCGGGGGCGCCGGAAGCGGCAGGAGCCAGAGTTTCATCCAGCAGCTGCACCCTGAAGTCGCGCTTGCGGGAAATGCCCGCAGGCAGGGCCGTATCTGAACCGGCCTGCACGTTGAAGTAAAGCGCGGCGCCCGCCGGCGGCACGATGGTGATGAGGCCGGACGTTTCGTCCAGATGGGCGCGCCAGGCCCACGGGCTTACGTATTTCAGGCCGCCGCAGGCTTCCGCCGTTTCACGGGCGTTTTCCGCGGTGCGGAGGCTGAAGGCCGCGGGAGACGGGGCCCCTCCTCCGGCCAGGAATTCGGCCTGGGACATGCAGATTTCCACGCCGGGGTCACCCGGCAGTTTTTCCGCCGCAATGGTGTATTCGTTGCCTTCCGCGTCCGTGCACGTACCGCAGCGGCAGCAGATTTCCTTTTCTTCCGGCGGCACGTCCGAAGAGGAGCTGCTCGACTGGGAGGAAGGAGGGGTGTCCGAACTGCTCGAACTGCTGCTGGAGTCCCCATGCGCGGTCACCGTCACGGAATAGCGGCACACGGACTGGTTGTATTCGTTGTGCGGCATGTCGATGTTCTGGTGCGTGACGGAGAGGGTGTACGTGCCTTCGGATAGTTCAAAGGAGCCTGATTTGGTCCATTCCTGGTGGCCTCCCAGTTTTCCGGGTTCATCGGCGGCGGAGGTCAGGTCCAGCTCAAACGTGCCGCCCGGGCCGGAGATGGTCAGCTTGCCCCAGTCGTCCACCGTCAGGCTGGCTACGGCCGTGGCCCCTCCTTCCGGGACGCTGAAGGTGTCGTTGACGGGGGGCATGAAGACATCGGCTCCGGCTGACGTCTGAACGAAGTTGTCGGATTTTTCATAGATAACGGTATCCGTGCCGTAGGGCTGGATGGGGGTGGACATGGCATGGAGGGGCGCTGCGGCGCTCGGCGCGCCGGGCTGGCTGGCCGCATCGGGAAGCCCCGCGGCTGGGTTGGAGTTAATCATGTTTGCGGAACCCCTGTTCAACGTGGGGGCGTCGTTTTGTTATTCGTTGGTATACATGGTGTGATGGTTGTTGCTTGATTGCGACGTCTATGGACGACGGTTGGATTGGTTCATCTTCCCATCCGTCCGCACCACGGCGGACGGGGAAGGAAGAACAGGGAATGGAGACCATGCCCGTCAGGACACGGACTCCGGAAAAGGCAGCTGTCGGCTGCCGGCGGCGGGGGTCAGGGAGAACGGACCGCGGGAAAATCCGCTGCCGTTTTTTTCCAGAGCTTCCGGCGCCCAGTCATCCCAGAACAGCGTGAGAAGCCCGTCCTGCAGGACGTAGCGCCCGGTGCAGCCGCCGGCGCCGCGCATGAAACGGCCCCGGGTAAAAAACAGGAGTTCGTCCCTCCAATGGGGATGCACGGCGTCATAAACGGCCACCGACTCATCATGGAAAAGGGCCTCAATGCCGTGCATCCTACCCGGAGAGCACCAATGGGCGCTCACCTGGTCATTCAGGCGGTGGGGCGCCGGAGCATGGCTGAGGAAGAGGCGCGGCGTGGCATGGACACGCGCGCCCAGTTCCCGCGCCAGCTGGCCGAAGATGACATCCTCCGCCCCGACGGCGGGAACCCGGCCGCCGTGCGCCACAATACCCTCCACAAGCGCCCGGCTCATCAGGTAGCCCGCGCCGCCGCTGGGGAACCCTCTGTCCGCCAGGGACATGTCGCCCACAAGGTCATAACGGCCGTCGCAGAGGCTTTCCAGGCGGTCAAGCGCCAGCCAGGTATCGTCGTCGCACTTGAAAAGCCAGTCAAAGTCATAATGTTCCAGGGCATATTGATAAAAGGCGAGCCCCTTGACGGGCAGGTGCCTGTAATCGTCCTCCACCCAAAGGGCCACTACATCGGGCTCATTGGGCAAGGGAGTGCGCCGCCCCAGGAAAAATCTGCATTCCACACCCTCCTGAGGATGGGAAAGCCAGGTCTCCCGGCACGCCTTGCGGCGGTTCGCCGCGCCTGTGCAGCTGCAGATGCCCACCAGGATATTCACTTTTTTACGCGGTCCGGGGGCAGGCTTCCAGGCGTGGCCCGGCAGATGCCGGTCCAGCAGCTCGCCTGCCATGCTGTTGCGGCTCATATTTTCCCAGGCGTCCGGCTCCCGCCTGGCCATCTCTCCCCAGAGGTGGACGCACCAGGCATTGGACAATTCCGGTCCGGCAAGGCGTATGTTGCCGTTGTAGCAGTCGCGCCATCTCGTCCAAGGGACCGGATACATGTGGGAAGACGGAGCGGCCCGGTCAAACAGGCCGTAGTGGCGCAACGCGCGCGTCATCCCGGTGGGGCCGCAAAATCCCCATGGCACCTGGCGGCGGCGATCGGCGACATCCGGCACACGGCGGAGCAGTTCCTCCTTGGCCCGGACTTCTTCCGGAGAGTCCCAGGGGACGCGGAGCGCCGGATCCTCAGCAAGGCGGCACAGGGTTGCGGGGATGGAATGACCGGAAGGAAAGGCCATGGCGCCTACGGCCACCACCTCCGCCCACTCCTTACAATACCAGAGAGGAGGGGAAGGAAGTTCATCACCCAGGCAGATGACGTCCATATCCACCCAGAAGCCGCCTTCCTGTGAAAGGAATTTCATGCGGAACCAATCGGAAAACGGCGCCAGGCTATTGTGGGAATCATGGAAAATCGCCTCCTCCGGAAGAATATCCCGCGCATCGCGCACAAGTGTTCCCGCGGGAATATTGTCGTAATTCCGGTAGGTGAAAAGCTGGAAAGCATGGCCATGGTCCAGGAACGATTTGATGCAGAGAACGGACATCAGGGGAAGTTCCCCGCCCACCCAGAGGCTTGTAACGGTTCTTGTATTCATTGTTTTACGGGTATGGGTTCGTGGCGGAATTACAGTGTCACCCAATGGGGAAGGTAAATATCCCGGTAGTCTTCCACACCGCCGACAAACCAGTCATGCGGAACGATGACCTTCCGGGTATTTCCCAGCCACGCGCCCCACCAGGAAAAGGAAGAACAGGACATAACGAGTTCCTCCATCGCCGTCATGCGGCGGAGGGATTCGCACGGAGCGCCGCGGTCGATTTCCAGCGCAAAGCGTCCGAATGCCGGCACGCGCGCAAGCATCTCCGCCGCCTCGTCCGGCTCATCGCTGAACAGCACCAGACGGTTCTTCCCGGATGATAAATGCCCTGCGGCCCTCCGCAGGAAACCAGGGTCCAGAATGCGGTGCTTGTCACGGAGGCGCCTGTAGTCCCCAAGCCGGATGTGAATGCCAACGGCGCCGGGCTCCTTCTCCGCGGTGAGAGGCGCGAAAAGCGCCCGGATGAACGCTTCCTGCCCTTCAAAATACCGCGCGCTCTGGAAGTAGCCGCGAAGCCCGCCCGTCCGGATGCGGGAGGGAACCGGACAATAGGAAAAGGAAGGTTCCTGCCAGGATGGAGGTTCATTGGTGCCGCACGGCGTAGAAGGGAGCACCCAGCCGCCGAGCCGGGAGCGCAGCATCAGGGAAGCGTCATTGTAAGCCCAGGGCACCCGACACTCCACCCCTACGGTACGGGCGTGGGCACAGGCGGCCGCCAGCGTGAACATGATGTTGCCCAGCCGCATGCCGGGCAGGAAACACGAGGAAACATATTTTTTATTCATAAGGCCGGTTTTCCGTTCCATGTTCATTCCGGGAGTCTTGCCATCGCCTCCAGCACTTCCTTCCAGCTCTCCAGGGAAACATCCAGCCCGCCCAGCTCCAGGCCGCGCGCCCGGGCCGCCTCCGCCATGTCGTCGCGAAGATTCGGTTCACAGGCCATTTTGGAAGCGTAGTAGATGAAATCCCTTTCGTTGCTGCACAGCCATCCTGTTTTGCCGTGCTCCACCATCTGCCGCCACCCGCCCCGGTTGTCCACAATGAGCACGCTGCCGCTGGCCATCGCCTCAAAGCCGATGCGGGGCCAGTTCTCCGTCGTATCCGTCGGCTGGAGGATGATCCGGCTGTGCCTGTAAAAAGCCTGCTGGGAAACTTCCCTTTGATTGCGGGCAATCCGAATCCAGTCGAAGGGCCGGCCTATCTTGGCTTCGCTCCTCTTGTCAAAACCGAGGAAAAGGCCGCGCTTCTCCACGGGGGATTCAAATGCGCCGTAGATATGCAGGGTGTTGGCCGCGAACTTGTCGGCATCCTGGCGGGAGATGCGCCCGCAGCCGAAGAAATCCTCATCGCGTTCCCGGATAAAGGGAAAGGATTCCGCATGGAAATAGGGCCTGAAGGTCAGGAACTGCACTTGCGGGTCGCCGTTGAGCTTGCGCAGCACGGGCATGGCTTCCTGGCGGACGGCTTCATTCTGATAGAGGAACATGGCGATTTCCCCCTTTTGCATGGCCTCCTTTTCCCTGGGGAAAAGCCACGTCATGCAGTTGATGAAAACTGTGCGTTTCGTATGCCTGCGTATTTCCGGCAAGGCGTTGAGGAAGCCGGCATTGCAGAAACCGAGCACGGGGTCGCCGGGTTGGACGGCCGACCAGTCCGCGGGGGCGTGCATGATGACGCCCAGGGAAACCATTTCGTTGTAAAGAGGCTCCCCGTGATAATCCCAGGACGGGATGAGATGGACTTCCACGCCCATCTTACGCCAGACAATGATCTGGTGGTGAAGTTCCGTTCCCGCTCCTCCGTAGAGGCTCGGGAACCCGTTGACGAATAATCTCCTGATTGGACTGCTCATGAGCGCTGCTCTTCGTTGCGGAGGGTAAGAAATTTAACCAATGCTCCTGATAAAGGAGGAGAACTCCGGTGTACTGCGGCCCGCACTGCGCAGCACGGGAATGAAAATGCCATTATGTTCCAGCCTCCTGAGCCTGGTCGTAAGCTTCCACCTGCCGGCGAATACTTCATTCCTCAGGGCAAATCTGGAAGCCGTGAGGATGTCGCGCCCCGCAAGGTAATAAGCCATGCCGCGCAGGGACCAGGCAGCCAGCCCGAAAGCCTCTCTTTCGTACTCCAGGGGAAAGGGATAATCCACGCCCTCCGGAGCCTTGAAAAGTGCCTGCACATGCAGAACGGGAGCGAAAGAAGGCCGGTTTCCCGGCTCTCTGCCGACCGTGCCGCCGGCGGCTCTTACTTCTTCCAGAGAATTGAAGACGGCCGGCTTCTCTACGGAATCAAAGGGGAGTTTTTCAATAAACTGCTTGCGCGCGGAAAGCACGGAAAGCTCCAGTGGAACGCTTCCGTCGGAAAGCACGACTTCCCTGTTAAGGATGATGCTGCCGGGGGAAAATATCCCGGAAAGGGCGCCTACGCTTTGAACAATGTTCAAGCGGGGAAGAACAATGTCGTTGTTCCTGATATCTCCGGTAACCGTGCCTACAGGAAGCAGGGGTTCATGGGAGGGGCCTGCCGCGGCATCTGCCACGGGACAGGAAAGGGAATTTTCCGAACGCTGAGGCTGGGAACTGGAATTCCCGCATGTTTTTGCTGTATTCATCATTTTGTTTTTCAAATGCTTACGGTTCTTGATAAAGTGAATAAACGGCTCTTCACGGAGCTGTCCCGGACAGGGCATGCGCCAGAAAAGAAAGAACGTTCATCTGCCTTCACTATGATTGCTTGCCGCGTTTCTGGAAATCTGCCGCCCATTTCTTAAAAAAGTGAATTTTTCTTCCCGGAGACGTTTCCGGAGGCGGCGCGCCCTGCTTTCCTCCAGATGAATGCTTCTGGCTGCCCGTGACAAATTCCCTTCAGCGTCAATCAATGCCTCAACCAGCTCCCTTTCCTGCGGCTCCAGGGATTCCATTTCCCGCTCGAATTCTTCCCGGAACATCAGCCCGGAAAGGAAGTCCGAATGTTCGTCAGCGTCAATTTCCCGGCCATTTTCATATTCAAGCGGACGGGCTTCCCGCAGCAGCAGCCTCTTCTTCCGGTTCCTCTCGCGCAAATAGCGTTCCGGCTCAAAAACGGTTGCATTGCCCAGGTATGTTTTTATGCCGGCGCCTCCGCTTTTCCGGTAACGGCGGCAAATTTCCCAGCATCGGATTCTGAACCTTTGGAGGATATCCAGATATTCTTCCTCAGGTATCTGAAACACGATGGATTTTGCTTTTGATCGGAGGCGCTGAGAAACCGTTGAAGGCGAAACGGGATCTTCGCCTCACGACACGGCGCGGTATCAGGTATTTCACCGGAGTTTTGATGCGGAGGTGTCCGGAATTGAAAAAATTTCCGGTCCGGGAACTGACGCCGGAGCATGGCGCTCATTTTCCGGAGGTTATGTTTGCATCCCACAGGCAGCGTTACAAGGGCCGGGCGGTGATGAGGATTTGATGGAGAGGGGAATTTCGTAAGGTCCCGGACCAGTAAAAAGGGAGGAATTCTGAATGTCTCCGTTCATGCTGTGCTTCGGCGGCTCCTGGCGGGATACGGGGCAGGGGGACGGCCTGTTCAATCCTCCCAATTAGCCGATGCGTTAGAGGTTGCTCCGGGAAAAAGCGGGATGGGGTGGTACAACCGCTTTGGAGAATAGAATGCAGATGCACGGAGACATACTGATGTTTCCTGTCACGCCAAATGGTTCAGGGATTTTTCCCTGCTTCAGCTGAAAATGAGGCATGAAGAAGTCCCCGGCTTATTCCCTGGGCAGGAAGTAGCCGCGCTGTTTTTCTGAGATGGGCATGTCCAGGCGTTCCATAACGGCCAGCATGTCTTCCCATACCTTGCGTTTTTCCCGCGGACTGTCTGATCTGAGCAGGTAGCTGGGATGGTAAGTGACGCGTACGGGAATGCCGTTAAGGTCGTGGAACCTGCCTCTCATGGAGCTGACGGAACCCTGTTCCCCCAACAGGCCTACGGCGGCGGTACCGCCCAGGGCTATAATCATTTTCGGCCGGATGACCCGGATTTCATGCATGATGATGGGCAGGCACGCTTCAATTTCTTCCGGCGTGGGGGCGCGGTTATTGGTTCGCTGGTTGGGCAGGGCCGGGCGGAATTTGACGATGTTGGAAATGTAAACCATGTCTCTGGAGAGCCCCATAGCCCTTAATATCTGGTTGAGTTTTTCCCCGGCACGGCCCACAAAGGGCTCCTGCTGCACTTCTTCATAATATCCGGGAGCTTCCCCGATGAGCATGAGTTTCGTATGGGGATTGCCCGTGGCAAAGACCATGGTGTCCCGCAGGGAGTTGAGTTCCCGCGCCGGTTTCCAGTTTTGCGCCAGATTACGGAGGTATTGCAGCTTGTCTTCCATTGTCCCTTCCGGAAGGGTAATGGCAGGGGCCGGTTCCCTGTTTTGCGGAAACAGTTCCGGCGGTTCCGGCTTTCCGGCAGGTGCGGAGACAGGAGCGGCCGCCTGCAGGGGCGGCGGTTCCGGAGAAGCGGGTGCTGATGCGGCGGGACGGCCTCCCTGTCTGGAAGCCACGTACCATGTTCTGAGAACGTTTCTGGCTTCATCCGTCAGGCTCGTTCGCGTTGTTCCCTGCTGGATCAGGGAATCAAGATAATGGCGGAAAAGGCTGTTCGGTGTAGCGCTCATGGGAGGATAAAGCCAGATTAGTCCATAAGAGGCCGTCTGTCACGACGATTCGCAGGCTCCCCGGCCTTCATGGAACGCGCCTCTCCGGGAAATGACACGGTAAAAGATGGTATCTTTTGCAAGGGAGGGAGCAAATTGGAGCTTTCCGGTTCAGGAATGGAAATGCAGCCGGCGCTCTCAAAATTTTACTTAGTTTACGTATGTCTTTTTCTGAAGAATTAAACGGTTTGATGGATTGTCCCACTCCCCTGGTGCGCCGTTTCATGGCGTTGCTGGAACCGGTTGACGACGCCCGCCTGGAGGCGATGGCGCAGGAGAGCCGGCGTCTGACGCGGCTGCATTTCGGCCGGACCATTCGCCTGTTCGCCCCCATTTACCTGTCCAACGAATGCATCAATAATTGCAAGTACTGTGGTTTTTCCCGGGATAATCCCATTATCCGCACCACGCTTACGGTGGATGAAGTGGTGCAGGAGGCCCGCTACCTGCACGGCCTGGGGCTGCGCAGCATCCTGCTGGTGGCCGGGGAGCATCCCAAGTTCGTTTCCGACGGGTATATGCAGGAATGCCTGGACGCCCTGCATTCTTTTATTCCGTCCCTGGGGCTGGAGATAGGGCCGTTGCCGGACGACCGCTATGCGGAGATCGTCCGTCACGGGGCGGAACAATTGGCCGTGTATCAGGAAACCTATAACCGGGAAGTGTATGAAACCCTGCATACGGCAGGGATGAAGAAAAATTTCAACTGGAGGCTGGACTGCCCGGAACGCGCCTACCAGGGCGGTTTCCGCCGCATTCAGATAGGAGCCCTGTTCGGGCTTTCGCCGTGGCGGCGGGAGGCCATGGCTCTTGCCGTCCATCTGGATTACCTGCAGAAGCATTGCTGGAAATCCGCGCTTTCCGTGGCGTTTCCGCGCATGCGTCCCTACGCCGGGAATTACGAGTATGAACCTGATCCGGACTTGATGCTGGATGACCGCCATTTTGTCCAGCTCATGGCCGCCCTGCGCATCTGCTTCCCCAAAATAGGCATGTCCATCAGCACCCGTGAGCCCGCGCCGATGAGAAATGCCCTGATGCATTTGGGCATGACCCACATGTCCGCCATTGCGCGCACGGAACCGGGGGGCTACACGGGCGTGGGAACGGCTGCCGCCCATTTGACGGTGCGGGGCAACCGGGTGGATCTTCCCGATGACCGAAAAGGGAATTGCAAGGCGACGGAGCAGTTTGAGATTTCCGACCAGCGCACACCGGAGCAGGTGGTCGGCGCCATACGGAATGCCGGGCTGGAGCCTGTCTGGAAAGACTGGGATGCCGCGCTGGATGTGGTGTAAGAGAGTCTTATCCCGTCTCTCTTCCGCAGAATGACATCCATATCCCCGTGATGTTGTGATGGAGCATTGACGGCATGCTCCGGCTGTCATATTTCCGGCAGTAATGATTCGTTATTATTGGGGGAGGTTTTGGCCGTTCCTCCTGTTTGCGTTCGGTATTGAGGCGGTGGAAAATCTGTTTACGGTATTTTTCGAATACCGGAACATGGATTTCGGATTGGTTTCCCTTCTGAAAACGGCATACGTTTTTCTGACGGAGTTTGCCGTCACCATGTGCTACTGGCTTATTCCCTACGCCGTTTATTTGTGGATTCTGCCGCGCGGGCAGGCGGGAGGGAAGGCGGACAGGTGGTTCACTTCCGCGTGGTTTTTCCTGTTTGTGCTCGCCAATCTGTTTGAAGATGTGGCGGAAGCCTTTTTCTGGAACGAGTTTGAAGCTAGCTTCAATTTCATTGCGGTAGACTATTTGGTTTACACCAAGGAGGTCATCGGGAATATTTACGAGTCCTATCCCATCATCCCTATTTTGGGCGGCATTCTGGCGGCGTCCGTTCTGGCCGTCTGGGGAATGAAGAGGTTTTTGCTTCCCCGGAACGGGGCGGTGCCCGCCGGATGGAAACGAGGCTGTGTGGTGCTGTTCCTGCTGGCCTGCGTCACGGGAGGATATTGGCTGGTGGATATCAAGGATGCAGACGCCGTGAACAACCGTTATAATTCGGAAATGGCCAAGGATGGCCTTTACAGCCTGTTCAGCGCCTTTCTCAAGAATGAACTGGATTACCGCGCCTATTACCGGACGCTGCCGGATGCGGAAGCGGCGGCGTTTCTGGCCCGGGAGTTCACGGCGGATGACACGTCCGTGCCGGAGGCTTCGTCCGGCAGCGTAAAGAGGCAGGTGCGTCCTTCCGGGGGGGCTATCCGCCCGAATGTCGTGGTTGTGGTCATGGAGAGTATGGGAGCGGAATTTTTGAACGAGTGCCGGGAAGACGGGGCTGACGTCACTCCGTGCCTGAGCCGTCTGGGAAAGGAAGGCATTTTTTTCCCGAATACTTATGCCACGGGCACCCGTTCCGTACGCGGGCTGGAAGCAATCAGCACATCCCTGCCACCGCTTCCCGGCATGTCCATCCTTCGCCAGGAAGGAAATGAGCATTTGCAGACCATAGGTTTCATATTCAGGGACAAGGGATATGATCTCAAATGGATTTACGGCGGCTACGGGTATTTTGACAACATGAATTATTTTTTCGGGAACAACGGGTTTCAGGTTCTGGACCGTAATTCCATGGATGATTCCGAGGTGACCCATTCCACTATTTGGGGCGTTTGCGATGAAGATTTGTTCCGCCGCGCCGTACGGGAGGCGGATGAATCCTGCGGACGCGGCAAGCCGTTTTTGCAGGTGGTGTTTACCACGTCCAACCACCGCCCCTACACGTATCCGGAAGGGCGCATTGACATTCCTTCCCACACGGGGCGCATGGGGGCCGTGAAATACGCGGATTATGCGGTAGGCGCCTTTGTGGAGGAGGCCAGAACCAAACCCTGGTTTGACAACACGCTGTTCGTGTTCGTAGGAGACCACGGCGCCGGGAGCGCGGGAAAGCAGGCCCTCAATCCGGAAACGCACCGCATTTTTTCCATTTTCTACGCTCCGGCTTTGCTGAAGCCGGAACGGCGGGACACTCCCGTGAGCCAGATTGACGTGCTGCCCACCCTGCTGGGGCTGTTGAACTGGCCGTATGATGCGGCCTTTTATGGGAAGGATGCCTTGAAGCCTTCCTATCAATCCCGGTATTTTGTGAGCAATTACCAATATATCGGCTATTTGAAGGGGAAAGACATGGTAGTGCTCAAACCCCAGCGCGGAGTGGAATTTTTCCGGGACGGAGAGGCCGTTGAGCCGGACGGGCGGATGAAAGAGCTGGAAAGGGAAGCGGTTTATTACTATCAGCACGCTTCCGGCTGGCGCACCAGTTTGAAGGAATAAGGCCCCCGCAAGGTGCGGAGGCCGTGATTTTGGCGGCCTCCGCCCGCGCACGGAAAATGCGTTCAGGATTTGCTTCCGTCCCTGTAATCCTGGAGTGCGTCCCAATGGAACGTGAAGTGCTTCTGCATGTGCAGCCCGTTGGCGAGAATGAACATGAGGGAAATGCGGAATTCGTTATTGTTCAATCCTTCCAGCTCTTTTTTGTCAATTTTCATGGAGAATTTCCCGCTCTTTTTTCCAAGGCGCCGGGAGAAGGAAACGGCGTCATAGTCCTGGTTGACCGCATAAGGAGGATCCTGGATGTAAACATTCAGAGCTTTGACGGTCTGGGGGCTTTTATAATTGCCGGAAACCAGAATCTGGTCTCCTTTAAAAGAAATGGCTACGTCCCCGACCTCCACTTCCGGCTTGCCTTCGTAGAATTGCTGGGCCGGGGTGACGGAAAACACTTCACAGGCATCCAGCAGGGCGCAGCTGGCCGGGGTCAGGAACGTGGGACTGGTCCCGAACGTGTAATTGCCCGAACCCATCAGGGCTGTGCCGTATTTTTTACCGTCCGAGGCGGTCTGATGGTTGTGCGGCAGATTAAGGCCGTGCCCCAATTCGTGGGCCATGCCTCCATACCATTTGGTCAGCAGCCTTCCTTCCCTTGTTTTCTGCCCCAGGTGTTTGATGTCGAAGGCCGGATAATCCAGGGCGAAACAGTTGCGCCCCATGCCGTAAAAGGGAACTCCGCCGGGATTGTCGGGGCCGTTCTTTTCGTCATTCCAGGTGGGCATGATGATGAGCGTGTGCTGGCTTTTTTTCCTGTCCGGATGGGCTTTGAAAAATTCGTCAAGTTCCTGGGCCGCTTTCCAGCCGCCTCCGTTTTCATAAGGATAATGGGCCGCCGGATTTTTGGCCTTGTATTCAATGATGTTCACGCGGCCTGGGGATTTGATGTCCAGGCCGAAGGAACGCGCGCCATAGCCATGCCGCTGCATTTCCTTGCCGTAAAACTGCTGGAGGTAAAGGAGCAGTTCGCTGAGGCGCCGTTCATAATCCGGAACGGGTTCCGTATCGCTACCCAGAAAATAAACGATATTGAGCTGACGGGCCGTTTTTTTCAGGGCAATCCGGTCTTTCAGGGCGTCCGGAACGGTGACTTCCGCAAAGGATGTACCGGAGGCCGCTCCCAGAAAGAACAGAGAAAAAAATGCGGAGAGAAGTCGTTTCAACATACATGCCAAAGTAGGGGCGTCATTTTTAAAGACAAGGAAATTTACTGTTCTCGCCGCCATTGGAGGAAGCGTCCCTGGGCCGGGAGGGAAATAATGGGGGAAAGAATCCGTCATGTGGCGGCCGATAAGTTCGGAATGGCTGAAAGATAGAGGTTGCGCAGATAGTAGATATGTGACATTGTTCACTAAAGCATGCATTTCCAATCTCTATATTTATCTGCCGTGGCGGTAAGTGCCGTTTCTTTCGGGTGGGGGGCTCTGGATAAGCCTTCCGCCTCCAATTTGATCTGGTCTGATGAACCGGCCGTAGTTGTCTATCCGCAGGAAGACAAGAATTCCCAGGGCAGTTTTGGCAAGTACAGGAAGCCAGCCTCTGTTTGGGAAGCGGAGGGGTATCCCATTGGCAACGGTCGCGTTGGAGCCATGATTTTCAGCGCTCCTGGCCGCGAGCGGCTGGCCCTGAATGAAATCAGCCTCTGGTCCGGAGGCGCCAATCCGGGGGGAGGGTACGGTTACGGACCTGATGCCGGGACGAACCAGTTCGGCAACTATCTTCCTTTCGGGGATTTGTTTGTGGACTTTAAAAAAGGCGACCAGCCGGCTTCCCTATCTGTGGAAGATTTTACGCGCGCCCTGGATCTCCGGGACGGCATTCATAAAGTGAATTACAAGGCGGACGGCGTAACGTATGACCGGGAAGCATTCTCCAGCACGCCTGCCAACGTATTGGTGCTGAACTATAAAGCCAGCAAGCCCGGCCAGTTCAGCGCGGATTTTTCCGTTAACAGCCAGCTTGGAGCAGATATTTCCGCCAAAGGCCCCGTCATCACCTGGAAGGGGATTTTGAAAAACGGCATGAATTATGAAGGCCGCGTTTTGATCCGTCCCAAAGGCGGTACGCTTTCCGCCGCAGGAGATAAAATTTCCGTGAAAAATGCGGATTCCTGCATGGTCGTCATCGCCATGGAGACGGATTACCTGATGGATTATAAAAAGGACTGGAAGGGGGAATCTCCCGCCAGGAAGCTGGACCGTTATGTGGCCAAAGCTGCTTCTGCGGATTATGCCGCCCTGAAACAGGCCCACATTTCCCAGTACAAGTCCATGTTTGACCGGGTGAAGGTCAACTTCGGAAAAACGGAGGAGGATGTAGCCAAGCTGCCTACGCCGAAGCGTCTGGAAGCCTATAAGAAAAATCCGGCAGATCCCAATCTGGAGGAAACCATGTTCCAGTTCGGCCGCTATCTGCTGCTGTCCAGTTCCCGGCCCGGCACGCTCCCGGCCAATCTGCAGGGGTTGTGGAATGATTATGTCAAACCGCCGTGGGCCTGCGACTACCATAACAACATCAACGTCCAGATGGCGTATTGGGGGGCGGAACCCGCCAACCTCTCCGAATGCCATGAGGCCCTGGTCAATTACGTGGAAGCAATGGCCCCCGGCTGCCGGGACGCTTCCCAGGCGAACAAGGGGTTCAATACCAAGGACGGCAAACCCGTGCGCGGCTGGACGGTGCGCACCTCCCAGAATATCTTCGGTGGCAACGGCTGGCAGTGGAACATCCCCGGTGCGGCCTGGTATGCGCTGCATATATGGGAACATTATGCATTTACCGGTGATAGAAAGTATCTGGAAAAACAGGCGTATCCCCTGATGAAGGAAATCTGTCATTTCTGGGAAGACCATTTGAAGGAACTGGGAGCCGGGGGCGAAGGGTTCAAGACAAACGGCAAGGATCCGAGCGAAGAGGAGAAGAAGGATCTGGCCGATGTGAAAGCTGGAACTCTGGTGGCTCCCAATGGCTGGTCTCCCGAACATGGGCCGCGTGAAGACGGTGTGATGCATGACCAGCAGCTCATTGCGGAGCTTTTCTCCAATACCATCAAAGCCGCCCGCATTCTGGGCAAGGACGCCGCCTGGGCCAAGAGCCTGGAGGGCAAGCTGAAAAGGCTGGCCGGCAACAAGATAGGCAAGGAAGGGAATCTTCAGGAATGGATGATGGACCGCATTCCCAAGACGGACCACCGCCATACGTCCCACCTTTTTGCTGTTTTCCCCGGCAACCAGATCAGCAAGCTCAAGACGCCCAAGCTGGCGGAAGCCGCCCGCCTTTCCCTAGAATGGCGCGGCACGACCGGAGACAGCCGCCGTTCCTGGACGTGGCCGTGGCGCACGGCTCTGTGGGCCCGCCTGGGCGAGGGGAACAAGGCTCATGAAATGGTTCAGGGACTCTTGAAATTCAACACTTTGCCGAATATGCTGACTACTCATCCCCCTATGCAGATGGACGGCAACTTCGGCATTGTAGGCGGCATTTGTGAAATGTTGGTGCAATCCCATGCCGGGGGCCTAGACATCATGCCCTCTCCCGTGGAAGCGTGGCCTGAAGGCTCCGTGAAGGGGCTGAAAGCCCGGGGAAACGTCACGGTGGATTTTTCCTGGAAGGACGGCAAGGTAAGCAACGTGAAGTTGTATTCCGCCCAACCCAAGGTGTTGCCCGTGCGCGTCAACGGGAAGATGACCCGCATGAAAACCCTGCCGCTGAAATCGGGAACGGAATCTTCGCCGTCCGCGGCCCGGTAAAAAAGGAAATCCATGATCCGGTTTTAATTCTGGAACTAAAAATAGTCATGGCTTCCAGTCCTTTCGTTAGGGCTGGGAGCCTTTTTTATCCTGGACCTTTGCGGAAGGGACGGTATTTGTTTCAAAGGAGGAGCTTGCTGAATGGCGCGTTCCGAAAGAAGGAATTCCTCTCGGGATGTAAAGATTGGGAAGGGTTTTCGCAAGGGGCGGTCCTTCGCCCCGTCTTAAGGAAAGAAGGGCTGCGCTCTCATTTCTTTTCCATCTGCCTGAGCAGGGAGCAAATGGCGCAGGAATGGAGGGAACACAGGTCTTCGTGAATTTGAAGCAATGCCTGGTGGTGCCAGGCTTTCGCAAGAAAGGCGTGTGCATCCGGCCTGCCGCCCAGCAGGGATTGGTGGACGGAGAGGACTTTTGTTCCCGCCTGTCCGGCCCGGAGGGAAAGATAATGCTTCCATGCATGTTCGTCATCTTTCATCGGAAGAAGGTGGTTGATGATGAAGTCCAGAATTCTATCCCGGCCCATCAGGGCCATGGGGCGGGGAGACGGTGGGGAAGGAAGCGTTACATGGGTGCTCCAGTAGGGGTGTGTAAGGGAGGAGAGGTACTTCGTCAGCTCTTCCGTATGTCCGGCAAGGCAAAGGCGCTTAAACGCATCAAAATCTGCTGCGATGACGGCCAGAGCCCCTACGCGCCTCTGCGGATGGTTGGCCGGCCTGTTGCCGGAATACGTCCAGGGAAAGGAGCGGTCCGGCGCCAGTTCAAATTGCGCCCGCAGGGGCCACCATTGAGCCCAGAGTTTTTTGTGGAGTTCTACGGCTTCCGGTGTGCAGGAGGCCGGAAGAACGGGAAGGAGGAAGCCCGCCGTACCGAAAAGCAGGGCTTCCGGACAGTTCCGGATGGAACGCAGGGGCGCCCGCAGGGCCAGGTGGCGCATGGCGGTTTTGTTGGCGTGATAGCCCAGCGTTTCCGCCAGGTTTTCAAAAAGGGCCTGTTCCTCTCCTGCGTATTTGGCGCGTTCCGCATGGCGGCGGTGCTTGTTCCGGAACCTGTAGGCTGCCGCTGATTGGAGGAGTGTTTCCAGAAACTCCGGAGCCATGGATGCCAGCAGTCCGGAGTGGCGGCAGTGGCGTACCGGGGCGCTGCCGGAAGGGGATGTTCCTGACCGCGCCAGCGCAGCGGGGGGAATGACAGCCAGAGGAACGCGTTCATGCCTGGCATTGCGGGTGAACCATTTCCTGCGGCTGGGCGCGCAGGCGAGGTGCAGGATGACGCCGTTAAACCCCGGGTTGGAACCGTGCCCGTGGCGTTCCCAGTCTTCCGGCGTGGGATCCAGTTCGATATCTCCCGATTGCGGGACGCCATTAATGCATATCCTGGCGTTTAGAAAGTCCGGTCCGGCGGATTTATTCCAGTTCCCGAAATCCAGAATGTGAACGTCCCTGCCTGAATCATCCGTAAAAGAGGTTCCGAATACTCCTTCCAGAAGAAGAAGCTGAAGAGTCTGCTCGTCCGGAAGGGCGGAATGATTGGAAACGGAATGTTCCCTGACGGCGGACGGCCCTTCTTCCCTTGCTGCGGAAAGGGCTTCCTCATACAGGGAGGCCATGGAGCGCAGGTCCATGTGGAGGGGAGGTATTTTTATTGATCTTTCTGCCGTTCCAATTCTTCTTTCAGGCAGTCGGTTACGTTGCGGAATTTTTCTTCGTTCTCTTCGCTCATTTCGCTCAGGGTCAAATGGGAGTTGAGAACGTGGAGAGTTTGCTCCTTGGCATCCAAGTGAACGGAAGGGGCATTTTCAGTACCCAGGGCGGCACGTATCTGCTCTACTTTTCCCCTCCAGGGGGCTGTGGGCGGTTCAATGCTGAGCAGGGCGTCCAGCCCCAGGCTTTCCAGGGCGCTCAGGCAGCGTTCGCTCGGGGAAGCGATTTGGACGGATCCCCCGATGGGAAGCAGCCGTCGGGACAGGCCCGCAAGAGTGCCCATGAAGGTGGAGTCAATGCCGGAGCAAGTTTCCAGATCAATGACGATCAGACGCCCTCCGGAAGCGATGTAATCGTCCCCCAGGGATTTGACAGTCGGACTATTGGCAAAACTTCCGCGTCCGGAACACCGGACCCAAAGAAATTCATCAAAAAGGCCGAAAAGGATGGAAGAATTGTTATTCACGTCGTTAGAAAATGGAAACCATATGAATAACAAGAGAAACCTCTGCGGTCAAGTCAGGATTTAATTTGCGCGCCGCCGGAAGAAGGTTCGTTTTCTCGCATGCAGAACCTTTTCCCGCGGCGCTCTTTTCGTTATTCGGAGGGATGCCTCAGGAGTTCTTGGTGCTTTCCCCCGTACCGGGCAGGAAACGGTAATAGGTTTCCAGCATCAGCGTTGCCAGGCACTGGCGGTAGATGTTTTCAGATTTATTGCTCATGCCGGAAACGTATCCTACGTCATTTTTCCGGAAACTGCCGTCCGCATTCTGGCCGCTGAGCACGGCGTCCCGGAATGCTTTGTTGTAAGAGGTCCATACGTCTCCTCCGCGGTTCATGGCAGCCTGCACGCAGTAGTAATGCATGTAGAGATTACTCTTGACATTTTCCGTGCCGCTTCCCTGGCCCCACTGGAGGGTCTTGACGTTGTTCTTAATCCAGTCCAATCCCTTGCGGGCTGCACCGCCGGAGCCGTCGCCCGTCATTTGCAGAGAAAGCACGCCTACGCCTACCAGGGAGGAACGGGGCATATTACCGTTTTCCTTATAGGAAAATTTGCCGTCCGGCATGACGTTCTTGCGCACGTAGCTTGAGGCCTTGCGCAGCGTAGAGCGGATTTCCCCTTTGGTAGGCTTGATGCCGCCGTGTTCGGCAGCCTTGAGAGCCTGCACGTTCCACCCGGTGACGGAAAGGTCGATGTCCGGATTAATCTTGTTGTTGTAGCTGTAGCCCCAGCCCCCGTTGGGACACTGGGCGTCAATAATCCTGTCCACGGCTTTTACGACGACCTTTTCCAGATTGGAGATGGAGGGGATGTCCATCTGTTTGCAGAAGGTATAGGCTTCGCACAGGGCATAGGTGGCTACCGCGTGGTCATAACAGATTTCCTTCAGGGCGGGCTGTTCCGAAAGGACGGGGTTTTTCATGCCTAAGTCCACCAGGAAGGAAATGCCTTTCAGGACGTTTTCTCCGAATTCCTCGGAAAGAGGGGTTTCACAGTGGGCCAGGTAGGCCAGCAGGGAAATGCCGGTCATGGAAGCGCGGAATTGCCCTTCACCCCAGGAGCCGTTGCCGTTCTGCTGTTTTTTCAGCCAGCGGAGGGATTTGACTACGGCTTCCTCGCACTGCGGGGTGCCCCCGTTTTCCGTGATGCGCTTCATGCGGTCGTTCAAATCGCAGCGCTTGGAGATGATGCCGGGAATGCCTCCCCCGTCTCCGTCGCCCGTGCCGGTGCCGAAGCCGTCGCCGATGTCAATGCCCATGGAGAGTTCTTCCGAGGGGACGTCCACCTCAATATCCGGATTGACTACCGCGACGTCCGCCGTGGCGACGGCGGCGATGACCTTCACCTGAGCGGAGGTGGAGGAACTGCTGGGGCGCTGGGTGGTCTGGGTGACTTCCGGTGTGTCGATGTCCGGGTTGTCGCCTTCCTGGGTGGCGTAGGCGACCATGGGGGGATCTTCCGGAACGGCCACGATGATGTGCACCAGGTAGAGGAGGAGGCCCATGAGGGCGATGCCGAGGAAGGAGACGGAAATGGCGGCGGTCAGTGTCTTGGTCCGCTGCTTCTTCAATTCCGCAAGGGCATCTTCAGTACTTTCAATGTGGAGACTCATAGAGGGAGGTGTCTGGTTGGCATCAAGGCAAAAACTCCCGCATTTCTGAAAAATGGGGAGAATTGCCCTGTACAGGTATGTATTGCTGGCCTGCCTGTTTACAAGGCTGGCAGCGTACTAAAGCCAGACACGCCTGTCTGTCAATCAGATTAGGAATTCCTGGTGCCTTCCCCCGTGCCGGGAAGGAAGCGGTAATATACCTCCAGCATCAGAGTAGCGAGGCACTGGCGGTAAATCTTGTCGTTGATGGAACCTCCATTGCTGTTCACGAGCCCCCCCGGTCCCGGGAATCCGTTCGGGGTGAAGCTTCCATCGGTGGCCTGGGCTCCGAGGGTGGAATCACGGAAGGCCTTGTTGTACGCTTTCCATACATCCCCTCCTCGGTTCATGGCGGCCTGTACCCCGTAATAGTGCTGGTAGAGGTTGGAGGAAGTATTGTTCGCCTTCCAGTTGAACGGCTGGTTGGTGTTCTTGAGCATCCAGTCCAGTCCCTTGCGGGCGGCGCTGTCCGAACCGTTGCCGCACATTTGAAGGGAAAGAACGCCTACGCCCACCAGGGAGGGACGTGCTGCGGCATCTTCCCTGCCTTTCTGCATGTAGGTGAAGAGGCCGTCGGGCTTGCCGCATTTCTGGCAATAGGCCGCGGCTTTGCGCAGGGCCGTGCGTATTTCGCCTTTGGAGGGGCGGATGCCGCCGTGTTCGGCGGCCTTGAGGGCCTGCACGTTCCATCCGGTGACGGAAAGGTCCGTATGAGCGCCCGCCTTCGTGTTGTAATTGTAGGCCCAGCCGCCGTCGGTATTTTGATTGTCCACAATCTTATCAACGGCTTTTATGACGACCTTTTCCAGATTGGAGATGGAGGGGATGTCCATCTGCTTGCAGAAGGTGTAGGCTTCGCATAAGGCATAGGTGGCTACCGCGTGGTCATAGCTGACTTCGTTCCTCTGGGGAACCAGGGAGAGAACGGGATTTTTCATGCCCTGATCCACCAGGAAAGAGATGCCCTTCAGGACAGTTTCCCCGAATTCTTCGGAAAGAGGCGTTTCGCAGTGGGCAAGGTAGGAGAGGAGAGCCATGCCCGTCATGGCGCATTTGTAATTATGAGGAGCCCCGCCCCAGGAACCGTCTTTATTCTGCTGTTTTTTCAGCCAGCGGAGGGATTTGACTACAGCTTCCTCACACTGCGGAGTGCCCCCGTTTTCCGTGATGCGCTTCATGCGGTCGTTCAAATCGCAGCGCTTGGAGATGATGCCGGGAATGCCTCCCCCGTCTCCGTCGCCCGTGCCGGTGCCGAAGCCGTCGCCGATGTCAATGCCCATGGAGAGTTCTTCCGAGGGGACGTCCACCTCAATATCCGGATTGACTACCGCGACGTCCGCCGTGGCGACGGCGGCGATGACCTTCACCTGAGCGGAGGTGGAGGAACTGCTGGGGCGCTGGGTGGTCTGGGTGACTTCCGGTGTGTCGATGTCCGGGTTGTCGCCTTCCTGGGTGGCGTAGGCGACCATGGGGGGATCTTCCGGAACGGCCACGATGATGTGCACCAGGTAGAGGAGGAGGCCCATGAGGGCGATGCCGAGGAAGGAGACGGAAATGGCGGCGGTCAGTGTCTTGGTCCGCTGCTTCTTCAATTCCGCAAGGGCATTTTCAGTACTTTCAATATGCAGGCTCATACAGTATGTGAAGCTTCCTGAAAATAATAGAATGTTTTTCCGGTTGAGGCGAGTTCAAAAATTTTGATGGTCTATAGGGTGGTAAATGACCAGATATGAACAAAATGGAATTTTATAATGAACGGCTTATATTGGTTGCATCATATACCCGACGGGGGCGTCTGCCGGGACATGGGCTGTGTTTCTGGTTTGCCGGAGAGGAATGGAAAAGGCTTTTTGAAGCCGGGAAGGAGAAGCAGCACGCCGGGAACCGTTTGCCTTTGAATGTTTTTAGCTGTGGCCGGCAGAGGAAGAAAGAGCGGTTCCGGGAGAGGAGCGTACGAAGAAATTTGAAAAAACAAGCCCTGCCATGGAGGGCATGGCAGGACGGAAAAGAGGGTGGCCTTTTGCGGGCAGAGGCATTAATAGTGGCCGCGGCGCGGGCCAGTCATCCACTTCCATGCGGTTTCCACAATGGCCCCGGCATCCTTGCACCTGGCTTCCCAGCCGAGGATTTCCTTGGCTTTCTTCGGATTGGCAATCAGGCGGGGCGGGTCGCCTTCGCGGCGCGGGCCGTAGCGGACGGGAATTTTTTTGCCGGTGACTTTTTCAGCCGTTTCCAGGATTTCCCGGACGGAAAGTCCCAGGCCGGTTCCGAGGTTGAAGCATTCTGTGGCCCCGCCTTTCATCAGGTAGTCCACCGCTTTCAAGTGGGCGTCCGCCAGGTCGTTGACGTGGATGTAGTCGCGGATGCAGGTGCCGTCCGGCGTGTCGTAATCCGTTCCGAAGACTTCGATGTATTCCTTTTCCCCGGTGAGCGTGAGCAGGATGTTGGGGATAAGGTGGGTTTCCGGTTCGTGGTCTTCACCGATCAAGCCGTCCTCGCTGCAACCTGAGGCATTAAAATAGCGCAGAAAAACGCTTTTGAGACCCCAGGCGCGGTCGCAGTCCCTGCAAACTTTTTCCAGCATGTACTTGGAACTCCCGTAAGGATTGATGGGATCCTGCTTTTCCGTTTCCGGGATAGGAATCTGGGTGGGAACGCCATACGTGGCGCAGGTGGAGGAGAAAACAAAGCGCTTGACGCCGGCGGCTTGCATGGCGCCCAGAAGGACGAGGGGCCTGGCGATGTTGTTCATGTAGTACTTGAGGGGGTTCTGGACGGATTCCCCCACATTGATGAAGGCGGCAAAGTGAATCACGGCGTCAAAGTTGCCCTTCATCAGGAGAGGATATACCACGGAGGCATCTCCCAAATCTCCTTTGACCAGTTTCACTTCCGGGTCCACGAGGGCTCCCGCGTGGCCGTACACCATGTTGTCCAGCACGGTCACGTCTGCGCCGGTTTTGACGAGCTGGCGTACCGTGTGGGAACCAATATATCCGGCTCCGCCGGTTACAAGTACTTTCATGATTTTATCAAATTTGCTGTTGAGCCGGTTTAACTTTTTCTCCGGCAAAGGCGTCCGGACATTTTGGAGTCTGCGGAACCTTCCGATTCACTGCAGGCTGAATCCCTGTTCCAGACGCCTGTAAAAGTGACATGTTTTCCCCTTTTTGTCAATTTGCGATATATCTTGCCGCCGTCTCTCCGTTCTTTGCCTGCGGCGGTTGGAGCTTCTCCGTTTTCATGCCGGAAACTGCCCCGCTTTTTACTGGCTCCTGACAGGCATTTTTGCGAACATCACTTCATTATGAAACCGTCCGAGATCAGGAATGTTCTGGAAGACCATGAAGTGCGCCCCAGCAAGTCCCTGGGGCAGAATTTCCTGACGGATGAAAATGTGGCCCGCTGGATTGTGGAGCAGCTCGAAATCCGGCCGCAGGATTGCGTGGTGGAGGTAGGGCCTGGAACCGGCTCCCTGACGGAACATGCCGCACCCCTTTGCCGCAAACTGGTTCTGGTGGAATTTGATTCCCGTCTGGCGGAGTACCAGAAAGAGCGCTGGGCCGGTGATCCCCATGTGGAGGTTCACCATGCAGACGGCGCTTCCTGGGATCCGCGGGGGCTGTTTGCGGAGGCCCCTGTCAAATTCCTTGGCAATCTTCCCTATTCCGCGGGGGGAGCCATCCTCCAGAATTTCCTGTCCAGGCCCAGTGCTGTGGAACGTGCCGTGGTGATGCTCCAGAAGGAGTTTATCGACCGCATTCTGGCGACGCCGGATGATGATGCCTTCGGGCTGTTGTCCCTGCGCATCCAGAAAAACTGGATTCCCCGTGCCCTTAAAACCATTCCGCCGGAAGCGTTTCATCCCCGTCCGCGTATTGATTCCACCGTGATGCTGCTTACTCCCCGCCCTGCCCGCGAGCTGCCTCCATATGACGACCGCCTGATGGATGAACTGATGCGCAAGGCTTTTTCCCAGCGGCGCAAACAATTGAAAAAACAGCTCCCCGCTTCTCCTCCGTGGGAGGGCGTGGCTGCTTCCCTGGGACTTTCCCCTTCCGCCAGGGCTGAGGAATTGAATTTGTCCCAATGGGTGGAATTGGCGCGCGTTTATGATACCAATCCTCTCAAGGATGTGGCGCAGAGCGGAGATGAATTGTTTGACATCGTGGACGAACTCAATCAGGTGACGGGGCAGGGCACGCGCCGGGAAATACATGAAGGCAGCCTTCGTCATCGCGCCGTACATATGTTCCTGGTCAATAAGCATGGAGCTGTGCTTCTCCAGAAAAGGTCCCTGTGGAAAGACAGGCAGCCGGGCAAATGGGATTCCTCCGCAGCCGGGCATCTGGATGCCGGGGAAAGTTATGAGGAAGCTGCGGTGCGGGAGCTGAAGGAAGAACTGGGGGTGTCCGGCTGCGGGCTGCAGAAAATCGCGGATTTTGACGCCGGAGAAAATAACGGCTGGGAATTCATCTCCCTCTATGAAGGGCGGTATTCCGGGAAGGTTCGTTTTCCGGCGGCGGAGGTGGACAGCGTGCAGTGGTTCACGCCGGAGCAAATCCAGGCGTGGGTGGAACGCCGTCCGCAGGATTTCTCGCCTGCGTTCATTCCCTGCTGGAATGCATGGCTGGTCGCGAATAGAAAAAATCATTCTAACTCAAATACATATCATGATAAACCCTGATCAATTATCTCCGGAACAGATCCAGTCCATCCGGACCTGGGCGGAAGAAGGACTGGATTTAAACGCCATCCAGAAAAGGCTGCATGAGGACTTGAACATCAAGCTGACGTTCATGGATACAAGATTCCTTCTTCAGGATCTGGATATCCGCATCAGCCAGCCGGAGCCGGAACCCGAAGCCGAGCAGCCCGGAGAGCTTCCCGGAACAATGCCTCCCCCTGCCTCCCTGCTGGGAAAAACCCAGGTAACTGTGGATGAAATAACGCCTCCCCACGCCCTGATGGCCGGCAAGGTTTTATTCAAGAGCGGCGCCCAGGGCGCATGGGATATTGACCGTACCGGCCGTATCAACTGGGACGTTACGCTTGGAGAACCTACGGCAGACGACCTGAGGGAATTTGAAACGGAACTGCAATCCGTCATTCGCAGCCGCATGGGAGCCATGTGAGGGAAACGGAAAATATTTCGCTTGAAATGGACTGGAAGCAGGAACTTGCCGGGTGGCGGTTATTTCCAATAAAAGCCTTGGCTGGAATGGAAAATGCCGTGTCCGCATGCCATTCGGGAGAGAATGTCTGCCCGGAAAAAATGCGCGTTCATTTGGTTCCATAGTAAAATAAAAGCAACAAAAGGACTATCATGGAAATACCGGAGGAAATGATTGAAACGCTGGTGCCTGCCGTTCGGGAGCAGCTGGAGTCGCCGGACACCGCTTATGTCAAAAACTGTCTGGAACGCCTGACGGGGCGGGAAAAACTGGGAGAACAGGAAGCTCTGGAACTGATGGCGCAGGCTCTGGCCATTACTATTAATGCGATGGTGGTGGGGGGCCGCTCCTTTGATTCGGGAAAGTACAAGGCGCTGTTGAAAGATCTCCCGGCTCTTCCGGATGAGGCTCCGTGATAAATCTCGACAATCTCCGGAATTGATTCATAATCCTTTCTTTCACTTGAAATTTTATGGCAAAAAAACCATTAGAAACAGGTGCTCCGGAAGCGTCCGCAGCTAAAAAAACGGCTGCTCGCAAGACGACGGCCAAAAAGACGGCCTCTACTACCAAAAAGGCCGCCGCAGCTGAAAAAAAAGCTGTTGCTGACGCCGCTTCCGTAGAAGCACCCAAAACCAAAATCAAAACGGTCAAGTCCGCCCCGAAAACCGCGGTGAAGACAAAAACCGCGAAAACAGCCAAAAAGGCGGCTGATGAAAAGGCCCCTGTCTCTGAAACGGTTGTTGCCCCTTCCGAGGCCCCGGCTCCTTCCGCTCCCGTGGAAAAGGAGATGATGCCCGAAGCTCCCCAGAAGCCCCAGGCTGCCGCTCCGGTCAAGGTCAAGCGGGAATCGTTCCGCCCCAATCGCAATGCGGAACAGCAGGAGCGCCATGAACAGCATGGCGGAGATGTCTTTGCCCAGCCGGAAACGGTGGGCGGCGCCTCCGAAGGGCCCTTTAACAAGCGCAAGCGCCGCCGCCGCAATAAGAAAGGCGGCGGTTCCGAAGACCTCCAGCCCATGCAGGATGCCGCTTCTCTCAAGCAGTTGGATTGTAAGAAGGTGGCTTCCCGAGCCTGGAAAATGTTCCTGGCGGAAGTGTCTGAAGAAGGCCTTGCCCTGATGGACGACCAGACGGCGCGTGAGGCGGCCCGCCGCGCTTTCCGCTGTGCGGAATTCTTCATGATGGAGGAAGCGCGCCGCAAGCATGCCCAGAAAGCAGCCCTCCAGCAGCAGGAGAAAACTTCTTCTCCGGAAGAGGAACGGGATTCCGAAGAGGATTCCGGCGAAGAATAATTCCTGTCTGTGTTGATGTTTTTGCCCTGCGGCGGATGCCGCAGGGCGTTTTTGTATCCTCCGGGCTTATTTTCCGGAGTTTGAATGGCCGTGTTTTATCCGGTGCATTGGGAAGCAGCATGCGCCGCCCTTTGCCACCTGGGGGCAAAAAGCAGCCTTTTCTCCAACCAGGGCACTTTTTGAGAATGGGAGAGCGTTGGAGCCGCTTGGATGAAAGCGGACTTTATTTCGTGCCGTTCCCCGTTCTTGTTCCTCCTAAACCTTTTTGCCTCTCCATTTCCCGCTCTTGAGGTACCACCATGCCAGGAAGATCAGGGTAACGCCGTAAACGTGTTCGGAAAACCAGCAGAGAGCCACATCCGGCTTGAGCCTGATGATGCCGTAATAAATGACGGCCGTGTAAACGGCCAGGGAAATCATTTCCATGATGAATCCCGCCCTGGTATTGCCTGTGCCGGATACGGCATTGAACAGGATGAATGACGGAGCCATGATCAGTGTGGAAGAAGCCATCACATACACGGAATTGACGCTGGCGGCAATCAGGGACGGACTATCCGTGAAGGCACGGAGGACGGACTCCGGAAACAGGCACAGTATGATGAGCAGGGGGATCAGGATGGCGTATGTCAGTTTGAGAGTCATGCCGCAGGTTTTGAACAGGCAGCGCTGTTCTCCCGCTCCAATCTGGTTGCTGATGAGAGCTCCTGCCGTGGTGGCAAAAGCGCTGATCACCATGATCAGCAGGGCGGAAATATTGCGGACGATGTTGGTAACGGCCAGCGGGCGTTCCCCCAAATGTTCAATCGCCAGGAAAAAAATAAACCAGATGGAGACGGAAATAAAAGATTGCACCATGGTCCATCCGGAAATGGACAGCATTCCCTTCAGCAGATGGGGGCGGAGTGTGAATGCCCGGCGGAAGCCGTACTTCCGTTTATCCGCCGTCATGCTTGTGTAGATGATGAAAAAGAGAAGGGAGACTGCTTCCGATACGCTGGAGGCAATGGCCGCCCCTGCTATGCCTGCGGCGGGAAAGCCGCCTTTCCCGAAAATGAGGCAGTAATTTAACGCGACATTGCTCAGGAGCATGACAATGGAATTGACCGTCAGAATCTTCGTCTGGGTAATCCCCACGTAATAGGCTCGGAACATGACGCAGAGGAAAGAGAAAAAGATACCGTAGGTGCGCCAGTGCAGGTAATCCGCCGTGGCCCCGTACACCTGTGGGGATTCAATGATGTCCCGCAGGATGATGGGGGAAAAATATTGGGATGCGGCAAAAAGGGCTACCGCCAGGACCAGCATGAAATAACAGCCCTGAACCATGGTGGGGGCAATCCTGTTGTAACGGCGTTCCCCGTTGCGGCGCGCAATGATGATTTGTGCGCCAAAGCCGAAGCCGAATGCCAGCATGAACATGGCCATGTAATACACGCCGCCCAGAGCGCATGCTCCCAGCGCCACGTCTCCCACGCGCCCCAGGAAGACGGCATCCGTCAGGCCGATCATATGCTCAATGATCAGGCTGATCATGAGGGGGTATGACATGAGCCATATCTTTTGATAGGAAGTAAAAGAAGGATTATTCATAGCGGGGGCAGCCTGCGGGCATGATCCGCCAAGGGCAGGCGCTAAAGGCCAAATATTCTTGAATTAAAATGTTTTCTTGCAAGAAAGAAATGCGTTTGCTTCCGCACATGTCATGAAAATGGGGGTAATGCCCCGGGTCAGCTGAGCGGCAGTCTGGTTTCCGGATACCGCAGGGGGGATTTGGTTGGTTGTTTCATGAAGGCCAGCACGAAAGCCACCATGCCCACACGGCCCACAATCATGTTGAACACGATGATCCATTTGCCGGCATCACTGAGTTCCGGAGTGACGTTCCATGAAAAGCCTACCGTGGCGAAAGAGCTGACTACCTCGAAAAACAGGCGTTCCAGACTCAACCGCGGTTCTGCAAAACACATGACCGTAGTCATCATACCTACCCAGGCTCCGGCCAGAATGACGGTGATGACGGCCCGTTCCACCACATTGCGGGCAATCCGGCGCTTGTGCATGACCACGTCTTTCTTGCCCTGTAAAATGCGCGCCACCTCCCCGCAGGAAACGGCAAATGCGGTGGTATGGACTCCTCCCGTGGTGGAACCGGGATTGCCTCCGATGAACATGAGAGCTCCCAGAAACAGGGCGTATGGAGCGCTGTTGAGCGCCATGTCCGAAATGTTGAATCCTGCTGTGCGGGCCGTTGCATTGAACAGGCTCTCCCACAAAATCCAGTACCACGGATCGGCAGACGTGAACAGGCTGCCGTCAATTATTTTAATCAGGAACAGGATCAGCCCGCCGCCAAGCACCAGAGCGGCGGTCATGCGTACGACCAGCCAGCTGTATGTGGACCAGTGGCGGCTGACGGTGTTCCGGGCATCCCAGCCCAGTGCGACTCTGGCCCGGCGGACGATTTCCAGATACATGGCGAATCCCAGGCTGCCGCAAAGCACCATGACCATAATGATAATCTGGCCGCCCATATTGTAGGCTACGCCCGGTGTGGCCAGGTTATCCGCAAACAGGCTGAATCCCGCATTGCAGAAACCGGAAACGGAATGGAAGACGGCGTACCACCAGAGCGTGTCTCCCTCCAGCCCCGGAACATGTCTCCAGGAAAAATAGAGGCCTATGGCTCCCAGCGCTTCCACTCCGAACGTGACGGCAATAATATTCTTGATGAACCGGTCTACCTGGGCAATGCCTTCTTCATCCAGCAGGTTGCTGATGGTTACCTTGGAACGCAGGCTCAACCCCTGGCCAACCATCAGGGAGACGAAATAAGTGAACGTCATGATGCCGAAAGCTCCCACTTGGAAAAGCATCAGCAAAATGGTCTGTCCGTAATTGGTGAAGTGTTCATGAACATTCAGGGGGACCAGCCCCGTGACGCAGACGGCGCTGGTGCTGATGAAATAGGCGTCCGTGGCGGAAAGGACGATGCCGTCCTTGGTAGCTCCCGGCGACATGAGAAGAGTTCCTCCCAGCGCAATGAAGGCAATCAGGGTAAGCAGGAAAAGAAGGGCGGGACGAATGCGCGGGAGGTGGAAGCCCCTATTCCGGCGGGCGATGCGGAAAAAATATTCCTTGAGGTTCAGCAGAGGGGCGGCTCCGTAGCAGAGGCAGAGCGCGCGGAAAATGTTCTGAAGCTCTATTTTGGAGATAAAGGTGGAATGGAAAAAGTCGCCTGCCAGCATGACCAGAATCACCAGCCCCAGCCCCAGTTCTACCCACCGGGGGTTGCGGATGGCCCTGGCAAGCCATTTTTCCCGCAAAATGCCGATGACGCCCGTGAGCTGGCCCAGCACCAGGAAGGAGAGAATTTCGCGGAAATAGCGCAGGGAAAGCTGGTCTTCATGAATTTCCCCGAAGCCGTTCCACCACAGCAGCCACATCAATGCGGCCAGTGTGCACAGGCCGAACCCCATTTCCATGACCTCAAAACGGTTCAATAGCGGTTTTTCATTCGTCTCATTCACAAGCCTGCAATGGTGATGCCTCTGATGCTGGGGGGAGACTACTGCATACGGAAAGATTTGAGAAGCCCTTATATCGTTTCCAGGCGGCCCCGGCTGAAGGCAGGAAGGCGCCTTGGGAAAAAATTTTTTTCATGTGAAGGAAAATAGTTGCCAATCCGGCGCCGCCGTGCATAATAAGCCCCGTTCTTACCAAACCATGTGCGCTCGTGGCGGAATTGGTAGACGCGCTAGATTCAGGTTCTAGTGGGGGTTCCCCCGTGAAGGTTCGAGTCCTTTCGGGCGCACCAAACAAGGCCCTGCAAGTTAACTGCTTGCAGGGCCTTACTGGTTTTATGATGTATTCGTGCATTGGCTTTGACGCAACGCCGGAAGATTGGTGAAGGGGCTGGATAAGGATTATTGCTCCGTTGTTAAGGAACGCCTGTGGTTTTCAGGGGAGGGGGCGTTGCCTTTTTGGGAGTGGATGCCTGCGAATTGTTCATGCGCCAGCTTCATGAACATGCAGGAGGAACATTTCCTTTCAGCGGTAATGCGTTGTCTGCGCTCCTGGTCGTAAAGTTTCTCGTAGCGTTCGGCGCGTTTCATTTCCCTCCAGAGGAAGATGCCCATCACGGCTGCCACGGAGGCGCCGTTTTGAACGTATTCAAGCAGGGGATTGAGTTCTGAAGTCGCCATGCAAACAACCGCAAGGGTGTTGGCTAAAACGACACTTGTAGTAACGGCAGTCTGGGTCATGGGGCTGGAAAGGTCATGTTTCGAAACTTCTGCGCGCTTCGGAAATGCTTCCGAATTGATGGAGCTGCAAATGCGGCGGATCTGTAAAGGATTTCCATGTTCCTCCCCACTCCAGGCCGTCAATTTTTGCGTAAAGTTTGCCAAGAGTGGTGTAAAGAGGGTGATTGGGCAGGTAGTTGCGGTCCTGGAAAATTCCAAAATCCCAGGCCAGGCCGAAGTTGTGCCAGCTCTGGCCGCCGCGGGCATTCGTTACTTTAGGGCGTTGCCTGTAGAGGTCATTCTGTTCGGCATACGTGCGCGTTCCGCAGATAATTTTTGCTTCATATCCCTGGTTGACGGCTTCATTCCGGGCCAGTTTGAACCACTGCCGGGCGGCTTTTTGCGCTTCCGGAAGAAGGGTGGAGATGTTCCGTTCGGTGCGTTCGTCAAAGCATCCGGTCTCCATTTTGTACCGGTCGGCGTCCGTGCTCCAGCGTTCCGTTCCGTTCCGCGTGCCGTTGCCGGGAATGCCGTCAATGGCTCCGTGATAGTACCCGGCCAGGCGCAAGAGCCTTTGCCAGTAGAAGGTATCTTTCTGCAGGTCGGAAATGCTGTCAGCCATTGTCGTGGTTTTCCTGTTCCTTTTTCCGGTCTTTGGTGACAATGCCGATGAGGCCTGCCACCGCCATGCCTGCGGCGATAATCTGGTCGGCAAGAGCTTGTTCGATAGTGGCTCCGCAGGCTGTGGCCAGGGCAAGGAGGCCCAGCCATGTGGAACGTTCCGTCAGTCGATTGAGAATGTATTTGAACATGTGATGGTCGGTTGGTATTGAAAAGTCCCTCTGTGGGAGAAGGAGGAACCCGCCTTTCCGGGAATGCCAAAGGATGGGGAAAAGGTTTTTCCGAATCCTCTCCGCCAATGGGGAAAGGGGGGCATCAGTTCTCCGCACAAGTTGCTCTGAGGTTGCTGCCGCGATTTGCAAAGATTCCGCGGATACTTTTATTGCTTGCCCTAATCGGCAAAATCCGTCACAGGAAACGATACTTGTCTTTTATTCATGAAGATACCATAATGCGCCAACCAACGCCATTATGAATAACCGTTTAACATCGTTTATTATCCGCAGATTTCTACCATTTCTCCGGTATGAATATCTCAGGGAATTGGAAGCGTACCTCAGAAAAGAGGTAACTGGTTTTCCTACTGTAATTCCTCCTGAACCTTTTTCCGACCGCCAACAGCTGGAGGCATACCGCAGGGCTCTCGGGCAAACTATTATTTCCGGCATTTGTTACCGGATGTACGGCCTTAAAAAGGAGACGGACAGGATTTACCGTATTTTCCACCTTTTGCAAACGTGCAGTTCCGGTGAAGCTACTGCGGATTTGCGGGAATACGCCGAATCGTTGGGCGTTTCCGTCAACAGAGATTTTTCCAATGGAATTGAACTCGCCGTTCTGCATTTTCTGGACGGCAATATCAGCTTGCTCAGGCAGATTGAGGAATTGCATTCCATTAAAAAGAGGAAATCGTATCGTATTCTTCCCCCCATGAAAGATGCGCTTCCTTTTCCCATGATTACGGAGAAAGAAAGGGAGAAGGAAAAAGAAGGCTGCCGTCAATATCTGTCCCGAATTTTGTCGCAGAAGGGGATGACTGACGTATGCGTTATCAGCTGTGACCGGATTTCCTCTGATTACTGGTTTACCATCAAACGGGGGCATTATCAGGAAACCGTTGATGAGGTTGACACGTCGGCCAAAGAGATAGTCAGCAGCATACGTACTCCCGGGAATACGGACATTGTCATCTACAGGGGGAGTTCGAAATGCCTGTACATCAATTTACAGGTCAGCGCCAGAATCCAATGGATGATGCGGGCCTATGCCGTCATTGCTGGCCGCATGCTGTTCGGCTCGGATATTTGGGAATTAAGGAACCGCTACACCCTGAGCGTGTTTAATAAGAAGTCCATCGCCGACATTGAGGTGTTCAATAATATTCCGGGTCTGCGAAGGGTTGCTGTTTATAAGCTTGTCATGTCCAGGCCTCTCCATGCAAGGAAGAGGACGGAGAAAGAGGTGTTGATGAGGGGATTTACAGGCACTTACAAAAGCCTTTCCGAGCTTGGCGATGAAGACGGCCCCCTGATTGTCGTCCCCAGCGGGTTCCATGTGGACAAGGCGTTTTTTTATTTTGAGTTTGAAGAAGGAGACCCGAAAACCGTTTCTTTAACTCCCGATTCCAATGGCCTGGAATTGGAAAGCGAGCAATACAGGCTCATTGATATGTATTTTGAACAGGCCGGTTTTGACCAGTTGTACAACAGGATTCATGGAGCTTAATTACGGCAATATCCTCGATATCATTATTGAAAGCGAGAGCCTGGAGTCTCCCGATTGGATATGGAAAGCCAGGGTGGGCGGGGATTTTTATCCGGGGCACTGGGTATGCGGCTGTAAACTTGCCGGAATATCCGGTGACTATTACAACCCCGACGATATCGACAATCCTTTGAAAGTGGTGGCTCTGCCTCTGGAAGAAGAGCCTTTCTACGAGTACGGAGGGAACCCCGGGGAAGAAGACCGCAGGCGTTTTTATGTATTGAAGGAACCCTGCTGCCGGGAGCCTGTTGAGAGGAGCGAGCTTTTCGTGCATGCCCTGGTGTTCAGGAAGATTGCTTTGAATATTGCCCGTTCTTGCGGAAAGACGGAGAGGGAAATCAGCGGAACGGAGCTGATTCCGGAGTGCCTGATCAGGCTTTTTGATTTTCCCGTAACCGCCTATTTTGCTTTTGCTTTTGATGAGCGGCTTGTTTCCAGATGCCTGCGCGTCATCCGGCAGGCACAGCCGGGAAAGCCCTTTCTTCTCTTGGTGATGGGGAAGCGTTGGCGGACTGCCGCCATGGAGGCTGCAATTGTTGAGAAGTACCAAGGCATCGTTGTTTCCATTCCCGACGTCATGGTGACGACGAAAGATGGATTTGCCTGGGCGTACGGCTATTCCTGGGAGTGGCTCAGGGAGGGCATGCCTGTTCATGCGCGCACGGGGGAAAGTCTTCCAACCGGAGCCATGTGGGAGGATCTGTGGATTTCCGTGACCGATGAGCGGGAAATAGTTTTTTCCTGTTCACGGGGCGGTAGGGAAGTGAAGGAATTCATGAGGTTTTCCTATCGGGAGGAAAAACGTTTTTTCAGCAGACAACGGGCGGCTGCGGGACAGGATTCCACGAAGCCGGCTTATAAGATGCTGTTTTTGTACGTAATGAATCCGGATAAAGCCTGTTTGGACAAGGAACTTTTGAAAAGGGCCGGGATTGGGAATGAGGCGGAAGCCAGGTCGGATTTGAGAAAAGTTCTTGTGGAAAGGCTGCCCCAGCTGGCGGAAAGGGACCCGTTTGCCAAGAAAAGGGAGAAGTCAAGGCAGGGCATGTACCGCCGGTTCCAGGTAGTTCCCTGTAAATCTTATATCCGTCCTTTGGAACTGATGCTTTCGCTTGAAAGGAAGCCGGAAAGGCACAGGTAGGAGGGCAGGCGGTTATAGACCCTCCCCATGAGCGGCTAGCTGGATGAACTTATTCGTCCAGCTAGCCGCTTTCTTTTGATAAATATATGAATTTCAAATAATAATGATGATGCGGATGTGGGGCATTTTTCGCTAGCTGGATAAGTCCGCACAGGGTTGGTGAATATGCACGAAAAGCAATCACCAACATTGTCGGAAACCGTGGAAAACCACGCCTTATATCTCGCTCAGCGCCTCCGATCAAAAGCAAAATCCATCGTGTTTCAGATACCTGAGGA
>ERZ772991.716-NODE-716-length-37692-cov-10.636368_pt1 | contig 37692 bp, 40 predicted proteins | sample MGYA00511128_ERZ772991 | MGnify/ENA primary metagenome ERZ772991 (study PRJEB29015, sample SAMEA2737655) | human gut metagenome | biome: human gut; feature: human-associated habitat; material: faeces | place: China | collected 2012 ... | reverse complement strand
TAACAGGTCCTCGGTACTGTGCAGGAACACATATCCATATTTCAGCGGACGATTATACACCTCAGAAGTTAAGAAATCTAGTGAACATATTTGCAAGCAAAGAAGATTTCCTGTGGGACTCTTTGCAGGTATCATCTGCCCGTGAAAGCTACTGTCACAAGATGGACAAGCAGTTTATAGAGGACATAAACCGCAAGAAACCCAAAGATATGGAGGAGATAAAAAAGCTTTGGTATCACGGAAGAATGAGCGAGCAGTTTCAGCATTATTCAAACAGCCGATATGTGATCTGCAATCTGCACAGCTTTTTTCAGCACGGGCATTATGAGATAAGGGCGCACAATGGTTCACTTCACGCCGGTGAGGTAAGAAGTCAGATCGTGCTTGCATTAGCCATAAGCAATGCGGCTATGACCAAGAAATATTGTTCTCCGCACGTTTCACAAAGCGATAATATGCGGTACAGTTTCAGAGTATGGCTGCTGGGATTAGGACTTATCGGTGATGAGTTCAAAAATTGCAGAACACATCTGCTGAAACATCTTGAGGGTGACATAGCCTGGCGACACCCGGAGGACGGCATTGCTGCGAGGGCAAGACTTAAAGAAAAGCGAGAGCTTGAGAAACAAGCCGCCCTTGGGCAGTGTAACGAGCCTGTGTGTCATTCTGATGATGAGATCGAGTGTATACCATATGAAAACAACGAGCCGTCAGAAAGCGAATGTGACGGCATTGAAGAACTTGAAATGAGTATGTAAATTTGAAAAGGAGATTTTTATGGAATACAGAAGATTATATATTGCCTATGGCAGCAACATCAATTTGGAACAAATGGCAAATCGCTGCCCGAATTCAAAGGTCATCGGCAAAGAAATGCTGAAAGGCTATGAGCTGGAGTTCAGAGGCGTTGCTACCATTGTGCCGAAAGAAAACGCAGAAGTTCCTGTTCTAATCTGGGAGATAGACGGTAGAGATGAGCACAGTCTTGACAGGTATGAGGGCTTTCCGAATCTTTACCGCAAGGAGCTTTTTGAGATAGATGTTAATGGCGAAAAGAAAGAATGTATGGCATATCTGATGAACAGCGGTCACATTTCACCGCCTATGAGCTATTACTACAACGTTATAAAGCAGGGATATGAGGCAAACGGTATGGATACTAGCTATCTAAGAGCGGCACTTGAAAGGTCGGTTTACGGGCAGCATTTTGATGAATTTCAAGAAGAACTTGAAGAAGATGACGAATTTCAGATGAGGTTTTAAGGAGAGTGATTGAATGAAGTACAAAGGTTTTTACATCAAGATCTCACCCGACAGCAACATTCGCAGGGTCGACAAGAAAGGCAGAGATATACTCTGCGAAGGATTTTTGATACAGGTTTTCGCTGACGAGACCGAACGTATTGAGATCGACAACTTTTCTGCGGCTGTGGGTTTTGAGATACTGGAGAACAGCTTTACGGAGGCGGTGCAGTTTGCGAAGGATTATGTTGAGTGTGAAGAAAAGCTATGTAAAAATAACGCATATTGATTTTGTACCATAAAACTATACTATTCGTACCGACTTTTAAAAATGTGTTGAATAAATGTAGTATAATATAACAAATAAGATTTTCTTGAAAAATAAAATTATATTTTGTCGTAAAAGTCTGTATGTGCAGAAAGTTGAAATAATCATACGCTTGTCGAGACGAAAAGTGCATAACAATATTATTAAAAACGCTCTATTTAGTTTTATAGTAAATATACATTTGTAGGATAGACAAATGTCCAAGAAGGAAGATATGAATGATTTTTCTTAGCGGAATTCACGGTTCAGGCAAATCGTATCTATGTAAGGAATTGAACAAGTACAATATTCCGACTTGTTCAGCCAGTCATCTGATTGCTAAATATAAAAAAGAAGCATACAGTTCAAATAAGTTAATCAATAATATAGATGACAATCAGTGCGTTCTCATAAAAGCTATGAATTCTTTAAATGATGGGAATCCATATATTTTGGATGGACATTTGTGTTTGCTTAATGGCGATGGTGAAATCTGTAGAATTAATAGTGACGTTATAATTAAATTGAATCCGAAAATTATCATAACTAAGGTGTCAGATCCTAATGAGATTTTTAAAAGGTTAAAGGATCGTGACAATCAAAAATATAATATAGACTTTCTCAAATCGTTTCAATATGAAGAAATTCAATATGCAAAAGAATTGTCTAAAATGTTAAAAATTAAATTCCTGACGATCGATGATGATTTTAAAATTGATGAAATAGTAGAAATAATAAGGAGAGTGTGATTTATGGCAGGCGCATACAAATGGAGATTGTTGTCTGAATGTGATATTAATGATCCTTTTTTTGATTCACTTAAATACGATTATCCTGAATTTGAAAATTGGTATTTGAAAAAAGCTAGAGAAGAAAAACAGGCATTCACATATATTGATGAAAACGGATTAGGTGCTTTTGTAATGCTTAAATTTGACGAAGTAGAAACCATACAAATGCAAAATGGGAAATTGCCAACATGCAAACGTCTGAAAATAAGCACTTTGAAGCTATCAGATAGGGTTCAAGGTAACCGTTTGGGAGAAGGAGCTATTGGAATTGCTCTTTGGAATTGGCTCGAATCCGATGACGAAGAGATTTATGTAACCGTATATGATAAGCATATGAAATTAATTGAAATGCTTAAAAAGTTTGGATTTATATTGGCCGGATATAATCCAAACAATGAAGGGATATATGTTAGAAGTAAAAAGGAGATAGATTTTTCTACTCCATACACATCTTTCCCATTTATTAACCAAGATCAAAACGAATTTGCATTACTTCCTATTGATGAAAAATGGCATGATAAATTGTTCCCATACTCTGAATTAAAGAATACCAAACAAGAAACAGAAGAATTTGCTGCTGCAAATGGAATGACAAAAACGTATTTATTCTTTCCTTACAGTGAGCCAGTTTACAAAGAAAATCAGCCGATACTAATTTACCGAAAGTTTGCGGGTGAAAACAAAAAATTTAAATCCGTCATAACATCGTATGGTACCATTGTAAGGTGCATTAAAATTAAACAAAATTATATAGAGTATATGGCTTTGGAAGATTATAAGGTTTTGGTTGGAAATAAATCTGTATTTTCATCTGAAGAGATTGAGTCATTTTATTCACAGCGAAATTTATATGTTCTTGAGATTGTATATGATCATGCTTTTGGTGAAGGAAATAATGTGAACTACTTCACATTAAAAAATAATGGAATATGGAAAGATGGTCATCCATTCCAGGCAATGTATAGTATGTCTGATTTTAAATCAATACTTTCCTATGCAAAACAGAACATCGGGAAATTAATCAAATAGCCTTGAAAACACAATTCAAAATATGATATAATGATATTGGAGGTGGTAAGGGTGTGTAAAGTTCTTATGTCAATTAACCCTGAACACGTTGATAATATTATGTCAGGGAAAAAAGTGTTTGAGTATAGAAAAGTAAAATGTAAAAGAAAAATAGACAGTATAGTTATTTATTCAACGGCTCCTGTTATGAAAATTGTTGGTGAGGTCGAAGTTGTAGGTTTGATTGAAGGTACACCTGAAGTTGTATGGAATCAAACTTGTATTGGTGCTGGGATAAATAAAAATTTTTTTGATTTATATTATCATAAAAAGAAGACTGCATTTGCATACTGCCTAGGCACAGTTAATTATTTCAAAAATCCACTAAGTCTTTCTGATTATGGATTAAAAAACGCACCACAGTCTTTTGTTTATTTGAATTAACAGCAAAGAGAGGGCTTGTAATGAATTGGGAAAAGCTTTTGTGTGAAAAACGTCAGACTAGATCTAAATATCCAAGTAAAAAAGATCTTCGCAACGAGTTTCAAAAGGATTATCACAGAATAATATGCAGTGCGTCATTTAGACGTTTGCAGGATAAAACTCAGGTTTTCCCTTTGGATAAAAGTGATTTTGTGCGCACAAGGCTAACCCATTCTCTTGAAGTTTCGTCATTTGCCAAATCATTAGGGCAGACCGCTTTTCAGTATCTGATCGACAATAATATTGATGAAGATATAACAGCGGAAACTAAGGACAAGGTATGCAGTATACTTGAATGTGCAGGGCTGCTGCATGATATAGGCAATCCTCCTTTCGGACATTTTGGTGAAGATTCCATCAGAAACTGGTTTGAAGCAAATCTAACGAAAATTGAATTTGACGGAACTACGCTTGATCGGTATTTAGACGAGCAGATGAAAAGCGATCTGCTTCGTTTTGAGGGTAATGCCCAGGCTCTTCGCTTGCTGACAAAGCTGCACTATCTTGTTGATGAAAACGGTATGCATCTTACTTATGCTTTGCTCAATACGCTGATAAAGTATCCGATTTCATCTTGTGAAATAGATAAGCACAGTGGTAATATCAAGACTAAGAAGATGGGATATTACCTTGCAGAAAAAGAGCTTTTTGAAGATATTACATCTTCGACCGGTGCAGTAGATTGCCGGTATCCGCTTACATATTTGCTTGAAGCCGCCGATGATATAGCTTATCTGACAGCTGACATAGAGGACGCAGTTAAGAAAGGATTCCTGAGTTATGATCAGCTTCTTGAAGAGTTAAGAAGTGAGAAATACATAAGTAAATGTGCCGATGAAGATGAAAGAAAAAATTATACCAATATGATCGATTGGTTGGAAACAAAATATCAAAATGCTAAAGCTAAGAAAATAGCAAATCCCGAGCTTAATGCGGTTCAGAATTGGGTTATCAGTATACAGGGAAATCTTTTATACTGTGCTTCATATGGCTTCACAAGAAATTACAGAAGTATAATGGAAGGCACATTCACTAAAGATGTGCTTTCTGTATCACGTGGAAATGCTCTGTCAAAGGCTTTAGGGGGTATAGCATACGAGTATGTTTTCCGTTCTAAGCCGATACTTAAAATGGAGATCTCAGCAGGTAATATAATCAATTTCCTGCTCGACAATTTCATTCCTGCGGCAATCCATTATGATACGGAGGTAAAGCTTTCACCTATGGAGAACAGGCTTATGTGTATGATCTCCGAGAACTATCGTAAGATTTACACGATATATTCTGAGGGCAAGAGCGATAAAGAAAAGCTGTATCTCAGACTGCTTCTGGTAACTGACTTCGTCTGCGGCATGACTGATAGTTATGCTAAGAGGCTTTATCAGGAGTTGAGTGGGATCGAATAATTATAAATTGTTGAGAGATTTTTAAGGAATGATAATTGTATATTATCTTTAGTATGCTTAAAGTTAGTGTAAATGAAAAATATTAATTCAACGTTATGAAATTTAATTTTGGAGGTTAAAATGGCAATTAATGAAAAATGGTTACCAGTTGTTACAAGGGCGGTTTCTTGGATTAAGAATAACATAGGTCCTTCACGGAAAGAACTTGAAGTACAAATTGCTGATTTAGAAAAGCAGGTAAGAGTTCTTGCAGATGACAATGCGATGGTTATAAACAATATGAACTTGATTATTCAAGCTATTTTATCTCAAATTAAAACTGATAGTGATTTTTCTGTTACTACTGATGCCATAATATTCATTGGAGAGAATACTGGATATATTAATATTCCGAAAACAGCACTCAATAATAGTTCTGTCTGTGGAGATATCGTTAAAAAAAAGAAAGTTGTGGGAATTGATTGTGCAGAAGAGTTTTTTGTATCTGATGAGGAAATTGCACTTACTAGGGGCAACAAGTCAAGAGATAGGAGGTAACAAAATGTTTATTCCAGTACGCTTCAGTCAAATGGTAGATGCTCATATGCTCGGAAATATGCTTGATATTGAACATTATCCGCTAATATTAGCGATTGTTGGTCGTCCAGGGACGGGCAAAACATTTCAATTACGAAATTACTTAAAAATAATCGGTGTACAAACATTCTCTGTCAGTGCTGCTGATTTGGAAAGTGATCGTGCCGGTGAACCAGCTAAATTGCTTCAGCAGAAGTATGTTGAAGCATCTTCATCTATTTCCTCTGGAAAACCTTCTATTCTTTTAATTGATGATATTGATACAACTTTAGGTGAATGGAAAAATCATACAGGTACCGTGAATCATCAAGATGTTCTAGCGTTTTTGATGCACATTGCAGATGCCCCATGTTACATCGAAAATATTGGCACTTTGAATAGAGTTCCTATCTTTTTTACAGGTAATTATTTCGATAAAATGTATAAACCGCTGATTCGAGAAGGCCGTGCAAATAGATTTGACTGGGAACCTACTCGAGAAGAAAAAATCTCTATCGTTGACTCGATTTTTGGCTTTAAAGATAAAAAAATAGCTGAGAGGTTAATTGATGCATACCCGGCAGAAAAATTATCATTCTTTTCTAATATGTTGGTAAATAAGAAAATCGAACAATTAGTAAGAATTTCTGGTGATGTGAATTTTGGTTTGATACTTACCAAGTATGGATATCGTGATAAGCTATATTCAAAGTATTGTAACCTAATAAATGATATGCTATGGGAAAATATTGCTCAAGAAGCACAAGTAAAAAATATAGCAAACACAAGAGAAGAGTTAATAATAGATTAAGGAGATGAGTAAGATGCATACATGCACTAATACTTATACTCGGACTAGGAGCGATGTAATTGATGACCACCTTGAAATGTTCTTAATATGCGCTGAAATGTCAAATTCTGAGATCGAAAGAATACTAGAAGCAGCTGCAAGGAAGGAATTAAGTGCTGTAGGAATCTACATTGAAAAGGATGGTTTTCGTTTTGCTGAAGTTGAATTCGAAATTGATTGGGATGAACATCAGAAAATGACAGGGATTTATGGAGAATATTTTGATACTGATCAGCCTGGATGGAAAGATGGAATTGCACCAGAAGCTTATATAGCCGCACAGCGTTTGGTAAAGCTTGCTAAAGAAGAGAAAACACACGTTCGCTCATGGATTATGGTATCTCCTTCAGTTCGTAGCGATCCTGTTATACATAAGAAAGTGTGTGAAAAATTAGGATACTCGTACGGCAGTTCTATATCTCCTTGGAGAAATCCTCCTATTGAACAAAGCAGAAAAATTAATTATCTTCCTGAAGCAAAAGTCACTCAGCGAATTATCCAAAATAATTAAAATTACGGCTCCGTTTTGATACATTGTTGGAAGCATTTTGAAATAATTGTATATAAGCTTATATAGTATAGATAAGAATAAAACGCTTGATTGAAACAGAAGATATCAAGCAAAAGTCTGTTGAAAAAAGGAGACTGAAAAGTCAAGCTATACGCTTAATAGATTTGAGTAAGCTATAAGAGTATTTGGATTTAGTGGCAACTGCAGTGACAAGAAGAGCAATGTGTGCGATAGTCTTCGGACTTTTTGTGGCATTGATACCGTGTATCCAAAGGCGTTCCTGACATGTTGATTTAAAGCGTGTAAATTTTCGTGAATGAAATGCATTTGTGATTAATGGAGAGCTTGTGTTCATTTGGCAGTGCAACATATTTAGTACAGCTGCAAGCTTTTTTGTTGTTATTTCGGCATTAACAATTGCAGGGATAGCAGCCTGATTTTGAACATTTGAAAGGAATTTGCAACAGTGGGAGTTGAATCGAGATATATGAAAGATGTGTTTTTGAAACCAAGCTCCACTGCTTGCAGGACTATTCTTTGCATTACCTTTTGCAATACCTATTATCAAGTTCTCTGATAAGGCGGTCAAATGTTCAGTATGATGGAAGCGATTCATGATGTTAAAACCACGATAATGTGAGATTATGAGATTATTATTTAGATAATCGATCAAATCGGTTATGCAAGAAAAACTGCTTTTCATAACAATAAATTCACATAACGGTACGTATTTTGAGTAGCCTTTTTTTCCTGTTTCAGCGATTCTGGCGAAAAAAATCCGACAGATTCCGATGTGAGGGAGAAAAGAAAAATGGACTAAAAAACTTTTCAGTCATGATAAAGAAAAGATGATATTTTGGGTAAAAACAGCGTTAACACCAACATGACGAGAATTTACGGACTCTCTCTCGGCGGTGCCTGAGCTGTAGATAAGGTGTCGTTAAACACACCCGCAAACACTACAATTCTGTCCTTGATGAGAATCAACGAAGAAATCTCATATACGACTTACAGCGGAGGAACGATTGGAGATTGATTTGTGGAATATCTGAAAAATACGCTTATTTCAATACTGCATGACGAAGATATTATCGGCATGGATAGTATACGGTTTCATCATGTAAAAGAAGTTTCGACAACAATAAAAAATTCGGATAAGTATTTGACTTTGCTTTATTTGTCTCCGTACAGCTCGGATTTTAATCCGATTGAAATAATGTGGTTAAAAATTAAATCGGTTTTACGTATGCTCAAAATAAGGGATAACACTATGCTCCTGAGTGCTATTAAAACTGCTTTTTCTAAAATCATACCGTTAGATTGTTTCGGTTGGTTTTCGACTGTTAGATTAGTGTCAGTAATTTAATGGATTGATATAATTTTGAGCTTGATGAGTAAAAGGGATAATCATATTAATAATTTATAGCTGTCCTGTGTTGATACCCCAAACAAACCTTAATACAAAGGAGTGTAGAGTTATGAATAAAGATGAAGTTTTTAAATTCATACAAAAAGCGGTGTCAGCTCCACCATTAATTTTAGTAGGCAGTGGAGGATCAGCACCATATGGGTTACCTAGCATGAAAGATCTGGGAAACCATCTGATCAGTTCACTTGATTCAAAATATAGCGGAAATTATTCTTGGGATCAATTTGTTGAAAACCTTAATGATGGACAAGATCTTGAAACAGCATTAAGTAAATTATCACTTGATAATGATATAATTGAGGATATAAGAAAGGAAACATGGAAGCTAATATCTGAGAAAGACCTTGATCTCTTTAAAAGTGTAGTTTTGGCTAACAAAGTTTTAGCTATAGGGAACCTAATCAAAAAATTCTATCAGACACATCCTAAATGTGTTAATGTAATTACAACAAATTATGATAGGGTGATTGAGTATGCCTGTGATTCTCTAAAGTTACCAATTTGTACGGGATTTTCTGGTCTATATTTAAAAGATTATTGTGACGAATTTCCTAAAAAGGATATAGTTAACGTAATAAAAGTACATGGTTCATTAGATATGTTTAGAGATACGCATGGTGCTTCTTTAAACATCCCTCTAATGAAGGAAATGCCATTTGGGGTTGTCCCAGAGATAATAACTCCAGGATTGTCAAAATTTCAAGCTGTTCTTAAAGGGAATCCGAGAGATTTATTAAGTGTTTCAGACAGAATGATAAAAAAAGCAAATTCTTTTCTTTGTATTGGGTATGGATTTAACGATGAACAGATACAGGAGAAAATAATTACGAGGATTAGGCAAAATACTCCGATTGTAGTTGTTACTATGAAATTATCCGATAGCGCTGCACATCTCATTACTAATAATTCTAAAAATTTTGTTACAATACAAAATGGAGACAAACCTAATACTACTGAATTCTGTATTAATAACAAAATAATCGTTTTGGACGGTTGTTTTTGGTCTATTGATGGATTTATGGAAATAATTGACTAAGGAGATTGTTTATATGAGTATATTAGATTTTTCAGATAAAAAACCATTTGGTAAAGTTCAAAGCGTTGATACTTCTGTTGTAATTGTTCGTGTTGATGATGCTGAGCAGCTCTCTAAATTACAAGTGAATAACTTTGTCGCTATCAGATCATCAAAATCTGGACAAATCCTAATCGGTATGGTTAGTAAAATAATGAGAAAATTCAGTAGTGAAATAGATTTTGATGAAGATGAATTAGTGTCATCCGCTGATATTGTGAAAATCAATCTGGTCGGTACATTTCTTGATAGAGAAGGATCAAAACGAAATATATTTAAACGCACTTTAGAATCTGTTCCTGAAATCGACTCTGAAGCATTTATTCTTGCAAGTAAAATGCTAACAGATTTTATGGCTTCAATTTCTAGAATTGATTCCGGAATGGAAAAGCCATTGTGTATAGGAAGATATGCAATAAATGATGAAGCTACTGCATGGCTTGATGGCAACAAGCTGTTTCAAAGGCATGCGGTTATTGTAGGTAGTACCGGTTCTGGCAAATCGTATACGGTCGCTGCTTTAATTGAAAAAATAGCTGAATTAAAGTCGTGCAATGCTATCTTATTTGATATACATGGAGAATATAATCCTATAGTTGGTGATGGCATTAAGCATTATAGGATAGCTGGCCCATCTGATTTGCTTTCTGACGAAATAATGTTTTTACCATACTGGCTACTTAATTATGATGAAATGATAGCTTTGATGTTAGATCGAAGCGATTCAAATGCTCCAAATCAAGCTATGATGTTCAGTAGGGCGGTTATGGCGGAAAAGAATAAGTATATATCGGAGAAAGGTATTAATTTATCTGATGGTATTACGATTGATAGCCCTATTCCGTATAATATAGATAATGTATTGTCTTTTTTAGATAGTAAAAATACAGAACGTGTTAAAGGTGATGGCGGTCGTGAAAAAAATGGTGACTTTAACGGAAAACTGTCAAGATTTATCCAACGTCTTAGTTCAAAAGTTTCTGATAAGCGGCTGAACTTTATGTTTTCAAGTGATAAATCATTGTTGGAATATGATTACATGAATAATCTTTGCAAACAATTAATGTCACCTGCCAGCCAATCCGGAGGAGTTAAAATTATAGACTTTTCAGAAGTTCCATCAGATATTTTACCGTTGATGGTTTCTCTTATTGCAAGATTGATTTTTTCTGTTCAACAATGGATGGATAAAGATAAACTTAATCCCATTGCAATTTTCTGCGATGAGGCTCATTTGTATATTCCAGCAAATGCACAGCAGGGTGTTGAAGTTTCAAGTTTGCATAGTTTTGAGAGAATTGCAAAAGAGGGAAGAAAATACGGTGTGGGATTGGTAGTTATCAGCCAACGACCTTCCGAAGTAAATCATACCGTTTTGAGTCAAAGCAGTAATTTTATTGCTATGAGATTGACAAACTCAGATGATCAAAATGTAATAAAAAAATTGCTGCCTGACAGTATAGGTAACTTTGCAGATTTATTACCTATACTTGATGTCGGTGAAGCAATTGCTGTAGGAGATGCAAGTTTATTGCCAAGCAGAATTCTTATAGACAAACCTAAAATGGAACCAAACAGTGCAACGGTTAAGTTTTGGTCTGAATGGTCTAAATCTAATGTTTCAGATAGCATTGATAATGCTGTTGAAGCTATGCGAAGACAAGGTAAATGATTGAATGAAAAGATAACTGTTGTAGAAAAAGTCTGTGGTATACTTGGTTGAAAAAAGTAATTTTTACATTCATCTATTTCATAGTCGCAACACAGATCACTTCCCTGAAAATAACGCATTTGCGTTGTTTTCAGGGATTTATTTTTCCCTAAAATCTCCTCAACCACTTATCTGCCACTTATTTTGAAAATAACCGCTTTCGACTACCTCTTGGCTGTGTTCTATGTACCCCGCAAGGCTTGCGCCCTGCGGTTGTTTTTATGCCCCGAAAACTTGTCCGAACTGTTCTTCTTCCTGCTCGTCCTCATCTTCGTAGGTGCCCTCTGTGCTGTCCTCGGAGTGCTTTTCTTCTTTCACTTTAACCTCGTTCGTGAAGCTTAGAGCGTTGCTTATCGCATCGCAGTTGCGTGCTCTCGCCTCTTGGAACATATGGGAATATAAATTTAAGGTCGTTCCAACAACGCTATGTCCCATATCTGCGGACACCGCTACAACGTCCACACCCTCAAAAATCAGTAGCGAGGCATGGAGGTGACGTAGAGAGTGAATATTTCGGAACGGTATTCCGATACGCTCGCAGTAACCCTGAAGCCACTCAAAGGGAGTCTGCGGATTCATAGGTGCGCCGTTCCATTTGGTGAACAGCCTGTCGTGACCCTCCCATTTTGTACCGAGCTGTTTCGCTTCCTTGGCCTGCTCTGTCCTGAACTGCTTTAGCAGATTCATTATAGACGGCGGAAACTTTGACACACGCTTGGACTTTCGCGTCTTAGTGGTATCGGTGTATATGCCTTTTTCTTTTGTATACTGAGATGTTCTGCGGACATGGATCAGGCTGTTCTCAAAGTCGATGTCTTTCCATTCCAATCCCAGCATTTCGCTTCGCCTGAAGCCGCTGTATATCGCAAGCAGCAGATACACTTGGTATTTCATAGGCTCGTCCTTTAAATGTTCGTAGAGTGTTTTTACCTCGTCCAGCGTATATATCTGCTTTTCCTCTTGCTCGGATTTTGGAACAACCACCCGTCTGCAAGGATTGTCAGTCAGCATTCCCATACGGATAGCGTAGCTGAACACATCGCTGATAAGGCTGAGATGATGCACCGCCGTTTTGCGTGACAGCGGCTTTCCGTTGTTCATGTTCTTGCCGTTAACCAGAAGGTCGGTGATGAATTTCTGAACATCTCGACTGGTTATCTTATCAAGTCTTTTGTGACCGAGTGCTGGGTATATGCGTTTGGTGAGTTGTTTCATTCTTGAATACGATGTCGGACGAAGATTGACCTTTGCATATTCTTCAAACCACTGTTCGGCAAATGTCTCAAACTTGACTGCCGCTGTTATCTGTCCTCGCTTGCAGTCCTCCTCGAAAAGTATTGCTTGACGCTGCACCTCCTTTTCGATCTGCCGAGGTGTCATACCAGGCTCAGGTTTGTAGCTCTTGTACTGATTGCGCTGCTTACCGTCTACGCCATAACCGCATGACACCTTTATTTCGTAAGTCCCATTGGGACGCTTTCTAATAGTCGCCATATATATTAAAACCTCCGTTTCAAAACTATGGCGCATTTCTACCGACAACATTTTACCACATCTCGACGGAAAAGTCCAGAGAAATGCGCCGCCGTATGCTCGTATCTTTCCTATGAGCTAATTTCTTACGATGTTTTTCCACGGAGATAGTTCAGAAAAATATCCTTGTTGATGAGATACTTTCTGCCGGCCATTATGTGCGGAATTTGATCGTTGATGCACATCTGACGGACTCTGTACTCGGTCATGCCGTTTACAAGAGCAGCCGCCTCCTTGATCGTAAGCATGGTGATCTTTGTTTCGTTTTTGTTTTCTGCCATTGTATTATCACTCTCCTTGTTGTTTTGATAATTCTGCTTATGGTATGTGTGATGTTCATTTTTACATCTGTCCTTTCACAGTGTTTTCAAGGGTACAGTGAAATGTTGTACCCTTGGTATGTCGGAAATATACTCCGTGTTCTCATGTCAGTAAAGCTGACATACAGTAACGTTTTGTTACACAACTTAATATGAGGTAAGGATTCGTCCCCTCATCGGAGACCTCGTCACGTTCCGTTACTCTATCGATGCTTGTTCAGATTATTCATCATCGGCTATACCCTCATCAAAGTTTCTTGTTATCAGATCATCAAAATTGATCTTTCCTCTTGTGCGTCTGACATTGTTCACCGCCTCACGCCTGATGTCCTTCAACTCGTTCTTGCTGAGCTCAAAGGTGTCTACGAGAATAGCTATCAGCATTTCAACCTCGACTGCATATCTGAACAAGCCTTTTGATATTTTTGTTATGCCTTCATCGCTTGCCTGAGCAATGCACTCCGCAAGCTCCGGCACAAGAACATTACTCTTGGTAGAGATAGCTCTTGTTGCAAGAAACAATTTCAGCGCCTGCTCTATCAGTTCCGAACGGCTGATGTCCTGCTTTGTACAATAATCATCACACTCTGCAAGCACATCGCCGGACACATAAATCCCTGTTCTGATTTTATCCAAGGTCAATCCTCCTTCTGATATTTGTAGGCATTTCTGAAATCAATAATGCCGTTTGTCCTGCGCACATCTTCAGTACACATTCCGTACAGCTTACCGACATCGGTTTCATCGACATCTGTCACCGCCGCAAGTATGTGCGACTGTATTGCAGACTGCACCGCCAGCTTGAACAATGCTCTGCTGATACGCTGCTCACTGCCTTTTACGATCCCGTCAATGACAGCTGATACCGTTTCGCCGAGATACTCCGTCATATTCTCCGAATTACAATCAAGATATCCTGCATAAAACCTGATCGCTTTTTCAATAAAATCGCTCTGCGACATTGCATTTGCTGCCGCCATATGAGTGGTCAGCAGTTCTTTTACTTCCGGGTAGAGCCACACCGCCTGTTTTTCTTTTTTCGCCATGAAAACGCCTCCTTAATACTGTTCGACTTTGTCCTTTCGCTGATATTTCGGTCGTGATTTCGCAGCGTTGCCCTCTTATGGTAACACACCCCAAAACCACAACCCCCTAAAATACTGCACAAGATCTTGCCCAAACGCTCGCAATTGCGGTCGGCTTTGCCGTCCGCTGTGAATGCGGCGACCCCGCCGCTTTAACCTGCAATCTTATTCCTCTACGTCATAACCGCTTGGAATTTACCCGGCCCGTGCAATATGCCGACAGCCGATTTTACTCCATTTTTCTCATCTTCCTTCTGCAAAAAATATCTTGCTGTACCTCGCTCACAAACGCCGACAAATCGCTCACAGCGGCGTTTTGTTGGCTCGTTGGTTAAACTATCCGACCTCAGCTGTGGGGCGGTACAAATCGCCCGATAGCCGTTCTTCCATCTTTAGCTTATTCAGCATCGCCACATTCACTACTGTGTTGGAGTTGTCCCTGACCGAGACCGTGTTGCGGCTTGTCCTTGACAGCAGCAAGCCCTCTTTACGAAGCTGACGGAGCAGCTCATTTTTGCTAATAGAAAAATGCTCACCCTGCTCAGTGCACAGCTTTCGCACCTCGGAGTGTGTTGTGTCTGCGAACAGGTAGTAGTGCTCATCGTCCTGCAAGCCGATACAGTTTTTCTGCCGCGGACTGCTGTCCGTTCCCTTGGCTTCTACATAGCACCTACCGCTGTCCAGAAGACTTTTCAGCTTTTCACAAAACTTAGTTGTCGGATTTTCAAGCTCGATGATTTCTGCGTTTGCAGACACAGCTTTCAAAACGATCTCGTCGAACACCTTTTCAAATTTATCAAGCTCCGACTTGTTGATTTGATTTTTCGATTTAAGAAACACAAGCAGAAATGCAAACCCGATTTTCAAGTGTGCAAGCATGTCGGGTGTGCGGTTGTGAAACTTAATTCTGTTTGCACACAGCCTGTCCAGATAAAACTTGCGGTATTTCAAAAACACATCTTCGAGTGTTTTTACAAAAGCACTTTTATCATCAAGATACACATTTTTAATCCACTCAATGTAGCTTTGCATAATCCCACACAGCACTCCGTCATTTGCTAACTGCTGATATTCTGACAGATCATCAAGCTGAACATCGTTTTCATTAAGTTCAATATTGAAGTATCTTGCCGAACCCGACACGGAAATTTCAGGACTGTACTCCGCTGTGATAATTGCATTGCCTGTAGGCGGTTTTGAAGATTGTAACTCCGCTTTTGAATTTAGTCGCGCACGACCAATTCTATCACCGTAGTATCGCGAAATATTCTGCGCAATGCTTTTCATCTCCTGCTCGTGAAACATTCCGCTCGGATGAAAATCGTCAATGCAAGTCAACACGTCTTTTAAATAGTATATGTTGCTCAAAATGCTATTCGCTGTGTCGTGGAATGACATCGGTAGGTCGCTTGCTGAAAACTTTCCGAAGAACGAAAGGAACAGCGCTGCAAGTGTGGATTTACGACTACCCGTCTTACCAATCAGCGCAGTCACAAACTTTGGCTCGTAGCCTGCACTTTTCAGAAAGTGATTTAGCGGACACAGAAACGTTACCGCCAGCAGCGGTAGCATAACACACTGCGGTGCAAAACTGTTTTCAAGCATTGCAGACAAGTAAATCAAGTCCTCCTGCGAACCCTTTTCAGTGAAAGAATAGTTTTTCAGCTTGCCTTGCAGTTCAACGGTAAACGGATTGTTCTGCGTCGGCATCAGGAACACATACTCACCGTTTATCTTCTTCCAACCAGTTTGGAGATACATAGTTTCAAATTTCACCTCACCTTTCGTTAACATAATTGCGTGGCAGATTTTACTTAGCACGTTTTGCTTAGGCTGTGCAGCACCCAATGCGCCCCAGCGGTTTAAGAGCCATTTCATGTTTTGCATTTCGTCTGCGGAAACAATCTGCTCCGACAGTTTAATTCCCGACTTGTGAACCGCACCGACCTTGAACATTTTCTTTTGCTCTGTGCCGTCATCTCTGGTGATTTCCGAAATAAGTGTGGGAACAAAGTCTGCAAGTTTCATTGGAACGACCTGATCTTTCACCTGAACCATTTCATAAAGGCAATTGCTTTTAACAACGTAGGGATAATTGTAGACTGTTTCATCAATCAGTTTTGCTTTTTTTCCTTCTGTCATGATTTCTGACATTGGCATCACTCCTTTTTTAATTTATGTAGTTGTTGTGGTGTGTCCTGCGCTTTCAAACATTAGCCGAACGCCCGACAGCTTATCAGGCTCATAGAGCAGCGTTCCTATTGCTTGCGACGGTTGGTATCACGCTCGAGAACGTGCAATGTCAGCAAGCTGAAACGTAAGTATCCGTTTCTGATTTTCATCGCCAACTGCAGTTGCTAGATGCAGGTTGAAGATTGTATTTGTCGCTCGTTTTGAAATACAAAAGTCATGGCGTACATCTTCAGCAGCTGGAACAGTTCATCACCCCTCCGTCAGAAATAACGTATTCGGTTACCGATTATTCAATTTTCAAGATTCCGTCGATCATTCGCTCTATATATTAATTAGGCGAATTTTTTTTAATTTATCAAATCGCATTACAGACAAAAAATCCATTCACTACATGGTTTCAAATGTTTATATCAATTGTACAATTAAAGTTACCACAAATCTGAAAAAGTGTGATATAATAAATATAGGTTTTTAGAGCTGACCTATAAATACACTTTTGAGGGGTACTTGACATGAACAATGCAATTTCAAACAATCCGAATTACGATATGCCCGACGACAGCTTTTTTAATTTCTATTTTCTGATTCACAAGAATAGAATTTTCACAACAAAAATAGCTTTGAAGGTTGGCGAAATCACAACGGCTCTGCTGAATATGAAAGCTGAGGACATGAAAAAGATTTATGACTTAACCGTCTCTTTTGCGCGGTTTGCAGATAATAATATGGCGATGAAAAACGAGCAGACTATGACGGAATTTGTTGACCGCATAATCGAAATCGAACAAATTGCGGTGACTTTACCACCGTACTGCTATGTGAATATTGACCTGGAAAAAGAAAAACAGCGTGCCGAAATAATGAAAAGCAAGGCTTTCTACGGCAGGCTGTATGATATGACATCGGAGGAGTTTGCGGAGTATGAGAGGTACAAAAAGTTGTTTTCGGGGTACGGGATTGGGCTTTACATAATTGCCTGCTGTATAGCCGAAATGTCAGATGAATATTTTACACGGCTTAAGAAACGTGACGAAAGCAACTATGCGATTGCGTGGGGTGCGTTTAACGAATATTCCACTCTTTCGAGTGAGCTGATGGCGAGCGTGCCGTACTATGAAAAGGCAAGAGTTCGTGAAACCATGGACGTAAATATCGGCGTTTCGGGAATGATCGATCCCGATGATAAAGACAAGACATGGGTGGTTGATACCTGCGAATTTCATAATGCGCAAAGCGTTATTCAGTACGATTTTTTCAGAGGAATGCAGTATGGCAGAGCGCCTTTTCGCTGTCACCACTGCGGACGTTTTTTCCTTGCGACTGACAGCTACAAAACGTTTTACTGCAATGAAAAGTCTCCCGAAAATCCCAACAGAACCTGCCGTCAGATTGGCGCGAAAAACAAGCACAAGGAAAAGGCTTAGAACAATCCGATTATCCAGACCTACCACAAGGCGAGGAACAAATATTATCAGCAGAAATTCCGAGGAAGTATTTCGGATGCGGATTACGACAAAATTCTGCACTACCTTGAAACCATGCGTGACAAGGCAATTCGGGGCAAAAGTGACGAGAATGGAAATCTGATAACGTACAAAACGCTCGAACAGCTTTTTGAAAAGGACACGCTTTACAAGACATTAAATATCGGGGGAGAACAATGACCAAGAACACAAATGAACAGCTGATTCAGGATAATTACCGCAACGTATACGCACTTGCACATTCTCTTGCAAAATCATACAATCTTGCATTTGAGGCTTTTGAGGACTTGCAGAAGGTCGGCTACATTTCACTGATTGAGCAGTCGAAGACCTTTGACGAGAACAGCGGTGTGCCTTTTTGGACATATGCCTGCAAGGGTGTTAAGTTGAAAATGCTCGAAGAACTCCGCTTTATTCTCGATACGGTGAGTATTTCGCCTTATTTGAACAAGCAGATAGGAAAGGTGAGGAAAATCGTTTCAGCCAATGCCGAAAGCAACACATCCGAACTTATTGAAATCGTAAGTCAAATACTCAAAATATCAGCGGACAAATCCGAGGAGTTGCTGATTTTAAGCACAAAAGAGAAAACAAGCATTGATGAGTACCAATCAATGCTTGAAAGCGGTGAGGGTATGCAGGATGACAAGCTTGAAGATATGCTTAAGTCCGATTGTCTGAATCCCGAAGATTTAATGCTGGAGCAGGAAAATCAGGCTTTTGCCATGCTGTTGGCGGACAGTCTGGACGACATTCTAAGTCATCGGCAAGCGGAATATATCCGAATGTATTTTGGCATCGGGTGCGCTCCGCAGACCTTTGAACAAATTGGGGAGGAGTTCTGCGTTAACGCCGGCACGGTGGAAAAGGGCGTTAAGTCGGCTCTGAAAAAGTTGAAAGAGTATATTGACTGACCTATGTTCTATCGAGTTTCCAGAATGGGAATTCAGGTAGTATGCGTACTCCATTTTTGCTCCGTATTACCGCATTACAAAGAGCTATTTGCCCAGCATTCTCAGCGTTTTGCGAGGTTTCGGCTCGCATTACATTTGCATAACACAAAACAAACAAGCATATTACAACGGAGTGGCTGTAGTACGCTTGTACGCTATTGTATGCTTTTTTTGAGGCGTGGTATTACTCATAAAGTGCGGGTTTTACGGCATTTGCGAGGATGTAAGCTTTGTACGGTGGATTTTGACGGAGAGCTACACCTTACTCAGATTTTCATTCTTGCCGAGGAGCACGTCAATCATCAGCTTTGCACCGTCACGGAATCCGGCTGAGTAGTTATCCACGGACATTACATCGTTAAGCTAAGACTGGGTGTCACACATCTTTTTGAGCAGTTCACCGTTTTCATCTCCGAGAATTTTGATTATCTGGTCATACAGATCAGCCTCGGTTTTCATCAGCTTGGCATACTGCGAATTGTCCCGAATTTTTGCGTCGAAAAGCCTAAATTGCCGTAGTAAAGGTCTTTTATATAGTTCATTTTTGATACCTCCGTGATTGGTTTGGAAGTACGGTATATCACAATTATTCGTGGAATGGTAGCGGCAGATGTGATGAAAATTGAGTGGTGGATTTGGGAAGAAGTGATAAATTAGAATCATTTTACTGATTAACTGGCGTTTTAGCCACTGTTAAAGGCAGGTGTGTGTTACTTTTACGTTAAAAAATGTAAACATATATTGAAAAAATATGAAAAGTATGCTACAATGAAATGAATTCAAAAATGACTTTTTATAGCTTACGCTGATGAAGGGTAATAAGGTGGTCGAGATTAAGAAAATATGCCGATATTTTTGCCTGTTCATCAATTGATTTCGGATAAGAAATGCTTGTACCTTGTAATGCAGACTTTGAAATCGAGGTCACTTTCGTACCCTGCATTAGAGGTATCAATGTATCGTGATAGGAATTTGAATTTAAGTAATATCCAAGGTATCCAGAAGCATACTCTTCCTTTGGTCTTACTGGAATTGTATGCAAACCTGAGAGAACTGTTTTATCGCCCAAATTGGCTATTTCACTACATTTTCCTACTGTCGTATCTTCTGCTGTGTCAGCAATAATAACATCACCATTTTGAAGATAGGAATTCTTCATAGCTGTTACAATTTTATCAGAATTTATGTATGCTAACGGCTCATTTTCTACATCAAGAACCTCGCCATATTTAATAAGCACATCGCCATAGTGAATGTTCTGTGCAAGTCCGCTTTCCTCGCTCAAATCGGCTCTTGAAAGCGTGTTATTTTGAAGCATTTCAAACACTGAACTAAACCCACGCTGTTCCCAAGCGTCAGCTAATAAGCACGGCTATAAAAACACTTAAAAATATATATTTAGGAGGAAACTATGAATAAACAGCAACTTGCGAACAAAATATGGGAGTCAGCAAATAAAATGCGCTCCAAAATTGGGGCGAATGAGTACAAGGACTATATTCTTGGCTTTATTTTTTATAAATTTCTTTCCGATAAGGAAGTTGAGTATCTAAAAAAGAATGACTGGGAAGATACCGACATTGTCGAACAGTGCAAGAAGAATATAGGCTATTTTATTTCATATGAAAATCTTTTTTCAACTTGGCTGAAAAAAGGCAAGGATTTCGATGTTTCCAACATTACAGATGCATTATCGGCGTTTGACCGTCTGATTGACAGCACTCACAGAAAAGTTTTTGACAAGATTTTTGATACTTTTCAGACCGGACTTTCTAAACTAGGTGAGACAAGCGGTGCAAGAACAAAGGCAATCAGTGACTTGCTTGGACTGATAAAGGATATCCCGATGGACGAAAGACAGGGATATGACGTGCTTGGTTTCATCTATGAGTATCTGATTTCCAATTTTGCAGCGAACGCAGGAAAAAAGGCAGGCGAATTCTATACTCCGCACGAGGTGTCGCTGCTTATGTCCGAAATCGTTGCAAATCACCTTAAAGGCAAGGAAAATATTGCTATATATGAGAAAGCAGTAGCGTGATTGATACAGTGTAACTATTATGTGCAAAGCAGAAAGCCCCGCAGAATAAGGCTTTTTGAGAGTGACCCGTTGAGAGTCTTATTTTTTTGCCCTCACGAAGAGGAGCAGATTTTATAAATCCGGGGTGTGCATGGCAGCGAATTTTGCATACGGTATTAACGATAGCTACGGGCAATCGTTGCAAGGTTTAATGTCGTAACGATTAAATAGAAGGAAAACTTCCCCATAGTTCTCAGTAATTTCACGCTGCTTATCGGCAGCGAAAATCTCAAATAGTATTGACAAAAAGCAGCGGAAGTGCTATAATGATTCAAGAGGTGAGAATATGTCCAACTTAGGTCAGTTGATCAAAGAAAAAAGAGAGTCCGTTGGACTGTCTCAGAAAAAGTTAGGAAAAGCCTGTCATTTAAGTGACAGCGAGATTATGAAGATAGAAAATGGTGTACGCCAAAAACCAAATTGGGAAAACTTGTGCAGGATTGCGCAAGCACTTAATTTTCATCCATTTGAACTTCTGCTTGCGGCAGGATATATTTCCGAAAACGACATTCATCCAAGTTCACAACTTCGAGGTGTGGAAAATTTGGATGACAAAGAAATTGAATATTTACAGTTATTTATCGATTTTATGTTATCGAGAAAATGCGTGGATGAGGATTTAGAAGGAGGTAGCAACAATGCCATTTAGGTTAGGAGAATTATTCTGCGGTCCCGGCGGAATCGCCTGGGGTGCGACTCATGCAGATATTGGTGACCCCAAATTTAGAATTGTCCATCAGTGGGCAAACGATTATGATGCCAGCACTTGTGAAACATATCGGCATAATATTTGTCCGAATGCACCGCAGACGGTTTATCATGAAGATATACGTAAATTTGATATGGGCAAGTTGGCACCAATTGATGCCCTGGCGTTCGGCTTCCCATGCAATGATTACAGTGTGGTCGGAGAACAGAAAGGCATGGACGGTGTATATGGCCCATTATATTCGTATGGTGTGAAAGCACTCAAAAAATTTCAGCCGCAGTGGTTTTTGGCAGAAAATGTTGGCGGACTTAGAAACGCCAATGACGGAAAAGCATTTACAAAGATATTAGCTGAGCTTCGCAATGCGGGATATACCATTACACCGCATCTGTATAAGTTTGAGGAATATGGCATTCCGCAGGCGAGACACAGATTGATTATTGTTGGCATCAGAAATGATATTGCCAAGAACGTAACATATCGAGTCCCTTCGACAGAACCATATAAGGATATTGATAATACTTGCAGGACAGCTATTGAAGTTCCGCCGATTCCGGCAGATGCTTTCAATAATGAAGCGACCAAACAGTCCCAAACGGTAATTGACCGTCTAAACCATATTCTTCCTGGGCAGAATGCTTTTACAGCTGATTTGCCGGAAGAGTTGCAGCTGAACATAAAGGGAGCAAGAATCAGCCAAATATATAAACGGCTTGATCCTGATAAACCCTCTTACACTGTAACAGGAAGCGGCGGTGGTGGTACGCATATTTATCACTGGGCAGAACCGAGGGCGTTGACAAACAGAGAAAGAGCGCGGCTCCAAACTTTCCCAGATACCTATGAATTTTTAGGAAATAAAGAGAGTGTTCGCAAGCAAATTGGAATGGCAGTTCCCTGCCGTGGTGCCCAAATTATTTTTGAAGCCATTCTTAGGTCTTTCGCTGGGATTGATTACCCGTCAATTGATGCTAATATAGATGAATAATAAAATGCCGGAACAGCCTGTTGGCTAAGCTCCGGCATTTTTTGTATTTGCAGAGATGATTTTTTCATAGAGCTGCTGCAGATTTTCCTCTGCAACAGCTTTTTTTAGTTGGCACTCCCATATAACCAGGACTTGCCATCCTTGCGCTTCAAGTTTTTTCTGACTTTCTTTGTCACGCTCGACATTCCTGTCTATTTTATTATGCCAATATTCTTCATTAGAAGATGGCCATACAAATCTTCCGCAGTCATGGTGATGCCAAAAACACCCATTGATAAACACAACAGTTTTATATTTTTTCAAAACGATATCTGGACACCCAGGCAATTTTCGCACATTTTTTCTATAGCGGAGACCACGTGAGAATAAGTATTTTCTGACGCACTCTTCCGGTTTAGTATTAGTACTGCGAATATGAGACATATTTTTGCTTCTGATTTCCTTGGAATGATTATCAGCCATTTCTTTGTCTCTTATTGCTTGGGGAGAAATCCATATAATACTGTTCGTCATCAATTTTGTAGAATGTGACATCGGTTCGGCCGTAAGCCATAAGATCACTGGTATGTACATAGGCACCATTCGCAAGACCTAAACGATTTCTGAAGTATTCTCCAAGCAGTGCATTGCTGGCTGGAGTTGTGATAGCCTTGTCATTTTGCTGTTCAACTCTGAGCTGCAAAGCGTGATGGTCATCTGTAACTACTAGAAAATGCTGCTCGTTCAGAGGAAAAAATCCAGACTTGGCAATTTTACGCGGAAGAGGAATGTATGCCTCGTTCTTGTTTCGACCTTTTCTCTGACCCCAATTTAATCCCGATTTCTTGCCCGGTTCTCCAGTTTTCTTCACAATGAGCGGCAGTCTGACAAAATTTTCTGGATGCTTATCATTAGAGGCCAATGTCTGAGAGGCAGAAGGTCGGACTACAATATAATCATCTACTTCTGCGTGGGTGCAATATATGGATCTGTTAACAGCCGCCTCATAAATTTTATATGCGTAAGCCGCACTTCTCTCTACGAGTGATCCACTTCTTTTTCTCAGCAATGATGACTGAGTGAAATCATATGAGCAGGAAAACGCCTGCACTGGAGTTTCCTCGTTCAGCCAAATGAAGAGGTTGTTTTTGGAAGAAGGCTCTTCATGCATATAGCTGCAAGAAAAACGGCTCGCATATTCAGCGAGTGCGTGCTTATGCAGGTCTCGAAAGCTATTGTGTGAAGCATCATCAATTCCGTTGTCCATTACGGATTCTATAATCAAATCGACTGTTATATCCGTGATGCCTTGTTCCTCATAGCTTTTCAAAAGCCATGAAGCCATACTTGGAGTGGCATATGCGGATAGGATGCACAGGTGATTGGCTCCTTTAAGCACGGGCTCAAATAAAATTGTTTTTGCAGCACTGTCGGAAAATAAATAATCCATAGGCATTAGTTCTCCCTTTCGATAACATCATAGTACATAGTGCCGTCTGGCAGTTTGATGTTCGGAACCCACATCTGTTTGCCATTCCAGCCTTTTGTTCCCGTTACTTGGTACATTGTAAGCACAACCTTGTCCGTAAATGAAGCACCGAGCTGCCAGTCGTTAGGAGAAAGCAATGCACCAGTGCCTTGGGCAACATTTCTTCCCCTGCGGGCAATCAAGATTCCCTGGGCGGTAGACTGTTCTGCTAAAATAGTATCCAGTATAGATTGAAAAGCCTGAAGTTTGAAATCCGGGCTTGGGATGATATGCGCTAATGTCTCCTTAATAAATCGCAAACTGACTTGATAATATGGTTCAGTATCAGAAAAAGGCTCCAGCAGTTTGCTCAATTCTTCGATAGAATCATTATCCGGATAAAAAGGATAGTAGTTGGTTCCTCCAGATATAATTTCCACATGATCATTATCGAGGACATTTTTTCTGGTCGGGTTTAGGCCATTCGGATAATACAACTTAATATCATCGATACCGCGTTCAATTTGCGCAATGATTGAGTTGTTTGTAGCATTTATATCTGCGAACAGCTTATAGAGGTTTTCTTCAATAAAAATCATCATCATTCCAGGATCGCGGTCATAACCAAACATTCGGCTGTGCTGCCACATTGTGTCTGCCTGTGGCTTCTTGCTTGTTCGGGTGTAATAAATTGTCTGAAGACCTGGGAAAGTAACGCCTCTGCCCAACGTGTTGCCTCCAACAATAAAATTGCATCCTTCAGAATAGTCTGAACTGTCGATATCAGATTTCCCATTCATAACCAGAATTTTGATATGGTTTTCTGACAATAAGCCTGCCGCAACACTGTAGATAATATCATATGAGAGCTTTTCTGTCTTTGTTGGATTGAAGCTGTTATACTGTACTTCCAACTCGGCTTTGAAATCCCCATTAAGATTCTCGCGGCACCAAGACAACTCTTTGGAAATTTCATCTGCATATCTTTTGTGCGCTGCTACCCGTACACTGGGATGAAATAGGCAGTTTGATACCTTTCCTCCGGAGGCGAGTATTTGCGCGGTGACAGCCAGATGCCATATTACTACATTTCGTGTGGGCTCCTTCATAGTGTCTAAAAAAGAAATACAGTCAGGGACTTTAGAAACAGGGAAAAAGAAGTCTCCGCCAAGGTAGGCATCGCCTGGCTGAAAATAGTACGTGAAATAAGGATGCCAGCCGGATGCAATTGTTTGAAGGAAAATGGCCTGCGGAGTCCCAGTGACCTGCAGGTACAGACTGCTTGAAGCCCCATTTTTAATTATATCAAGATATTTGTTTATAGAGGATTGGCGGTCACGGTTAACCAAGGTGTTCAGTGAAGCCGCATCAGCCTCGTCATCAATAACAAACAGAGGATTTCCTTTCATAAAACCAGTCGAATTCAGTATGTTTGCCCATAACTTTAGAATGCGTACATTCTTTTTTAGCACAATAATAGCTGGTTCTATTAAGCTGTTGTCCGTAAAAAGGCGTGCATCGTTTTCGCCGCAGATGCAGAACCCGTCTAAATCTGACTTTACACGCTCTAAAGTCTGTTGCTGAAGTACAACATTGTCCGTTGTCAGCAGAATAAAAACGGGAAATCCCAAATCTGCAGCTTTGCACATAATTCCGAACATTTGGCCTGTTTTTCCAGACTGCACATTGCCAAACAACAATCCTATTTCATGGCTTGTGAAAGAAAAATTTTTGATATGCTTATTGCCAACATCGTCAGCGGTTTTTGAGATTGATTCGGCCAGCTTAACATTGCCGCGGTCGGTAATTTTCTTTAAGTATGTTTTTAGATATTGCATAGCAGTCACCTTTCTTCGTCATCATTCCCAGTGAAAGAGAGCATCCATACATCCAAAGGGGTGCCATCTTCATCCAAAGCGGTCTGACCTGTTTTCTTGAATAACAGACGGTCAGAACCATATTCCTGGAGCATTTCTTGGGTAATCATTCCTTCTCTGTCGATATCTTCTAAAGTGTTGTTAACAGGAGTGACTATTCCAGCCGCAACCAAACGGCCCTTCAGCCATCTGCCCATAATCAATTCATCACCAACAGCACTAAATTGCTTATTGTTGTCACTGGTAGTATGTGCCTTAAACCAATAGCCGTCATCAGTCACTACGAAAAATGGCTTGTTCTTTTCGGGATATCCATCCATATGGTAGATATCAGCACCGACAGTCAGTTGAGTTTCATACCAGTCACGTGCTTTCCGCTTGCTGCGGGGAGCAGCATAGCAGACATTAATATTGGATTTAGTGTAATGCTTTCCGTCATCCATATGTTTTTCAGCCGCACTTGGAACTTTTAGCTGAAGGAAAAAGGATACATATGCCTTGCACCTTTCGTAAAAATCAACATTCGATTGCGGAACGGATGTAACAAGTTCAACACCGTTCAGGGATGTATTGGTTTCACGGATGAGAGGCATTCCTGCAATATCTGCAATGTTTGCAGAACAAGATGGTTGGTTGAGATGATCAATATGAGAGGCAATCTCAGCAGCCTCAGCGACTTCTGTGGTAAGTGCAGAGATTTCATATTGTCTGCGATTGGCCGCCTCAAGCTTTATTGCACCAAGATTGGCGGAACCCAATATAGCAGAAATTGGGCTGCCGTCTTTATAAAAGCAATACAGCTTTCCGTGGTATTTGAACGATTTAACAATTCTGATTTCTCCTATTCCGGCAGATTGCCACTTTCTGTTCAATTTCATAGCAGTGTGATATGCGCCCTCCGGCATTCCCTCAATATAATACATACCAATGGTCAGGCAGATATGGCGGATTTCATACTGCTGAATCAAAGAGTCAAGTTCCATTATGGATGCATTGGATGTGTACCCAACAGCAATATCTACACGGTCAGCCTTAGACAGCTGCTCACGAAAGCAGTCAATGATAGTGGTTTGGTTTTCATCAGTGCCAAGAGGCAGAATGTTTGAGTATAATAACTGCATAATATTCCTCCGTTAATCTTTAATCGTTTCCATGATGTCTTCAAGAGTGCAGTCTAAAGCACTGCATATTTTTAGAAGAACATCGGTAGTGATGTTTTCGCCTTTTCCAAGTTTTGCAACAGAAGCTGAACTGATTCCGGCCGCATCCTGGAGGTCCTTTCTTTTCATATCTTTGTCAATTAATGATTTCCATAATTTGTTATAGATTATTTTCATTGTTTTACCCCTTGTTTAGCGGAAGACATCGAAGAAGTCATCGCCAACAGAATCATGTCTGTCTAAAAGTTCAGTAAGATATTCACGAGCTGCTAAGAATTCAGCTTTGAGTGGGAAATCATCATTTTCGAGGAGTGCAATAACGTCTTCATAGAGATTGGGACGATCTAACACCTCGGAAATTTTGAGTTCATAATTTCGACCAACTATATCAGGTTCGCCAAATTGCTCCTTATAATCCCAGGGAACTTCGTCTATATCAATCAAGGCATCTGTATCTAGATCCTCATCATGATAATCTTCATCAAGATAGACCCATTCATTGGTAATAAACCTTTCATCAACTGGGAAATCGTCTTTTGTTATGAAGGCATCTATACCTTGTGCATGAATAATAAAACCGTACAAAAATGACTCGGGTTCATTTTCTTCACAACCGTTAGTATCTCCGTCTTCGTAAAAAAGAATAGGATACATTTTGCGGAGGAATGTGTAGTAGCCGTCTGCCTTATCACACTCAGCGAACAGCGAAGCCAGGAACGGCTCAAATATATACTCCTCAATTTTTTCTGGGATCATATCATACAGCATATTAAATGTTCTGTCTGTATAACTGCGATGTCCTTTGTCTTCAAAAAAATCTCCAGTGTATTTAAGCGTTTTATCCTTTTGCTTTGAAAAGAATAATGCACAAAAATACTCCTGAAAAAAGCGATGTGTAAAATGGTATTTGCCACCTTCGTAAAACATGAGGCACATATTTTCGACAAGATCATCCCTGAAATCAGATGCTGTAAGGCTATGAGGTCCTTTATCGAGTTCATTCAACGAAGTGAAGTATTTGTCGAATTCAACCTCCGTGAATTCAAACTTCTCATCGCGATAGCTTCTCGCACAAAATTCTGCGAAATAATCAGCGAATCGATCGGCAGTCAAACCCGTCTTTAGAACTCGTTTATAAGCTCCCTTGCTTGCATCGTGCTTTTGCGAGAGTGCAGCATAGGCTTCTCTGTAAAAAATATGCATTTTTGACGGGATTTCAGCAAACTGCTCATAGGTCATCAGCATAATCGTAAGCAGCAGAGGATTTTGCGTAAATTCCCTATGGGTGACAAAAAGTGTATTTTGCAGTTCGGCCCGGAATTTTTCTTTTATTACAGGTTCATCCGGACGAAAGTCGAGATTGTCAATCAATTTAATGGCCTGTTCTTTCGTAAATGGACATAAATCAAGAACAGTGAACCTGTGCAGCGAAACAAAATAACCTATCGGGCGGGATGAAATAACATACATATTTTCAGTATATTTATCTACAAATTCATCAAGATCGCGTTCGAATTTTTTCCTGACAGTGGACTTGATTTCATCCAACCCATCAAATAAGAGCAAGCAACTTCCGTTTTCTAACAGTTCTGCAAAATCGTCAGGGTCACTGCAGCCACCCAGCATTTCAAACTTCTCATAAGTATAGTCGAAGAGATTGTCATAGGCTTCGCTGTAGTCTCTTAACGGAACAAATATAGAGATTTGTTCCGACTCATCAAAATGTTCTATAGCATCGAGAAGCAGATGCCGCGTCATCATTGATTTACCCAAACCTGTTTATGGTAAACTAGAAATGCAGAAAAAGGGCTCCAAAAGTGCAGAACAGGAGCTCGCAAAAGGGCTTCAAAAATACACAACAGGGGCGCTCCTTCTATGCGCAAATCGAGCCCCCACACGTTAATCTTGTGCTGACTGGGCTATGCACTTTTTCGAGCCCCTTTTATGCACTTTCAGCTTGACAAACACAATAGCGGCGCTACCCAAATAGTGCTATCTTCTTTATTACAAAATTACAAAATACAACCATATATGGTCGCCCTTTGTTTTTCAAAAGATGTCCTGAGTCGATTTCTTTCTTTATAAAATCAAGATTTTCAATAACTGGAGCAAGCTTATAGCAACAACCTTCAACAATCTCACTCTTTTTCATAATTATGCTACTTATCCTTATAAAAATAGCCTTGCCGAAAGTGGCAAGGCTATAAAGGTCTATTTCGTCGGGGGAAGCCAAAAGGATAGCTGCCTTATGTGACTTATGTCCGAACGCAGCAGACTCGCTGCAATTTATCATATGCCGTACATTTATTCAACGCTGAACGGGGTGCGTTATCTTTCAACAACTATATTATATCATATTACAACGCATTTGTCAACCCTTTTCAAGCATCTTTTCATGCAATTCTGTTCCCACATTTCTAAGCTTTTCGATCTCGTTCTTTTCGGTCTCGATATGTTTTACTCTATAAGACAGTACATATCAGACTGTAATGCGTATTTTAGTTCTGTTACCAAACTAAAAATTCGACTTGACTTCGACAATGTTAATTAGGCTTTTTACATTTACAACACAGAGCTGTTCTTACTCCCGCACTGCTGCACAAGTGCAGGATAATTGCCAAAATAGTGTTCAGCAGGGTTGTCAAAGTGTGCGATATTATCGTACACAAACTGCTTGCACTCCATTATTGTACCCTCAAAGACCTTGCCGAGATTGATATATCCGCTCTTACCGCAGATTTTATACAGCGTGACCGATGAACGATTTGCCGCATAACATTTGCGTGAAAAATCTATCTCAAAAAAGCTGTCACCTGTTTTCAGTGCTAACATTTTTATCATTTCCTTTCATATATGTCTCGTATTCTTCTGTAAGGTCAAGCTCCGTGATCGGCGATAGGTGCATACATTCCTGTGCCTATCATCACTGTCGCCAGTATAGCTGCTGTTGTTCTTTTAACACTGTTCTTCATAATATCTCTCCCTTTATATTCATTCATAAGCCCCGATATATTCCGTTCTCTTACCGCATATCGGACACGGTATCATATCATCATAGGAAGCTGATATGATCTGCTTTGTTGTCTTACACAACTCTTTACAGCTGTTGTAGTCATGCCTGTTCCATAATGAGGTCGGAGTGACTTAAAGCTTATTTCAACCGACTCCAAAGAGTTTATCAAGCCTATCTGCATTTTAGTTCCTTTCTGATTGTGCTATATGTGTCCACTATTAATAAAGGAAATACACAGCCCAACAAGGGTTTGGATTTGTTCTATGTCCGTCAGGACAGGTTTCCACATACACAACGTAATAAGCGTCGCTATCCTGTTTGTACTCATAGTCTATCTGTTCCTTGAAGATTTTGGTCATATCATCAATATTCTTTTCGTCAAATTGTATTGTATATACATCACTATAGCTGCTGTTTTCAGGTGTGGATTCATTTTCTAGCATTGAAAATAATTCTTCTACGGTATTATAATCAATGCCGTACTTCCAAAACTCCGTATAATGTTCCTTAATATACGTCGCCTTTTCTCTTGAATATGCTGTAAGTTCTGCCTTCATAGCATCTATGTCTGCCTGTGTGATTTTGTCACTTCTCGTTGTGGCAGCAACAACTTTTGAATGTTTACCATAATGGTTATTGCATTTCTTCTTATCGTCCTTCTTGCACGCCCTTATTTTAAACTGGTACTCTGTCTGTGGCTTGAGTTTCTTAATGGTGTAGGACGTTCCTGTGGTCTTACCTATCTCCTTCCACTCACCGCTTATGTATTGGAAAACACGATAGTTTGTACAGCCAATTTTCGTCCACGAAAGCTTAATGCTGTCTGAATTTACAGAAGATACTTTCAATCCCTTGCAAGGCTGTGGGTTTGTGGCGGTGTTCCAATTGGAAGAATAAGAGCCATATACCTTTTTACCATTTACCTTTTTATATGCCCTTACCTTAAAATTCTCTCTCGTGGCATTTGGAAGCTTCTTTACGGTGTACGTTGTGCTTTTTGTATCAGCGACCTTATTATAACTTCCGTTCTTACGCATATACACGGTATAACCGCTTGCACCCTTGACCTTGCTCCATTTAAGCTTTATCTCGCTGTTGCTTAAAGTATTAGATTTAAGACCTGTTACCCTACCGACACTTGCCGCCTCTGCGGTTATTGATGTCTGAGGAAAAAGATTATAGTGATCGATAGGTGCATACATTCCTGTGCCTATCATCATTGTCGCCAGTATAGCTGCTGTTGTTCTTTTAACGCTGTTTTTCATAGTATCTCTCCCTTTATATTCATTCATAAGCCCGGATATATTCCGTTCTCTTACCATGTGTTTGTCAAGCAGAAAGTGCATAAAAGGGGCTCGAAAAAGTGCATAGCCCGGTCAGCACAAGATTAACGTGTGGGGGCTCGGTTTGCGCATAGAAGGAGCGCCCCTGTTGTGTATTTTTAAAGCCCTTTTGCGAGCTCCTGTTGTGTATTTTGGGAGCCCTTTTTGTAAATTCAGGTACTTTGCTCACTTCTTACGGGCTGTTTTCTGACGCTTCATCGACTGCTGCAGGCGGTAGCTTTCTCCTGAGAATATCACAATATGCGAATAATGCACCAGTCGGTCTATCAGAGCCGCCGTCAGGCGGTTGTTGCCAAGCACCGTGTTCCAGCCTGAGAACTCCAGATTGGAGGTTATTATGAGGCTCCTGCGCTCATAGCACTCGGAGATCACCTGAAACATAAGCTGTGCTGCATCCTATGTATGGTGCAGTAATCGCCTTCGCTGCTAACCTCGTTGCTGCAGCCGGGTTCTGCACATCTGGGCTCAAATGCTTCAATTATAAAACTTAATAACAGCAGAAATAGTATCGCTCCTATAACTGCTCCAAAAATTGAGCCACTCTTTTTCTTTGCGCCGGAATAATCGTGTCTGACAGATGAGGAGGGTGTATCTTCTGTAGACATCTTATACACCATATAATCTTCAAACATATCCTCATTGTTATTGTGATTGTCAAAGTTCATATTGTACCTCCATCCTGATTTTGCTTTATCTGTATTATATCACATTCTCAGAAATTTGTGGTGTAAATTATTGGACAGTTAAGATTTGGAACGTAGAAAACATACCCCCTAATATATGCAAAGCATACAAAAGATGATAGGATTAATGTTTTCATGAATTGTTGAATGATTGACTATCTGACAAATAAATGATATAATATCAGCTTAACATGACTTGTGCTTCCGCCTCGCAAGGTAGATGACCTCACTCGATAAACCGCTTCTGAGAAATGACCGCCTACTGTCATTACGCATACGGTACTCTTCCTGGTAGAAATGCGCCACTTTCAACCACTTGTTTGCCACTTATTTGTGCTAAAAATCACCGAAATCGGCTTAAAATCACTACAATTGCATTGCTCAAAAACGCCGCAAAATCGGGCTTTTTCGCATTTTACTAAAGACCGCATCAGGTGTGCGGATTAATTCAATTCCCGTACGGGTCACCAACAACACTTAGGAAGTCCGTAGAGTTTATCTGCGGACTTCAAATTTTATCTAAAAAAACAGTGACCATGTTTGATTGACCAAAAAGCACTCGCTGAAATGCTCTTTGGTCAGCCAAGCATACCGCTTGACCGAGTGTATGTAAAAACAATCCGTAATCGTATTGATTTTTTTGCTTGCGCTATATAATGATTTTTCCCTTTGGCGCACGAAACATCTGCAGTGACATTCAAACAATGGGACTACATTACGACAATGTCGGCTCGAAGTTGACGCCCTTGCTTTGTTACTCTCACAGGTAGCTCAGCACCACAGTGTCTATACTCGCTAGTGTCCATCACGGCGCAGTTGTTAGTGATTTCGCAAAGATTACACATCATTATGTCTTATTCTGAGTCCAGCCGAAAGGTCCTTAAGCCTAACGGGGATATATATTAACCGCTAAGGTTAATTACAATGAAAAAAATAAAAGTGCTTCACAGTCCGCGGACGTCAAACTACACAAAAAGCCGTGGAATCTATACTGATACTACAAAAACCAAAAAGTCACAGCGTACTGTAAGCATTACAAAAGAGCTTACACAACTTCTGATTATGTTTCAGTTAGCACAGGAACATGACTTCACTTATGCAAAAAACAAAGGCGAAAAAATCACAAAATCAGGCAGACTTTTCACCAAAAGGGACGGAACGCCAATGCACCCGAATACACCATATGGTTGGCTCAGAGTTATGTGTGCAGCATCTAGGTTGCCTTTCTATGGCGTTCATACGTTCAGACATCTCAACGCCAGTCTGCAGATAAATGCTGGCATAGACGCTGTAACTGTATCAGCGACACTAGGTCACTCAACCCCAACTACAACGTTAAACATATATAGTCATTGCTTTGAGGAAAACAAGACGAAATCAGTCGACATTGTCAATACTGCTCTCGGTGGTTTCATTTGACATCGTATCTATCAGCTCAATATTGGCAACTTGGTATAGTGCTTCCATTGCCACCAAGTCGGTTATTGATATACCAAAAAGCTTTGACAAAACAATAAAATGCCGTGTTATAGCTTCCGTAGATAGGCTTCGCCCGTCCTCTATGTTTTTGAGATAGCGGTCTTTAACGCCAAGCTCTTTAGCAATGTTTTCTCGTGTAAAGTGCATATCTGTACGCAATCTTATCAAATATTCTCTTCTCAACATAAAAAAGTCCTCCTAAAATTATCTAAAAAAAGGCAAAAGGGCCAATTTCAAAAAAATCAAAAGCCATATATATTACTACATATTCTGAACTAAGTAATATAACAGAATTACTCTATCTGACCTTTTTTAGATATTAATACAAAGTGGGTTATAAATATGACGGTGCAAATCAGGGACTACCCCCATAATAAAATATAATCGGCTTATATAATAAAAAATTTCGTAAAAAGGATTGACAAATTCCGTTCGAGGTGTTATTATATAGCTGTTTGAGTTGTGAACTCCCACGAGAACACAAACCATTTGAGCAGGACCTATTGGATCTAGGTCCTGCTTTTTTTATGCAACCTTGTTTACGAGTGACGATGAAATATGTATTGTCCGTATAATCTCCTGCTCTAGTTCGTTTGAGCTGTTTGCGCACCATGGACCTGTCAATAAGCACCGCTATGACCTTTGACACTTCTGCCCTACTCAGCCTGATGAGCGCAGAAAGGTCATTAAGCGACTGATAAAATCTTGCTATATCATTGCACATGAGTTTGCAGAATACTGCATACACATAGAAAAGCTTTGGTGACAATTTGGCAGAGTACGCCTTACGATTATTCATAAAAAAATAGTTTTTGCTCAGGTCATAAGGCTTCAACGCATAGTGATATGCCCCTAAACGCCCCTCAGAGCCGTCCAAACGAAATTATATCCATTTCTTCAAGACGGCACACAGAGCGTTTTACGCTTGATACAGAGCATTTGCAGGAAGCAGCTATAGTTTCCTGCTTAATGCAAACTTCATAGCCGTTGCTGCTACGCTTGGTATGAGAGCTGACAAGGCTATATAGTTTGCAGGCTACGGCAAAATCTGTGTAATTGCTTCTGAGGTCCGTTATAAAGCTGTTTGGTATGCGCATTTTCTTTCCTCCTTTCCAATATATTTAGGCAACAAAAAAAGGGCCTGAAATTCAGATCCTTAAGCATAGTTTATAAATAATCACCCTATCTTTCATTATTTCCAACATAAATTTATCATGTTCCTCAGCTGACAAAAATACAGTATCGTCAGTGATAATATCGATATCCTTCTGAAATGTATCCTTAAGAGTTTCAAGCATACCAAAATACCTTATACCTATTTTGGAGGGCAAAATAGGTATATATAAATCGATATCACTATCTTTATTGGCTGTATCACGGGAATACGAGCCAAAAAGATAAATCTCATTAAGCTCAAACTCTTTCGCAACAGGAGCGACTAAGTGCTTTATTTCATCAATGCTATAGATTTTGTCCGTCATAGATAAGCACTCCTTTCTTGTCTATTTCCTGTTTAAGAAATACGCTGTGAATATCATCATAATCTACAACATCACATTCAGAAGTCATTTATTTTCTTAAATCAGCGGCAATATCAGCAAACTTCCTGTCAGAAGCATATTGTACCGCAATATCTATGTCATTTGTCGGGCGGCACTGCCATGTTACTGCGCTTCCAAACACAATGACCTTCTTTATTTCTGAGTTGCTCTTAACATACTCAAGTAATTTCTGAATATCAGCCTGCTTTGTGGGAAAAATGTGTTTTAAGACGTTTTCATCTCCACTAGCTCTTACGGGAAATACACTCACAACTGACACCCCCTTATTATTTATCTAAAGTATACTCTATACCTTGCGCTAAGTCAAGACTTTTATCCTTTTTAGATACAGTTTTCCGTTAGCTGTGAAAGTATGTGTGCAAGAATGAAAGAAGAGCTGTTCTACAGCCGTGAGGACAAGCCGGAGAACTACACTATGAAAGAGTTGAAGACTATGATCTGGAGATATTATATGAGTTACTGGACCAACAGAAGAATCTGCACCGCCAACGGTGGGCTGCCTCCGGCAGCCCGAAGAAAGCTCTACTATGATCATATCTTTCTCGTTGCATAATTCTTGTTCGAATAAAATGTGTCAAGTGATATTGACAAAACCAGCTATCTCCTTTTCCCTCACCGCTTCAAACTCGGCAATGACCATTGACAGGTCCTCATCATGAGAAATAGGATACCAACCTGTGTTATAGTCAAGGAGCGTAACTGTATTTTTCTCTTTGTCGATTTTTGAAATCGTGTAATGGCGTTCGCCATAATCTATTTCATCACCAACTGCAAAAGGTATCTCAACTTCCGTATCTTCCAATGTCGAATTTTCAAAGAAAGAGAGTTGTTCTGCATTATTTTCCTTCTGCATACCCTTGACAATATTGCGACTTTGGTGTATAATAACATTAGAGTCAAGAATGTTTAAGCCCTGGGATGATTGTAGTCCCAGCACACTGAACAGTTCTTGACTTTTTTGTTCACTGTGATTAATGTAAAAATCATTATCATAGTGTTTGACAACTTTGAACAAATCTGATATACTAATATTAGAACCTTTCAGGACTGAACGAGCTAGCTGTTCTTCAGTGAACTCTATGAGCCTGATAGGCTCTATTTTTATGTCTTGAAAATTGTACATTCTCATAAGTGTACCTGATTGCCCATTTGCAAATTCTTCAACCGTTATTTTCGCAAGGTATGGTTTGTCATCAACTCTGCATACACCATACAATTTGTGCATAAAAGCTGTATTGTATGCTTTGTTTGAATTGTTTCTTTCAGAAATAAAACTATCAAGTAAAATACTATTCTCAACAAGCTTTGGCAACTGATATAGCATATTGTATACAGTTGTATCTTTGTGTTTAAACCCATATTTGACGGAGTCTTCTAAACCATTTCTGCTTATCTGTATATTCCAAACAGTATCATTATTTGTAAAAACTCCACGTACTATTGTCTGATTTTTTATATCCTCACGAATTTTCTTAAAGTCGACGTTATAGTTTGAAATTGAAAGAATTTCTGCCCTTGTTGTTTCTTTATCTCTCCACTCGCCGTTTACAGCTCTATAAAACGGCGATTTTTTTGTGTATGTCATTTTCAAACCTTTCAGCCCAATCCTTTGTCAGCTGTAATTCTTCCGCAGTGAAATTGAGTACGCTTTTTCTTAGCTCTATCGAACGAAGAATATCAATATCCTGCTGTGTAACAGAATAATCCTTGTATTCAATATTTTCCTGCTGCATACCCTTGACAATATTGCGACTTTGGTGTATAATAATATTAGAGTCAAGAGCGTTTAAGCCCTGCGAGAATTGTAGTCGCAGCACACTGAACAGTTCTTGACTTTTTTGTTTGTTTATATACAAGATATTATCTGCTTGTAACTCTAGCTCCAAATGTCTGTCAAAGTTTTCTCTCCCATATACACTTGTTATAAAATTTGAGCTTACTCTTCTAAGATTATAATTTCCATTACCACTTGGACGGACACTTACGATTATAGGCTCATTATCAATATCAATTTCTGATGTTACAACTACTAAACTATCCTGTCTTGATAATGAGTCATATATCATTACTGGATCTGCAAGCCATTCAGGTAGCTTTTTTATTTGTTCTGTAGTTAAGCAATGTGTATGCTTTTCCAAATCTTTTGGTTGAACAACTTTTTTCAAATGTTTTTGCGTATAAAGCATTGGAAGTTGCTCACAGCCAACGTCAAGCAGTATTTGAGGTGTATCACATACCTTCAAGTCATTGTATCGGCAGAGTTGTCCTGGACTTCAACCGCTTGAACGTTCTGCCTTGAATGCTCTATTACACTTTGAGAGTAGTAGTCTGCTACTAAAGATGATATATGCTGTAGCTCATCGGGCGAATATCGGACGCTTACCCAATGCCGTATGTTATGTTCACCATTTTGTG
>ERZ772991.701-NODE-701-length-38336-cov-13.825971_pt1 | contig 38336 bp, 38 predicted proteins | sample MGYA00511128_ERZ772991 | MGnify/ENA primary metagenome ERZ772991 (study PRJEB29015, sample SAMEA2737655) | human gut metagenome | biome: human gut; feature: human-associated habitat; material: faeces | place: China | collected 2012 ... | reverse complement strand
ATAGCGTTCCTCCTTTTTCGGATTTTAGGGTATAAAAAGAGCGGGCAACCGTTTTAAGGTTGCCCGCAAGGGATGTAATAAGGATTGATTATTGAATATTGTTGTCCTTTATGAATTTCATGATGCAGCAGCCCATTGCAATAATAGCGAACAGAGTATTCAGACTGAGGGCACCAGAATCCAAAAGACCATCAAGGAAGCCGCCGACAAGCCATGCTCCCACGGTGAAAATCGCTGCCCATCCATAACTCATGAAAATTACCTCGTAAAGCTGTCTCAGTGCTTTGCCGCCAAGTTCTCGGCCATCTCCAGCAGACGGTCAAAGGTCTGCTTTTCTTCCGGTTGCTCGATCAGTTTTGCAAGGAGCGCACGGAACACGTCGGTGCTGTCCTCATACAATCCTTTTGCGATAGTGTCAATGTGTTCATGTAGTTTTTTGACAGCATCATCGGAGGGTTTGGACTTAGCAAGCAGGTTGGTCAGATAACTGAGATAAGGATAGGTGGAATCATCATTGATAATCTCGTTGGTTTCCTCGATGATCTTCTTGTTATCTTCGGGGGTCATATCACCCTTTTCTTCCCACAAGTCACGGGAAGAAGTGCGGCCTTTCAGAAAAGTGGCAAAGAGCAGGCGGTCAAGGGGAGAGCGTTTTGTGGTGTCCATTGGCAAGCCTCGCTTTCTTTTTTGTGAATCGAAATTGATAAAGTATCATTAGTATAACATGAATCCGCTGGTGCTATCAAGACCATACTTTTGAGGGTTTCAAAAACTGGAATCGTCGCAAAGTTTCGATTTTAACGTAAGGACATTCTGACGAATCTGTTCCATGACTGCTTTGAATTCATCATCGCTTTTTCCGGTAGGGTCATCCAGACCCCAATTCTCATCAAAAGGTCTGCCAATGAACGGGCAGCTGACATTGCAGCCCATGGAAATAGCGATATCCGGCTTTGGAATTGCAGAAATCAGCTTGGAATACTGTGTCTTTTCCATGTCGATGCCATATAGTTCTTTCATCAGGCGCACAGCATCCTGATTGATCTGCGGTTTGGTTTCGGTTCCAGCCGAGTAGCTTTCAAACACATCTGCGGCCAGTACCTTGCCAAAGGCTTCGGCAATCTGGCTGCGGCAGGAATTATGGACACAGATAAAGGCGATTTTGGGTTTTGACATATAGGTGTTCCTTCCCCACAAACTGGAAGTTGTAAGTTTCTTTACTATCATATCTTTAAGACTTGTTTTGTTTTCGCATTAACAAATTGGATAATTGGGCCTGAAATGATAACTGTAATAAGCGTGCATACACCAAACTTTCCGCCAAACAAAACACCTGTAACAACAACCAAAATATCCAATGCCATTCGGACAAATTTAATCTGCCAGTGATTTTTTTCTGCTAAAGCAAAAGTGACTGCCTCATAGGAGCCTCTACCAAGGGATGCCGACGCATATAGTCCTGTTCCGACAGCAAACAAAACCACTCCTAACAACATAATTAAAAAATTGATCCACTTATAGGTACTGTAAATATGGCAGTTAGCAAACAAATCTACACAGGTACTGTATACAATCTGGTACAACACAGTTCCTATATGAATCTGACTTTTATCGTAAATGAGCGCAAACAAAATCATTCCCAATGCTACAACAAAAGATGCTGTGCCAATGCTTATGTGAAATGTTCTTGCAATCCCCTGCCACAGCACCGCAAGCGTAGCTCCGCCAAATCCAGCATACAGTGCAAGTGTAATTCCATAAGCCGCAATTATAGAACCTATTACAAGGATTGCCAATTTCTTTAGTGTTTTTTTATTGTTATTTTTCATTGACTTTTAATAATTCACTCCTCGTATAATTTTCTTGGGGTTTAAAGCATACCGTTAGCAACCGCTCTAATTTATTTAATACCAGCAAATTACTCTCCTCCACAAATTCCGATTTGTATAACCTCTCTTAACGTCTAATCCACTGCCTGCAAACACCCAAAATGGTCGAGTTGCCGGATTGGTTGTCACCCTTTTTCATTTTCCAAAAATCATCCAAAAATGCCTGACATCTAATCCACTGCCTCAAATTGTGACATCTAATCCGAGGTCACAACCTGACATACATTTTGCAGTAGATATGTTTCCATATAAGAAAACCGAGCTTTTCCAGAAGTCTGGCTTCAAATCCAAACCTCCGAAAAAGCCCGGAAATACGCCGCTTTCTGGCACTTGATTTTATTTTCTTGACATCAAAACTACCGTCTCGACTGTACTTTCTTTGTCCCAACTCATTTCGTCGATCTCCTGACCGTTATAGAACACTGGGAACTTGAATCTGATATGCCTCAAAAATCGTCCATCCGGCAGTTCGTCCTCATAAATATCAACACGTTCCACGAAGCTGCTCAGAAACTCTTTCTTTTCAGCATCTGTAAATTTATCATACAGTTTATCAAAGTATAGCAGATATTGATACACGTTGTCACTACCCAGCTTTTGCTGGCGAATGTTTTGAATCCGCACTTCCACCTGAGCGATAGAATCTTCAATCTCGTCGATCTGGTCATAAAAATGATCCAGACGATCCTGCATATCCTGATACTTCCGGTCATAGTAGCGGTCTGTCACATCCAGACTATCCATCTGCTGTGCCAGTTTGTTTTTGGCCCCTAATACCTGCCGAAGCTGCTTGCGGAGATTTTCGATTTCCTGTTCCAACTCTCCGGTATCAATACGGGTGTTGATTTTCTGCCGAATAGCAGCTTCAAATTTCGGATTTTGTACCAGCTTTTTAATTACTTCTGCCACCGCTGCATTGACCTTATCTTCGCCCCATTGCTTTTTATATGTGCAGACATGCCCATCAACAGAGCGGCGATGCTTGCAAGTGTAGTAGAAATAGTCTTTGTATCGGGAGCCATCCTTTTTCTTCTTACGGTTGACATTGCCATACATACCGGCACCACAAATGGGGCAGCAGAGAATACCAGAAAGAAGATGTTCGTGCTCCAGGCTGTAGGTCTTTTCTCTCTTTACCCCAGTTCTTAATCGCCTGTCGTGTGCAGTGTTCCAGATTTCTTCTGACACAATCGCTTCATGAATACCATCATACAGCATATAGGAATCCTGCTTGACGATATGGTAAGCATTGCGTTTGCCGGGGATTTTCTCATTTTTCCGTCTGCCATAAGCAAGTTTTCCGCAATAAACCGGATTATCCAAAACGCCCTTGATGAATGACGCTGCAAACGCATTTAGCGTATTGTTCTGACGTTTTTTCTTTTGGTATCCCTGCTGGTTCAGCCATGCAGCAATTCCGTTGACACCCATCGTCGTGTTGATGTATTTGTCGAAAATCAAGCGGATAATCTCTGCTTCATCCTCAGCGATTTCCAGTTCTCCGTCTACCAGTTTATAGCCGTAAGGAGCAAATCCGCCGTTCCATTTTCCTTCACGGGCTTTTTGACGGCGGCCTTCCATGGTCTGCACCAGAATATTCTCTCGTTCAATCTCGGCAACAGCAGAAAGCACCGAAATCATCAGCTTTCCGCTGTCTTTGGAGCTGTCGATTCCATCTTCCACGCAGATCAGGTTCACACCGAAATCCTGCATCTTTTGCAGTGAGGTCAATACATCAGCGGCATTACGGCCAAAACGGGATAACTTGAATACCAGCACGAAAGAAACATGATCTTTTCCTTCTTCGATGTCCCGCAGCATTTGCAAAAATTCAGGACGTCCCTCTACACTTTTTCCGGATTTTCCTTCATCAGAGTATTCACCGACAATTACCATGTCCTGAAAGTCTGCATACTTGCGAAGTTTGTCTTTCTGGGCATCCAGACTGTATCCATCTACCTGCATGGAAGTAGAAACTCTCGTATAGATATAACACTCCTTTTTCTTCATTTTACGTTGCCTCCATCCTGCATCGTTATGTAAATTGTGCCACTGTCAGCGACACAATATTTTGGTTTTATGAATTACTAAAACATGTTATTTGTTGTCCCAACTTCATTTTATCATGCTGTCTTGTCCGCAGTCAATGAACTTGTTGGAAACTTTTTGGGATTCATACCTGATGACCCCTGTGTACCTTGTTTTGTTGTATCATTCATATCATTTTCTTCTGTTTTGGGAAGATCCAACTCTCCGCCATATTTTTCAATCATTCTGGCCAAAAAGTCGGTGCACCTCTCAAAATCAGCATTTACCATAGGCGCTCCTCCTGTTTGTCCTGATGACGATCCGAATGCTGCTGTTCTCGTTCACGCTGCCCTTGTTTGCGCAACACTTCATCTACCAGGACCTGCAATTCCCGTAGTTTCTTGCTCTCTTTCCAAAGCAGGCTGGCCTGTGCTGATTGCTGGCGGTATTCCTGTTCCAATTGACTCATTTCATTCTTCCAAACATCTACCGGTGGTTCGCCGTCAGGCACAGCTTCTTTGAGCTTGCGTTTGGCCAAATAAAAACGCCGGAAGTCACTTTCATGCTCTTGCTTGAACAGCTCCCGACGTTTTTTGAATTTGAAAGTATTTAGTTTTTCTTGAAGGGATTTTAGCTCCTCGTATGCCTCTGCATGACGCAGCAATTCTTTCAGAGCTTTGATCCGCTCCTGTTTTTCTCTGGTGCCCTCTTGCAAAATGTGGCGAGCATCCTCCATTTGCTCCATCTCCTTGCGAAGATCTTCCACGGTAAACAATTTGTGTTCGGATAAATAATTCACGGTTTCATTCAACTGTTTCAAATTCCCGACACGAGCCTTTTGTCTGGCGTAGGCGGGAAGATGCAGGGTGCCTCGGTTGCGTTCGCCATAATAGTCCTGAATCAACCGAACCAAATCCTGACTGGTTTGCTGTTTTCCCAATTCCTCCCGAAGAACCTCAATCCTCAGCTTTAAGTCAGCAATCCGCTGTTTGAGATTTTTCAAAATACGATTGGTTGCCTTGATCCAGCGGTTCAATTCACCTTTTTCGGTACGGATACCTTTTTGCTCCATCCGGCGTACCACAGGTCCTTCATGAACAGTAGGCAGAATATCCAGTGCTTGATCTTCATAAGAACGGTGGTCGATACGGCAAGGCAAGCCCTTCTGTTCAAATTTTGCGTTTACCACATTGGCCCATTGTGCTCGCCACAGTTCCAAAGTTTCCGGTTTGCCCCAGTCGGTGGTGGCAACAGCATCAAACACATAGTTTCCATATTCGTCTCTGATGCGCTCTCCATTCTCGCCCAGATGATAAACTCTGTGCTGTTTGGTTCCCCAGGTTCCATCAGGATTCAGAGGCCGGATTGGCACCATGACATGAAAATGTGGATTTTGTATTCCATCACGTTCTGGGTCATGAACACAAAAATCCACGGTCATCCCATCCCCCACAAAATACTGGAGAAGAAACGCTCTGGCAACCTCAAGATTTTCCTCAAAGGTCAGTTCATTTTGCAGGGCAATATCGAAGGAATAAGCCAACTGTGCATCGTGACGACGCTCTGCTTTTTCCACCGCATTCCAGAGCGTCTGCCGGTCTGCATAAGCCATCGGAGCATGGGGCGGCAGCATAATCTCTGAATACATCACACCGCCCTTGCGGGTATAATCACTGGTTTCCCCGTAATATTCGCTGTACAGTTTTTCGCCAGAACGATAGGCAGCACAGGCAACAGCTGATCGCCCTGCACTACGTCCAATCTGGTCAACATGAAAATGAAAAAGCGCCATCTTATTTCCCTCCGTTCTGCTGGGCACGATACCGATCAACGGCTTCCTGCACTGTGGTATTTACATTCGCTTGTTGGGCCAATTCTTCAAAAATCTGATACTGTTCCACCTTGGTCAAATACTGTATCTCCGGCCAAAAGCTGAGGACAGCACCGCCAATATTGCAAAGGATATGGGTTCGCTTTTTGGCCTCGCCCTTGACCAGATATTTTTCACGATTGACCGCTCGCTGAAGCTGATGGGTGTACTGCTCCAACTTTTTCTCTGCACTGACTTTCTCGGCCAGCAGATCGTCTTTGGTTTTCTTGTTTGGCATAATTACTCGTTCCTTTCTTCAAACAGGCATAAAAAATACCGCTTGCTGGTGCAAACGGTTTACAGGGAAGATAGCCGCATCAAGCGGCGCAAGAGGGAACCCTCTTGTACGGAATGAAATTCCGCAAAACTTCCGGGCTTAGTAGTACGGAAGTTAGCCTCGCAGAGCGCACAATACCGCCATTTAGGAGCGGTATAGAAGTGCGCCCTTAGTTCCCCTAAGGGATTTGGCTGTGTTCTAACCAGCCCCTTTCGTTTTTAACCATAGAGCCTCGAAGTGCTGTACGTACCGTACGCCGTACAGTACGTACACCATCCCCATGTTCAAAGTGCGGATTTTTCAGAATGATGGTCTTACCAGCACCTCGATTCCAACAAATCCACGCACCCTTTTACCTCCGGCAAGATAAATATTGTTGGTTGCCTCCACATTGTACTTTTTCTCGTTTTGAGCTAATTCGGAGCTAAGACGATTTGCAGCAAGTGCGTACAGAGCATTGTCCTCGCACCACATTTTGTATGCTTCATAGATTGCTTTGGAGCTGGATTCTCCATCAGCCTTAAAGCAGATGTATCCCTCAGATTGCAAGAAGTCCAAAATGTTGTTATTGCTTCTGCGGATCAGCTCTACATTTTCTGCGCTTCGATTGCTCACTGTGAAGCTGTAACCATTGGCAATCAGCCGGTGCAACCCTTCCAGACACCAGAGGAAAATCCCCTCCAGCTCATCCAGCATTTTTTCGACCAGAAACGGATCGTCCTTCCGGTCAGCAGGACGCTCTTTTGTGGTGAGGATCAGCTGCCGACGATAAAAACCATCCGAATGATCATACAGAGAAGTAAGTGAACCATTTCCAAAGCAGAGAAATCGCACATACAGCTGGCCTTGGTAACTTTGGATTCCCTTGCGCTCCAAATCCATTTTTGCCTCGGCAGTAACAATAGATTTGATATAGTTGGTTTTAGGCAAAGCGCTCATATCCATGTCGTCATCCACCATCAGAAGGCGATGTTCCAGATCGGCACGAGCAAACCGGTTTGTCTCTACTTTCTGAATATTTCCCACATTCATGGCGCTGTGAAACATGGCGTTGAGAATCAAACCAATACGGGATTTTCCCTCGCCGCCTCTGCCGATCAGCATAAGCATCTTCTGACCTTTGGTGGATGGAATCAGGCAGTAACCCAGATACTCCTGTAAAGTGAGGATATCGTCCTCCTCCAGCAGTTCTGAAAGAAATTGCAGCCAACGCAGAGGCTTTGGAGCAGCTGGATTGTAGCTAACCGACAACCGATTGTTACAGAAAACCTTTTTCGGTTCAAAATGGCCATCCAGAAAATAAATACCGTTGGCACAGTGGATGCGATCCAACTCCACTGGCAACGGCTCAGAATAGGCTTGAATTTTCAAGCTCTCCAGCAAAGAAGAAGCCCGTTTAGAAAGATTAGTGGTTACGCAGCTTTGCACCATATCGATGATTTGACGTTTGACCAGCTCCTCACTTTCCACCGGGCCATCCACCGTAAATAAAGTTCCTCCAATACACCTCATGGGATGGGTTTTCAAAAATTCCTGGCAAAATAAAATTTCGTTGATGTGCTTGCCGTCGAACCAGTCCAGCTTGTCCTGACAGCCAGTTTCGATTTTTTTCATGACATCCGTCCTCCTTTTTGTGTTCATTTCCATCTGTGTTTTTGGTGTTCCTGCGGTAGTGGCATATCCTCCTATACCTATAATTTAGAGAGGGATTTTCTTTACCCTCTGACATGGTTATGTTGGATTTTCAAAAAAACAGGCTAATGGCAGGACAGACCGATTTCAAAAAACAGGACAACGTGCTATAATAGACTTTAGAACAACAAAGTGAGGAGGGCATAAGGATGGACGTGGTACAACATCAGATACTGTCGCTAGATTTCTGGCAGGACACTGTGAGCTATGAGGGAAAAAACTTTCCGTCCGGTACCATAGGATGTGATGCTCTCAATATTCCCGCTGCTCTGATTAAACAGATTACGGAATTATGTGGGAGTTTGAATCTATTTATGGGAGCTATGCAGCTTGGTATGGCCAATGCAGAATTGTTTACGTCAGCCAGAGAAAGTGCTTTGCAAATTGTCCATAAACTAAAAGATATTCCTCCCTTTTCCTATCTGGATGAAAAGCGGATAACAGCACATATCCAGAAGGTGTTTTCGAATGAATATCTGGAAAATGCCATGGCGTATGCCCAATCTCTTGCTTCCGGAAATTTGATGAATGCTCTAGACCCTCAATATCAAAAGGCACTGACACTTCTGCGAATTGTCCCAGTGCTGGCACATTTGGGCTATTCTCTGGAACAGTTCCAGGATACTATGCTCCAGTTTGCGGAGTCGCTCAATACCGCAGAACAGGAACGGTCGCCCAGCGGATATGCTGCTTCCTTTGGGGACTTTTTCTCCAGTAATCCCAGCTTGTCGGAAGAGGATGGAAGCTGGATGTCCCTGACTAACGCTTCCGTGCAGTATGTACCTGCGATACAGCCCAGCAGCAACACGCCGCAACTGGTCAAGCGGATGCACTATGTATCCTTTGTGGGGATGTTCCGCTCCGACCTCTTTGAAGGGCTTTGTGTAGGCCATGCGCCGAAGAAATGCCCCATCTGCGGACGTTGGTTTTTGACCACCAATGCCCGGCATACCAAATACTGTGGTAATCTTGCTCCAGGGGATAAGCTCCATCGAACTTGCCGCCAAATTGGAAACCTGCAAGGAAGGTCACAGCGTGAACTTGCTGCTGACCATCCTATCAAGCAGATTTATGAACGCCGCTGTAACACCATTAACCGGTATGTCAAGCGTGGGACTCTCGATGCTGACATTGCCAAACGTATGAAAAAACTGGCCAAAGATAAAATGCTGCGGGCATTGAGCAACGTGTCTTATGCCAAAGGGTGTTATGAGTCGGAAATGGAACAGGAATCCTTATTACGAGAAGTAAAACAAAAGTAACAACTTAATGTATGAGGTATCTAATATGGGTGAATTTGATTTTACATATATTCTTCCAGAAAATTTTGAAAAGCGTGTTGTTCAGTACCTTTTGCAATTAGCCAATAGACAATTGGCAGAAGCATTTCAGCACTGCAAGTATGAGTATGAAGATGTTGGTTTAGCATATTATGCTGGTCTAAGAGGGGATAACTGGAACAAAAGAGCTCTTGACTTTACATTTGAGGGTACAGACAAGGATATTTCCGTATTAAAACGTGCATATAAAAAATTAAAAGACGCTATTGGAAAAGCTCTTAAACCAAGCGAGTCTGGATTCCTCATTAGAAACGTTGTTCATTTTGATGCGGATGTTTCATTGGAAGATGTAGAAAGTCCTTCGTCTAATGAGGAAAGATTAAATTGTGATATTCAAACAGCCAAAAATGTTCTCAATGATTTAGTCCAAATAGGAGAACGTGTATGTTGGAATGCTTTATTCAACGCTGAAAGTTCAGAAAATAGTATCAACGATTATTTTAGGGATATGTTTTTTGCTAAGGGGTATCTCGAAGTAAAAGATCAATCTCGACACGGTGTGTCTGCGAGCGGCAAAGATGCTGCTGAGGTTGATATCCTGTTAACTAAGGACGGGAAAGAAATCGGCATATTTGAAGGTATGAAATTAAATAGCGTAAATGCCGATTATATAGACAGACATACCAGTAAATCAATAACGAATTATAATGCCTTAGGTACCGCTACTTTTATTGTAGCCTATGTTAATTCAGCAAATTTTGAAGCATTTTGGGAAAGGTATTCTGAGCATATTCTGCACTATGATTTTCCACTTCAGATAAAGGAAAATTTTTCTCCGTTAGTTCATCCTAATGCTGCGACACGGATAGCGTCAATGATTCTTACCAGAGACGGCTTTGATTTCCCGGTGTATTTTATTGCACTTAAAATAAGTTAGAAACTGAAAGTGCATGATTGAAAGGAGGTGCGCCGATGCCGGAATACAAATGGAACTTGAAGGGATATTCCTCAAAATATGGATTTTATACCGGTGAAAACTTGTCTCGCATGGAAGCAGAGCGCACCTTACAGTTAGAACCGGAGCCGCCTAAAGTATCTAATTTGAATGACTATATCATCCAGGCACAGCAACAGAATAATTTGAGGTACCTGTCTTTCTTTCTGCATCACTATGAAAAGATGCTCAATGGACGGATTTATAACTTTTGGCGCAGCGACGGCAATGAGCGATATGATCCGGAGCGCTTCCTTGATTATAAAATGGTCTGCGTTGTGGCTGTGATTGAGCGCTTTTTAGATTATGATCCCAGCATAGGAGCTGACTTTACAACATATTTGTATCCTTTTATCACAGATGCCCTTCTTTCTTGCCGTATGCTGGAAGAAAGTTGGTCTGTGGATTCTCTGGATCAATACAAGAAAATTCGAGGAATTGCATGGAAATATCGCACATCGGGAGAACATGCACAGAAAACCATCTCCGAATATGCGGCTGAAAAGAACTGTAAGCAGGAAACGGCTGCTGAATATCTGAAGGCGGCAAAATGGCTTCGCAGTCGCCAATCATTCTATGTTTCCCGACAAGATGAAGACAGTGAGGAAACCGGCGAAGATGTCAGCCGAGACGATCACTGGGACTATGCCGAAATCCTCTGGAATGGTATCAAAGCCGAAGCCATTCAAAAAGCCTTTGATGCTCTCGACTATCGAGAACAAACGTTGCTGGAAAAGCGCAATGCTATCTGTATGCGATGTGGTAGGGTAAGTCCTTTGAACAGTCGTGCTTCTTTTGAAGAACTGGCTACCCTGTTTGAGGGTAGCGGAACCAGCGGGGCGGAACGAGCGTATCGTAAGGCTCTGGACAAACTGACAGTCGCTTTGGTAAAAGACGGCGCTCTGCACGCTGTTCATCTAAAGCGCAAAGACGTTACCAGGAAGAAAAAAGAAATCGCCACCGCAATCTATCTGTATCAGGTAGACTTCGATGGCGAATGGGGCGAAATATATTTTGATTTTGTGAACCAGGTTGCAGAAATTCAGCAACTTGCGGAATGGGATCGAATGATAAGCAAAATATTTGCTAAAAAAGCGATTTGCTACATGCAAAACAATTCCATGCTAATTAACTTAAAAGAACTCGTAATTCCATTCTTTTTGTAGGGTATAATTCGTGATTCTGTATTGAACAAGTTCGTTCAAACGAATATAATGGAGATAGTAATTGTTTGCTTTTACTGGAGGTACGTTCAATGCTGAATGGCTATATTACGACACTGGAAGCCGCACAGAAGTGGAATATAAGTGCCCGACAGGTACAAATCCTTTGTAAGAATAATCGTATAGAAGGCGCTGTGCAAATCAATAGAATATGGCTGATACCTGCCAATGTCAGCAAACCCACGAACACCTATAAATATCAATCACAGCATGGTTTATAAATTATAATTGCAGTCGCAGACAGAAGGAGGACTGCTGTTTTGAAAAAGAAAGAAGCAAGTGCAAGAATTAAAATCAATCATCTGTTAGAAGAAGCTGGCTGGCGTTTCTTTGATGATGAAAACGGACCTGCAAACATACAGCTGGAACCCAATGTCAAAATGTCCAAAGCTGATTTGACAGGCCTGGGCGAAAATTTTGATAAGGTAAAGAATGGCTTTGTGGATTTTCTGCTCCTTGATGATAAAGGTAAGCCGTTTATCGTGCTGGAAGCAAAAGCGGAGGATAAAGATCCCCTGGTCGGCAAGGAGCAGGCCAGAGAATATGCCAAGTCGCTTTATCTCAAGTATGTGATCCTCTCCAACGGAAATCAGCATTATTTCTGGAATATTTACAAAGGAAACCCGCAACTTATCACGGCTTTCCCCAGCTATGAAAGCATTCGGGAAAGCAAAGCTATGAATGCTGACCCAGCGAAACTATATTCTGAGGAAATTGGTGCAGATTATATTGCCGTAATCAAAAATCCTCGATATATGGAGGCACCCGAGTACATAAATCCGGAAACTCGTCAGCAGTTCTTATATGATAATGGGCTGCGATTTCTCCGTCAGTATCAGATCAATGCACTGAAGGCTTTGCAGGAAGCTGTACGACGTGGAAATCAACGATTCCTGTTTGAGATGGCAACCGGCACAGGTAAGACGCTCACATCTGCTGCCGTAATTCGTCTTTTCTTGCGGAGTGGAAATGCGAATCGGGTGCTTTTCTTGGTGGATAGAATCGAGCTTGAAAATCAGGCTAAGAAAAATTTCCAGAATTATCTTGCTCCTGACTATCACACAGTTATCTTCAAGGAGAACGTAGATGATTGGCGGAAAGCGGAGGTTGTTGTTTCCACCGTACAAACGCTTATGTTCAATAATAAATACAAGCGTTTCTTTAAGCCTACCGATTTTTCACTTATCATTGCCGATGAGAGTCATCGTTCCATCAATGGAAACAGCCGTGCCGTATTCGAATATTTTCTCGGCTATAAGCTGGGATTGACGGCTACGCCCAAAGACTATATCAAAAATATTGATGTAGAAAGGCTGAAAGCTACTGATCCACGGGCATGGGAAAAACGGCAACTGCTGGACAGCTATAAAACCTTTGGCTGTGAAAGCGGCGACCCAACATACCGCTATTCACTGCTGGATGGAGTTCGTGACGGCTATTTGATCAATCCTACAGTAGTGGACGCCAGAACTGATATTACAACAAAACTATTGGCAGATGAAGGTTATGCCGTGATTTCGCAAGGGGATGAAGCGGATGAAGAACAGGAAGAAACCTACTTTGCCCGTGACTTTGAAAAGAAGTTTTTCTCTGAAGAAACCAACAAGATGTTTGTCAAAACTTTTATGGACAATGCGCTCCGTGACCCGATTACCGGAGAAATTGGCAAAGGCATCATCTTCTGCGTAAGCCGCAAACATGCAGCAAAAATCACACAGCTGCTAAACGTGTATGCGGATATGATGTTCCCCGGCAAATACTGTTCGGATTTTGCTATGCAGATCACATCAGACGTTATGAACGCACAGACCTATACAATCAACTTCCAGAACAATAATCTGAGCGGAACAACCAGTTTCCTGGAAGGGTATAAATCATCCAAGACCAGAATCTGTGTCACAGTGGGCATGATGACAACCGGGTATGACTGCGAAGATTTGCTAAACATCGGGTTACTGCGACCTATCTTCTCTCCCACAGACTTTATTCAGATTAAGGGTCGTGGTACACGAAAACATGATTTCATCTTCAAAGAGCGAAACGGCGGTCAGGAAATCGTCCATAAATACCCCAAGGAAACATTCAAACTGTTCGACTTCTTTGGGAACTGCGAATATTTTGAAGAAAAGTTTGATTATGATGAAGTCTTAAAGCTGCCCCGATTCCAAGGCAGTAGTGTGTCGCCCGGTACTCCACCTGTTGATCCGGATGGGTATGAAAACTTTGCTCCTGACCCGCTGAAAACACTGGTGGAGACCAAAATCGGTGCTGAGGGCATGAAGATTGACCGGATGTACTTTGATAAATTCGAGGAGACTGTCAAAGAAGATCCGGTTGCGAGAGAACAGTATGAGCAAGGCAACTATCCCGCTGTCATCCGCTATATTGATGACCACATTATGAATCAGCCCAACGAGTATTACACCTGGGACAAGCTGCGGCGCTCCATTGGCAGTGATCGCCGCATCACGGCCCGGGAAATTCTGGACAAAATCTTTGGTGTCCTGCCCTTCTTTAAAAGCAAAAAGGAATTGGTAGAGGATGAATTTGAGGGATATGCCCTGACGCACAGTATTCCGTCAGAAAAGTATGCTGATGTAAAAGAATTTTTTGCCACTTATGTAACAGACAAAGATGTGCGCAGAGCCATCGAAGACCGAAAATTCCAGCTGCTTGGAACGGACATCAGCACATACACAATGGCTGATCTGAAGGAATTGGGGCTGGATAGTATGCAAAGCGTGGTAGATTACGTTGCCGATAACGTCAATGTATCCCGCTTTATGTAGGAGGAAAGAAAATGTTGACGTTTGACGTAAAGCGCAAGATCAATACGCTGCGTGATATTTTGGTGGGCAAGGTGCCCGATCCCAAGGCGCAGGTTGAACAGATTACCATTGCGCTCATTTATAAATTCATGGATGACATGGATATAGAAGGTTTGGAATTTGGCGGCACCCGACAGTTTTTTACAGGTGAATATGAGAAGTATGCCTGGACAGAAATCATGAAACCGGAAAACAGCGGCCAGCAAAGGGCATTACTCTATGCGGAAGGCATTGAGAAAATGACTACGAACCCCAACCTTCCCCAGCTGTTCCGGGATATTTTTCGTGGAGCATATATCCCTTATCGGGACCCGGATACCTTGAATATGTTCCTCAAAGAAGTCAGCGACTTCTCGTATGACAACAGCGAGGATTTAGGCAATGCCTTTGAGTATCTGCTGTCTATTATGGGCAGTCAGGGAGATGCCGGCCAGTTCCGCACACCCCGCCACATCATCGATATGATGGTGGAAATCGTAGACCCGAAGAAGAACGAGACTATTCTGGACCCTGCCTGTGGTACAGCGGGCTTTTTGATTAGCGCCTATCGTCACATTTTGGTACAGAACAAGGATGAGGACGGTAAAAGCACACTAACCGCCGAAGACCGTAAGCGTTTGACGGAAAACTTTGCCGGGTACGATATTTCTCCCGATATGGTGCGTCTGTCCCGTGTGAATATGTACCTTCACCATTTTACAAAGCCCAAAATCAGTGAATACGATACCTTAACAAGCGAAGAAAAATGGGATGACTGTTATGACGTCATTCTTGCGAATCCGCCTTTCATGACGCCAAAGGGTGGAATTATGCCCCACAACCGCTATCGGGTAAAAGCCAAGCGCTCTGAAGTACTATTTGTGGACTATATTGCCGAGCACTTGAATCCAACAGGCCGGGCAGCAATCATTGTCCCTGAAGGCATTGTGTTCCAGTCTGCCAATGCTTACAAAGAACTTCGAAAATATCTGGTGGATGACGGCTTGCTGTATGCAGTAATCTCACTACCTGCCGGTGTTTTTAACCCGTACAGTGGTGTTAAAACCAGTATTTTGCTTATTGACAAGTCTTTTTCCAGATTGAAAGATGAAATTCTTTTTGTGAAACTAAATAATGACGGATTTGATCTGGGAGCACAGCGCCGTGAAATAGAAGGTAGCGAAATCCCAGAGGTTATTCGTATTGTCAAGAAGTACCATGCTGATTTGAAAGCGCAAACAGCGGATGAGAAAATTCTTCAGCACCCACTTGTAACCATTGCCTCAAAAGAACAGATTTCAAAACAAGACTATATTTTAGTTGGAGAACGCTATTCATCCAACAGCATGCCCGAAGGAAAATATAAAATGGTTTCTTTGGGAGATAAGTCATTGTTTCAAGTAGAGTCTGGCGGCACGCCTTCGTCTGATATTCCAGAATATTGGGATGGAAACATTCGTTGGGCAACTTTAGTTGATTTACCAGCTGCAAACCTAATTACTGAGCTAAAAGACACAGAACGCACAATCAGTCCGTTGGGACTGGAAAAATCCAGTGCCAAGTTACTCCCTGCTGGTACAGTGCTAGTATCGACCAGGGCAACGATTGGCCGAGTGGCTATTACAGAATACGAAACAGCAACAAATCAAGGATTTAAAAATATTATAGTTCTTGACGATAACAAAATTTCAAACAGATTTGTAGCATATATGATGACCGCTCTCACTGATAGAATGGTGTCTTTGGCATCTGGCGGAACATTTAAGGAAATTTCAAAAAGCAATTTCCTTACTTTAAGTATCCCATTGCCTCCATTGGCCATCCAAGAACAAATTGTTGCTGAACTTGACAACTACCAGAAGGTTATCTGCGGTGCTCGGCAAGTTGTAGAAAACTATAAACCAGCCATTCAAGGAAGTTCTTTATGGAACAGAGTTAAAGTTGGCGATGTTGTTGAGTTTATAAGTGGCGTTACACTATCGGTTGGAGAATGTGAAGACATTAATGGTATTCCCTTAATTACAATTGCAGATGTAACCGAAGATGGATACATTAAGGCTGATGGTATTCGCAAAGTAGTAACGGATAAGAAAGTAAACTATCTCCAGAAAGGTGATTTGCTTTTCAATTGGAGAAATGGAAGCAAAAATCTTGTAGGAAAAACAGCTCTATTTAACATGGAGGGCGATTATATCTTTGCTTCTTTTTTACTTGGAGTCCGACCAAACACAAAAAAAATTCTCAGTGAATTTTTATGGATTCTATTAAACCAGTATCGTGTGAAAGGCCGCTACATGCAATTTATGCGTCAAAATGTTAACGGGCTTTTTAATCGAGAAGAATTGAAAGATGTTGAGATTCCATGTCCGCCTCTCGATGTGCAAAAAAAGATAGTTGATGAAATTTTTAATGAGATTCGACTGGTTCACCAGAACAAACAGCTAATATCTATTTTTGAAGAAAAAATCAAGAACAAGCTGAGCGAAGTCTGGGGGAAATAGTTCTATGTATGGTGAAACATTCAAAGACGCACTATATGGTGCTTTTCAACCGGAAGAGGAGGAATGTGATCCTTCATTCTTAGTTCGCCTATTGGAGTATTTTCCAACTGATAAAGTGGATGTGGGAAGTGGTACTTATGACCAATACCTTTATGATTTGGAGAAGACAGTCGTAGATAATTATGAGAAAGGTAACTATCAGGTTTCTTTTTTCTATGCGCATCTCATTTTTATGAGCTGCACCTACTATTGCGTTGATCATGCCTTTCAGACGAATCCGGATCGAATGAAAGATCTCTTTTACCCCATCAATGCTTACAATGGTAAAAAAGATAAACCGGATATTGAGAATCATGCAAGCGTTTACGATTTCAGCAAAATTCCGGAGAAAGAAATATTTAAAGTTTTCCGCGCGCTTGAAATGGAGGATGAAAAAATAAAAGCTCTTTCCAATTACATAAGCGATAGGGACGATTATGCTCATGCTACAGGACAAGGGAATATTTCCGTTGATGCCCTGGTTCAAAACATACGGACAATAACCAAACACATGGAGGCGTTGCATGAAATTTTTAAAGGACCTGTCAAAGACCTCTATGTTCAGTATTTACTTAATCACTGTGAGATGGAATATTCTGATGTCGTAGATGGTATTTATGATTTCATCGTAGATAACATGTTATCACTTCACGATTTAGAATACTTATGTCATTTAGGAATCAGCGGTATTAGAAATGAGAACGAAGAATTCAAAAGTAAATACAGATTTATTAAAAAAGTACACTGTACGTTTATCGAGTACTGCATGGAGAACATGGGAATAGATCCTCCTGGCAGTTATACAGATTTAAGAGATGAAACCTATCTGTATTATAAATATCAGGACAATGCCGTTGAGTATGTAGAGAATGAGCTTGGCATTAGTGCTTATGAATGTGGAAAAGAAGGTGTGGAGTTTCCGGTTTATGAGTGCTTGGAATGCGGTGCAGAGCAGTTAGCTCACGATGCGAAAGGTTCAAAATACCATTGCTTTTCATGTGGAGAAGATTTTGACGAAAACACCATTGCATTTTGCAGCCGATGTGGTGCCATTATGAAAGATAATGAAATTGACATCTGTCCAAACTGTATTGAGAGTATAACGGCTGATTAAGTCGCAAAAAAGAACAATCACATAAGGAGGAGTTGCGTTGGATGCAGAAGAACGAAAAACTGCCATGAGCCACGATGAAATGCAGGATTATTGGAAAACGCTGTGCTCATTTACAGGCGAAGATATACCAAATGAAGTTAATCAACTGATGGCGAAAATTCGTTATCCAAGATTTTTGTATAAGTATCGTGCGGTGAATAACAATAATCTTGATGCTTTACGTTCTAATAAACTATTTTTCTCTAAAGCCAGCAGTTATGATGATCCGTTTGACACCTTTTTACATATTGATGTGGAGAAGATCCGTCAAGAATTTGATAGCAACTATCGCTCCCCTGAGGCATTAGCAGCGTTAGCGAACGGGATGAAAGAAACCTTTCAAAATCAACCCGGCATCCCACAAGAATTTATTCAACAAGTTACGAATGTCGAAGGGTTAAAACAGCTATTTGCAAATGGAATTACAAACCAATTTTTGTCCTATGTACTAACTTTGCGATCAAAAATACAAGACGAGATTCTGTCCATTTGTCTTTCCGAAAATGGGTTTAATGAAACTTTATGGTTAAAATACGCTGATATGCATAAAGGCTTTTGCCTCATGTATGACCCATACGATGAAAATAGCTTTCATTGTGGTAAGCTGAAAAAATGTGAGAATTGTGGCGTTTATAAAGGTGGCACACGGATTTATCCAGTATATTATTCTAACACTCCACATGATGCAACCAATTTTGCAAAGTTTGTTATGGGACAGGATATGATACAGCAGTTACAGGTACCTTTGCCGGATTTCATGCAAGCAGAATTGAAGCCTATTCCTTGGGAAGTCGAGCGGAATAGTTTGATTAAAAAGGAATGCCACAAATATGATGAAGAATGGCGATTGATCGCTAATTGCAAAATGAATCTTCCCGCAATGATAGAGTGGGTTCCAGCTGGGGTCATTATTGGCTTGAGAACATCCCAAGTAGATACAAATTTAATTATTTCCATGGCTAAAGAGGCAGGGATTAAAAAGATTTACAAATCTATTATTGATGAAAAAAACAGGTTAAATGCGTATCTGCTCACAGAAGTATAGAGAGATGGATAATGCAAAACACGGATGATCGCCCAGCGGCAAGTCATCCGTGTTTTTGCTATCAGATCATTTGAAAATGTTTCAGTGCGTCCATAATCGCCGCTTCCTTTTCTGGCGGACACTTTGGCACTTTAGGATTTTCGGATTTGGACAGGTTGTAATTCTGGCCAACCTCTAATCCGCACTTACGTTTAATTTGCGAGATATACAAGCTGGACACTTTCAAATGGTGCTTTTCCCAAACATAGGCCTTGATTTCCTCATAGGTGGCTTTGGTCTCGGCGGCAGTAGCATCCAGCTCATCCAGGTCCAGGTCGATCTCTATGGTGTCATCCGGCTTTTGTTGGGACAAAAGAACAACCGTCTCCACATGTTCCGTGTGGGGGAACATATCCACGGGCTGGATTTTTAATGCTTTCCATCCGCGGCGGGTCAAGTGGGTCAAATCACGGGCAAGAGTTTCGGGGTTGCAGCTGACGTAAACCACGCGTTTGGGTTTCATGGCAGCCACTGCATCAATGCAGGCGGGGGTGCTGCCCTCCCGCGGGGGGTCCAGGAATACAACATCGGGGTGCGGCAAGCCAGAGTTGGGCTGTGCCGCAGCGCGCATCCAATCGGTTGCATCGGCACAGATGAACCGCGCGTTGTTGATCTTATTGGCTGCGGCGTTGGCGCAGGCATTGCGCACCGCGTCCGGGTTGCACTCCACGCCAATGACCTGCTTTGCCCTGCCCGCCGCGCACAGGCCGATGGTGCCAATGCCGCAGTAGGCATCGATCACTGTTTCTTTGCCGGTCAGGGCAGCGAACTCAATGGCCTTGGCGTACAGCACTTCGGTTTGTTCCGGGTTGACCTGGTAAAAGCTGCGGGGCGAAATGGCGAATTGCAGCCCGCACAGCGTATCGGTAATTTTGCCGGGGCCATACAGGGTACGCACATCGCTGCCCAGCACCGCGCTGGTGCGGCGGGGATTGCAGTTCTGCACCACGCTGGTCACCCAGGGGGCCTTTTCCCGCAGGGCTTTCACAAAATTGCGGCTGCCGGGCAGGTTTTCCTGCGCGGTCACCAGCACCACCAGCACCTGACCACTGGTTTTACCGCGGCGCACCAGCACATGGCGCAGCAGACCGGTGCCGCGATCCTCCTCAAAAGCAGGCCAGCGGCAGGCGCGGGCGGCTTCCAGCACAGCGGCAATGGTCTGGTTAATGACGGTATCCTGCAGCAAGCAGTCCGTATACGGCAGCACGCGGTGGGTGCCCGCTGCATAAATGCCGCATGTCAGTCGTCCACGCGGCCCGGTGGCAAAGGTGGCGATGGCCTTGTTACGGTAATGCCAAGGTTCTGCCTGCCCCAGCACGGGGGATACCGGGGCAAACCGCCCCAGCAGGCGTTGTTCCAACTGCTGCTTGTGCTTGAGCTGGTCGGGGTAGGGCTGGTTCAGCAGCGGGCAGCCGCCGCATTTCAATTTATAATTGGTGCAGGTTACAGGCATGGTGTTTGACCTTCTTCCCTTTCAGGGTTTTCAACATTTCTTTGGGTGTGCTATAATATAGTTTACACAGGGGGGATCGGCGGTTCCGGGTATGAGCACCCCGGTGCACCAACTTTCCCCGCAGCAAAAGCTTTTTTCTCAAAACGGAGGCATAACGATTATGAACGTACTTCTTATCAACGGCAGCCCGCACGCACATGGCTGTACAGACGCTGCTTTGCAGGAGATTGCCAAGGCTTTGAACGCTGACGGCATCGAAACCACCATCTACCACATTGGCGCTGTCCCGGTGGGCGGCTGTGTGGGCTGCGGCGGCTGCGCCAAAGCCGGACACTGCGTATTCGGCGGGCCAGTCGTTGATGTTCTGCCGCTGGTGGAAAAGGCCGACGGCATTGTGTTTGGTGCTCCGGTACATTATTCCACCGCCGCTGCCAGCATGCTGGGCTTCATGCACCGGCTGGGCTACAGCGCAGGCCGCCTGTTGGCACAAAAGCCCGCCGCTATTGTTACCAGCGCCCGCCGCGCCGGCACCACCAGCGCACTGGAAGCCCTGGAAAAGGTTCCCCAGTTCTGCCAGATGCCGCTGATCAGCTCCACCTACTGGCCGATGGTACACGGCAGCAACGCCGAACAGGCCGCCCTGGACGAAGAGGGCATGCAGATCATGCGCAACCTGGGCCACAACATGGCCTGGATCTTGAAGTGCATTGCCGCAGGCAAAGCCGCAGGGATTGAGCCGCCCAAGGCAGAAAATACCATCCGCACCAATTTCATCCGCTGATTTTGTAGTGGCAGTAGGGCGGGGTGCCCTCACCCCGCCACAGCCTCGTCCTGTTGCGTATTACAAAACTTGTGCCGAACCCCATTTATAGGGGCTTTGCCAGATATTTCACCCCGGAACACGGCATACTTCCCCTTTACAAGCCAACCTTTCCCACCCGCAGCAGCCCGCAAAAGGCTGCTGCTTTTTATTCTGCCGTTTCCGGCGTGTGACCGGTGGGGTACACGTTTTGCAGCAGCGCCACGATCTGGTCATAGCTGGCGGAGCGGGATGCTGCCGATACATGCAGCGTAACGCCGCAGTCATAGTTCACTTCGGCCAGGATCATCTGGTAAGTGCCGCAGTCATACCGGACGGACTCGGTTTCTGCATCGGGGATGGTCAAATCAAAGTCATACCGCACGGTCTGGGCTTCCTCGTTCAATTCCGCGGCGGATTCTTCCAAAAAGTCCGTGTATACATCCGATACCTGCAGCAGTACTGCCGTATAGCTCAGCTTGTTGCCAGTGGTAATGCCAATGGTATCCTCCTGCGACATGCTGGGTTCGTTCCAGATATTGGCATCATAGGTTACACTGATGCCGTTTTCGCCGTCATAGGTCTGGTAGTCCTCGCCTTCCTCTTTGGTAAAGCTGTCACCACCGTACAGGTACAGCATCACATCGTTAAAGCTGCACCCGCTCAGGGGCAGGGCCAGTATTGCGGCAGCTGCCACAGCAGCAATTATTTTTTTGTATTGTTTCACAGTTATCATCCTCATGTCATAAAAGGAAGCCGATCACAGCCGCCCCGGCGCCAAAGGCCAGGCCAGCCAGTACGTCGCTGGGGTAATGCACCCCTGTCAGCACGCGGGTCACAGCCACAACCGCCGCCAGCAGGCAGGCGGCCACGCCAAGCGGCACCCACACGGTAAACGCCGCCGCCACAATGGCTGCGGCGGAAAAGCAGTGGCGGCTGGGCATGCTTTGGCCTTTGGTATCCTTGGGGAACAGCGGCGTAAAGTTCAATGCCTCATACGGGCGCGGGCGGTTAATGGCCACGCGCAGCAGCGTGCCCAAAACGTACACCGCCGCCGGGACCGCCAGCACGCGCCAGAACTGGCCGCTGCGCTGCCAGAGCGTAACGGCCAATACCGCGCCATACACCAGATATACTCCCAGCACGCTGATCTTTTGTGCATATCCCAGCGCCCGCAGCGCCGCCGGGCGGGCACGGAACCAATCAAAAATTGCCTGATAGCGTTGTGCCGTCATTCTTTGCCCCCTTGTGTGCTGCGTCCAAAATCTTTATAATAGAAGCATACCATCCGCACCCGCCCTTGTCAAACACAGGGCCATGCGTTTTTTCAGGAGGGAATCCCTTGTTTGGTTTTGCTAATTTTCTGCTGTTGGCGCTCTTTGCCGCAGCGGTTTTTGACCTGATTTTTGCCCTTGCCAGGGGCGGCGGGCTGCGCGGGGCGTTGCACGGCCTGTGGAACACGCCGCACCTGTTATTTGGGCAGCAGCTGGCCGAATGGCGACTGCAGCTTGGCCGTATTCTGTTTGCCGCCGGGCTGGCCGCGTATGAGATCAGCGTGGTGTTCTGCAACAGCATGGCGCGCCAGAACTGGGCGTGGGTGCAGGGCGTGATGAGCCCCGTGCTGGAATGGCTCGCGTTCCTGTGCTTTGGTGCCAAGATTTTGTTCGGCACCCGCTACACCTGGCGGGAGCTGCTGGCTGGCGGAGCGCTGTATTTCATTGCCCGCTGGGTCTATTTCAACAGCCAGAACATCTGGTGGATCGGCATTGTGATGGCGGTGCTTGCCGCCAAGGATGTTCCCCTGCGCCGCCCGCTGCAGGTCTATTTTGCCAGCGGCTGTGCCGCCATGGCGGTGGTGCTGGCACTGCACTTTGCCGGGATCGTTGCCCCGGACCTGACCAGCGAGCGGATGGGCGCTTTGCGCGGCACTTACGGCTACGGCCACCCCAACACATTCGGCGGACTGGTGTTCGGCCTGGTATTGGCCTATGCCCTGCTGCGTGCCCAAAAGGTGCGCTGGGTGGACTGCCTGCTGGTATTTGCCGTCGGCGTGTTTTTGCTGGTGGGGCCCGCCAGCCGCAGCGCTGCGCTGTGCACGCTGGCGCTGGCCGTTGGGCTGGTGTTCTGCCGCCTGCGCGCCGGGCACAGTGTACCCCGTTGGTGGCCCGGCACCTGCGCCGGTATGGTGGGGCTTACGGCGGCGGTCAGTTACCTTTTGCCGCTGCTGGTCATCAAGGTGGGACCGTGGAACAATGATATCGGCCCCGCATGGCTGGCAAAGCTGGACTCCCTGCTCACCTGCCGCATCTCGCTGACCTGGATGGCCTACCGCCTGCTGGATGTCAAAATTGCAGGGCAGGTGTTCAACTGGCCCACAGTGGATAACAGCTTTGCTTTTGCACTGTTTCAGTTTGGTCCGGTGGTCGCCGCGCTGCTGGGTATTCTGTTTGCCGCCGCCCTGTTGGGTCACGCCAAACAGGGCCGCCGGGTTGAGGTTTGCTGCCTGTTTGCCATGCTGGCTTACGCCTATATGGAAGTTCAGCCCTTCCACCTGACGACCAACCCCACCGCCCTTCTGCTGTGCGGTGCTGTTTTTGCCCAAACTTCCGCCCGGTGGCAGAAAATCGAATAGACACACCGCGGCATGGGCATACTTCCGTTATAGGAAGGAGTGTTTTCCAACATGTGCAATTCTGTTCTTTCAAAAATCTGCCTGCTGCTGGCTATCATTGGCGGGCTGAACTGGGGCTTAGTGGGCATTTGGAAGCTGGATATCATTGCCTGGCTGCTGGGCGGCCAGACAAGCTGGGCGGCCCGCACCGTGTATATTCTGGTAGCGGCGGCAGCCATCTGCCTGATCCCCGCATTGTGCAGCCCCAGTAAAAAAGAGGAAGCCTGACACTGTAAAAGCCGGTGTACCGTTTGATTCATCTTACGGTACACCGGCTTTATTTTGTCTGTTTTGTTGCCTCATCTTGCACAGGCGGTCGAATTGCGGCAGCAGCGCAACGGTCACTGTGAAAAGCAAGAACCTCCACCGGGCCAAGTGGCGGTTCTTAGTTTACTAAGTTTACTAAGCTCTTAGTCCAAAGGCCAACCGCTTACCGCAGTGCCTTTTTCTATTTTAGTGCGTCCATTTGCCGGTGTCAAACCTGTTCCAGCTCAATGGGCACCGCCAGCTTTTTGCGGCGGTTCTTGCGGGATACCGCCAGCACCAGCCCCACGCACAAATACACCATGACCACGCTGGACCCGCCTGCCGAAAAGAACGGCAGCGTGACCCCGATGACCGGCAGCACCTGTAAATTCATGCCCAGGTTGATGATGCACTGCCAGAACAGTGCGGCAAAGATGCCCACGCACAGATAGCGGCCCAAAGCATCCGTGCTTTGCAGCGCTGCCAGCAGAATGCGCACCGAGATGCCCAGCAACAGCAGCAGAACCGTTACCGCCCCCACAAAGCCCATCGCGTTGGCCAGGTAGCTGAAGATAAAATCATTCCAGGAGTTTGGCACAAACACATGCTCGCCCCAAAGGCCGGTTCCGGTCAATCCGCCGGTTCCGATGGCCATAGCCCCCTTGTTCTGCTGGTAAGCGATATCGGCCAGAGCCGGGTTTTCGGGGTCCAGCACGGCAAAAATACGCTTGGCCTGGTAGCCTTTCAGCAGACCCGGGCGTAGTTTCAGCAGCAGGGCCGCACCACCGCCCGCAGCGGCCAGCCCGCCAGCCACCAGCCAGCCGGAAATACCGCCCGCAAACACCATGACCAGCCCAATGCCCAAAAATACCAGCGCCGTGCCGTCATCGCCCTGGATGTGAATGGCCAGCACCGGCAGCAGCACATGCACCGCCAGCGCCAGCAAATTGGCCGGCTTGTTCACCCGGCCGCGCACATGGTTCAGATGCAGGGCCAGGGTCAGTACAAAGCTGATTTTGGCCAGTTCCGCCGGTTGGAAAGTCATGCCGCCCACCCGGTACCAGCTGTAGTTGGAAGTACCGCCGGCATCGTACCCCACCGTTAAAAAGCCCAGGCGGACGTTGTGCAAAAGCAGGGTGGGCAGCACCATACCCCAGGCCAGCACCGCATGCAGCGGCCAGGCATGGGCCAGCGCACGGTAGTCCACCGTGGAAACGATCAGCGCCAACAGGATGCCCAGCGCGCTGGCAATAAACTGCACCGATGCTTTGTTGATGGACCCCAGCTGGTTATGCCCAATGGAAACCAGTGTTACCACGCTGAGCACCGAACACGCCGCGCACAGCGCCAGAAATATTCCGTCGATCTGCCGCAAATAGCGGCGTGTCAGCTGCAGCAATGGCCTGCCACCTTTCACTTTTGTTTTTCTTGTTCCCAGTATAGCACATTGCCCTGTGCAATGGTATTGGTTCCTGCTCGTATTACCGATTATTATACCGCGTTCCTGTGCAATATGCCACGCTTTGCGGCGTTTTATGGCGCGCCACACAAAAATATTTTACAAAGCAGGCTGGATGTTGTATAATAAAGTAGTTTATGCTGACTTAGCCGCTTACTTGTAGGAGGGCCTGCTGTATGGAAGAATATATTACCCATTCGCGGGATGAAACCGTGGCCCTGGGCCGCCGCCTTGCCGCAGAGCTTGCCCCCGGCAGCCTGATTGCCTTTACCGGCGGGCTGGGCGCTGGCAAAACCGCGTTCTGCCAGGGCATTGCAGAGGGCCTTGGCTGCACGGACCCTGTTTCCAGCCCAACCTTTGCCATTGTCAACTACTACCGCGGCCCGCGGCCCTTTGCCCATTTTGATTTGTACCGCATCCATACCGAAGTGGACCTTTCTGCCGCCGGTTTTTATGATTACCTGGATATGGGCGCTGTGGTTGCGGCGGAATGGAGCGAAAACTGCGCCGACCTGCTGGCGCTGGAAAACCCGATTTATATTAACATTGACCGGCTGGATGAAACCACCCGCAAGATTACCATCACCCGGCCTGGGGCTTGACGCCACGCCCTTTTGGAAAGGAAGAACTGACCCCGAATGAACATTCTTGCCATTGATACGGCGGGCAAAACTGCCGCCGTCGCTGTGATGCGCGACGATACTTTATTATATGAGATGGCTTCCAACACCGGGCTGACCCACAGCGAGACCCTGCTGCCCATGGTGGATACCGCCCTGAAAGCCTGCGGCCTGACCCCCGCCCAGCTGGATTTGTACGCCGTGACCAACGGTCCCGGCAGCTTTACCGGGCTGCGCATCGGTCTTGCCGCCGTCAAGGGGCTGGCTTTTGCGGCCAACACCCCCTGCGCCGGGGTTTCCACCATGGCTGCCCTGGCTTACGGCGTGTGCGGGGAAGGCACTGTGATTGGCGCACAGGACGCCCGCCGCGGCCAGGTGTACTGGGCCGGGTTTGACCTTGCCACCCACGCCCGGCTGACCCCGGACGCCGCCGAACCGGTCACTGCGCTGGAAGCTTTTGTAAAAGAGTGCAAAAAGCCTTTGATTTTTGTTGGCGATGGTGCCGCATTGTGCTACAATACATATAAAGACCAGCCCGGCATTCTGCCCTGCCCCCAGCCGCTGCGCGTTTTGCGCGGCGCAGGGGTTGCCCTGGCGGGCAAAGCCATGTGGGATGCGGGCACCTGCGTTTCCCCCGCAGAGCTGCTGCCGGATTATCACCGTTTAAGCCAGGCTGAGCGTGAGCGCGCCGAGCGCGAAGCCGCCCAACAATCCGCCACGAATTGAAAGGATCTTGATTATGGCTGTACAATTTGAAAAACCGATTGCCCTGGGTGCTGACCACGGCGGTTATGAGCTGAAAGAGGCCATCAAACAGCATTTGGAAGAGCGCGGCATTGCCTACCGCGACTTTGGCACCAACAGCACCGCCAGCTGTGACTATCCCGATTATGCCGCCGCCACCTGCGGCGCTGTGACCAATGGCAGCAGCGATTTCGCCATCCTGTGCTGCGGCACGGGTGTGGGCATGTCGATGTGTGCCAACAAGATCAAGGGCATCCGCGCCTGCTGCTGCTCGGAGCCGTTCAGCGCCGAGTACACCCGCCGCCACAACAACGCCAATACCCTGTGCCTGGGCGGCCGCGTTGTGGGTCCCGGCCTTGCCTGCCAGATCGTTGACGCCTTTTTGGACCACGAATTTGAGGGCGGCCGCCACCAGAAGCGCATTGACAAGATGATGGCGCTGGAAACCCTTTAAGGCACCCCCACTGCTGTACCCCGCCTGGGACCAGGCTTTGCATTGTATCCGATGAATTTTCATATTGTAAGGAGAATCTGCCATGAGCGTTGTTAAAATTGTAGACCATCCCCTGATCCAGCACAAAATCAGCCTGATGCGTGACCGCAACACCGGCACCAAAGAGTTCCGTGATCTGGTCAGCGAAATTGCCACCCTGCTGTGCTATGAGGCCACCCGCGACCTGCCCACCGAGGAAGTTGAAGTGGAAACCCCGATTGCTCTGGCTCGCACCCATGTGCTGGCTGGCCGCAAGCTGGCCCTGGTTCCCATCCTGCGCGCCGGTCTGGGCATGGTGGACGGCATGCTGACCCTGATCCCCGCTGCAAAGGTCGGCCACATTGGCCTGTACCGCAATGAGGAGACCCTGGAGCCTGTGGAATATTATTGCAAGCTGCCCAAGGATATTGCCGAGCGCGATGTTTTTGTTCTGGATCCCATGCTGGCTACCGGCGGCAGCGCCATTGACGCCATTGGCCAGATCAAAAAGCGCGGTGCCAAGCACATCAAGTTCATTGGCCTGATTGCCGCCCCCGAAGGACTGAAAGCCCTGCACGAAGCACACCCCGATGTTGACATTTATGTTGCCGCACAGGATGAAAAGCTGAACGAGAACGGCTACATCATCCCCGGTCTAGGCGATGCAGGCGACCGCATCTTCGGCACCAAGTAATATTTTCCCATAAAAGTTCATGACCCCCGCAGCGCTGGCTGTGGGGGTCATTTTGTTTTGCGGTAAAACCTGTTATGACGTATAAAGCAGTGTTTCGGAACGGTCAAGACCGTTCCCTACAGATAACATTATAATTTGTAATGAACAATAAAAGTGGGTTGCAGGGCGCTGCGCCCGCAGGCGCGTTTCGGAGGCCAACCGCCGTCAGGCGGCTCTTAGGCCGGAGATGGGTGCTCTCACCCCGCCGCGGAGAAACCTTGCTGGTTATGCCAAACGCCGCAAACCATTTGCAGGGGCCGATGCTCGCAGCGGCCAGCATAACGGGCTTTGCCGGAATATCTCATTTTACCCTAAGGCGGCGGGCGCACAATGTGCGCCCCTACGGATTATTCTCCGTAAAACCTGAAATTCCCGTTGTCCTTACTCTTTTTTCATCTCTTTATACTCAAAAAACTCAAACCCGCTCTTTTTGTACACATGCACAGCGCGGGCGTTTTCTTCTTCCACTTCCAGCCGCAGCAGAGCATCCGGGTATTTCTTCGTTATGTAATCAATAAACTGGCTGCCAATGCCAAGGCCACGGTATTCCGCCTTGATATAAATATCCTCCAGCCAGATGCACTGCCTGCCGTACTCGGTCGAAAAGCTCTTGGCCGCCATGCCATAGCCCTGCACAGCGCCGTCCTGCTCAAACATATAGCCCTCTACATACGGGTTATCGCTGATACAGCCCTCAATGTCCCGCGCAAAGATTTCATCCGAGCCATTGCTCAGCACGGCGGGTGAATTGTAGAACACCCGCATCATCTCCATCACGCTGTCTTTGTCCGCCGGGGTCATGGCCCGGATCGTTGTATTCATATTTGTATTCCTACTTTCCAGTTCTTTGTACAAAATATCCCGCACCTTATCCCCATAGCAGATCACATGGTTCGCCGCAATGGTGTAGCCGCGGTGCAGACCGGTGTACAGGCTGGCGGCATTATCCGGGTGCACGGTTGCCAAAAGGTGGCGGTAACGGCTGCCGCGCAGGGTATCTTCCGCCATCAGCAGCAGCTTACCCTCCAGCCCATTGCCCTGATAGGGCGGGGCCACGCAGCAGCTGTCCATCTGGGCGGTGGTGTTCAGCTCTTCTTCGCTCATGCCCAACTGCCAGCCCAGAGCATCGGGGGCAGTACCGGCCAGCTTGACGGTAAAATACGCTGCCAGTGCGCCGGTCGTTTTTTCCTCCGCCACCAGGCAAAAGCCCTTGGGGCCGCTGATATGCTCCGCCATATACACCGCATCATCCGGCACAAACCATTCCGGGTGCTGCAAATTGGCCATGGCATCCGCCATCACCTGCATAATGGCCTCTACATCCGCCGGGCGGGCAGGGCGCAGTTCAAATTTCATCTTGGTTCACCCTTGTGTTTTGGCGTTCTGGGCCGCAATGCAGCGCTGCATCCAGCCGCCTTTTGCGTAATAGATCGCAAACAGCACGGTTGCGGTGATCCAGGTCAGTGGGTAGCTGAATTCCACCACCGAAAGTTCATGCTTGAACGGCAGCGCCACCGCCAGCCACACAATACGCATGATGCACACCGCAAACACTGTGATGATGGTGGGTACCCGCACATCACCGCAGCCGCGCAGCGCGCCGGAAAAGATTTCAATGCAGATATAGGTCATATACACCGGCACCAGGTAGTGCATCATCTGCACTCCCTGCGCCACCACGGCATCGTCCGAGCTGAACAGCCGGAACAGCAGCTGGGCCGAAGGATACAGCGCCAGGCTGATGCAAAGGGTGGTACCTGCCGTCATGGCAAGGCAGGTCATGGTGCCGCGGCGCACGCGGTCATACTGGCGTGCGCCAAAGTTCTGGCCCGCAAAGGTGGTAACGGCAATGCCAAAGGAGCTGACCGTCATCCAGAACAGGAAGTCGATCTTGCCGTACACACTCCATGCGGCAACGGCAACGGTGCCAAACCCATTGATGGCGCTCTGGATGGTCATGTTGCTGATGCTGTACAGCGCGCTCTGTGCCGCGCCCGGCAGGCCGATGCGGCAGATCGCCAGCAGCACGCTGCGTTCAATGCGGATATTTTTGAGCTGCAAATGCCACGGCATGCCCTGGGAGCCATGGATGCACCGCACTGTCAGCACGGCGCTGACCACCTGGCTGGCCACCGTGGCAATGGCCGCGCCGGCCACCCCCAGCGGAATGACCGCCACCAGCACAATATCCAGCACAATGTTGACGATGGAAGCCACGATCAAAAAGTACAGCGGCCGTTTGGAATCGCCCACCGCGCGCAGGATGTTGGTGCCCATGTTGTAAATCATCTGCGGAATCATGCCCAGAAAGTAGATTTGCAAATACTCGGACGCCATACCCACGATTTCATCCGGCGTCTGCATCAGGCGCAGCACCGGGCGGCTGATGAGCAGGCCGATCACCGTCAGCGCCGCGCCGCCCGCAATGGCAAGGGCCAGTGCCGTGTGCACCTGGCGGTTCACTTCATCGTGGTCCCCCGCGCCAAAGCTTTGGGCAATAATCACCCCCGCGCCGCTGCACAGGCCCACAAAAAGCCCCACCAGCAGCTGCACAAAAGAGCTGGTTGCCCCCACAGCCGCCAGCGCCTGGGTACCCACAAAGTTGCCGACGATCAGGGTATCCACCGTATTGTACAGCTGCTGGAACATGGTGCCCAGCCAGATGGGAAAAAAGAATAACAGCAGCTGCCGCGGTATGTTGCCTGTAATAATCGCGTTGTTCTGCTCCGGCGTTCTTGCCATAAACATCCTCCACATAACGTAAGCGCACCGCCACAGGCATTGTCCGCCCTGTCACAGTGCGCAGTCCTTTGCGGGGCGCGGTTTCTTCCTCAATTCCCGCCGCGCCCTGCTTTTTCTATTCCTTACCTATTCAATGTATGCTATAATGTGGGTATTGTCAAGCTTTTGTTTTGTTGTTGAAGGTGGTCATGGTTTGAACAGTTCACTTGGTATTTTGTGGCAGGCGTGCCCCGGCGGTGCGCGCATTCTGCGCGTGTTTGGGGACAGCCCCTGCCCCGCGCTGCCAGTGCAGATCGAAGGGTTCCCTGTTGTGGAGATCGGCCCCTACTGCTTTGCGCAGAACCAGCGCAGCCAGCCTGCTGATGCCCGATTTTGGAGCGTTGACGGCCGCGGCCCCGCTGCTTACCCCCACCCCATTGCGGGGGATTTTGTGCAGGGCGTTACCCTGCCCGCCGGGGTGCGGGCGCTGCATAACGCTGCCTTTTATAACTGCCGCAAGCTGGAATGGCTGTGCGCCGGTTCCGCGCTGGAAAGTGTGGGCAGCGATCTGTTCACCAACTGCCGCGCGCTTGACCGCTTTATCTTAGATGCCGCCCCCGATGCCCCCACTGGGCTGAAAAAGCTGGTGGCCGCCGTCAGCGCGGACATCGGCGCGGTGTTTGCCCCCGGCGGGGCGGTGCAGGCCAAAGTGTTCTACCCGGAATACTTTGAATTTTTGGACGAAAACACCCCCGCCCATATTTTCAACCACAGCATTGAGGGCGAGGGCTACCGCTACCGCCAATGTTTTGACGGCAGCGTGCTCCGCTTTGCGGAGTATGACGCGGCGTTCCCCCAGGCATGCGTGGGCGAAAGCGAAAAAACACTCTGCCGCATTGCGCTGGATCGGCTGTGTACCCCGTTTGCCCTGCTGCCGGAAGCACAGGGCATCTACAGCGCTTATCTGGCCGCCCATGCCGCCAGCGCCGCGGCCCCGCTGATTGCCCGGCGCGATACAGAATCCTTGCAGCTGGTGCTGAAGCTGGCGGACGAGGAAAACCGCCGCCAGATTGCGCTTGCCTGCTCCCAGTCCGGCTGGAGCGAAGGCGCTGCCCTGACCCTTGGCGGCCAGCGCCCCCGCAGGCAGAAAACCTATGATTTTGACGACCTTTGATGTGCCGTAGATTCCCCATACTTTGGTGGTGATGATCAATGCCCTCCCAACATGTTTTGACCCAGGAAGAATGGGTTGCCGCCATGGCCAAACGCGCCATGGACCGCATCCGCAGTGAGCTGTACCTGGACCTGCGCTACATGAACGCGGCCCTGGGTGCGCTGGTGCCCACCCCTGCCGCGGGGCTGCACAACCTTGCCACGGACGGCGCGGCTTTGTGCTATGACCCGGAATGGTTCATTGGGCTGTACCGCAGCAACCGGCGCTATCTGCCCCGCGCGGTGCTGCACAGCGTTCTGCACTGCGTGTTCCGCCACCCCTGGCTGCGCGGAGGCCGGGACGCCAGCCTGTGGGGGCTGGCCTGCGATATTGCCGTGGAGCAGACGATTGATGCCTTGCAGGTGCCATCCCTGACCCGTCCGGTGGGCTGGCTGCGGCAAAAAACCTACCAGGCACTGCGCAAAAACGGGGCCATGCCCGCCGCCGGGCCCATTTACCGCTGGCTTGCCGCTCAGGAGCCTGACGAACTGCAAAAGCTGCACCGGGAATTTGTGTGCGACAGCCACCGCCTTTGGCCCAAGGACCCCACCAGCCAGCAGGCTCAGGTGCAGGGCCGCCGCTGGGAACAGCTTGGGCGCGAAACCCGCATCAGCATGCAGCAGGCAGGCCAGCAGGCCGGGCAGGCTGCCGGGGCCGAAACGATGCAGGCACAGATCGAAGCAGCCCACAGCCGCCGCCTGTACAAGGACTTTCTGCGCCGCTTTGCCGTGATGCGCGAAGAGCCCCGCCTGGACCCCGACGAGTTTGACCTGGGCTACTACTCTTACGGCCTGCGCACCTACGGCAACCTGCCCTTGATTGAGCCGCTGGAAAGCCGGGAGAGCAAAAAAATCCGGGATTTTGTCATTGTGATCGACACGAGCGAGTCCACCTCCGGCGAGCTGGTCAAGGCATTTTTGAAAGAAACGTTCGGCCTGCTTAAAACCGGCGAGAGCTTTTTTGCCAAATGCAACATCGCCGTGATGCAGTGTGACGATGCGGTGCGTGACCTGACCTTTCTGCACAGCACCGACGAGCTGGACCGCTTTGCCGCCTGCCTGACCCTGACCGGCGGCGGAGGCACAGACTTCCGCCCCGCGTTTGCCAAAATTGAGGAACTGCGCCGGGACGGCACCCTGCGGGATTTGCAGGGCGTGCTTTACTTTACCGATGGCAAAGGCACCTACCCTACCAGGCGCCCGCCTTACGAGACAGCTTTTCTGTTTTTGGAAACCGGCACCCCGCCGCCCGATACCCCGCCCTGGGCCATGCGGCTGGTTTTGAGCCCGGAAGAATTTTTGCCTGACCCGGTGCCCAAAACGCCGGAAATTGACTGGCAGGAGAACGAAGCCGAGGACCTGCCCGAGTTGTAATTCATCTTATTTGTTCCTAATGTTTTGATGAAGGAGTGTACCCCCCATGGACATCAAACGCGCCAAACAGGAAATTGAACACGCGGTCAAGGCATACCTTGCCGTGGACGATACCGGCACCCCGCTGATTCCGCCCATCCGCCAGCGGCCTATTCTGCTGATGGGCCCGCCGGGCGTTGGCAAAACCCAGATCATGGAGCAGATCGCGCAGGAATGCGGCATTGCGCTGGTGGCATACACCATCACCCACCACACCCGCCAAAGCGCCGTGGGCCTGCCATTTATCCGCCACCGCAATTTTGGCGGCGCGGACCGCAGCGTAACGGAGTACACAATGAGCGAGATCATTGCCAGCGTGTATGACAAGATGGAGCAGACCGGCCTGGAACACGGTATTTTGTTTATTGACGAGATCAACTGTGTATCCGAAACACTGGCTCCCACCATGCTGCAATTTTTGCAGTGCAAAACCTTTGGCAACCAGGCTGTGCCCGCCGGCTGGGTGATTGTTGCCGCCGGCAACCCGCCGGAGTACAACAAGAGCGTGCGGGATTTTGACCTTGTCACACTGGACCGTGTACGCCGCATTGATATTGAGCCGAACCTTGCCGTCTGGCAGGAGTATGCCCGCGCCCACCGCCTGCACCCCGCTGTGCAGGCTTACCTGGAACTGCGCCCCCAGCATTTTTACCGCATCCAGAACGATGTGGACGGACCGCAGTTTGTCACGGCCCGCGGTTGGGAGGATCTTTCCGCCATGCTGACGGCCTGCACCAAGCTGGATTTGCCGGTGGACGAAGCCCTGATCGGCCAGTACCTGCGCCACCCTGAAGTTGCCCGCGATTTTGCTGCCTATTGGGAGCTGTACAAAAAGTACCGCCAGGATTACGGCGTGGAAGATATTTTGCAGGGCCGCCCCTTTGCCGCCGTGCTGGAGCGCGCACAGAAAGCCGCTTTTGATGAGCGCATCAGCCTTGTCAGCCTGCTGCTGGCCGGGCTGAACACCCGCTTTGCCGCTGCCCGCCGGGCGGACGCGGTGACGGACGCCTGCTACCAGGAAATGCGCAGCTTTAAGCGCACCCTGAACAACGCCGACCCCGCCCAGGATGGTTTTGTGCCCGCCGCCGTGTTTGCCGCGCAGGTCAATGTCTATGCGGACCACCTGACCGCGCAAAAGGCTGCCGGCACCCTGACCGGGGAAGAGCTGGCTGTTGTCACCACCGCCAGCGCTCTGCTGCATGCCTGGGTCGCTGCCCTTGACCCCGCGCTGGATCGCGATGCTGCCTTTGATGCCGTGCGCGCCAGCTTTAACGCCCAGGTGCGCAAGCGGGAGGATGCCGTCGGCCTGGCCGGGGACGCGCTGGAAAGCGCCTTTGACTTTATGGAAAGCGCCTTTGCCGATGGGCAGGAGATGGTGGTTTTTGTCAATGAGCTGGCCCTTGGGCCGGACTCTGCCGCCTACCTGGCCGACAACGAATGTGAGCGCTTTGAAACCTACAGCAAGCGCCTGCTGCTGCACAGCGGCCAGGATGATATTTTAGCCGAGCTCCAGCGCGATGACATCCGTCAGGGCGAGCACCGCATGGAGTTTTAAGCTCCCTGTGCAGGCATAAAACCGCCCGGCCGCTTGCAAAGGAGTTTATAACGTTATGATGATCGAACATATCGCACTTTATGTAAATGATCTGGAAGCCGCCAGAACATTCTTTATGAAATATCTGGGCGCAGCGTCAAACGATGGATACCATAACCCCAAAACAGACTTCCGCTCGTATTTCCTCACGTTTGATGATGGCGCACGGCTTGAGCTGATGCACAAACCGGAAATGCCGGATCAGCCAAAAGAGCTTTCCCGTACCGGATATGCCCATATCGCGTTCCGCGTGGGCAGCCGTGAAAAAGTAGACGCCTTGACCGCAGAACTGAAAGCCGACGGCTATAAGGTCATCAGCGGTCCCAGAACGACCGGCGACGGCTATTACGAAAGCTGCATTGCTGCGATCGAGGGGAACCAGATCGAACTCACGGTTTGATCATATCGTTCCTGCATCGGCCGCAGGGCGCACCGTTGGGGGTAAATCTCCCCGCCGTTTTTATTTTTATCGAGAGAGGGAATGTATATGCAGCCGTTATCCACCCGCACGGAACATTTTACCGATTCCGTTATCCGCCGCATGACCCGCGTCAGCGCTAAGTACGGTGCCATCAATCTTTCCCAGGGTTACCCGGATTTCAACCCGCCGTCTGCGATTCTGGACCGCCTGGCCGAAGTATCGCACGAAAACTTCCACCAGTATTCCATCACCTGGGGCGCGCAGAACTTCCGCGAAGCACTGGCCGAAAAGCAGTCCCGCCTGATGGGGCGGCAGATCGACCCCAACACCGAGATTGTGACCACCTGCGGCAGTACCGAGGCCATGATGGCCGCCATGATGACCGTTGCCAACCCCGGCGATAAAGTCATTGTCTTTTCGCCTTTTTATGAAAATTACGGTGCCGACACCATCCTTTCCGGTGCCGAGCCGATCTATGTTCCGCTGCATCCCCCGCTGTTCAACTTTAATGTGGACGAGCTGGAAGCCGCGTTCCGCCAGCACCCCAAGGCGCTGATCCTCTGCAATCCCTCCAACCCCTGCGGCAAGGTGTTCACCCGCGCAGAGCTGGAACTGATTGCCGACATGGCCGAAAAGTACGATACCTACGTTATCACCGATGAAGTGTACGAGCACATCGTCTATGCGCCCTACCAGCACACCTATTTTGCCACCCTGCCCGGCATGTGGCAGCGCACCATCTCCTGCAGTTCGTTGTCCAAAACCTACTCCATCACCGGCTGGCGGCTGGGCTACACCATTGCCCCGCCGGAAATCACTGACCGCATTAAAAAAGTGCATGACTTTTTGACGGTCGGCGCCGCTGCGCCCTTGCAGGAGGCCGTTATTCCCGGCCTGCGCTTCGGCCAGGAATACTATAACGACCTGCTTGCCACTTATACCCGCAAGCGGGACCTGTTTGTGGAAGGTCTGGATGCCATCGGCCTGCAGCACACGGTTCCCCAGGGCGCTTATTACATCCTGATGGATATTTCCGAGTTTGGCTTTGACAGCGACCTGGAATTCTGCGAAGTGCTGGCCCGCGATGTCGGCGTGGGCGCTGTTCCGGGGTCCAGCTTTTTCCGGGAGCCGGTCAACCATCTGATCCGCTTCCACTTTGCCAAGCGGGACGAAACCCTGTGTGCCGCCCTGAACCGCCTGGAAACCATCCGCAAAAAAATCCCGGCCAGAAAGTGACGAACTTGCGTGGGCAGTCTGGCAAATCGGGATTCGTGGAGGAAACGTATGAAATACTTATATTTGCATGGATTGGGGCAAAATGCCGACAGTTGGAACAAGGTGACAAGCGCAACAGAAGTGTCGGAAAATAGCGCATGCTTGGATTTAGCAGAAATGGTCAAAGGAAAAGTAGCAACATATTCCGCTCTCTACTCTGCTTTTTCAGAAATGTGTAACGCGGAAAATGAAGATATCATATTATGTGGTCTCTCTTTGGGCAGTGTATTGGCACTAAACTATGCGATAGACTATCCCAAAAAAGTAAAGGCACTGGTTTTGATTGCAGCGCAGTATAAGATGCCTGCGAGATTATTAAAGCTGCAAAATGCGCTGTTTCATTTTATGCCGCAGTCAATGTTTCAACAAACCGGATTTGGAAAACTCGATTTTATAAGTCTGTGTAGTACCATGGCAGAACTTGATTTTAGCGATTCGTTGAACCAAATCTCCTGCCCTGCATTGGTCGTTTGTGGAGAAAAAGACAAACCTAACAAAAAAGCGTCAATCGAACTTGCAGATATTCTGAAGTGTTCCCAATTCAAGGAAATTCCGGAAACAGGTCATGAAGTAAATTTGGAGTCCCCAGAAAAATTAGCATCCTTATTGCGGGAGTTTTATAAAAGTATCTGACAACTTCAGGTTTGACGGAGTAATGGATATGAAAATCCGAGAAGTGAATGAAAATAAAAAGCAGTTTATATCATTATTGTTATTAGCTGATGAACAGGAAAGCATGGTTGATCGCTATCTTGAAAAAGGAACTATGTATGTGCTTGAAGACAATGATGTAAAAGCTGAATGTGTTGTCACCGATGAAGGTAACGAAATACTTGAAATCAAGAATATCGCAGTCGATCCGGAAAATCAGGGAAAGGGCTATGGCAAAGCACTAATTGATTTTCTTGCCAGTAAATATGCAGATGAATATTCTGTTTTGCAAGTTGGAACAGGTGACAGTCCATTGACGATACCATTTTATGAAAAATGTGGATTTGTTCGTTCTCACAAGATTCCCAATTTCTTTACTGACAATTATGACCACCCAATTTATGAGGGCGGTGTACAACTAATAGATATGGTATATTTGCAAAGACATATATAACTTCAAGCTTTTCGAATGTATGTTTGTGCCTGAGGAATTGGAGAGTGTATAATGAAAAAACCACCTTTATACACTGCGAAGACCACCTTTGTACACTTTTTTAAAATGTGGATAACTTCTTAAAAACCACCTTTATACATTCTTGTAAAATTGGAAAAAAGCTCAAAAAACCACCTTTATACACTAAAAAATTACCATCTTGCAAAATGCCTGATTTACCTAAAGAACTTGCTCGCACGGGATATGCACATATCGCATTTAGTGTAGGAAGTAAAGAAAAGGTTGATGCCTTGACCGTAGAGTTGAAAACTGCTGGTTATGAAGTAATCAGCGGTCCCCGGACAACAGGAGATGACTATTACGAAAGCTGTATTGTTGCAATTGAAGGGAATCAAATTGAGGTTACAGTTTGAACCCGACAATTTCAAGTTCGAAAAATTGAGAAATCGTAAAATTGAAGAAAAAAGGAATGCACAGTTCTTAGCATATCGGGAACTGTGCATTTCTGTAAATAAATACTTTTAATTAGCCGATTACGGCATCCTCTGCTGTAAAATGTTC
>ERZ772991.699-NODE-699-length-38581-cov-3.785314_pt1 | contig 38581 bp, 33 predicted proteins | sample MGYA00511128_ERZ772991 | MGnify/ENA primary metagenome ERZ772991 (study PRJEB29015, sample SAMEA2737655) | human gut metagenome | biome: human gut; feature: human-associated habitat; material: faeces | place: China | collected 2012 ... | reverse complement strand
CCGACAGAAATTATACCATATATAAATATTTTTTACAACTTAAAAGAACCTACACTATTTTTACTATGTGTAGGTTCTTTTTTCATTGACATTTTTTCATAATGGTGTTAATATAATGGTACAAGGAAGTCAGCCAGAGCGATTTCCACTAAGTTTTTGTTAAAAAATAACCACTAAGTTTTGGTCGGCTGAGTGGTTATTTTTTTGTACCTAAAATTACGGCTACAAGAGTCCCAAAGGTTATCATTAATGATATTGCTTCATATGTACTCATACGCCTCACCTCCTTTATTCCTAGAATAAAAGAAGTGGAAACCACTCTATTAACTAACTTCCGACAGAAATTATACCATATATAAATATTTTTTACAACTTAAAAGAACCTACACCATTTTATTGTGTGTAGGTTCTTTGTATATATCAAAAAAGAGCCATCACATCAATGTGACAGCCCTTTTTCTTTAAATTAGCTATTTAACTTAGCAAACTTGCTACCCAAATCAGCACTCTTAGGTGCGATTGTTGTTGAAATGAAGTTAAGTGCATTTGTAGCATCGTTATTTAAGAAAGTATCGACTACTACAACTGGTTTACTATAAACTTTTTTCATAATCTATACCCCCTATTGCTTGTTAGAAATTTCAATTCTTGTTCCCTTTGGATTAGTATCATATGCTCTCTGAGTAGCACCAGCATACAATGTATATGGATAAGCATAATATCTATGGCCTGCACTTACTGAAACAAGTTCAGCAAAGTAAGCAACATTGTTGTTTGTTTCAAGAGTTGAATCTACATCACCAGTATATCCTTCAGAACTATCTAAAGAAGAATTATAATTTGTTGCATCGTATACATTCTTGTAAATATCAGTTGTTTCAACATAAACACCACCGAAAATATCACCAAAATTATATCTTAACTGCATAGGTGTATACTGACCATTAGGGTCATTAGCATCAACTGTATCTGCATTAAGAATTACGAAACCTACCTTATCAACCTGATTAAGGAAATCCTTATCCTTATGGTTACCAGTAACAGTACCAATTAATGTAAATAACATATCATCATTAGCTAAGCCATTTGTTGTAACAACATCATAGAAAGGACTATCTTCTGTCATTGTTGATACAACACCGTTATTTACCGCTTTGTCACCGTCAACAATATTGTTAAGGTTGAATAATCTGATACTCTTTACTACTGTATAAGCATTAGCACTTGTACCTGTACCCTTAACTGTAATAGTTGTACCACCGTCTACATAGAACTGAACCTTTACGCCGTTCTTAGATATACCTGTAATCTGAGCTGCAGTTGTACCTGTACTACCATCGTAAGATGAGTAAAGATTACCACCTGTAGCAGTAACTATAGCATTATCACCAGAGCAGTCAAGAAGAACAAGAACCTTTTCTGACCTATCAATAGAGTTTGTAAGTTCAATTTCATCATCTGTTCCACCTAAAAGAAGAACTCTTTCATCTGGAATACCAAATTCTGTACCGTCCTTATCGTAATCACCAGAACCTACTTCAAAGAGTGAATACTGATGACCCTTGATAATAGCGTACTTAGCCAAGTCATTTCCGTTAGTCTGAACCTTGTACTGACCAAAGCCGTATGTACCATAACCAGCAGCTTTTGTTTCTGTCTGACCTAATGATACTGCAGCCGGCATTGAATCATAGTAATCCATTTCAGGAGTTGCTACTGTCTTACCTACTGTGTATGTAAGAGTATAAGTCTTATCTCTAAATACAGACTTTAAGTTGCTATCCCAATTTGTAATCTGCTTAGCCTGTTCCTTTGCAAATGTAAATGTAATAACATCGTCTTCATTTACACCTGCGATTTCAGTTGCAGAACCAATGTTAAGAGCTGTTACACCACTAATTGTTGTACCATTCTTCTTTACAGTTACACTTACAGTTGTGTTACTACTTGGTGCTGGATTATTTACCTTAACCTTTAATACACCCATAGTAGTTGCTTCTGTTGTAGCTTCTGTAGTTGTAGTAGTTGTTGTTTCTGTACTTGTTTCTGTTGAGCCAGTTGGTGTTAATTCAGCTCTAAAGAGCATTACCTGATTAGAAACCTTGTATGTTTTACCTGCTTCAACATTAATAGTTATTGCTTCAACTGCTTTATTACCATTTCTTGCGGCAAATGTACCACTATAAACAGTTGTATCATCTGTTTTAATAGTACCATTTGTAACAGCATCATTACTATTTGCAACGACATATAGCTTTAACTTACCTGTTGCTGTTGGAGTAATATCTGTACTACCACTTAATGAAACATATTTCTGTCCTTCAATAGCACCTGTTGCTGTCTCACCGTCACCAAAAATACTATCTACGAAAGCTGATGTACGACCACTAACTATTCCAGGTGTTACAGCACTAACAGCTGAACCTAAAATTGTACTATCGCTATCTGGTGTCCAAACCTGAACACTAGCTGTTGTTGTAGTTTCAGTAGTTGTTTCTGTTGTTGTAGTAGCTTTTGTTGTTGTTTCTGTGCTTGTTTCTACTGAATTTGTTGCAAATACAAGCTTTGTTAAGTTTGTATTACCTGAATCACCAGTTAATGTGTACTCTGTATCTGCTTTCAATGAATATGCTTTATCAGATGTTAATGCAGTACCATTAATAAAAAGTCCATTATTACTAAAAGTTGCAGTTAATGTACAATCCTGTGCTACCTTAAATTTAATAGTATTTTCACTTCTTAACTGTACATATGAACTAGACACATTTCTAAGACTATAAGCCATATTATTATATGTACCTGTCTTTGCTGTGCCACCTAAAGCAGTTGAATTCCAATCATAAGAACCCATTGCAACATAGTCACTTGAAACAGTTGTGGCTTCTGTAGTAGCCTCAGTTGTTGTTTCAGTTGTTGTTTCTGTTGTTGTAGTTGCTTCTGTAGTAGTTGTTGCACTTGATGATTCTTCACCGCTTGCTTCTGCAAGAGTAAAAGATGAAATCTGACTGTTACTTCCTGTATCATCATTTGTCAATGTATAATCACCAGCAGGAAGTGTTGCAGAAGTTTTTTCTGACTTCAATACTACTGTATCAGTACCGTTAGTAATTACAACATTTCTATTACTACTTTCCGTAAACTTAGCATTAATTGTAAATGATTTAGTAGTTGTAAAAGTTATTTCACTTGAACCTTTTCTTACAGTACCGTTATTGGTACTAATACTTCTCAAATTGAAAGTTACATTACCAACTGTAGTACTTTTTGTTTTAACTGCTAAATTACCTGTAGCACTTGTACCAATAGTATAAGTACCAAATGTTGCAGGTTCAGCAGCTGATACACTTGCTACATTAGAAAACACAAGGCAAGTCATAGCCATAACGAGAGCTAAAACTGCACTTGCAAATCTTTTTAAAGATTGTGTCATTCCTATTCCTCCCTTATAAAAATATCTCTTGGAGTAAAATTCCCCCATATTTACTCCTTTTTAATTTTATTAATTATGCTTTATCCCTAAAAGCATACCGTTTATTAAACGGTTATTAAAGAATTATCCCATTCATAAACCAACAACAAAAATTTATCAATAAGAGTTCTTTAAAAGGGGGCGTAAAGCAAAGGAAATATATTCCTATTACCTTACGATTTATTATACTCTATTGCCTTTTTTATTTCAATGTTTTTTATTATTTTTTATATAATTGAAACAAATTCATATTTTGTTCACACTTACGGTTGAATTTGGTCACAACTCCCTTAAAACCTCACATATCTATTATGTTTATGTAAACCATATTTTGGCTATATTTTCTTCTTTTAATTCTTATTGTGTTTTACATTATTATTCAAAACTGAATATTTCCCCATTGGATATTTCCTCTACAGCATACCTCATAGCATCCATAAGATGATTAAAGCTATCTACAGGTCTATTAAGCATTTTGCCATTCAGGTCTTTATCCCAAGTATAATTACTTATTTCCGTAATAAAATTTTGACATTTAGGTAATATGTATATTTTATAATCTTGAAGAAAATCAATGCCGTTGTTTATGCTATCTTTCCCTTTTCGGGCTGGTCGTATGCCCTTTAGCCCCAGTGTTCTCAATCTGTCAATAGACTTAGGTTCTGCACTATCAGCTCTGATTTTCTCTTTTTTATAACCCATTTCCACAACAGCCTCATAAATAGCCTCATTGCTCATACCTTTTTTGTAAAGCTCATCAAAAACATATATTTCCTTTTTTTCTGTATTTATAAAGCCACAGAACAGAGCCGTTGGGTCATTAGTATACCCAAAGTCCAAACCGAAAACGGTTTCAAAACACTTTTCACTCTTTAATTCATCTATGCTAAAGTCTTTTTCTTCCCAGTTTTCAAAAACTAAGCCCTCAGATATGCCCCACTCGCCTAAGCCCGCAACCCTGTATCGACGAGGATTATTCTTTTTCATATCCTCAAATACCTTTAAATCACTTTCGTCAAGCCATTCGTTACACATATAGTTTGTTGACTTTGCCATTATGTTGTTATCTTTAACATCAAAAAACCTAGCCTTTATCCAATGTCTTTCGTTCCACGGATTTAGGGTAATAGTAATTTGCTTAAAAATACTTTTATCCACACTACCTCGTATACTTTCGTCAAGCATATTAAAATCGTCTTCATTTGTAATTTCGTAGGCCTCCTCTATCCAAAGCCAGCATAAAGAACCTGTTTTTACTGTAATTGATGTTATTTTTAGAGGGTCATCAAGGCCTCTAAAATATATTTTTTGACCTGTAGGAATATACATAATTTCTAACGGACTTGTCTTACATTCAAAAAAATTGTCCATTTTTAGTCGATGTATTGCCCAGCATAATTCTGTGTAACAGCTGTCTTTTAATGTAGAATATACCTTTCTTACAACCAAAATATTGGCCAAAGGATATTCAATCATTCGAACAATTAAGTTAAGTGCCGTTGTTTTGGATTTCTTGCTGGCTCGTGACCCTTTGCAAACCCTGTATCTCCCCTTAAAATGCCAAAAATCACTATAACCTCCACCGACTATCTCTTTTAGAGATATTACTTCTTTATTCATATAAATCATCCTTTATTACAACAGGCAAAACATTTTCTGTCTTTTTACTTTCCGAAAAAGTACCATTTCTTTTTCCCAAAAGCTCGGCAACTTTTATCCTTGTAGCTAAAGAAACCGGCTGACTAAATACCGTTATTACAGTATTTCCCTCTTCGTCTTTCTCCTTTATAGGCACAGGTTCTTCCTCCTCGCCCCTCATAATTTTAGAGCAATATTCCAATATTTCATCTGATGTTGCAATTTTGGGATTTTTACTTTCTATGTAGGCTTTGACCTCCTGTCTATCAAACACATATGTGCTTTTTTCATCATAACCTGCAAACACCAAAGCCTCTTTTTTATCTCTACATTCAAGATATTTATCGGCTAAATTTTTTTCTTTTTCTGTCATTATCATTACCTCCTAATATAGTTTTCTTTTAACATACACCAAGATTAATGACATATCGTGACATAATTTAGAACAAATTGACTTAATACTTAAAAAAAGCCCCTACTTTTAAAGTAGAGGCACAAAAAAAGAAGACCCATATACACTACAGGACTTCCGTTTATAAAAATATGTTTAAAGGCTTATTTATTTAACTTATGTATTTATTATAGCATATTGTTAAATATTTGCCAAGGATTTTTATGAATAAATTATGTATAAATTTTAATAAACAATTTGTGGTTTACATAAAAGAAGACTCTTTCGTATATATCACTACAAAAGAGCCTTTAAACACTATTTCTTATCAATATTAGTTACTGTATAGCCTAGTCTTTCTATAGCTGACTTTATATCTTCCTGTGACACGCCATCTTCTATTTCCACAACAGCCTGTTTCTTATGAAGATTTACATCTGCAGAAACATTATCCATTTCATTAAGTTTGTTCTGTATTCTCATAGAGCAGTTTTTACAAGTCATACCCTCTATAGAAATTACCAATGTTTCTTTAACATTTGCAAGTTTTTTCTTTTTTACCTTAATGTCAGAGCCACCACCACAGCAACCACCTTCACCTCTGAAGTGTTTTGCTGAATTGACAACAGCAAAGATTATAATCAAAGCCAATACTATACATATAATAACTGTTGACACAGTCAATCATCTCCTAATTTTAATGTCCGTATTTTTTCATAATTCTATTTTTTAGCCAAGTTAAAAAGAGCATAGCACAAATAATAGAACCAAATGTCAAAACATCTAAAAGTACATTTAAAACTACCATATAAAGCACCTCTCTTATAAGTAAACTTACTACCTTTACAAGGTTAGTATAAGCTAACTTTTTCTATAAGTCAACCACTTTATTGAGAAGATTTTTTCAATTAGTCTTTTTCTTTAAAAGTACTTTAAACATCAACAACAGTCCTGTCAAGCCAAAAACAAAATATCCCCTTGCAACTATATTTTCAAAGCCTATAAAAGAAAGTAACAAAGACAAAAGTGCTACTGTAACACATACAACAGCCTTATTTTTTCCAGTTTTATTTTTCAAATACTGTGATGCACTATAACTATTACTAACAGCCGTAGTAAATACTGCTCCTCCTATTGTAAAAATATATAGATATGTCAGCAATTCCCCCTGTGGCAACAGGTTGAGTACAGGCAAGGGACAATTTTTTACAAACCCATAATACTTATACAGAGGAATTGCTATAGCCAAAGCTGTAATTCCAATTAAAATTGCCGAAAAAGTTGCCATACCTTTTTTATATTTATGCTCTGTTACAACTGCCAGAGAAGATGCCAGATTATAAGAAACATAAATAAAGGGAGAAAACACACCTTTTACACTACTTGCCGGAGGTCTGAACTCTATAGGCATAAGCATTAATTTTATGCCTACAATTACAGTAATTACTATCATAGGTAGGCATATTATTTCGCTAAAAGCTATAATATTTTCTGCCCCCATAATAGTAAGTGTACAGACCAAAAGAGCCATTAAAACACCAGTCAAAATTTTATTTACACCAAAAAGCTCCCACACTATTTCTCCCATAGCCGAAATCATAGCAGAATAAAATATAATAAAAGACAGAAATATTACCACTTCGGCACAAAAAGGCATATCGGCAAGTATTTCGCCAAAATTGTTGTAGTATTTTGTCTTATATAGGCACAAGCCAAAAACTGCACTACTTACAATTACACCTAAAAGACCAACTATTCCATAGTCTGAAAAATACCTCATTATTTCCTGTCCCGTAGCAAAGCCTGCACCTAAAACTGTGCATACAAAAAGTGCTGCCAGCCTTATCATAAGAGCTTTACTACCTTATAAAGAGATATTAGCACAAGCCAATTTTGAGGAAAGTCCTTTGTAATATTCCAGTAGCTTGCACCTACAAGATTATACTTATTTATTAAATTTAACTTTGCCACTACACTATCTGCATCTTCAAACCATACAACATGGGAATTTCCATCTTTAGTATAGTAAAAGTAAGGTGCTTGTGCTACTTCGTCATACTCTATAGTAACATTATTTTCTGATGCTATTTCCAAAGCCTGTTGAGGAGAAAGGGATTTTGCCCCAGTATTTCCTCTAACAAAAGGTAATGTCCAATCATAGCCATAAAGTGGAATACCCATTAATATTTTTTGAGAATTTATTTGGCTTACTCCAAACCTTACAACCTCCTCTACCTTATCTATAGGAGAAACTGCCATTGGTGGTCCATAGGTATATCCCCATTCATAGGTCATTAAAAGCACTAAATTAGCAGCTTCCCCTAGCCCCCTGTAATCGTGGGACTCATAAAGTAAACCTGGCTGATTTACTGAAGTTTTTGGAGCAAGTGCTACTAAAGATAAAAAGCCTTTATCATTTAGTTGCCTTGTCAAATTTGACACAAATTCAATATAATTATCCCTATTCTCTATAGGAAGATACTCAAAATCAATATCCAAAGCCATATAGCCTTTTTGCTCCATTATAGCAATAATATTTTCAATTAAAACCTGCTGTAGAACATTATCCTCCAATAGAGTTTTAGCCAAAACATTTGAAAAAGTTCCCTGTTCTGTTAAAGTGGAAATAAGCATAACCGGTGCAACACCATAATCTCTTGCTATTTTTATAAGCTCAGTATCGTCTGGTTCTATTAACACCCCCTCATCTGTAAAACCATATGTAAAAATAGTCAGAAAAGTAAGATAAGGCAAAGTTCTAAGCAAAAGCTGTCTATCAATATTAGGGTATGTATAACCGTTTGTAGCAATAAATCTTTTATCCTGACCATTTTTGTACTCTATAACTAAATTTTGCCCTGTATATATTTGAGCATTTTCAATAGATGGATTTTTTTGCAATATGTCTATAACTGAAGTATTAAATTTCTGTGCTATAGAATCAAGGGTATCCCCCTCCTCCACTATGTACTCCACCTCTGGCACTAAAATAACCAATTTTTGACCTACAACTAAGTTGTCAGGGTTAGACGGAAAATTTGTGTTTAAAATCTGCTCTACTGTAACACCGTTTTCATTTGCTATATTTTCTAAGGTATCTCCTTGCTTTACAGTATAAATTATCATTTCATCACTCCTTATTTTAAGGGTATGATTATGTGGTAATTTTTATGAAATATTATCCTTACATTTCCTACAATCTAATTTGTAATATAGATGTAAAGTAAAATCTATTGCCTTTTTGTATTAAATATAGTACCATATAGATTGCGATGTTATGCCATTAAATAATTTGACATAAATCTGAGGAGGTCTATAAACCTATGTGTACAATAATGTCTGCAATATCGACTTGGTTCTTCCATAAAGTTGGTATGGATATTTTTTACTTTATAAATTGTTTCTTTGTTTACAGTTTTCTAGGTTGGATTTTTGAATGTATTGTTATTTCTTACGAAGAAAAAGCACCTGTAAACAGAGGTTTTATAAGAGGTCCTTTCTGCACAATATATGGTGTAGGAGCTTTAGGTACATATTTTCTATTTTTACCAATTTCCCATAACAAAGTATTGCTTTTCTTTTTAGGAGCGGTATTGGCGACAACTTTTGAATTTTTAGTTGCTAAACTTATGGTAAGGCTTTTTGGTGAGTTTTGGTGGGATTACAACAACAAACCTTTTAATTACAAAGGTGTTATTTGCCTTGAAAGTACAATTTGCTGGGGCGTAATGACAATGTTGCTTTTTGTACTTTTCCAACCTCTTGTAGAAAGAATAGTAAATACTTACTATATTAGCTTTGGTAAACCTGTAGCTATCATTATTCTTTTGGTATATGCCCTTGACTTTTCAACTAGCTTTTATAAAGCCTATGAGGCTAAGGAGCAAAAGGAAAACAATACCGTTGCTTCAGATGACAACCCAGAGTTTGAATACATAAAATAATACTAATAGACATATGTTGTCTTTTTAAACCATAATCCTACGGTTTATTGCTGTAGAGTTATGGTTTTTTTGTTTTTCATTTAATTGTTTTATACCATTTCTTGTGATATAATTATTGAAAAATATGTATAAACTGGAGGTAATAAAAATGCGTGAAATTCCTGTTTCAGAAATTACAGAGGCAGTTAAAAAACTCTGTATTTCAGCAAATTACAACCTTAATTCAGATGTATATTCTGCTATTGAAAATTCAAGGGATAATGAACAATCCCCAATAGGCAAAAACATTCTTTCTCAGCTTTTGGAAAATGCTGACCTTGCAAAAGAAAATTGCAAGCCTATTTGTCAGGATACAGGTATGGCAGTTATATTTATGGAGGTAGGTCAAGAAGTCCACTTTACTGGTGGAAACATTACTGATGCAATAAATGAAGGTGTTCGTCAGGGTTACATTGAGGGCTATTTAAGAAAATCTGTTGTAAGCGACCCTATTTTAAGAGTTAATACAAAAGATAATACCCCTGCTATTATTCATTATAACATTGTTGAGGGAGATAAAGTCAAGATTGATGTTGCCCCAAAGGGTTTTGGTAGCGAAAATATGAGCAAAGTTTATATGCTCAAGCCATCTGACGGTATTGAAGGTGTTAAAAATGCCATTATTGACTGTATAGAAAAGGCCGGCCCTAATCCTTGCCCTCCTATGGTTGTTGGTGTAGGTATTGGTGGTAACTTTGAAAAATGTACAGAGCTTGCAAAAAAGGTACTTCTTCGCCCTGTAGGCAGTCATTCTGACAAAGAGTATGTAAAGGAAATGGAAAAGGAGCTTTTGGAAAGAGCCAACAATTTAGGTATTGGACCTCAGGGTTTAGGCGGAAACACTACTGTTCTTGGTATTAACATCGAAACCTTTGCAACTCATATTGCCGGTCTTCCTTTAGCTGTAAATATTAGTTGCCATGTTACAAGACATGGTCAGGTTACAATCTAGGGGGAATAGTTGTGAATAAAGGATTTTTTAACTTCTATTCTTTTAAGTCGAAAATAAAGGGTATGTACGAAAATCACAACAGCCTTTTTCTAATTACTTGTATAACCATTATTACTATATTGTTAGGTGGTCTGTTTGTACACACAAGCCTGATGCCTAAAACCTATAAATCAAGGGACTTTGTTTCCTCTGTAGTACAAACTCCAGAGAAGAAAATTTCCAACAGAGCCGATGTAAATGGTATTTTCACATATGGACCTTACATTAATTTGGATAAAGGTCAGTACAATATTACTCTCAATTATTCAAGTACAAAGGAACAGAAATTTGAAATTACCTATGGCAACGGTGGTCTTTATATCTATGACAATATATTGCCTGCCGGAGAAAATTCAAAGACATTCAAATTTAATGTACCCGAAAATATTTCTGATAAGTCCGTAGAAATACGAACTTATTACAATGGAAAAGGAGATTTTTATTTAAAAAGTGTTCAGTTAGAACCTTTGAAAAAATCTTTTATTCCTTTGTTGTATGTTCTCTGTTTTGTACTTTCTTCCCTTTTATGCTTTTTTGTTTTCAGAAGTGGCAAAAAATTGAGAGGACTTGCTATTGGATATATAGCTTTCCATTACATAGTGCTATATCCTATAATGAGTAAAGGTCTTATATCTATAGGACTTACATTTTTAGTTGCAACTGTTATGACATTTGCTGTAAATTTCAGACTGGAAATAGTTTCCTATGGTATAAAAAACTTAGAAAAACCTGTAGAAATAATCTGCACACTTTTAAGCAGTTACTTATTTACAAGTGGACTTATAATACTGCTTAATTCTGAGTCTTTTAGCAACATTAATTTTGCCGGTAATGTAGATTTTCCTAACCTTATATTGGAAATCCTTATTATTTTTAATGTTCTTATATTTATGCGTATACTGTTCTTCTCAAAGAAATTTACATATGTTCTGACAGAAGTTTCAGCAGTATTTTTAGGCTTTGAGCTTATAACTCATATTACTGAAAGAAATATTTATTTCACAATGGGTGTTGTTGCAATAATAGGCTTTATAACTTACTATCTTTGCAAACACAACCACTTAACTATAACAATTACGAAATTAAATGATACATTTGCATTTATTTTTATTACTGTACTTTTCCTTTTCTTCTGTGGATATTTTGGTACTATAACTATAGCAAAATACCGAGGTTTCTGCTCTCCAGCATTTGACTTTGGTATATTCTCACAGATGTTTGGAAGTATGATAAAAACGGGAATACAGTACACTACTGTAGAAAGAAATGAGTTGCTTTCTCACTTTGCTGTACACTGTTCCCCTATATGGTACTTGATGTTGCCATTCTACTTTATTTTCCCTACTCCTGAAACCTTGTTGGTTTGTCAGGTTGTACTTGTAGGTCTTGGTGTTTATCCTGTTTACCTGTTATGTAGACATAAAAGCGACAATATACCTATTGCCCTTATTATTTGTATCATATACTTGATAACTCCGGCTATGGTATGTCCTATGTACTATGATGTACACGAAACTTGCTTTTTACCATTTCTCATTTTGTTCCTAATGTACTTTATTGAAACAAAAAAATGGCGTATGGCATTTTTGTTTACTTTACTTGTATTACTTGTAAAAGAGGACTCAGCCCTTTACATAGTACCAATAGCATTGTACTTAATTACAGCTAAAAAGGAATACAAGAGAGGTATTGTGCTTTGTTTCATAGCTGTTGTTTACTTTGCTTTGGCTTATTCATTAGTAAACAGCTCTGGACACGATGTTGTAGCAGCAAGATACGGAATATATTGTCTACCTGGAGAAGAAGGCACAATGCCTATGTTTAAAAATATTATAAGAGACCCTGGTTTCTTGCTCCAGACTATGTTCCACGAGGATATGTTAACATTTGTACTTTATACTTTAGGTGTACTTCTTTTCATTCCTCTTATGGGTAAAAAGTTTTCTAACCTATTCTTGCTTTTACCATTTTTATTTATGCACCTTGCAACTAACTACCAATATCAGCACGAAGTAGGTTATCAGTATACATTTGGACCTTGTGCCCTTGTATTCTTCCTGTTTATACTTAATATATACAGATACCCTAAGAAAATAGCCTATGGCTTTGCTATAACAGCTCTTATAGGTTCTTGCTTTGCTACTTATACATATAAAGGCAAATTAAACTACTTTACAGAGTATTACTTGTCAAATAAGGAAGTATTTGACGAAACAGAATTAATGCTGAAAAAAGTTCCTAGTGATGTAACTGTTATTGCTAGTGATTTTCTTACAGCACACTTACCACAGGTAAAGGATATGTATATATATCCTTATGATGACGGCGATATGCCAGATTACTATATTTTACAGCCTAGTTACATAGATAACTTTGATGATGTGGAAGAAGATATTTTATCTGAGGGTTACAAAGTTTTAGACGAAACAGATTTTGTGACAATATATGCTAAAAAAGATGCTAAACCATTAAATGACTAAAGGAGGTTTTAAAATGGAAATCAATATTACAACTCCTATATCTCGTGAAAAGGCAAAAAGCCTTAAAGCCGGAGATATGGTTAAAATAACTGGTGTTATTTATACAGCAAGAGATGCAGCCCACAAGAGAATGTTAGAAAATCTCCACAAGGGTATTGCCCTTCCTGTAGACTTAAAAGACCAGACTATATACTTTGCCGGTCCTGCTCCTGCAAAGCCTAATGAACCTATTGGTTCAGTTGGTCCGACTACCAGCTACAGAATGGACGCTTATTCTCCTGAAACCATTGAACTTGGTCTTACTTGTATGATAGGCAAGGGAGCAAGAAGCAAAGAAGTTGTAGACGCAATGAAGAAATATGGTGCTGTTTATATTGGTGCTGTTGGTGGTGCCGGTGCTTTAATAAGCCAGTGTGTCAAGAAATGCGAAGTTGTGGATTATGCCGATTTAGGTTCTGAAGCAATACACCGTCTTGAAGTTGTAGATTTTCCCGGTATTGTTATTATTGACAGCGAAGGAAACAACCTTTACGAAACTGAACCACCAAAATACAAAAAATAAACCATTCTAAAAGTCGATATTATAAACTCACAAAAGGTGATTAAAAGTGGTATTTTTGCTACTTTTGATTACCTTTTTTATTTTTAAGCATACTATTTTTAATAAAGTTTTTTCAATAATTTCTTTAAAAAATTTACTAAAATATTCCCTTTTATTAATAAAATACAGCTTTTTGCATAAAATACAATTATAAAAGTTGTTATATTTCACTAATTTAATTTTATTGACAAATAACATTATAAGGCTTATAATTCTAATTAAGGGATGCAATGAAGCGTTTTATACAGCCGTCATTGTACGACTGTATTTTTTTGTAAAACCACCAATTTTACATAATAAACTACTTTATTCCCCACAACATATTAATAAAAGCATAGAACGGAGGATTTATTTAATATGAATTACGTTGATAAGGTATTAGCTGAACTTATTGCAAAGAACCCAGCTCAGCCAGAATTCCATCAGGCTGCTACAGAAGTTCTTAACACTATTAAGCCAGTTATCGAAGCTGACAAGAAGTACGAAGACGCTGCTTTACTTGAAAGATTAGTTGAACCTGAACGTCAGATTATGTTCAGAGTTCCTTGGATTGATGACAACGGCGTTGTTAGAGTAAACAGAGGTTTCAGAGTACAGTTTAACTCTGCTATTGGACCATACAAGGGTGGTTTAAGATTCCATCCATCTGTAAACTTAGGTATCATCAAGTTCCTTGGTTTCGAACAGATTTTCAAGAACTCTCTTACAGGTCTTCCTATCGGTGGTGGTAAGGGTGGTTCTGACTTCGACCCTAAGGGTAAGTCAGACAACGAAGTTATGCGTTTCTGCCAGAGCTTCATGACAGAACTTTACAGACACATTGGTGCTGACACAGACGTTCCTGCTGGTGACATCGGTGTAGGTGGTAGAGAAGTAGGTTATATGTACGGTCAGTACAAGAGAATCACTGGTCTTTACGAAGGTGTTCTTACTGGTAAGGGTCTTACTTTCGGTGGTTCTTTAGTTAGAACTGAAGCTACTGGTTACGGTCTTGTATACCTTGTAGAACAGATGCTTAACGACAAGAACAACAGCTTCAAGGGTAAGACAGTTGTTGTATCTGGTGCTGGTAACGTTGCTGTATACGCAGCTGAAAAGGCTACTCAGCTTGGTGCTAAGGTTGTTACATTCTCTGACTCTAACGGTTGGGTATATGACAAGGACGGCGTAGATATTGAATACGTTAAGGACCTTAAGTTCAACAGACGTGGTAGACTTGCTGAATACACTGAAACTCACAAGAACGCTGAATACCACGAAGGTAAGGGTGTATGGAATGTTAAGTGTGACATCGCTCTTCCATGTGCTACTCAGAACGAACTTGACGAAAACGATGCTAAGGCTCTTATTGCTAACGGCTGTATCGCTGTTGGTGAAGGTGCTAACATGCCTTCTACATTAGGTGCTATTGACGCATTCTTAAAGGGTGGCGTTCTCTTTGCTCCTGCTAAGGCTGCTAATGCCGGTGGTGTTGCTACTTCAGCTCTTGAAATGAGCCAGAACAGCGAAAGATTAAGCTGGACATTTGACGAAGTAGATGCTAAGCTTCACGGTATTATGGTTAACATCTGCAAGAACATGACTGAACAGGCTGAAGCTTACGGTATGAAGGATAACTTCGTAGCTGGTGCTAACATTGCTGGTTTCAAGAAGGTTGCAGACGCTATGTTAAGCCAGGGTCTTGTATAAAATATAAATTAAATACAATACTATATAAGGGTTCAGCTTTTGCTGAACCCTTCTTTTATATGTATGAAAAAAGGGAGCTTTTTAAGCTCCCACTATTATTCTTGTTATGCTCCCTCAATACCTGTAACATCTTCTAATATTCTGTTAGTTTTCTTGATATTTTCCTTTGAATTGTCACTTTCTTTTAATTGATTAAGCACTATTGAAAATACATCATCTCCATGAGTTGCTATAGCAGATTTCGCTCCTGCCACGTTATCAGTAATAATATTATCTACTTCTAATTCAACACATTTCTTTAAAGAATCATCATCATTGACTGTCCAAACGTGTATTTCTTTATTTAGTTTATGGGCTCTTTCTACAACTCGACCATTTACGAAAGTAGTTTCCATACTGAAAAAGTCCACACAAGGCAAATCATAAAAATCGCCCATAGCAACAGCCATAATATATCCGGTTTTTATTTTTGGATTACACTCTTTTACTTTTCTTAAAGCCCTATAATCCAAAGATGTAACAACACATTTGTCTACAAAGTCGGTATTTTCTATTATCTTTACAACATCAGAGACAAAATCCTCTGAATCATTATTTCCTGTTTTTATTTCAATGTTTAGCTTTATTTTCCCCTTGCAAACATTTATAACATCTTCCAGTTTAGGAACTGTACATTTATTCCCATTTACCTCTATACAAGGTATTTTTTGAAGTTCCTCATAAGTTAAATCTCTGACATTTATATCCTGCCCTGTCATTTCCTTTAAACTGGCATCGTGGGTAACTACAATTACATTATCCTTTGTCTGTCTTACGTCCAGTTCTCCGTAGTCTGCCCCCTCTTTTATAGCCTCTTTAAAAGCTGGTATAGTGTTGGGCATAGTTACTGTAGAATTACCTCTGTGGGCTGTAATCTCTATTTTAGAGTACAAATCATCATAAATATTGGAGTCAAAAACCACATAGCTTATTATAAATATAACTACTATAGTAAGCAAACTACCAATAATAATTAAAAACTTGAAAAGACCTTTACCTTTGGCAACAAAAGCTAACAATCTATACTCTTTTCTTTTTTCCCTTTTAGAAAAAGTGTCATCGTGGTTATTACTGTACTTATAATACATAGAGGAAATTACCGCAAAGTCTACAACCACTGTAAGACTGGTAAATACTCCACCAAATATAGGTGTAAATATGGTATATAAAGTCCATAGAATAGCTACAACAGCATTGTTATGTAAATACAGATACATAATTATAACATATATTATAATTGCCATACCTATAAGCAAGCCTACTGCTAGACTTAGCAAAAACTTAATTCCCAGAAAATTCTTTAAAACTCTAAAGTATCTTTTCTTTGTAAGCCCTATACTTTCCTTAATAGCACCTACAGCCCTTTTATTCTCATAAAAGAAGCAATTATATATAAACAACAACGAAATATTTGCCAAAAACACCACTAAGAAAATTATTTTTAAAGTTATATTAAGTACCTGTTTTGAGTCAATATACATTTGTATGTATTCCGGAATTTTAATAGCTTTTGTAATACTTGAATCCATTGTATAATTCATCAAGCACAAAAGACATACACTTACAAATATGATTATTAAATTATAAGGTCTAAAAATATTTATTGTCTTTTCTACACCTAAGACAAGCATTTGAGTAAAAGACAACTTTTTATTGAAATAGGAATATTTATAGGATATTAAAAGCACACTTATTTCGTATATTAATGTAAAAACCAACACACAGCCTATTATAAGCATAGTTATTATTATAACAGGATTAAACATAGCTCTTGTCATTCTATCTAAGGAAACATAACCTATTCCAGAAATTTTTAAACCTATTCTCCAAAGTAAAGAACATACTGGCCATATAATAACAACAAAAGCCAATTTATATAAAAGTTCAAACCAAAAAAGCCTTTTCCAATCTTTTTTTATTAGCCCTATTGATTTTTTTAAAATTTCCCTCACAATACCACCCTTTCTACAGGAAATAGTATCACAAACCTATAACAAAGTCTATACTAATCTTCCTTTGAATATTTCCTGAGCAGAGTATATGGATTTATTACCGTTTAAAACATAAGCTATAATACAAACTACAACAAACATAGTCATATTTTGTGACCCAAAAACCTCAAGACCTATAAGCATAGGTGCTATAAGTGTATTTGTGGCACTACCAAAAACAGCTGCATAGCCTAAAGATGCTGTCACCACAGGATTAAGTCCCATTACACCACCTAAAACATAGCCTAAAGATGCACCAATGGCAAACAATGGCGTAACTTCTCCACCTTGAAAACCAATGGAAAGTGTTATAACTGTAAAGGCAATTTTTAGTATAAAATCATAGGAATATACAGTACCGTCATTAAAACAGTTATTTATAATATTTGTACCAAGTCCACAGTATCTACCACCTAAAACAATAAAAAGCAATATAGCCAAAGGAATTGACACAACACCTATTCTTACATAAGGATTTTTAAACTTATTTCCCATAAATGCCTTTAATTTAGATAAAGAAAAAGAAAAAGCCTTACCTGCCAAACCAAAAGCAATACCCAATATTATAATTTTAACAACAGCCTTTTCATCTATTGGAATGGTGTCATTAATATTTACAAAAAACTTTTCTAAGCCCAACAAATGAGATGTAGTGCTTGCCACATATGCCCCAACAAAGGCCGGCAAAAGTGCCTCATATTCTAAAACACCTACTGTAATTACTTCAATGGCAAAAAACAGAGCTGCCAACGGTGTTTGAAAAAGTCCACCAAAACCTGCTGACATACCCACAATGGCCATTACTTTGCCGTTGTTTGGTAAATTCAATTTCTTGCTTATATTATGTGAAAGTGTTGCCCCTATTTGTACAGCCACACCCTCTCTACCAGCACTACCACCAAACAAGTGTGTTATCCAAGTGCCTATCATTACAAGAGGTATAAGTGCCTTTGGTATGCCCTCTCTTTTTTCCTGTGTTGTTTCCAAAACAAGGGACATACCCTTTAAACTTTCTTTACTACATTTGTTGTACATATATGTTATAAGTAAGCCTGCTATAGGTAAGAAAGGCAAAAGCATTTTATAGTGTTCAGTTCTAAAATCTGTTATAAAAAGCAATACCCTACCAAAAAGTGCATCAATAGCACCTACAATAATTCCCACAACTACAGCCAACAACACATATATAGATATATTTTTAATTTTCATTTTATCCTCCAAATTTTTCTATAAACGCAGAAAAGCTGATGATTTCTGCGTATCAAAATAAAAACGCAGACGCCATCAGCCCTTCGGCAGTTCAGGACAAAGTCCTAGGGAGAACATCATTCCCTATTATAAAATTAGTATTTCTTAATACCAATATCTTTTCTAAAGTGTTTATCCTTAAAGTCAATTTTAGCAACACCCTCGTAAGCTGTTTTAATAGCCTCATCAAGGTTATTGCCTACACCTGTAACGCCTAAAACTCTACCACCATTAGTTACAAACTTGCCGTCCTTTAAAGCTGTACCAGCGTGAAAAACTGTAATATTGTCCATAGCTTCAGCATCTTCAAGACCAGTAATTTCATAACCTTTTTTATAGCTTACAGGATAGCCACCACTTGCCATAACTACGCAAGCTGCTGCATTATCTTCCCATTGAACATCAACCTTATCAAGAGTACCGTCTACACAGGCCTCAAAAATTTCCATAAGGTCAGTTTTAAGTCTAGGAAGTACAACCTGAGTTTCAGGGTCGCCAAAACGGGCATTGTATTCAATAACTTTCATTCCCTTTGGAGTAAGCATAAGACCGAAGAAAATAATACCCTTGAAAGTTCTGCCCTCTTCATTAAGAGCATCAACAGTTGGCTGATAAATTGTCTTCATACATTCTTCAGCAAGTTCCTCTGTATATACTCTACTAGGAGAGAATGTACCCATACCGCCTGTATTAAGACCCTCGTCATTATCATAAGCTCTCTTATGGTCCTGAGCAGATACCATAGGAACAATAGTCTTACCATCGCAGAAAGAAAGTACAGACATTTCTGGACCAGTTAAAAATTCTTCAATAACAACTGTATTACCACTATCGCCAAACTTCTTATCAAGCATAATTTCCTTTAAGCCTTCAAGAGCTTCTTCTAATGTGTTGCAAATAAGAACGCCCTTACCTAAAGCAAGACCATCAGCCTTTAAAACTACTGGGAAATTGCCATTTTTAACATGCTCAACAGCTAAATCATAATCGCTGAAAGTACCATATTCAGCAGTAGGAATATTGTACTTACGCATAAGTTCCTTACTGAAAGCCTTACTACCTTCAATAATAGCTGCATTTGCTCTAGGTCCGAAAATTCTAAGACCTTCCTTTTCAAAGGCATCAACAATACCACCAACAAGTGGGTCGTCCATACCTACAACTGTAAAGTCAATACCTTCACTTTTAACAAACTCAATGAGCTTGTGAAATTCCATAGCACCAATGTTTACTAATTCAGCAAGCTGACCAATACCAGCATTACCTGGTGCACAATAAATCTTATCAACCTTTGGGCTTTGAGAAAGTTTCCAAACAATTGCGTGTTCTCTACCACCACTACCAACAACTAAAACTTTCATTTACTTTAATCTCCTTACCTTATCGCCATGCACCTGTAATTTACCCTGTGCATAAAGGCTTATTGCCTCTGGATATATAACCCATTCTGCCTGTTCCATAACTCTCTTTTGTAAAACTTCCGGAGTATCATCGTCTAAAACTTCAACAGCCTTTTGAAGTATAATAGGACCTGCATCAGTAATAGGCGAAACAAAGTGAACAGTAGCACCTGTAACCTTAACACCCTTTTCAAGGGCAGCCTTATGAACTCTAAGTCCATAAAAGCCATCGCCACAAAAGCTAGGAATAAGTGCTGGGTGAATATTCATAATCTTGTTTTCAAAAGCCTTTATAAATTCTTCACCTAATATTGTCATATATCCTGCCAATATAATTAAATCCACATTCATTGACTTAAAATGGTCAATAAGTGCCTTTTCAAAGCCACCGTTAGGGTAGTCTTTTTTGCTAATAACAACAGATGGAATATTGTGCTTAGCTGCTCTTTCCATAGCATAAGCACCCTCTTTACTGCTGACTACTGTAACGACCTGACCGTCTATTTTTCCTGCATCAATGGCATCGAGAACAGCCTGTAAATTAGTTCCTCCGCCACTAACCATTGCACCAATTCTAATCATTGAAGAACCTCCAATTATTTAAGGTTAATCTGAATACCTTCGCCCTTAGTAACATAACCAATCTTGTAAGCCTTTTCGCCTAAACCTGCAAGAACTTCAATAGCCTTGTCAGCATCTTCTGGAGCAACAGCTGCAACCATACCAATACCCATATTGAAAGTATTGTACATACTCATTCTTTCTACATTACCCATTTTTTCAAGTAAAGAGAAAATAGGAAGAATATCCCAAGTACCTTCATCAATATTAACCTTTAAGCCCTCTGGCATCATTCTTGGAATATTTTCAATGAACCCACCACCAGTAACATGGCTAAGGCCCTTAACATTTACCTGCTTTAATAATTCAAGAACAGGCTTAACATAAATCTTTGTTGGAGTTAAAAGAGCTTCGCCTAAAGTACAGCCTAAGCTATCTTCGTACTTTGATAAGTTTTCCTTATTTGGTTCAAAAATCTTTCTAACAAGTGAATAACCGTTAGAGTGAATACCACTTGAAGCAATACCAATAAGTACATCACCGTCAGCAATCTTGCTACCGTCAACAGACTTAGCCTTATCCATAATACCAACAGTGAAACCAGCTAAATCATATTCGTCTACTGGGTAAAAACCAGGCATTTCAGCAGTTTCGCCACCAATAAGTGAACAGTTAGACTGTCTACAACCTTCAGCAACACCACTTACGATTTCAGCAATCTTTTCTGGTTCATTCTTACCACAAGCAATATAGTCTAAGAAGAAAAGAGGTTCTGCACCACTACAAACTACATCGTTTACACACATAGCAACCGCATCAATACCAATAGTATCGTGCTTATCCATAAGGAAAGCAATTTTAAGCTTTGTACCAACACCGTCAGTACCACTAACGAGAACAGGTTCTTCCATATCCTTGGCCTTTGCAATAGAGAAGAGACCTCCGAAACCACCTATATCTGTAAGCACTTCTGGTCTAAATGTGCTTTTAACATGACCCTTCATTAATTCGACTGCCTTGTAACCGGCTTCTACATCTACACCTGCTGACTTATAATCCATAGTGTACCTCCTAATTTTTTTATATAAAAGTTTACTTTTGAATATATTATCTATTTTAGTTTATATGGCAAAAAAAGTCAATAACAACACTTACTTTACAACAATAATATTTTTAAACAATTTTGATTTTTCAATAGATGTTTGGTCGCTAACTGTTGACATTACTATGTTTTCCATAGCTGTTGTAAGTTCCTGACCCACTTCCCTTATATCATTAATTGAAACAGAAAGCATTTCTTCTCGCCTTAAATCCAATCTTTCCTGTGTTACTCCATTGTAATGTCGTCTTAAAACAATAGAGTTAATTCTGTTATTCTTTAAAGGAGCATCTTCCACATTTACAGCACCTATTATAAATCTGTTTAAATGTTTTTGGTCCATATCAATTTCAGATAAATAGTTACCTACATTTTTAAACACTTCATAACTCTTGTTTACATTCGGGTCACGATATGAATACATATAAAAATAATTTCCATTTAAAAAGCCACAGCCACCACCGTAAGCTCCACCTTTTAATCTGATATTATCCCAAATATACTCACTTGTCACAATCTGTTTTGCAACTCTTAATACACCACTTACCTTTTTGTATACACAACCAATGGCATTGTAACTTACATTAGTATTTACACTATAGGCTATGTTTTCCTTTTCAGGTGTTAAAACAAGTTTTTGGTGCTTTTCCCCTGTAGGAATATTTTTCTTAATATCCTCAATATAGCTAGAAACAGCCTCCTTGTCACAGCTATTGCCTGTAACTACATAGAACATATTAGCTGAAGTAAATATCTTATCAGCTAAACTTTCCATTTCTCTTGCTGTTTTTTCAATATCCCTTGTGTCACAAACATAATTGTAGTTATTTATGCCACCAACTGCCTCCTCATAGGCATAGCAAGAACTGATATTAGCCAAACAAGTATTATAGGCCACAGAGTTTCCACTTTCTTCATAGGTTTCGTATAAGTCCTGCTTATATTCTTCCATAAGATTTTTTAATCTTTCATAGTCAGTATATTTTTGACAAATAACCTTTTTGAATATATCCAATGCCTTAAATATATTTTCTCTTAAAGCCTTTATTTTAAATATTATAACCGGTTCAAAATCTGTTTTGCTCTTTAATGTTGAGAAGTAAGCAGAAAATCCACCAGTATAAAAATCAATATCTGTTGCTACATCTTTATCAAATACATTTACAATATACTTATAAAGTCCTAACCTTGACAATTCATCTTTTTCAAGAGAGGAAACATCAAAAACTAAATCTACATATACTATTTCTTTGGACTTTACTGGTGCAAAAATATTGTCCTCATTTACTTCATAAGGAATATAAAGTGCCTTTTTATCTATTTCACTAACCTGAATAGAATGTATTTTAGCTACTTCCTCCGATGTATCCTCCATTTTTCTGTACTCCTCTAAAGGTTCGTTATTCTTTGGAGGTACTGGCACTTCTTCTTCACTTTTTTTAGAACCAGCAAGTAAAATACCATAACAGCCTTTGCCTAACAAATACTTTTTAACAAATTCTTTTACATCTATTTTTTCAATAGCGTCAAAGAGCTGGCTCATTTTCATAGGTTCAAAGTTGTCTTGACCATACATAACACTTCTGTGCAAAAGCAAGTTATAGAAAAGACCTACTGGCTTATAGCCAAAATCCTGTTCCATAGTAAAGAACTTGTATGAATTTATAACACTTTGTAACTTGTGTTGGTCGATACCATTTTCAGCAATATCTTCCCAACATTTTTCAACTATTTCCTTAAACTTCTTTAAATCTTTTTCTTTTGAACCCTTTACTGTAATTTCCACATAAGGCATATATCTTGAGTCATCGTTTATGGCTTCTACCATAGAACCAAGACCGGATTTTATAATTTCTTCCTTTATTTGTCCGTCTTCTACATTACAAACTGCATCGCAGATAATATCCATAAAAAGACATTTTTCAAAATCCAAAACATTACCGTAGGTATACATTACTTCCATAATGTTGTCCCCGTCTTTTTCGCTTTCAACTACAATATCATCATAGCTTTGTGGCTGAAATTCTGGAGAAACCAATCTATCTCTCTTTTCAAAATTACAGAGATATTCTTTATCCAAATATTCCATATATTTGTTAATATCCAAATCGCCATAAAAATAAAATGTAGCATTTGAGCCATGGTAATATTTTCTGTGGAAGTCCAAAAATTCATCGTAATCAAGTTCCGGTATATTGTCTGGATTACCACCAGAATAATTAGCATAGTCACTACCCTTAAAGAGTTCTCTCTTTAATTTATGTCTTAAAACAATATCAGGGGCAGAAAATACACCTTTCATTTCATTTAAAACTATACCGTTTAACTTTTTGCCATCACTATTCCAACCCTCTTGACGGAATATACCCTCTCTTTCATATATAAGAGGTTTAAAAACACCGTCTGTATAAACTTTTACCATTGTATCAAAGTCTGTAAGATTGGTACTGGCAATAGGATATATTGTTTTGTCAGAATAAGTTACAGCATTTAGATAAGTGTGTATAGAGCCTTTATCTAATATATTAAAAGGGTCTTTAACCCTATAATTTTCAGAGCCACACAACACACTATGTTCCATAATGTGTGGTATACCTTTGTCATTTGTAGGCAAAGTATTAAAAGCTACAGAATAAACTCTGTTTTTGTCATCATTTTCCATATAAACAAGCTTTGCACCACATTTATGAACATAGATATAACCTGTAGAAGATATTTCATCAATATATTCTTTATGTTTCAATTCAAAATTGTTCATTACATCAACACCTTTTATTTTTTCAGAACAAATTAATTTCATTAATTTGTGACTTGCTTACAAGTCATCGGATTTATCTTTCCGATCCACTATTCAGAACAAATTAATACCTTAATTCGTGATTTGCACGCAAGTCATCGGATTTATCTTTCCGATTCACTATTAAAAGGCTGTCAGTTATTGTACCAACAGCCCTCATTCTATTTACTTACCAATTAACTTTCACGATACTGTTCAACAAATTTCTTTGCTTCATTTCTTATAGCCTCAACAGGGTGTTTATTAGCAACTGTTGTAAAATACTTAGCCGCTGTATTATTATCCCCTGCCTTTTCGGCAATTTTAGCAAGCTGATACATAGCACTATAGCGTATCTCATCGCCATCGCCAGTACACTTGATACATTTATCAAAGTATACCTTAGCATTATCCATATCATTTTTGGACTGGCTTGATGCACCAAGTTCATAGTAATACTTTGCTCCAGCCGGAAGAATAGTAGTTTTAAGTTGGTTATACTGATTTATAGCCTCCTGACCAAAACCACTTGTACTAAGAGCTAAAAGTTTATCGGCAGCCTCGCCTACACTACCTTCATTATAATACATTTCAATATCTGCCAATGCTCTAACTCTCTGTTGTAATTCTTGTTCTCCTGCTGTATACAACTTTGACTTCAAGTTTTCATTTTCATCTGTAAGTCGTTTTATAGTTTCGTTATTTTTACTTAACTGGCCATTTTTATTATTTAAGTCTATGTTATATTGAAGTTCCTGTTTTTCAAGATTTTTTCTATATCCGCCAGAAATAGCCGGCATAATAAGCCCACCTAATATAACAACTGCACACAAAGCACCAACACCAAAAGAAAGCATAGAATAACTATGGTTCATCAAGTTTCTTATGATAGTAACACCTTTCTTTTCGGTATTTTCTTTATTCTTTTTCTTGAATACACTTGTAGTATCTGGCTTCAATTCTTTAAGATATGCTACAGCCTTTTCGTTTTCCTTATCTATTCTAATAACCTTTTCCAAAAGGCGAATAGCAGCACTAATATTCCCCTGTTTCATACGACAAAGAGCCATTAAAATATTTGCATCAACAAATGATGAATTTAATTCCAAAGCCTTTTTTAAGGACATAACAGCAAGGTCTACATTATCCAATTTTATAGAATGTAAAGCCTTATTATAAGCTGTAACTGCGTCTACTTTAGACATTTCCTTTACGCTGTATGAACAATCCTGTATATATTTAAGAGCGTCATTGTCGCTTTTCTGATATTTAAGGCTTATTTGCCAATGGAGAATACCATCAGTTACTCTGCCCAATTTATAATATACAAGCCCCAGTAAATTCTGAGCCTGTATATTATCTTTTTTCAAAGCGACACTTTTTCTAAGGCTATGAACAGCCTCAGTATACTTGCCCTCTTTTGCAAGGACAATACCCCTATTATAATATCTGATAGACAGGTTATAAATCTTGATTAAATAGCCGTTTTCTCCGGCACCGGAACTGTAGTTAAAATTATAATGTCTGTCTATCATAATTATTCGCTCCTTATTTTTTTAGTGCTTCTCGGAGAATATCCATTAAATCCTCTATATTGTTATCATTTATGATTTTTTCAACATCTTTCATTTCTGGGAGAGGTTGAAATTTAGCTAATTCTTTTTTAAAATCGAACACAGGTTATGCCCCCTTATTCTTCGCTGTCATTCTCCTGTGGAATAATGGCAATACCCAAATCAGTAAGCTGATTTTCATCAACAATATTTGGAGCATCAGTTAAAAGACAACTTGCGTCCTTAACCTTAGGGAATGCAATTACATCTCTAATGCTTTCTGCACCTGTAAGGAGCATAATAAGTCTATCAAGACCGAAAGCAAGACCACCATGAGGTGGAGCACCGTACTTGAAGGCATCAAGTAAGAAGCCAAATCTTTCCTGTGCAACTTCCTTATCAAGGCTTAAAAGCTTGAAAGTCTGTTCCTGAATATCATCTCTGTGTATTCTGATACTACCGCCACCAAGTTCGCAACCATTAAGAACCATATCATAAGCCTTAGCTCTAACAGTAGCAACTTCGCCATTCATAAATGCGTCTAAATCTTCGTCCATAGGAGAAGTGAATGGGTGGTGCATAGCAAGGTATCTGCCTTCTTCTTCGCTGTATTCAAACATTGGGAATTCTGTTACCCAAAGGAACTTGTAATCTTCATTATCAAGAATATCAAGACGCTTTGCAACTTCAAGTCTTAATGCACCTAAAGCATCAAATACAACCTTATTTCTGTCAGCACAGATAAGAATAAGGTCGCCAGCCTTTGCATCAAACTGGTCACAAATTTCCTTAATCTGGTCATCGTTAAAGAACTTAGAAATAGAAGTCTTGTAACCGTCTTCCTTAACTACAATCCAAGCAAGACCCTTTGCACCATAAGTCTTAGCAACATCAACAAGAGAGTCAATCTGCTTTCTTGAGAATGTGCCACAACCCTCAGCATTAATACCTCTTACAGAACCGCCTGCATCAATAGCATTCTGGAATACACCAAATTCACTACCATTTACAACATCTGTAATGTTATGAAGTTCCATACCGAAACGAATATCTGGCTTATCAGAACCAAAACGCTCCATGGCTTCTTTCCAAGGCATTCTCATAAGAGGAGTAGGAATATCAAAGCCCTTGATTTCCTTGAAAATCTTCTTCATAAGTCTTTCATTTACTTCCATTACATCGTCTTCTTCAACGAATGAAAGTTCCATATCTATCTGAGTAAATTCTGGCTGTCTGTCAGCTCTTAAATCTTCATCTCTAAAGCACTTAGCAATCTGGAAATACTTATCAAAACCAGAAACCATAAGTAACTGCTTGAAAAGCTGAGGACTCTGTGGAAGTGCGTAGAAGTTACCTGGGTGTACTCTACTTGGTACAAGGTAATCTCTTGCACCTTCTGGAGTAGACTTAGTTAAAACTGGAGTTTCAATTTCAATAAAGCCTTCTTCAGCAAGGAACTGACGCACAATCTGAGCCACCTTACTTCTAAGAATAATGTTGTTTGCAACATTAGGTCTTCTTAAATCAAGGTATCTGTACTTTAATCTAAGTTCTGTACTTACATTTACGCTTTCTTCGACCTGGAAAGGAGGTGTGTCAGATTCTGATAAAATCTTAATGTCATCTACCTCTACTTCGATTTTACCAGTTTTCATATCAGGGTTGATATTTTCTGGAGTTCTTGCAGCAACTGTACCAGTTACAGCTATAACATATTCATTCTTAATTTCCTTTACCTTTTTAGCTGTATCTTCAGAACATTCGTCTAAGTTTACAACTACCTGAATAATGCCTGTTCTATCTCTTAAAAGAACAAACTGGAAATGGCTAAATTCTCTTTTTCTTGAAACCCAACCCATAAGAGTGACTTTCTTGCCTACCATTTCTTCATTTACATCACAGCAATAACAGCTTCTTTTTAAGCCGTTTAACAATTCTCCCATTGTAGTATCTCCTTAAATTTATAATTTTAAAAGTATATTTTAAAGGTTCTTTAACTCATCTTCAATAGCTGAAAGAGTAATTTCTCTCTGTTCGCCATTGAGCATATTTTTAAGTCTAACCTTGTCATTAGCAATTTCATCATCGCCTAATACAACATTGTATACAGCACCGATTTTGTCAGCATACTTCATCTGTGCCTTAACACTTCTGCCAACTGTGTCATATTCTGCGTGGATACCAGCTTTTCTTAAATCATAGCCAATTTCCTGTGCCTTTAAAGCACCCTTTTCGCCAATAGAACCAATATAAATAAGTGGATTATTTGAATCAACTTCATTAAGTCCCTGAGCCTCAAGAACAAGCATAATTCTTTCAAGACCCATAGCAAAGCCTACAGCACCCATTGGAGAGCCACCACATTCTTCAACTAAGTTGTCGTAACGGCCACCACCACATATTGTACCCTGAGCACCGATTTCATCACTTACAAATTCAAAAACTGTTCTTGTATAGTAATCAAGACCACGAACAATACCCTTATCTACTTCATAAGGAATACCCATAGCCTCAAGGCTTGCCTTTAATTTTTCAAAATGAGCTGCACATTCTTCGTCTAAAATATCGAGAACAGCAGGAGCATCAGCAAGAACTTCTTTACAGTTCTTATTCTTACAGTCTAATACTCTTAAAGGATTCTTTTCAAATCTTGACTTACAGTCATCACAAAGATGTTCAAGTCTGTCGCCAATATAATCCTTTAATACCTTGTTATATTTCTTTCTACATTCGTTAGAACCAAGAGAATTAATCTTTAATCTAACATTCTTTAAGCCTAATCTCTGGAAAATTTCATATACAAGAGAAATAACTTCTGCATCAGCACTTGCATCGTAAGTACCGTACATTTCTACACCAAACTGGTGGAACTGCTTATAACGCCCAGCCTGTGGTCTTTCGTTTCTGAAACATGGTGTAACATAGAAAAGTTTTGTAGGCTGTGCCTCTGAATAAAGACCATTTTCAATAAATGCTCTTGCAGCACCAGCTGTACCCTCTGGTTTAAGAGTAAGGCTTCTGCCACCTCTATCTTCAAAGGTAAACATTTCTTTCTGAACAATATCAGTTGTTTCGCCTACACCTCTTTGAAAAAGTTCAGTATATTCAAACATTGGTGTTCTGATTTCGTTTATACCAAAACTCTTGCAAACATCTCTTACTGTTTCTTCTAATTTAGTCATTAACTTTACTTTGTCGCCAAGAAAGTCATTAGTTCCTCTAGGACGCTTTAAAGCCATTTTATTCCAACCTCTTTTCTCTGTATCATTTCATCTATTCTGTTTATGTAGTCATCAACGCTTTTTACATTAAATATTCTTTCGATTTGAGCATTTTCAGTATTTACAAGTTTAGTAGAGCCACCAGCACCAAGAGCAAGTATTGTCTGCTGTTCTTCCATAATTTCTACATTGTAAATACACTCATAACCCTCTTTAGCATAACCAACATTTTCAAAATTACCAACCATATTTTTTTGGCGGTACATATAATATGGGTGCATACCCATTCTATCTGTGAAAAATGCTGCCAAGCCAAGAAGTCTATCCATTAAGCCGGCATCTGTCATTGTGTAATCCCCCAAGGTTTCCTTTAGACGAGATGCTCTCTTTACTGCAAGGGTATGAACAGTAATACTTTCAGGTCCTAATTCTTTAAGGCCCTTTAATGTATTTGTAACTTCTTCTTCACCCTCTCCAGGAAGACCAAGAATAATGTCTGTATTTATATCCTTAAAACCTTCTTCTCTTGCCATTTTAAAGGCATCAATAAACATTTCTACTGTATGATTTCTGCCTATAAGGTCAAGAGTTTTTTGGTTTAATGTCTGAGGATTAATTGAAATTCTACCTACATTGTGGTGTCTTAATATTCTCAATTTTTCCCTTGTAATAGTATCTGGTCTGCCTGCCTCAACAGTATATTCCTGTGGTCTTGAATAGTATTTATCTACCATTGACAACAATCTTTCAAGCTGTTGTTCATTAAGTGAAGTTGGAGTACCTCCACCAATGTAAATGCTTGAAATCTTCTTATACTGGTAATACTTTGAACAATGAGCCATTTCTTTTTCAAGAGCATCTAAGTAGGCATCCATTTTACCATTATAACGCTTCATATCATAGGAAGTAAAGGAACAATATAAGCATCTTGTAGGACAGAAAGGAATACCAATATATAATGAAACCTTGCCCTTGCCGTCTTTTAATATTTTCTGTTCAGAGCTGGCAACAGAAAACATAAGGGAAACCTTATCAGGGCTTACTTTAAATTTTCTAACCATTTCTTCCCTTATTTCAAAGTCGCTTTTGCCTTCTGCCCACATATCTGAAACCAACTTAGCAGGTCTTACACCTGTGAGAATACCCCAAGGCATATCAATATTTTTAACAGCCTTTAAAGCTCGTAATATAGCAACCTTTAAAACTCTTTTATGTTCTTTTATATCATCAAACTGACCGATACAGGCACCTGATGTTATTTCCTTGCCGTCTTTAAAAACATGAGCCGATGCTGTGTTTTTAGACAATACAGAAACGACTGTAAAATTATCTCCCACTTCATCAACCTGTGTATATTTTTCATTTGGATAAAACATCATCAGCATTGAAACAACGTCATCAACGTATTTATGCCCTGATACTATATAGTCCATATTTCCTCCATATGTTTAAGCATTTTTATACCCTTAAAATTGATTAAACATTAATATACATATTATTTTTCTTTTCAAATCCTATTTCTGTAGGCTGTCCATGACCTGAATAAACCTTTACATAGTCCGGCAATACAAAAAGCTTTTCTTTAATACTCTTTGTAATTTGAACAGAGCTACCCATAGGAAAATCAGTTCTGCCATAGCTCATATAGAAAAGTGTATCTCCTGAAAAGAGAACACCCTCTCTTTCGAAGTAGAAACAGCCACAGCCCGGTGTGTGCCCCGGAGTTATAATAGTTTCAAACTCCAAATTACCAAAGGCAAACTTCTCTCCGTCTTGCAAAACTCTGTCATACTCTATTGTAATAGGTTCTGTAAAACGGGAAGACAAGTTATAAACAGGATTTTCAGCAATCTTTTCATCTCCTGAACAAATAAGTACAGGAGCATTTGTGTGAGCCTTAACTTCAGCCACAGCACCAATGTGGTCAAAGTGACAATGAGTAAGACAGATTGCTACAACTTCTAAATTATTATCATCTATTTTTTTATTTAACTTTTTTCCGTTTTCCCCTGGGTCAATAACTATTGCCTTATTTGTACTTTCGTCTACAACAAAGTAACAGTTTTCACCCATAGACTGGGAAATTTCACACATTAAACGCATTATAGAACCTCCATTAATGCTAGAATAACTTATCACTATCTAATAAAATAGTAATTGGTCCGTCATTTAAAAGTTCAACTTTCATATCAGCCTGAAAGACACCACTTTCCACCTTTGGATAATGTTCTTTAGCATATTTTACAAAATTATTGAAACTTTCTCTTGCCTCATCAGGCTTAGCACCCATAGCAAAACTAGGGCGGTTGCCCTTTCTGGCATCAGCATATATTGTAAAGTTAGGAACTAAAAGCACACCATAGTCAAGGTCAGATACAGATAAATTCATTTTATCTTCACTATCCTCAAAAATACGGAGCTTTGTTATTTTGTTAAACATTCTTTCAAAGACACTTTCGTCATCTCCTGTATTCATTCCTACAAGAGCAAGTATGCCTTTATCTATTTTACCCACAACCTCGCCGTCAATAGTAACGCTTGCGTGGGCAACTCTCTGTAAAACCAATCTCATTATGTTGTCACTCTCTCAATTCTGTCTACGCCAGAAATCTGTAATATTTTATTGCAAATAAACTCAAGCTGTTCCTTACCCTTTATCTTCATAGATAAATCAATAACCGCACTATCGTTCTTTAAAGCTCTGGCATTTACATTTAATACTGGAACACCGTCATCAACAAGAACTTTAAGAATATCAACTGTAAGGCCATCTCTGTTAGGAGCAAATACTCTAATTTCAGCACTATAGTTTGCTTCGCCCTTATTATCAAGAGGTACACTCCATTCAGCCTCTAAAAGTCTTGCTCTTTCTTCTTCACTAAGATTAATAATGTTTACGCAGTCAGTTCTGTGAATAGAAACGCCTCTACCTCTTGTAACAAAACCAACAATTTCATCACCAGGAACAGGACCACAGCACTTAGAAAATCTAACATCTGTATCGCCAATACCCTTGATGTAAACACCACTTTTAGTCTTCTTTCTAGGAGCATTGGCTGCTGCTGCAGCTGCGTCAACCTGAGCCTTAACAGCCTCCTCTTTTTCCTTTAAAAGCTGGTCGGCTGTCTTTTTCTTCTTTTCTTCAATCTGATAAAGCTCATTAAGTTTGTTTACTATCTGACCTTCTTTAAGTCCACCATGACCTACAGCAGCACAAATAGAATCCCAATCTCTGAAACTATATCTTTCAAGGACCTTAGCAACTAATTGAGGTGTAGTTAAATCGGCAATATTATAGCCCTTTCTCTTAGCTTCACGCTCAATAAGTTCTTTACCCTTTACTATATTTTCTTCTTTATTTATCTTCTTATACCATTGGTTAATTTTAGAGCGAGCCTGACTTGTTTTTACAAAGTTAAGCCAATCTCTACTTGGGCCTCTGGAATTTTGGCTAGTAACAATTTCTACTCTATCGCCATTTTGGATTTGGTAGTCAAAGTTTACAATTCTGCCGTTTACTCTAGCACCAACCATAGTATTACCTACAGCTGAATGAATAGCATAGGCAAAGTCAACAGGTGTAGAGCCTTCTACAAGGCTTATTACCTCGCCACTTGGACTGAAACAGAATACACTATCATTAAAGGCATCAAGGTCAGTCTTAATAGTGTCCATAAATTCCTGATTATCTGACATATCTCTCTGCCATTCAAGAATTCTTCTGAGCCAAGTAAGCTTAGCATCTTCACTTGTTTCTTCCTCAATTTCTGTTTTACCCTGTTTGTATTTCCAATGGGCAGCAATACCATACTCAGCAGTTCTGTGCATTTCGTATGTTCTAATCTGTATTTCAAATATTATACCGTCTGGACCAATTAATGTATTGTGTAATGACTGATACATATTAGCCTTTGGCATAGCAATATAATCTTTAAATCTGTTAGGCATAGGTGTATACGCCTCATGAACAACACCCAAAACACCGTAACAATCCTTTATGCTTTCTACTAAAACTCTAACTGCAAACAAGTCAAAAATCTGGTCAAGAGTTTTGTTTTTGTTGTGCATTTTCTTATAAATACTGAAGAAATGCTTTGGTCTGCCATAAACTGTACATTTAATATCAGCTTCTTCACACTTCTGGCGTATTTCTTTTACGATTTTTTCAACATCAGCTTCTCGTTCAGACTGTTTTCTATGGATTTTATCAGCTAAATCAAAATAAGCATCTTTATCCAAATATCTAAGACATAAATCCTCAAGTTCTGTCTTAATTTTAGAAATACCAAGACGGTCAGCCAAAGGTGCATAAATATCAAGGGTTTCCTGTGCCTTTTCCTTTTGCTTTTCAGGTGTCATAAATGACAATGTTCTCATATTGTGAAGTCTGTCGGCAATTTTTATAAGTATTACTCTTATATCCTTTGCCATAGACAAGAACATTTTTCTATAGTTTTCAGCCTGCATTTCCTCTTTTGAAGAATATTCAATTTTTTCAAGCTTTGTAACACCATCTACTAAGAGGGCAACATCAGGATTAAACATTTCAGATATTTGGTCAAGAGAATACTGTGTATCTTCTACAACATCGTGAAGAATACCAGCTACAATACTTTCCATATCCAATTCCAATTCAGCCAAAATTTTAGCAACTGAAAGAGGATGGATAATATAAGGCTCTCCAGATTTTCTTTTTTGGTTTCCATGAGCCTTTCTCGCAAGATTATAGGCTTTCTCCACCATATCAAGATTTTTATTAGGACGATACTTTGCGATTTCAGCCAATAAATCTTTGTATAGCTGTTCTATCTGCTCGTCTGTACTAACAGCCTCACCTACAGGCTTATTGCTTCTGGTAGCCTTTTGAGAAACTATATTATCCTCGATTATTAATTTGTTGTCATCAATAGTGTCTTTGCCCATAAAACTCACTTCCTTATAAAATAAATATTATTATACCCCTTTTTATGGCAATTTTCAAGAGAAATTGCCATAGTTAGCCAAGTAAATAATCAATTTTTTTACTTATCTCTTTATTGTGGATAAACAAGGTTTTCATCTTTCAAGTTATAGAGAACTTCATCAAGGAATTTCTTGCTTTCCCACTTAGCTAATGTTAAATTGTGGTCAAGGTAGTTACCACATTCCTTTGAAGTTGTAGCTGGTACAATGCCTTCGAAATCTCTGACATATTCAAAAGATTTTGTAATAACATCTGCAACATCTTTAGAAGATAAATCGCCTTTAAAAATCAAGTACATACCAGTTCTGCAACCCATTGGTCCAACATAGATAACCTTATCTGCCCAACCGCTTTCATCACTTCTTAAATAAACAGCTAAAAGATGTTCAAGAGTGTGTATAGCAGGAATATCTACTGGTGGTTCAATGTTAGGTCTTTTAATTCTTACATCAAAAGTAGTAACAGTTTCGCTGCCAACGCTATCCTTTCTTGAAACATATATACCTCTTAATAATCTATCGTGGTCAATAGTAAAACTAGCAACTTTCATATTTTACACTCCTTAATTTAAAACTAATATTCAAACTTATTTTAAACCTTTTCTGACAACTTTACAAGTCTATTGACAACAAATATTTATACCAATTTTTTGGATATTTATAACTTCTGTACAAAGACCTATTTCCTACTAAACCCATAGCCAAAATAACTTAAAAAACTCCAATTTTTATCACAAAAAACGCCTTTTGTTTGATATTAAATTAACAAGTAAAACGGGCAACAAAATTGGCGAATTACCTTGAAATTTAATTGAAAATATTGTATCATATAGACATATATATAGTTGTAGATACATTGACTTGTATAATATTACTACAGCTATTAGACGGTTGGTTTCCGTCAAAAAATTATAGGAGGCATGGTTATGAATTTACAGACCTTTAACCGTGGAGGTATTCATCCGCCGGATGGCAAAGCCTTATCTAAGGATAAGCCAATCCAGATACTTATGCCAAAAGAGGGTTCTCTTTTAGTTTACCCTATGAGCCAGCATATTGGTGCACCTTGTGAACCGATTGTAGCTAAGGGCGACAGAGTTCTCGTAGGTCAGAAAATTGCCGAGGCCGGTGGTTTCGTTTCTGCACCTATTCACGCATCTGTATCAGGCACAGTAAAGGATATTAAGCCTATGGCTACTCCAAGCGGTGCTATGGTTAAATCCATTATCATTGAAAACGATGGTTTATACGAGGAAGACCCATCAATTGGCAAAGACACAGATTACGAGTCTTTTTCAAATGAAAAAATCCTTGAAAAAGTTAAGGAGGCCGGTATTGTAGGTCTTGGTGGTGCAGGTTTCCCTACTCATGTTAAGCTCAACCCACCTAAGGATTGCAAGATTGATACTGTTATTGTAAACGGTGCTGAATGTGAACCTTACCTTACAACTGACTACAGACTCCTTATGGAACAGCCTGAAAAAGTTGTAAAGGGTCTTGAAATTATCCTCAAACTTTTCCCAGACGCAACAGGCTACATTGCTATTGAAAACAACAAACCTGACGCTATTGAAAATGTTGTTAAAACTGTTGGAAATAACCCTAGAATAAAGGTTCTTGCTCTTATGACTAAGTATCCTCAGGGTTCTGAAAAACAGCTTATTAACGCCGTTACTGGCAGAGAAGTTCCTTCAGGTGCTTTACCAGCAAACGCTGGCTGTATTGTAGATAATGTAGATACAGTTGTAGCTATTGAAACAGCTGTATGCGAAGACAGACCTTTAATGCGTCGTATCGTTACATTAACTGGTGATGCTGCTAACAACCCTGGTAACTATGAAATCCGTATCGGTATGAACATGAATGAGCTTATTGAAATGGCAGGAGGTTTAAAGGAAGACCTCGGCAAGATTATCGCTGGTGGTCCTATGATGGGTCCGGCTATGTTCTCAACTGACTGTCGATTTATAAAGACTTCTTCTGCTCTTTTATGTCTTACTAAGAAGTCTGCTGAACTTCCACCAGAAAGCAACTGTATTCGTTGTGCTAAGTGTATCAACGCCTGTCCAATGGGTCTTATGCCAGCTAAGCTTAATAAGCTCGCTCTTGCAAAGGACTACGAAGGTTTTGCTGCTAACAACGGTCTTGATTGTATTGAATGTGGTTCATGCTCTTATGTATGTCCAGCTAAGCGTCACCTTACTCAGACTCTCAGAATTTGTAAGCGTGAAACAATGGCTATTATGAGAGCTAAGGCACAGAAGAAATAGGAGGATGACAGACAATGGGAAATAATAATTTAATGGTGTCCGGCACTCCCCATATTCGTTCCAATGAAACTATAACATCTATTATGAGAGATGTTGTAATTGCCCTTTGCCCTGCTGCAATTATGGGTATCATTTTCTTTGGTATTAGTGCCGCTATTGAAATTGCAATGTGTATTGCATCATGTATCGTTTTTGAATATCTTTATAACAAAATTGCTAAGAAGCCAAACACTATTCACGATTTGTCAGCAGTAGTAACTGGTCTTTTATTAGCAATGAACCTTCCTGCACTTAATATGAGTGCACACCCTATTGCAGTATTTGCAATGCCTATTATTGGCTCACTCTTTTCAATCGTTATTGCAAAGATGCTTTTCGGTGGTTTAGGTCAGAACTTTATTAACCCAGCTCTTGCTGGTAGAGCATTTTTAGTTGCATCTTATCCAACACTTATGACTGGTAGTGCTTTTGGTCCTACTAACTTTATGAAGGGTGTTGACGCTGCAACATATGCTACTCCACTTGCTCAGATTAAGGAAGCCGGTGCTCTTAATACTTCATTTATTGACCTTTTAGTAGGTAACTGTGGTGGTACTATTGGTGAAACTTGTGCTATTGCCTTAATTCTTGGTGGTATTTACCTTATTGTTAAGAAAGTTATTTCTTGGAGAACTCCAGTTGTTTATATTGCAACTGTATTAGTTCTTACATATATCTTCAAACTCTCTGGTATTGAAGCTGCATCTGCAAGACAGCCTATTCAGGAACTTTTCGCAGGTGGTTTAATGCTCGGTGCTTTCTTTATGGCAACTGACTATGCTTCAACTCCTGTAACTCCAAAGGGTAAGATTATTATGGGTCTTGGCTGTGGTATTATTACTGTTTTAATCAGAGTATTTGGTGGTTATCCAGAAGGTGTATCTTACTCAATCCTTCTTATGAACCTTGCTGCTCCACTTATTGACAGATACACAGCACCTAAGAAATTTGGCTATGTTAAGCCAGTAAAAGTTAAGGAGGTGAAGTAATATGTCAATCGTAAAACCAGCTGCTATATTATTAATTATTTGTGCTATCGTTTCTGGTATTTTAGGCTATGTAAACGATGTTACTACTGCACCTATTGCTGCTGCTGACAAAAAGACAACAGAAGAAAGTATGAATGCTGTTCTTGCTGATGCTCAGTGGGGCGAAACTGTAGAAGTTAATTATGAAACTGGCGATGACAACGGTACAGTTATTACTTCTTACACTCCAGGTTTAAATCCTGATGGCTCTATTAAGGGCTATGCTGTTTCTGTTACTACAAAAGGCTTTAGTGCAGGTTTAAAGCTTATGTACGGTATTGATGCAAACAGCAATGATGACAACGGTACTGACGAAGGTACTATTACAGGTCTTTCTGTAGTTGATAACTCAAACGAAACTCCTGGTCTTGGTGCTAACAGCTCTAAGCCAGAATGGAGTGGTCAGTTTGCCGGTAAGAAAGGCGAACTTCAGGTAACTAAGACTGGTGATGCTACAGACAGCCAGATTAACGCCATTACTGGTGCTACAATTACATCAAAGGCAGTTACTTTATCTGCAAATGATGTATCAAAATACTATGAAGATACTATTAAAAAGGAGGGTAATAAATAATGAATCCACTTAAAATTATTAAAAACGGTATTATTGACGAAAACCCTACTTTTTCACAGGTTATCGGTATGTGTCCTACCCTTGCCGTTACAACATCTTTTATGAACGGTCTTGGTATGGGTTTATCTACAACAGCAGTTCTTGCGTCATCATCAATCTTTGCGCTAACAACCAACGCCAATTCATACTTGTTCATGTTATTGCACCTCCTTATGGTCTATTGGCCTCCGAACTGGTCGGAAGCAAGGAATATAAAAATATATCACAGAGTTAGATATTACCATACGGAATTTTATTTTGCAAGCAATTTTTTCAGATTTTCTCATTTTTTTCGTCGTTATTTCGCGAAATAACATGCAAAGCTCTCGCTTACACCCGACTGTTGTATTAATATAGTATTTATGTTACATTAAATCATAGTAACTACTATATACCATAGGAGGGTTTTATTACAATGGGAATTTTACAGAGATTTAAAGACATTATGGCTTCAAATATCAATGCACTTCTCGATAAGGCAGAAGATCCGGAGAAGATGATTGATCAGACACTTCGCAACCTGACGAAGGATCTGGCAG
>ERZ772991.672-NODE-672-length-39836-cov-3.348106_pt1 | contig 39836 bp, 30 predicted proteins | sample MGYA00511128_ERZ772991 | MGnify/ENA primary metagenome ERZ772991 (study PRJEB29015, sample SAMEA2737655) | human gut metagenome | biome: human gut; feature: human-associated habitat; material: faeces | place: China | collected 2012 ... | reverse complement strand
ATTTTTCCATCTCGGCATAGTGCCCCATGCCGGGGTGAAGTTCTGCATTACGCACCAGCAGCTCGGAAACCTTGGAATGGTCACCGCCGCTGGTGTAGCATTCCAGGGCGTGGGCGTAGTCCTCCTTCAGCTCGTAGTAGAGCCCGCCGCGGCTGAGCAACGCGCGGCGCTTTTCCTCTGTGTATTCCCGCTCCATCTCCCAGAGAAGGAACTCCCGGAAGCCGGACCAGAAGTGATAGTGCTGGCGGTCGTCGCAGCGGAACATGGTGGTATAGCGCAGCAGCCAGTCCAGCCGTTCGCCGGCACGGGGATCGCCGCTGACCATCCGCACCATTTCCATGTCAAAGTCCTCAAACGGCGATAGCTCCAGCAAAAGCCGCCGCACAGGAAGGTCAAAGCGGTTGTACACAGCTGTCTCAAAGTAGGCGAACACTTCCCGGTAGGCGCGCGCCGTCAACTCCGGGCTAAAAGGCTTGCCGTCGGACATCTGCCGCGCCGTAATTGCCACACCCAGCGGATAGCCGATAGATTCTTTCAGGATGCCGTTGATTTCGCTTTCCGTCACGGCTACTTTGCAGGAGGCAAAAAAGTTGCGTATGTCCTCATGGTCAAAAAGCAGGTCATCCGGCTCCAAGGTGGTCATCAGACCCGTGTACTGGAATGCCGTCAAGTACGCCGGCGGCACCCCGCGGGAGAGGAACACAAACCGACGTGCTGGGTTGGCACGAATCAGTTCACAGAGCGTCTGCGAGGTTTCCTGCTCCTGCAAAAGCTGAAAGTCGTCGATCAGCAAAATATCCCATTCGTCCGGCAGCGCCTGCAGCGAAAAATCCGGTGCATCGGCACGCAGGCAAAGTGTGCGCCATTTGCGCAGCAAGGCGTTTGCCACAACCGTTTTGCCAAAGCCGCAGGGCGCGCTGAAAAAAAGGATGCGCCCGCTTTGCATAACATGGTCAAATTTTTGCTGCACTGATGGCTTTATGAGAATATTTCCGTTCAATTTTATCTCCTTTTCGATGAAGGATGAGGGAAATGCTATACGATAACAGTTAAATTATACCACCCGAAGGAGAAAAGTAAATCGTCCCAAAGTATGAGATTCCGTCGTTTTGAAGAACTCCAGGCTGTACTTTTCTTTTCGGTTCTTCGATATATTTTCTCAAAAAGCACTTGACAATTCAAACGGTTCACTTCATTATTTATATAATTATTGTGGTGCTGTCAGCGGACAGCAAAGAGCAAAGGAGACAAGATGAAAAAGCAAATCGTAAGCACCCTTATGATGGCTGTTTTCACGCTTGTGTTTCTGCTGTCTGCGGGAATGTTGCTGGCATATTATGGGGAAGGTGTGCGGCAGCAGCAGGCATTTCGTGCGCTTGAAGGGATAACAGATCAAGCGAATAACCGTGGCGGAGAAAACTCCAAGACCGCAGCCGTACAGACCGAGCAGTCCGCAAAGGAAAAAGCGGCGCAGGAATATAGCGCCCTGCGGGAAATGAACCCGGACTTTTGGGGATGGATAAAAATTGACGACACGGCGTTGAGTTATCCTGTCATGCACACGCCTAAGGAACCGGAGTATTATCTTCGCAGAGATTTTGAGGGGGCTTATTCACTGCGCGGCGTACCGTTTTTGGACGCCAGATGTTACGACGGCTGCGGCAACTACATCATCTATGGCCATTATATGAAGGATGGAACCATGTTCGGCTCACTGCAAGCCTATGCAAAGCCTGCCTACTGCGAGGCACACCCCACCATCACGCTGAATACTGCAACCGGATGTGCGGATTACACGGTAATGGCGGCATTTTATTCACAGGTTTACAGCCAAGAGGATAGCAAGGTGTTTCGGTATTACCAGTACGCCGACCTGTCGAACGAGGCGGACTTTGCCGCCTATGTGGAGCAGGTGCAAAAAGCGGCGCTGTATGACACCGGAGTAAATGCGCAGTATGGGGAACAGCTGCTTACACTTTCCACCTGCAGCTACCACACAGACGAGGGAAGATTTGTCGTTGTGGCAAAGAAACAGGAATGATTTTGTGCAATGGTGGCTTTCTGCTTGCCTTGGCGCTTTATGCTCAAGGCTTTTGGGGCGAAAACATTTAACACACCAAACTCAGCGGATCAACCCGAACCCCGCCCTGCATTACCTCAAAATGCAGGTGGTTGCCGGTGCTGTCGCCTGTGCTGCCCACATACCCAATCACCTGCCCTGCCGTTACCGCTTCGCCTGCGGTAACGGCAGTTTGCGTCATGTGGGCATACCGCGTGGAAAGTCCAGCGCCGTTATCCAGCAGCACCTGATTGCCGTAGCTGTCGTTCCAGCCGCTGACCAGCACCGTGCCGCTGTGGGCGGCCAAGATGGGTGTGCCTTCCGGCGCGGGAATATCTGTGCCGCGATGCCCGGCATTGCCGAAAGCATCCACCTCCCCGAAGTGGCAGGATATATAAGTATGTCCCGGCAGCGGCCAGCATAACTCGCCATCCTCGACGATGCCGCCGCAAAGTGCCAACAGGCTGGGGCGCATTTCCTCGGATAACAGCTGGTGCAAAATGTCCCGCTGGTCTTGCGTAAAGCGGTACAGGTTCGCCAGCGCGTCCACCGATTTGCTGCTGACCGTGATGTGCAGAATGTACTCCGTGACCGGTTTCGGGTCGGGTTCGTCCTCGGTTGGTTCCGGCGTGGCGGTTACTTCCTCTACCTCGGCATCTATTTCGTGCATCGCCCAAAAGGTGTCCTGAATCAACCGCTTCTTGCTTTCGTCAATGACGACCACATCGCCGTCGTTGTTTAGGTTGTTCTGCACGGCAAAGACGGCCAGCACTTCGGGCCAGTAGCTCGCCCAAGTGTGACCGTCCTCGTAGTCATATTCCATCGTGGTTTCGCTGCACTCCGGATGCGCCGACACAATGTCGTTGATGGCTGCGCCGAAGTCGGCGTTGGTTTCCGCAACGATTTCCGCAATGCGGATGCTGTTCTGGTCGCCGAATTCATCGGCAAACAAAATGCCCATCGGTGAGCCGATCACCGCCGCAGCCGCGCCAATGACCATCGCCAGCAACAACACCACGCCGCCCGCGCCAAGCAGCGCCAGCAGCGATTGCGCGGCGCGCCGCACAGCTTGGGAGAGCAGGGCTTTGATTTTGGCTGCGATATAATGAACGCCACGGCTGATTGCTTCAACCGTGGCTTGTTTATTGCTGATTGTGGGCAGCTTGGGTGCGTGGGTAACGATGGGAGCGGTATTGCCCGCCGCTGTGGCAGCCGTCTGCTTTTGCAGATAGCGGCGCACAGCCTCGCGGGTCAGGTGCTGCCGCTTTAAGTGCTGCTGCATTTGGGCTTGGTAAGGCGGCGGTGCCGGTGTGGCCGATGATGGCACAGGGGCTTGCGGCGCTGGTGTTTTGGCTGCGATGGCCTTTTGCCGGAAACGCTGCTTTTTGAACATTTCCCTGCGCTCGGCCTGCGTGGGAACAGTGACTTTCTCTTTTTCAATCAGCTTTGATGCAGATTGGGTGCTGCCCTGCAAGGTGAGATTTTTCCGCTTCTCCTGCATTGCACGAAACTTGCGGTAGCTCATGCGGGCGGTGCTTTTGGCGGTGTTGCCTGTATGGGCAGCCACATCGTAAATGCCCTGCTGCACCTCGGTTTGTGCGTATTCTTCGGGTGATTCCTGCCGCTGCTCGGCGGCGCGTTCCCCCTGCGCCTTGGCCCGCATGAGTGTTTTCCGCACAAGCTGTTTGCGTTTTCCTTTAATTTCGGGCATCGTCGATTACCACGTTATCAAGTTGGCGCGTGTATTCCGGGTAGCGCAGTTTTACGGCCTCGTACATATACGGTGCAAAGGAGCAGTCGAACAGGTCATAGGGCGTACAAGATTTGTCATCGTACCCATTCCAAAGGTTATAGGCAAAACGAGTCAGTTTCGTTGTGCCGGTGGTCTGCCAACCGGCGGCCAGTGATTCCGGCTTGATTTCATCTTTTTCAAAGTCGAAGCAACTTTCAATGTTGTTGCGGAGTGCGGGTACGGCAGTCAGGGTGTAAATCAGTGCGCGGTGGTAGCTGTCCATTGCCTTGCAGCGGTTGAGGTGGGTTAAGTATGCCCTACGGTGGGGAGGGGTCATAAACTTGGGTTCGGTCATGGTGGTATCCTCCTATTTTATATATAAGGCGTGTTTCCTTATTTCTAAGGCGGGCGGCAGCCCGCTTTTTGTTTGTGCAAAATCATGGGGTTAGCGCTCCCCGTGGTCGATGGGTCTGATCTTTAGTTTGTTGCCGTCGCGCTGGAATTGCTCGTACTGCTCCGGGGTACATTTCATTGCCAGTAGACCGTGCGGCGTAGGGAGAAAGACGATTGGAAAATGATATATCTTTTCATATCGGGCAAGTTGCTTGTCTGTCAGGCTGACAAAATCACCCCTGCGACTACCACAAACGAAAAAAGAGCCTGCAAGAAAGTCTGTATGTCCATAAAGACGGTTAGGTGGTAACTTGTCAATCTTTCCAGAATCATTGCAGACAATGCAGACGCTATCTCTCCACGGGCAACAACATTCAATATTGCCTCCGACAAGTTTCTGTGATGCGCTTAACGTGTTAGGGATTATTCGTTCTTCCGGGTACTTACCGGGCTGCACATACAGCACGCGGATTTCATTTTCACTCATAGGATTCACTCCATTTCACCGGGTTTGGTCGTGAGTAATTTGTATGTTTTGGTGTCTTTCGGTTGAGGGTTATTGAATGGGATAAGGCTGTTGCCCATCTTGATAATTCCCTCACCGGGTTGGGCCAACAGCAAATATTTCCGCTGCGGCTCGGACAAGCCGTACAGTTCTACTACGCTGTCAATGTCCTTGGTCTGACGCAGCATAACTACAAATTCGGAGTTTGCCAGCATTGCATAGGCTGTGTCATTGGTTAGGCAGTCTTGCACATTCTGCGTGATGCCGGTGGCGTAGGCGTTGTACTTCCTAAAACGTTTCCAGCTTGTGTACAGGAAATTGGCGCTCAAAGAATCGCGCAGTAGCAGATAGATTTCGTCAAAGTACACCCATGTGGCTGCTTTTGGGTCATTGCGTTCGTTGCTCATCACGGCGGTATTGATGTACTCCAGCATGGACAGCATGGCAACTGGCTTTAGCTGTTCCCCCAAGCTCTGGATGTTGAAGCAGATCAGGCGGTTGCTCATATCCACATTTGTAGGCTGGGCGAACACCTGCATACTGCCGGTTGCGAAAATTTCCAGTGCAAGTGCCAATTCTTTGGAACGGTTGTCGCTCTGACTGTTCAGCGCCGCCCACAAATCCTTGATGGTCGGGCAAGGCGCTGTGTATTTAGATTCGATAAGCGGTTTGTAAATGCTCCTCAATGCGCGGTCAATCAGACTTCTATCTCCGGGCAGAACATTTTCCTTTTTCATAATCTGTTCGCACAGGCTCAACACAAACTCTGCTTTTGCCACATAGGGCGGGATGTCCGTGGATTTGTCTGGCTTAAAGTCCAGTGGATTGAAATAGGTGCTGCTATCCACCGAGATATTGACTACCTCGCCGCCCAACTCCTGCACAAGCGGCGCATATTCATTTTCGGGGTCTACGATATAAAACCGGGCCTTGGTAAAACGCAGATACAGCATAAGGATTTCCAGTTTGACGAACATAGACTTACCGCCGCCGGATGTCGCCACAACCATTGCATTGCCGTTGACGAGAGTTGTGCGCAGCCCGATGATAAGATTACCTGTGACCGCGTTTCGGCCATAGCAGATGCCGCCCGGAGTGAGAATTTCTTGCGTATTGAACGGTACAAGTGCTGTCAGCGATTTCGTCAGCATCGTGCGCACACTCTCGATGCGGCGCAAGCCGTAAGGCATGGCCGTGTTAAAGGCGCGTTCCTGCTGAAAATACAACTCGGTGAATCGGCAGTTATAGTTTGCCGCCGTGGTTTTCAGTGCATCGGTTTCCAGCGCGAGATCTTCCAGTGTGTCAGCAAAGTAAGTGACGGTGAGCAGGCTCAAAAACATCTGCTGGTCGTTCTCCGTCATTTCTTTGCGGATGTTGGCAATGATGCGGTCCTGCTCCTGCGTCCGCTGCGGTACGGAGGAAGTGAAGTCCAGATTTTCCACGGATTTCTTATTGAAACGGACTTTCTCGGCGTCGGTTTTCATCTGTGCGCTGTCGATTTCCTTGAAAGCATCCTCGGTTTCCACTGGTTCAATGTCAATGGATAGAACAATATACGGCACTTGCTGGAGCAGTGCGGAGATAAACTTATCATCAAGCTGCTGCGGGTACTCGCTGATCGTCATGCACTTGGCATAAAAATCCTCGATTTCAATATGCTTTTTGCAAAAGCGGATGCAGTCCGGGGCGATAGAATCGCGGAAGTCCTGCCCCAGTTTGGCGCAATTATCAAAGTCGAAGTTAAAACGACCCTCCTCGGAAATGCGGAAAAACTTGTGCAGTACCTCCAGCCGTGCGCGGTTGTCCAGCGGCGTGACGGCACATTCCAAGGCGGAAAATGCAGACAGCAAATGCCCCTGCACCTGTACAAAGCGTTCGCGGGCCTCTTTTACGCCGGGTTTGTTCGTGGACACGATGATGTACTTATGCTGCACCACATTTCCATTTTCGCGGGCGTTGGCCTTGATTTGGCGGTTACGCTCGGCGCGGAGGGCATCAAAGCCGTCGTTCTCGCGGTGGTACAGCACATCACGGGCAAAGGCTTTTTCATCCATGCGCTGGCTGACGATGCAGACTTGCATCCAGCAGTCAGCGGGGATGCCCGCGTAGACCGTGCCAAGCTGCATTAGAATATTCTGCTTGGCCGCGTCACTCTGCATGGCGTAGTTGATGTCGCTGATTTGCCACATCAAACTGAACACATTTTCCGATTGCCAAACACCGTCTGCATAGATTCTGTCGATGGGGATGCTCTGCTGCACCGAACGCGGCATTTTATGGCTGCCGCGCGTTTTTCGCGTAGATGCGTACTCACTTAGTCTCAATGCTTATCACCTTTTTTCTTTTTGCAATATTTGTTGTCGGTTTTCCATAGCCGCCAATCGTTTCTGATAACTGTGCTGTCTATTACAACAAGCAGGAATTTTTCAAAGGTCAGACAGTCATAAGTGAAAAATCCTGCTGCTGCAATCGGCGCAGCGGCCACAATGCAGACCCAGCCCGCCGTTTCATGACCCAACAGCGGGGTCAGCCCCAAATAGACCGCAACTGCCACGGCAATGGCCGCGCCGGAGCAAATCATCTGCCGCAGATTCAGCCCCAAAAAGATTTCCTCTTGGTAATGGCGGATTTCTTTGTTGATTGGTATTTGCATGATTTATAACCCCATCATTTCATGGATAATTCGGTCAGAGCCTTTTATCAGCCCCACAAGTACGAGCAAATTGAACACGGTTTCGGCAAGGAAGCTCCACACAATAGTGGTCGCTTCACCGCTGGTTACTGTCGGCGTACTGACAAACGCCGAGTAAATCACACAGGCCAGCACAATGACCGCACCCTCTAAGCACACGCCGACATAACTTTTCAAAAATGATATGCCCACGGATTGTGTGCTTTCCCCCGCAAAAGCCGCCAGCGGCAGCGGAGCCAGCGCTGTGTACATATACAAACGGAAGAAGCGACCATACACGGTAAGAATCATTACAAAGGAAAGCACCGTAATGAACAAGCTGCCGAGAATCGTTACGAGCCATAGCGGTATGCTGGCGAGAAATCCCACATTTTCGATAGCGGTCTGCATTTCTGCGGGCAGCGACACCATAGCTTCTGAGATACCGCCCATGCTGTCGGCCATATCTGTGACGATGCCGTTACAGATAGAAAACACATTCAGCATAATTTCCATGCCGTATCCCACAAGTGCCTTTGCCGCCACAAAGCGGAGAAAGTAGTGGATAGCAGCTTCGGGGCGTTTTAACTCGTGAAAATTCATTGTGTTTTTGCATAGCGATATAGCAAAGAACAGCACGACCAGTGCATAGCCAATGCCAACCATACCATTGTGCAGTGTCTGCATCACGCTCCACACTGCGCCGCCCTTAAAAGTTTGGGGGCCGGTTGTCACCAGCCCCCATAACTCGCCCAGCTTTCCATTCCATGTGGAAAAAGCATTGTTCAGATTCTCGACGATCCAGTTTTGATTCAAGTTTTCACCCTCTTTCAGATAAAAGAAAACAGCCGACAGAAAGTCTGCCGACTGCATAGCTTAATTAAAAAAATTGTTTGTTATTAGGGTGTCCATTGTAGAAGCAACTGCATCACACACTTCATCAAAGCTGATAGTGGAAGCGTAGTCGAAATCTTTTCGGTAATTATCCCATTGCCTACGCATAATCTCGCTGTTTCGCACCGCTTCCACAATTGCTCTATAATCTTGCAAAATCGAATCAGAGCCTCGCTTACTGGCTGTAGCCATCAGTGCCGCCCCTAAAGCGGGAAAGTCTATATTTTCTGCTTGCAGTTTGGTAAGGATATAGACATCATAATAATCTCTTGGCCGGGTATTCTGGTCACTGCGAGATATTACAGTCTCCAGCTTTTCCGCCAGAATGGTGGCCAAATTGTATGCCATAACTTGAATATGACGATCTTCCAGCATCAACTTGTAGTCATATTGAATTTCGCGTGGTGTAATTTTATCGCCAGTAGTGATGTCCAGCTTTAAGGGAACTGCCATAGGCGGAAAATCGGCTGTCAAAGCTACGCGGTATCCAGTATATTCATCACCCTCCCGGATTTCACCAATGCTTTTGAATGTAAATGTGATGTCATCGTCAACAGGAACGGTGAGAATCTGCTCTATCATTTTTTGGACGGCATCCTGCGTAACTGGATAACCCTTTATGGTTGCATCCATATCCATTGTCGCTCTGGAGTTCAGCCCCACCATAGAGGAAATTAAAAAGCCACCTTTGATAATGTAATTATCCCGATACGGGGATAATGATACCCTCTCTAAGAATCGTTCCAGCATATAATTTTGCAGAACAAGCTGTGCGGAAATCTGGTTTTCTTTCGCCAGCTTTTTCATAATCGCTTTCAGCTGCATAGCGTTTTTCATAATAGTACCTCCAAATAAGGACGCAGCCGCTTTTCTACGCGTAGTTGATGAGCATATTCCGAAAGCAAAGGAATGTTCTTATCTTTACGGCCAGCGTACCGCTTGAATGCATCTGTAATGATCTGAATATCCGTGTGGCTGATGGGCTTTAGAATTTCACATAGGGTTTTTTCTGCATTGTAGGCCCGGACTGTATTTCCGGCAGGGGTGTCAACCAGCGCGATTCCAAGACTGTAATAAGGCTCTTTCTTGCAAGAGCATAAAATTCCCGCTGCTTTTGGACTGGATGTATTATATCCATAGGGAAATGCCATGTGAAACTTGTGTGGTGTCCTGTCAGTCAAATCATGCAGAAACAGTGCGGTATCCAATGCAAATACACCACGCTTATATCGCTCTTGAATGGATACAAATTCATCCTCCCAAACTTCCGGCAGGGTATATACCCCACGGGAGACCTGATCTAATCGGCCTGTATCGGCCAAATATTTCAAACTTCCGCGGGATATTCCGGCAGAAGAAATCATAGCAGCAGTTACGATGCCATTATTTTGGGAAGCCAACTCTATAATCTTCGTTGTAGAATCCATAGCACACACCTTCTCTCGAATTGACTTTTACACTAAACATTATACGATTATTTAGCATAAAAGTCAACGAGGCGGCATCGCTTACAGAATCATATCAAGAATATCCTTTGCAAAGTAAATGACTACGCCGCCGAAGAACGTCATAAAACCTTGCGCCCGCTGGCTGGCATCGTGGCCTTTGAGGGCAAGGCCGATTTGCACGATGCCGAAGCCCAGCAGGATTGCGCCGATGGCTTTGATGGCGCTGAACACAAAGTCGCTCAGATTGTTGATGGTCGTCAGCGGATCATCTGCAAAGGCAGGCATGGCCATAACAAAAGCAGCGGCAACCACCGTCGCCGCCACAAGATAAAGGCGCTTGATTTTGCGGTCAGTCACCTTGGTCGTATTGAGAGAAGTTTTCTTCATTTTCATAATAATTTTCCTCCGGGTGTTTTTCTAAGTAGCCGAGCTGTTCGTACATTTCTTCGGTGATTTCGGGTGCTGTCGCTGCGGCAACAGCGTCCATTGTGATAGTGACGGCGTCACCCATATAGTCGGGCGGGATTACATAAGGCTCACCTCCTGCATCGGGTGTATATTTTACATTGGGATGCTTTAATAGGTTATACTTTCGATCAATTACCGGGTCCTCGCTGCGCATCAGCAGTAGACATTCATCATCCAGCATACGGCGGATTTCATCCGGCATACACAGTTCACGGCCAGCGGTTTGCAGGCTGTCGCTGCTGCTGCCCCGGCTGCCTTTTCCAATGCTTTGGCTTTTGGTGCGTTCGGTTTCCTTGCCGAGAATCTTGGAAAGATATTCGTAGGTACCGTACTCGTTGCCGCCGAGGTAAAGCAGGGTGTCACAGTTTCCGATTATGCCTTCCCAATCGTCTTTGAACAGGCTTTTTAGTTGGGCAATGTTCTGCAAAATAATGTCGCAGCTGATATTTCGGCTGCGGCACACTGCCAAGATATTTTTGAAGTTCTTGGGCAAGGCAACGTTTGCAAACTCGTCCATCATCAGCCGCACATGAACCGGCAGCGCACCGTTGTATTCCGGCGTGGAATCGGCCAGCCGAAAAAGCTGGTCGAAAAGCTGCGTGTAGAGCATCGTTGCAATGAAATTAAAAGTTGTATCATTGTCGGGCAAAACAATAAATAATGCCCGCTGCTCCAGCCCCATACGCGGCAGGAACATTTCATCGCGCGAAGTCATTTCTGCAAACTTGCGGGAGTTGAACATGTACAAGTTTGCCGCCGCCGAAATCAAGATGGATTGCAGCGTCTTTTTCGCACCCAACATAAAAGACTTGAATTGCAGGACAGCGGGGTGCTGCGGGTCGCGGCGCTCCAGTTCTCCAAACAGCATCATCAAGGGGTTCTCGACCATTTCATTTTCGCTGACTTGGCAATTCAGAATCATATACATCAATGTGGAAAAATTCTGCTCACTGGCAGGGGCTTCGTACATGAGATAGAGAATCAGTGCGGAGATCAGCAGCACAGAAGAATCATCCCAAAACTTATCACCGCCGCTGGGGGCATCCTTGGGTTTGGTGTTGTTGACAATGGCGAACGCCAGCTTGATGGCGTCCTCATCGGTTTCGAGATAGGCCATCGGATTGTAATGGCCTTGAAAATGCACAAGGTCAAGCACTGTCACGCTGATACCTTTCGTTTCCATGATTCTGCCGAGGGTGCGCGTCAATTCCCCTTTGGGGTCCAGAAATAGATATGAGCCAATCAGTTGCAGTGCGTTGGGCTTCACATAAAAGCGTGTCTTGCCGCTGCCAGATCCGCCGATTACGATAATGTTGAGATTATGTTTATGCGCGTGGCTGTCGGTGCTGAAGCGTACATTCTCGGTCAAGATGTAATTTTCTTTGGAGTCTTTAGTGTTGCGGTACTTGATGTTTAGTCTGTGGGCGCTGCCCCACTTGGCCGTGCCGTGCTCTGCGCCGGGGTGGCGATCCGCTTGGTCGAGCATATAGCAGTAGACGGCCAATGGATAAAGCACCAGCACCGCCAGCAGGAATTTTGGAGTGCTGGCGCACCAGCGCAGCATGGATGGGGTGTGCAGAATTTCGGACAACACTGCGGTGATTTCTGCCAGCCCCTGCGCCTGTTCAGTTGCCTGTGCCAGCGCTGCGGCAGTAAACAGCAGCGGTATCAGCAACAGCCCGTACAGAATAATTTCTGTGCGGCGGTCCTTATTCGGGCGCATGATGTTTAGCGGGCCTCATCCCGCTGCGGTGCGCTCTGACCGCACTGCAAACCGAGTGCCTTTTCCACAGTGTCTCCAATAGTCACAGACAGTTCCCGAATTTCTTCCAGTGTTTTGCGTTCCTCGCCGGGTGGAATGTGGGTGTCCATCCCGTCCAGCGTAGCGGCAGCGGTATCGGGCATCGGCAGGGAAAACCGCCCGCAAAACTCCACCGAAACGGCCATTGCTGTTTTTCGCAGATAAGGCGCTTGGGAGATACCCGGCGTGTGCTGCTCTGCGGTTGCAATGACGATTTCGGCGGGCAGTCGTGCCAGCACTTCACGCTGCGGCATGACCGTTGGGAACACAATCGCGTGTTGCTCGGCATCGTACCCGACAACGCCCTCATTTTGAAAAATGATGTTGACCGGAGAAAGGCACTCCAGTTCCTTGATGGCCTTGTCCATCTGCTCCGGCTTGATTTCAGGAATCGGATACGGCTTGTTGCCGTAGGTCAAGGACACATCGAAAATTGAGCCGACATTATAATAACCATTGACGCGCATAAGCTGCGGGATGCCTTTTGCCCCTTTGTTTACGCGCCGCCCGAATTTATCCCAGTCTTTGGCGGTCAATACGGCCCGCGCTTGCGGCAGGGTTTGCAGCACAAGTGCTGCATTGCCGGATGTGATATGACTACCAAGCCGCCCCCTGCCGTACAGATAGTCGGCAAGGCGCTGGCCATCCTGCACAACTTCCTGCAATACGGATTTTTGCGCCGCAATGGTTTCTTTAAGTTCGGCTTGCTTTTTGGCTTTCCACTCCTCGATGGGCAATCGCTGTTCGTACATTTATCGCTCCTCCTTCGCAGTAATATCCTGCACTTTTTCCTGCGCCTGTGCTGCTGTCCGGGCAGCGCTTTTCAGCGCCATAATGGTTGCCCGCACAGATGGCCGGGGGTCAATATCCAAAGGATTCTTCCCGCGCGTCAGCAAGCTGTCGCCGGATTGACGGCGGGTTGGGTCTTTTTTTCGGTCTGCCGTAGTGACCTTGGGAATGGCATATCCCAACTGCTCATAGATGCGGTTCAGTTTGGCGACATCTTCAGCTTTGAACATGACGTCAACTTTTTCGTTCTGTGCCTTATCCTTGATGACCGCGAACAAGACGCCGTACTGCTTGGCCAATTCCTTAAACTGTCCCACGTCTTTGCTTTGCAGGGCAATAATTTTTAGTTCCTTGCCCTCCCGCAACAGACGGTCAAGGCTGGTTTTGCCTTTCACTTTAGGATTTTCCTTGGCGTAGGCCAGCGATAAGGCCAGTGCATTTTTAATACCCAGCGCAGACAGCTTAATGGCCACCTCTGTAACCTGTAAGGCTTCCCGCACCATCTGATCGGCTGCTTCGCCTCCGTTGTTCATCTTGTTTCACCTCATTTCGTTCTTCCTGTGCGGCAAGTTCTGCTTGCCGTAGTTTTTCCTGTACCTCGGCAGCATCTGTTTCGATGTCGGAACAGATGTAAACCACATGGCGCAGGGCTTTCATTTGCTGGGTCAGTGATTCGATTTTTTCTTCCCGCGCGGCACGTTCCGGCTCACGCTTTTGCCGATATAGAACTTTGCGCTGGCGGGCAAGCTGTTGGATTTGGACTTCTGCATTTTCCTTGTAGGCCAGCAGTTCATTCATAGTTTCAATATGGTTTTCCCATAGGAATTTTGTCTGCTGCTGGTATCGGCTGAACAGCAGAAAATCCTCGCGCAGCAAAAAGTAGCAGCGCTTTGTTGCCTTGCCGTGGTAGGCTTTCCGCAGCAGGGCGCAGTAGTGATAGTAGCAAGCCATAAAGCCGGACACCTTGGGATACCGGCGCGGCAGCTTGCCGAGATACCGCGCTCGCCGCACAGTGGGCTGTAATTCTGTGGGCTGCCATTTCGGTTTTGCCGGGGCGATTTCCTGCCGGTATTCCTGCTGCATTTCGGTGGGCATACGGTGCAGTTGGCGGTAATACTCCCGCAGCGCTGTCTCGGAAAAGCGCGGGTCGAGCCGGTCAATGCGGATATTTCGCTGAGCGTCTTTATGGCGCACGGCCATGTGTTCCACACGCGGGCCATATTTGACCGTGTAGCCCATGTTCTGCAATTCCGTGATAAAGCCATCAAAGCTGTCGGCGGCAGCAATAGCCTGTTCCACATCTTTACGAACCATACCTCGGATGGTAGGCTTGCCGGCCTGACCGCTTAGCCACTCGTCATAAGATTTTCCCTTGCCGTCCGTTTCGATTACGGACAGCCGATTCTCTCGGCAAAGTTCATCGGAAGTTTTGCGGATTCCCTTATAATAGGTATTGAAATCGCTTCGGAACATTCTGCCATCAGCGTAGGATACAGAATTTACTACAATATGATTATGCAGATGCCCTCGGTCAAGGTGGGTTGATACAGTACATTCAAATCGATCTGCGAGAAAGCGCTGTACAAACTCGCAGCCGATTTGATGCACTTGGTCGGGCGTGGCTTCGCCGGGCGCAAAACTTTGTATAATATGATAGGCCAAAATGTTGCCGTCTTTTACAGGCTTGCGCCAGCGTGTTTTGGTTTCCATCATAATTTCATAGGCGTTTTGCGGTATACAGTTAAATCCGCTTACATATAGTTGGTGTTCGGTTTTGTCATTGTTTTGAGTGTAGTTAAGCAGCTTGTTCAAGTCCTCCGCACTCCGGCGCTCGGTTTTCATTGGATTGCTTGTGTAGTCTAAACACAGATTCAAGTTCGACTTCACCTTAATAATTTTGGTATATGCCATATCAAAGACTATCCCTCACACAGCGCCACATATCTTCCAGTAGGCTTTGCGCTCTGTCCAACTGCGAAGCACTTACTCGGCCTGTCGCATTTGCAACGTGGGTCAACTGATTCAAATTGTTGCCGATGGCCGACAACTGCTGGCGCAGTTTGTTGTAGCTGTCGGGTGGTGCGGGTTTGATTCTGCACCCATCCACCAACGCACGGACAAACGGCTCCATTTTCATGCCCGCAATTTCGCACTTTCCTTTTAAGGCTGCATATTCTTCTTCCGTAAAGCGGACAGTCAACTGCTTTTTTCGTATTGCGATAATCGCGCACCTCCTCTTTTTGTAAAATGTGGCGGCAAATTTCATGGGGTCTTAGGGGGCTTTCCCTCTAACAAGTGGTCGTTTTGCTGTCATGACAGCAAAATGACATGCTTGCTCGTACTGTGCCATAGGCACAGTACGCCGCCTTCTGAAAATCACCACGGCAGTTGCCGCCTCTTTCGGGTCGCATAACGTTCGACACGACGAGCCAGCCGAAACATATTAACCCGGTCACGCAGGCTGTATTCTATCGCCGTGACCTGTACACCGTGCTGCATAAGCCGCTTGAAAAAAGAGTACAAGTGGCGCTCCTTGCCGCTGACCTGACGCATACGGCAGATGTAAACCCGGTCAACTTTTCCGGCCTTAATTTGCCGCAGCATATCACGGTAGCCGGGACGCAGCAGCCAGCCGCCGCGTTCATCGATGCTCCCACCGACAATATCACAGCCGTCATGCAGCGCCTGCATTGAGCAAACTTTATAGCTGTTCATTGTGCCATCGTAGTCGCCGGGAATTCTCGCGTACACCCACGCGCGGGGTCTTTTCTGTTCGTCCATTGTTCACCGTTCCTCATAAAAACTTAGTTGTTCGCCCTCCTGCCGAAAGCGTTCGTCTATCTCACGAAAAGTGCGTCGCCAACTAAAACGTTCGGTGGGTTTATTCGGCACGTCCTGTAATTCAAGCAAAAGCTGCCAGAGTTCGGGGTGGTATCTGTAGAGATACCGCAGTTCGCTGATTGATGCGTTCGGGCAAAACCAACAACCCCCGCGTTTAGTGAAGTCATACAGCGGGGACAGCAGCCCCTCAGCTGCGCACATAGACCTCGCTTCTGGTTCGGCCACATGGTACTTGTCCAGCAAAGAAATCTGACCGGGCTTTAATCGTGCCAGTCGCTTGGGTTCATCTGCGGCGATGCCGATGTACTGCACCGTGTCCGGGGGCAATGCCTTCTGATATGCCTTGATCGGCGGCAGCTTGCAATCCCGCTGAATTGTACAGCGCCCACTCAGAGGGAATCCCGAAAGCATCCCCTTGGTTTTTCCTCGTGTGACAACATGGTAAAAGCAGGATAGATAGGTCTTTTCGGAGCGCAAAACCCGTGTCGGGATGCCGCGCTGTTCAAAATACGGGATTGCCGTTTCGTGGATAAATCGGTTGTGTTCGGGCAGCTCGCCGGATATTTCCTCGCTGAACATGACCTCGCAATACACAAGTTCGTCCAGCGGTTCACCATGCTGCAAGGCCAGCAACGCGGTGGCGATACTGTCTTTTCCGAAACTGCAACTTAAAATGTGTTTTGCCATCTTCTCTCCTATAAAAATAGGGAGGACCACGCGGTCCTCCCTGTAAAAAAGTATATTTCATTTTCCGATTATTCCTTAGTCCTCGGTGTCCTCGTCATCATCGTCACGGGGCGCAATATCTTTGCGGCGGGCGCTCGTGTGGACCAGAACGGCCAGCCCTGCAAGAGAGATTCCCGCAATCGCCAGCAGCAGTCCCAACGAAGAATTGTCGCCGGTCTTAGGAATCGTCAGCAGCGGCGTGGGTGTTGCAGTGGGTGCAGCGGGCACGGGTGTCGGCGCTGGGGTCGTGTTCGGCGTGGGCTGCGGAGTATGGTCCGGGGTCGGCGTGTTGTCGGGGGTAGGTGTCGGTGTGTCCTCGCGGGCATCTTTCATTACCACGGTCTGCATCTCGCCGGTGGGCAGAACGGTAAAGTCGATACTTTCTGCAACCTTGTAGCCGTTGGGTGCGGTGATTTCCGTCAGTGTATAATCTCCTGCTGGCATCTTTTCCACATAATGTGGTCCGTTTGTGGAAATCCAACGGTCAATCTCGGTGCCGTCCTTGTCCTTGATAACCAGTTCTGCGCCGGGAAGTTCTTCGTTGGTGGTGATGTCTACCTTGGAAATTTTTACCTTGATGGTATCATCAAACATTTCAAAGGTCTGCACCTCACCGTTGGGCAGCACCTCAAACTCCATGCGCTCCGCAATGGCATAACCGTCCGGGGCAGTCACCTCGGTCAAGGTATACTTGCCAGCGGGCAGCTTCTCCATGTAGTGCGGTGCATCGGTAGAAATCCAGCGGTCAATTTTGCTGCCTTTTTCATCGGTAATGATAAGTTCCGCGCCGGGAAGTTCTTCATTGGTGGTAAGGTCTTTCTTGGAAATCTGCACCTTGGTAATATCATCCTGCATAATAACGGTCGCATCGTCCAGCAGTTTCCAATCATCCCACTTCCAGAACAAAATGTTCTTGGTGGTCAGATAGTAAACTTCGCACTCCTCCAGATGATTGCCGTCCTCATCGGATTTCTGAATCAGGCGGAAAGTAATATCATTGGCCAGTGCGTACCCATCAGCGGCGCGGATCTCCGTCAGTGTGTAAGATTCACCGAAATGCAGCCCGGTCACGCGATGCGGCTCATCGGTGGACACCCATGTGGTTACGGTATTGCCGTCCGTATCCTTGATAGCAAGGGTGGCGCCGGGCAGTTCCTCGTCGTTGTTAAGGTCACGTTTGCTTACCCACATTTCTGTAGGCTTGTTGGCACAGGTGTTATCCAGCACCATAGTAGCTTGTCCATCATAGGTGAAAGTGACTTCCATCGGCTCCTCGTTGACGTAATAGCCGAGAGGGGCGCGGAGTTCCTTGACGATGTAATTACCGCTGTTGGTGGTGGCGTCCTTGCGGATGCTGCTGCCGTAATACTCGCCGCGAATAGGAATATCGCAGTCAAAATAGGTGTAGCCGTCTGCGCCAGTTTCGGGGCTGGTGGCGACCAGTTCGCCCGCTGCAAACAGCAGTTTGCCATCTGCGCTGTAAATATCGTCGGCAGCGTACAGGTTGAATACAGCACCCGCAAGGTATTTGCCGGTTTCGCGGTCAACTTTGTAAACACCTACTTTGGCCTTTTCACGGTCATTGTGAAATTTTAAGGTCTGCTGCTCGGTGAAATCGGCGTTGGCATCCTTGCTGCGCACGATCTCAAAACTCTGGGAAGATGCAGCGCCGTCAACCTTGGCAATGCTCGTGGCCATAACCACATCGTTCAGTTCGTTATCCCATGCAAAGGTGACATCATAGCTGTCAGTGGTGCCGATATAGCCGTAAGGCGGTTTGGTTTCCTCGATATGGTAGCTGCCCAGCGGCAGGGTCACGCTGACTTCGCCAATCGTGCCGTCATGGATTACGGACAGGAAATCGTAGGTGGCCTTGGTGCGGGCAGGGGCAAAGGCGGCAATGTCTGCGCTGCCGTCGCCGGTGGTGACTACGGCGACCACATCACCCTTGGCATACCAGAGCGTGCGGTTGCCATAATTGTCGGTCTGCCGATCCTGCGTATAAATATCCTCGGCGGCGGTGATGGTATACTCCGCACTGGCCAGCGGGCGGGTTTCATACACGAAATTGCCGTCCTCGGCCTCGCCGGTCATCCACGGGTCAAGTGCGCCAACTTCTGTTTTCCAGCCAGCTAAGACCTCGCCTGTTTTGCGGATCGTCAATTTGCCCAGCGTCTCATGGTTAGAGTAGTTTTCACCAATCACAAGGGTATCCATGCCGTTCTCGTTTTTGTCGCCGGTGGCTGCGTAAATGCGGTCTGTGGTGATTTCAAAATCCACATAGTAGATGCCATCTGCATCGTCGGTCAAAATGCCGTTTTCATATCCGGCAGAATCCAGCCATTCGTTGTAGAATCCGTTCGGGCCGGTGACTTCCACAATGCGATATTTACCCAGCGGCAGTTTTTCGGGCAGGGTCAGGATGCCCTCGGCGTTGGTGTAGAAAGTGTCTACATCTTTTGTCAGATGGCCGTTGACAGTATCGGTCATTGTGACGAGCTTCGGGTTGCCGTTGCTGTCATAACGGTAATGCCCCTGCTCGTCCAGCCAGTAGATTTGGAAAGCGATGTCGGGCAGCAGTACCGGTTTGCCGGTTTCCTCGTCAATTTTTGTGATGCGAAGATAAACTTCGATTTCCTCGTCCAGTACCGTAAATTTCTGATAACTGTCAGAGCCTGTCATTACGCTGTCCTTGGGGGTGGCCATAGCGCCCCACGGGTTGTTATCCTGTTCGGGGTCAACGGTGACAATAAAAGGCTCAGCTTGGAACAGGTCGTGCGGTACGGTGGTTTCCACGACCAGATAAGTGCCATAGGGCAAGCCCTGCACACGAATATTCCCGGTGTCATTGCTGAAGATTTCGGCAAGCTGGTATTCGTTGGCGCTGCCGGTGGGCTGCCAGCCATCGCCCTTACCGTTCTTGTTTTCTCCTGCGGCAGTCAGCGTTTTGTTGTAGGCGGCAATTTCGTCAGCGTTGACCTCATAGGTCTTTGCGATGGCCTGCGTTTCCGCAGAAAAATCCCACTTCGGATGCTCGTTATCGTAGGTCTTATCAATGTAGGCATCCAAAATGCTTTGCAGGGTGTAGCTGCCGCTGCGGGTCTGCTCAAACTGCTTCAGTTTGGACAGGTCGGACACAAGGAAGAATGTAAAGCCCGCGCCCTCCAGTTCCAGTCCATTGCTTTGGCCGCTGGAGGATACGATTTTGCTGATTTCCACATTGCCTTTGGCAACTTGGTCTTGGCTCTCGGCCAGCGCATTGTCAGCATGGATGTGGTAATTGGCGCTGTAACTGGTCTTGTCGATCTGTTCACCGGCTGCCTGTCGGTTGTCGGCAAAGGTGGTCTTTTCTACATACCAACCCTCATCAGAATAGGCGGGTGTGATGTAGTAGTTATGCTCATCGACAAGATAGCCGTCTGCAAAGGACAGGTAATAGGCATCGTAAGTCCAAGAGCCATCCAACGCTTTACTTTTAGAGACTGTAGAAAACTGGTTCTTGTACACCCAATCCGTGTACTGCCCGCTGCCGTTCTTGGCAAGCGCGGCGGTCTGCCCGGTGGCTGCCTTGGTGCGGCTGTCCACGGTGGGATAGGTGCCGGAAACAGCAAGAGCGCCGTCACGCAGCGGGATAACCACGCCGGTGGAGCGCTCTACGACATAATATTTGCCGAGGTACAAATTGCTGAAGCACAGCCAGCCATTCTCGATTTTAGCGCTGGCTACAAGGTGGTCTTTTTTCAGAACGGGTAAATAATCAGACACCCACTGCCCGCTGTTGTCGCGGATTGTGGTGTGCCAGATGGGATTGCCGTCTGTATCCACAATTTTGGAGTAGTCCACCACGCCGGTCACACCATCGGGGTGCGTAATATCTTCGGCGGCGTAGAGGTCATACACCGCGCCGTCCAGCGCGGCATCGCCGTGAGCCTGCCCGCTGGCAAGGGCTGTGCCGTGGGCGGTGCTGCCGCCCACATACCGCACGGCATCAAGGTCAACCTTGGAGATGCTGATTTCGCCCAAGGTGCGGTCATTTTTCATAACGCCGTCTGTGGGCGTGATTGTGTAGCTATCCTCGTTGGCCGCCTTGCCGCTGTTGTCGGTGTTATAAGTACGACGGGGATCCTTGGCAGTGTCGTAGATGGTAACGGTGGTTTCTACGCCTGTACGGGTGACAAGTTTGGTGCCGCCTTTGTCGGCAGCGGCAACGTCGGCATTATAGTCAGCATTGTCCAGCCAGATTACAGAATTGTCCTTATCCTTGGTGATTTCGATATAGTAACCGCGCTTGCCCAGCGGAGTGTTGGCCATGCCGGGATGATTGATGTCTGTCCAATCGCCAAAATAGCCTGTGGGCGCTTTGGTTTCCACGATGATAAACTTGCCCGCATTACGCTGGGTGTAGTAGAGGGTGTGGCGCATAGAATCCGTGGTCGCATAGGCCGCACTGTTGATGACCGCATAAGTGCCATCGCCTTGGCGCTGCACACTGTAAGTGTTGTAGCCACCTGTGGGCTGGTATTTGCCCGTTACAGTATCCCACTGGAAAATCTCATATTGCGCATCGGCAGCAATCTGGTTGCCGGTTTCGCTGTCGGTTTTCCTGATGTTGACCTGCAGAGACCATTCATCGTTTTTCATCTGATAAGCATTGTTGGAATTGGCCGGTACAGAAATGGTCTGGTTGTTGCCGTTGCTGCCCCAATACATTTCAAAACCGTATGGAACTCCCACTTCCTCATAGCGGAATTTGACGTTCGCCAGTTCTGCCTTTGCAGATGCAACCGCATTATCCACCATGCGCTGGGCCTCGACCTGCAACTCGGCAATCGCAGCATCGCGGGCGCTGTCGGCGGCTGCATCGGCTTCATCCTGCGTGGTGTAGGGACCTACTCGCCCGCTGCGGCTGTCGGTGGTTTTGCTTACGGAGTAGTGCAGCGTCCAACTTGCGGATGCAGCACCGCCATTGTTTTGAAAATTGTCATCGTTGGTGTGGCCAGCAGTGGTAACGCTCTGTTTATCTGCGGGAGAAATATTCCATGTGCCGCCGTCAATAGTACCGCTTTTGGTGATGGGTTCAATCTCGATGGTCGCGCCGTCCACTTTCTCGGTGGTTTTAAGCTGCACCTTGTTGGTGGTGATACCGTAGTCAAAATCAAAGCTGCCGCTTGCGGTCTGCGCAGGGGCTTCCCAGTTGGCGTAAATTTCCTGCACGATGGGTTTGGGGTTCGGTTCGTCATCGGAGATTTCGGGGCCAATCACGGCTACAGTCTGCCAGCCCGCACGGCCCGGCTGATAAATATAGGTGTAGTAGCCGCGGGCGGATGCGTAAGCGTCTGTGCCCTCCAACAGCGTCTGCGCGGATCCCATAAGAATTTTAGCGGCAGTGCTGTCGGGGTAATTCTCGATAATCTGCATCTGCGCATCTGTATAGATCGTGCGGCAGGAATCCAGCAAACTCGGCGCTTCTGCGGAGAGCGCAACCGGAGGGAGTTCCTGCATACCGAGCGAAAGCTGGGTCAAACCGCCCCAGATTCTGTACTGGTTGCCATAGTGGTCGCCGGGTACATACTGGTCTGCGCCAACCATAGAAGTATTGACATAAGTGTACGTTGGACAGTTCTTGGGCTGGCCGTCTGCGCCGGGGGTGCAGCAGTAGGCGGGTTCGCCGTTGAACCAAATCAGCCAAGTGCCATTGACTTTGGCGACCTTGGTGATTTTGCCGCTTGTTACGTCGGGGATAGGGCGTTCGCCGTAGGCAGCAATACCGGCATCAGCAAACGGAGATGCCACCGTGTGTTCACGGTCAATGGTGACATACAGCGTTTTAGTCTGCGTGCTGCCGTCCGGGCCGGTGTAGACAAGCTGTGCGTTAAAATCGGCAGCGGCCTGTACATATACGCCCATGACGGCGGCAGAGGTTTCATGGTAGCTATTGTGCAGCAAGGCATCGGCATCAGTGGCGGGTTCGCCGTAAAAGTCCAGCAAGGTCACGCCATCCGGCAGGATCATGTCGGTGCTGCTGCCGTCTGCGGGATATTCGACCTGTGCCATAATGGGAACAATGGCATAGTCTGCGCCGTCCAGCAGGGGCGCGGCCATGGTAAGGCCGTCATTGTCCAGTGCAACGGCGGTCAGATAGCTGCCGCTGGTTTCTTCCAGCTGGCTTTCGGGCCACTCGGAAATGCCGATTTTAGTTTCACCGGTGGCAACCGGCAGACCCTCGCTGCCGATATAGGAACCAATGGGTGCGTTGGGGAGGTCGGTGTACAGTTCCGCGCCGACAACGGCAGCAGAGATTTCTTCTTCAGCGGGCTGCTCTTCTGCCGTTTCCGGGGTGGCTTCGGTTACATCCTCGCCGGGGTCGGGGCTGCTCTCGTCGGTCTGGCCGTTGTCTGTTTCAGACGGCTCGGTCTGCTGCTCCATCTGCACGGTTTCCTCGGTGGGCTGCGGTGTGGGTTCCTCCGCAAACGCTGCACCGGGCAGCATGGAGCAGAGCATTACCGCCGCCGCAAACAGCGCGGTAACGCGGTGCTTCAATTTATAATGTGTTTCTTTCATTGTGAAATCCTTTCAAAACAGAGATTTTTTCACGAAAAAAAGCGCCTGCAAAATGCAGACGCTGCGGTTATCTTTCGGGGGTATCCTGAGCGGGCTGGGCTTTGGCTTTTTCAAATTTTCGCACTTGGTTTACAAAACCGTCCAATAGGCAGGTATGCGCTTGTAGGTCAGCGTAGTAACAGGAACGGTCAAATCCACGGCGATCCATATCTTTGATCGTGCGAATGGAATCTGCCCATTCTCTATTTGTGTGAGAAATGCGACCATCTCCATCACGGGTTTGAATGGCCGCTGCCAACACATATTTTGTGCGCTCCAAACCATATTCCGCCACTACCTGTTCAACAGCGCCAGCGCCCAGCCGCATACCATCAAAGCGCTGTGCAAGCGCTGCGTCAATCTCGTCCCGACACCTTTCATTCAAGTGGCAAGACGCATGGTACTGCTGCAATTCGCCGTGTTCGCGGGCATAAGTGACGGACTGTCGATATACTTTGGGTGGGTTCTGCTGCTGTTCCTTTTTCAGCAAGTCATCTGCACGGTCTTCCACGCACTGAGCCACAATGCTCATATAATCGGTTTCCAGCTTGGAAAAATCCTTATACACATCCGCCAGCGGCGCGGGAGATTTCAGCAGCGCCCGCACCTGTGCAAGGGTGAGGTTCATTTCTTCCGTCGCCAGAATAATGTCCTCACGGACGCTGTACTCGTAGGCGTGGTGTAGAATTTCTTCTGGTGGCTGTGCGGTCAGCCATAGGCAATAGGCGCTCTGTTCCACCCGCATTTTTTCGCAGAGCTGCTCCTGCGGGGTCATTCTTTTACCTCGCACACCAAAGAATTGGTTTCCAGCACATGACGCCAAAAATCGACCTGCCTGTCATAAGACATATTTTCATAGCAGACATCAATCAGCGTTGCATACAGCTTTTCCTCATCTTCTGGGGAAATGGCAAGAGAAATATTGTTTTGCGAACAATAGCACAGGTAATCAACAAGGTCGCCCATAGTATCTGCACCGCTGTTCTCCAACAATTCTTCCCACTCGTGCGGAAAATCGAGATCTTCCAGCACAATATCCACCGTGTCGTCACACATAGGAATGCTTACGGTTACTTCCTCTCCCGGATGCGGGCTGAAACAGTCCAAAATAGGTAAACAGCCGGAACTCCCGGCTGCATCTGCCAGCGTGTTTGCCAGCAGACTCATCATTTCATCGTGCGTCATAAAATCCTCCGAAGCAGATAAGATTCCACAAAAATTACGACTGCATACTGAATAAATTACTTCGTGTATGCAAATCATTCAACATCTCTCCATTCCAAGGAGTTGTTTTCAAGCATATCTTCCCAAAATGCCATCTTGCCGTCCATGTCCATATTTTCATGGCAGATTTTGAGCAATGCAGTAAAAAGAACATCCTCGGCACTTGAATTTTCGGATTTGTTTTTGTTCAGATAATCGGCAACATCTCCGATCGTTTCAGCACCGATTTTTTTCAGCAATGGTTCGCACTCTTCCGGCCAGATTTCGCTGCCCACCGGCATGATGCGCATAACAGCGTCAACAGGATACTCTATGCGAGTTCTATCTTCCTCGCACTGTGAGAAACCGTCTATAACGCTAATACAGCCCTCATACCTTGCCTTTGTAAGCAGGGTCAACGCTAATTCTTCAATAAGTTCGTCATAAATCATGTTTTCCTCCAATAGAAAAAGCGCCCACAAAAGTGAGCGCCCAGATAAAATATTCGGTTATGAGAACATCGGCAAACTGCCGTTTGCTGCATCTGTTTTCAGAATGGTGATCCAGTTGCTTTTGCCGTAGAGAAACCGCACGATATGCACCGTTTGCGTGGCATCGTCCACCGTATAGAACGCAAGGTAGTTCATAACGATGGTGAAGCGGATTCCCCATAAGGAAAGCAGTTTGTCGGAAACGACTTCAAATTTGTGCGGGAATTCTGCCAGTGCTCCGATTTTTTCGTCGGCCACATCCAACAGCTTGTCGGCGGCAGTTGGATTTTTCAGTACAAGGTCGATATAGTCGTAGGCGTTCGCCATATCGCGCTCGGCGGCTTGGGTGACATGAATGTTGTATTTCATCTGCGCTCCCTGCGGTGGCGCAAATCAGCCATAACATCGGCAAAGGGGCGCGTGTTCCCGGCTTCCACGTCGGCAAGGCCCTCTTGCAGCTTGCTGTACAGTTCAATGCGGCCCGCCATTTCCTCGTAGGTTTCCATGCTCATAACGGCAAGGTCGCCCTTACCGTTTTTGGTAATAAAGACCGGCTCGTTGTAGGCATGGCAGTAAGAGGAAATGTCATTGTAGTTGTTTCTCAAATCTGCGCTGGAACGAATGTTCGGCATAGATAGCACCTCTCTTTCATACAGAAATTATATCATAATTTATGTACGAAAACAAGTAGGAGTTTTAGTTGAATGTGACAGTCCAGTAGGTATACTGCCCCTCGGCGGTGGAGCAAAACCAACAGGCCACACCCATGCTCGTAAAGCTGGCGTTGGTGATGTTGGCATAGTGGGCAGGACTGTTCTGCCAATAGCTGCATACGCTGCTGGCCGAGCCGATAGGACCGGCTGCGCAGATTTCACTGCGGGTGGTCATGCCGCTGTGGTCGAACACACCGCCCGCGACAAAGCTCTCGCAGCGGGCATCTGCCGCCGCGCTCAGCCCGCCGTCCATTGCCAGCGGGGAAAGTCCCGCCGCCGCACGGATGGCGTTGATGTTCTCCTGCACGGCCCAGTATGCGCTGTCGCTGCTGTCGATGCTCCACCATTGCTCCGTACCGGTTGCAAGGTCGAACGGCACCGCACCATAACTCATACTAACCTGTGCCGGAGTGGCGGCTACGGTTTCCTCCACCGGGGCTTGCGTGGGTTCTGCGGTGGGGACTGCCGTAGGCTCTGCTGTCGGCGCGGGCGTGGGGGCCTGTGTCGGTTCGGGTGTCGGCTCAGGGGTTGCTGTCTGCGCAGGTTCGGCAGTTGCAGCAGCTTCCACCAGCTGCGCAGTTTCTTCGGTGGCCGGTGAGATTTCCACCAGTGCAGCCGGTTCAGCCGCAAGAGTTTCATCCGCTGCCGCTGCACACCCGGACAGCGCCAATACCATGCCCAATGCAACAATAGATTTTTTCATAAAAACTACTCCTTTCATCCTTGGGGTGGTCGCGTATACGATTGGTCTTTCTGCCTTTAATCATAGAATTTATCGCTCCCCCTGTCCACGCTGTCGATTATCGGTCTGACACTGTTGTTCCGGCTCGGTGTCGGTCACAATGTCTTTGTCGTTCATGTTCAGCAGTCCCTCCAGCACCGCAAGACGCTTACTCTTTTCAGTCAGTTCTGTTGCCTGTGGAAATGGCCGCTTGACTTCTTCCTCGGCGCTGGCAAGCTGCTGTTCCAATTGGATTTGCATATTGCGGGTCTTTTCAATGCTCGGTTCAATACCATTTGCCAAATTGGAAAGGCGTGTCAGATTGCCTAGCACATCAGCTCCCAACTGAGTGCTATATGAACCAGAGCCAGCCAATCTTGCATGGTACTCGTTGCCAAAAGGCAGATGTTGGATTTGCAGTTCCATACCCTTGAAATACCCGATAGGTACGGGCTTTTCGCTATTCAGTGCCAAGCCCAGCAGACCTAACAGGGCTTTCCCCGCAGGTTCTTTTTCGTAGTAAACTTTCTTTTCCAACTGGATACAGAAAACATCTTTGCCGTCCGCATCCACTACGGAGTGTTCCTTTACGGTGGCGGCGTCTACAGTGGCATTTTCAATCTGTTCTTTGCATTTTCGGATTTCAGCCGGGAAGCCGATGGCAATTTTGTTCTCCAGTTCATAACGCTGGCTGTCATGGGCAGCTTTCAGTGTTTTAAGACGGGTCAACTGCACGTCCAAGTCCATCTTTTCCTTGATAAGCGGATTGCCTGCCGCCAATGCCTTGACCTCGGCATAGGACAGCGCGGCCTCGTCCATATCATCGCAGCTGCGAGCCGGAGATTTTGAGGTCATGATCTGCCCGATGAATTTCTGCTTATTCTCGATAAGCTGCCACGAGTAGGCATCAAATGTTCCCTCCGTTACATAACGGAAAACATAGACCTCCTTATTTTCATTGCCCTGTCGTAATATTCTGCCCTCACGCTGCTCAATATCAGATGGCCGCCACGGTACATCCAGATGGTGCAACGCAATCAACCGCTTTTGGACATTGGTTCCGGCTCCCATTTTGGCGGTGCTGCCCATCAGAACGCGAACTGCACCGCTGCGAACTTTTCCGAAAAGTTCCGTCTTGCGGGCATCGGTGTTCGCTTCATGGATGAAGGCAATTTCTGTTTCGGGGATTCCGCGTTCGATCAGCTTTGCTTTCATGTCATCGTAGACATTGAAAACGCCCGCCTTGGGCGTAGACAGATCGCAGAAAACAAGCTGCGCACTGCGTTGGGGCATGGTATGCTCCCATATCTCAAAAATTTTGCCCACACAGATATTGACCTTGCTGTCAGGATCATCGGGCAAGTCGGGGTCGATCAAGCGCTGATCCAGCGCCAATTTGCGTCCGTCGTTGGTGATTTTCAGCATATTGTCCTCATAGGGCTTTACCATTTTATTGCGGATTTTGTCGGCCCGTTCGCCCAATTCTGTCACCATCTGCTTTTGTATTTCGGAGGGCTTTAGCTGGATGTTGGTCGGCTTGCCGCCCACAAGGGCAGGGACAGGTAATTTCAGCATATCTGCTGTTTGAATGTCAGCGCATTCTTTGAACATTGCCATAAGTTCCGGCAGATTGAAAAAACGAGCAAAGCGTGTTTTTGTGCGGTAGCCGGTTCCCTCCGGCGCAAGTTCGATGGCTGTGACGGTTTCGCCAAAGGTGGCCGCCCAACTGTCAAAGTTTGCAAGGCCGTTGCGTTCCAAGGTGTACTGCTGCAAATAGCGCTGCATGGTATACAGCTCGGTCATGCTGTTGGAAATGGGGGTGCCTGTGGCAAACGTTACGCCGCGTGCCCCGGTGATTTCATCAAGGTACTGGCACTTCATAAACAGGTCACTGGCCTTTTGGCTCTCGGTGGTGCTGATACCCGCGATGTTGTGCATCTTTGTAACGGTCATGAGGTTCTTGAAATTGTGTGCTTCATCGACCATGAGGGAGTCTGCACCCAGTTCCTCAAAAGTCACCACATCATCCCGTTTCGGGGCGTCCAGTAAATTTGACAGCTTGGTTTTCAACTGCTTTTTCTTACTTTCCAACTGCTTGACGGTCAGACGGCTGTCGCTGTTGTCCATGCTCTCCAACTGCATCTCCAGTTCGTCAATTTGCTTGCGGATAAACTCGGCTTTTCTGGCATCGGAAAGTGGAATCTTTTCAAACTGGCTGTGACCGATTACCACAATGTCATAGTTGCCGGTGGCGATTTTGGCACAAAACCGTTTACGGTTTGACTTTTCAAAATCGCGCTGCGTTGTCACCAAAATGTTTGCATTGGGGTATAGCTTCAGCGCTTCACTGGCAAATTGGCCTGTCAGATGATTTGGCACGGCAACAAGCGTTTTACTGCACAGGCCCAGCCGCTTTTTTTCCATTGCGGCGGCAACCATTTCGTAAGTTTTACCCGCGCCAACCACATGGGCCAGCAAGGTGTTGTGGCCGTACAGGATGTGGGCAATGGCATTGCGCTGGTGGGGCCGCAGTGCGATTTCCGGGTTCATACCGAAAAACTGGATGTGGCTGCCGTCGTACTCACGGGGGCGGATGCAGTTGAACTTTTCATTGTACAGCGCCACCAAGCTTTCCCGGCGCTCACGGTCCTTGAAAATCCAGTCTTTAAAAGCATCTTCTATCATCCGTTGCTTCTTCGGTGGCAGGACCATTGAGTTTATGCTGCTCCTTGCCGTTTTCGTCATAGATTGTATCGTAAATTTTGGTGGCCCGCAGATTGAGTGCGTTCTCCAACAAATGATAGCCGTTGATACGTTTTGTGCCGTAGGTGTTCGTGACGCGGATATTATCGTTGCCCTGGCTCTTGTTGGAAATATACCAGTTATTCAGATATTCATTGTAACGGACAGCTATTTTCTGTTCGCGGTAGGTTGACTGAAAAAGTTCATCGGCAAACCGCTTGATGATTTCCGGCCCGATCCATGTGACACCCAACCGGACCGTTATCTCGCCCGCCGTCAAGTCTTTGGGCTGCACCTGCTCCAGCGCTTCTACATTGATGCGGAACGCCGGGTCTTGGTCGGCGGCAACATGAGCAATACGCAGCTTTTCGCGTACATTGCCAGATAAATACTCGTCTGCCATAAGGTAAACAGGGCTGCCGTCCTCCTGTTTGCGGAAAGGCTCTACAAAAATAACGCCCGCCAGTTCCTTGGCAAGCGTCGCTTCATCTTTCCCGGTAAGGTGCATCATGTAAGGCATATCGACCTTGGCACGTTCCCCGATGCTCAGTGCCAGAGCGTCCGATGCCGTGTCGGCGTGGTCGGGTATCTGTGCAGAGCGGATAGTCCTTTTGGTGAACATATCCGACTTGCTGATAAAGTTTCCTTTTTCATCGACATTTTCAAGTGAACACAGCAAATAGTAGCTGCTGTCATCCCGGAAAGACAACTCCGCGCTGCGGCTGTTGATTAGGCCGTGCTTGGCGCGGAAGGCATCATACTGGCGGTTAAGCTGGCCTTGCAGACGGTGGATTTCCTTGTCCGACAAGTCCTGCAACTGCGCATCGATCAAAGCGCGGGTGGTATCGCGCAGTTCCACCAGTTTGCGGATACGCTCGGCAGAGGCTGCGTTGGGATTACACTCCCGCATGACTGCGCCTTCGCGGTAATAGATTTTATCGTCCTTTACCGTGTAGCTGAAATTACGCACAAAGGGATCGGCATCAATGTACTTGGTGTCCTCGCCGCTTTCCTCCTGTATGGGAATTTCGGCTTTTGTCAGCGTGGCGGTCAAGTGCTGCATGGCAGTGTCGATTTGCGTTTCCAGCAACGGCTTTCCGAAACGGTCCACCGCATCGGGGTCTATTGGCTGGCAGGTGGAAGCCGGGCCATACGGACCGGAGACTATCTCCATTCTGCCGCAAATCATTTCGGGGTGCTCCACAAAGTAGCGGTTCATGGCAATGCCGTTGGCATCTTCTGCAAGGTGCAGCCAAGGCTCGTCCTGCTGGCGCAGCGTATCGCGCTTTTGCAGAAAAATTACATCCGTCATAATTTTAGTGCCGCTGCCCTTGAACGCATTGTTGGGCAAGCGCACCGCACCGATGAGGTCGCAGCGCTCGGCAATGTACTTGCGGGCGCGGTCATCCTTTTTGTCCAATGTGCCGCTGGAGGTGATGATCGCCATGATGCCGCCGGTGCGCAGCTTGTCGATGCTCTTGGCAAAGAAATAGTCGTGAATGGGAAAATGCAGCCGGTTATACTGAGGGTCATTGACTTGGAAATTGCCGAAAGGGACATTGCCAATAGCGCAGTCAAAATAGTTGTCGGGGAGAAGCGCATTTTCATAGCCGGTTACTTGGATATTGGCCTTTTGATATAGCTGCTTGGAGATGCGGCCTGTGATGCTGTCCAATTCTACGCCGTAGAATTTGGCATCGCTGCTGCCAAAATGTCCGTGTGCGAGAAATGCGCCTGTGCCCATGCTGGGTTCTAGGATTTTGCCGCCCTTTACGCCGAAGCGTTCCAGTGCGCGGTAGATGGGGTGGATAACGGTGGCAGGGGTATAAAACGCCGTCAGGGTGCTGCTGCGGGCAGCTTCGTATTCGGATTCAGACAATGCTGCTTTCAGCTGGCTGTACTCGTTCGACCATGTACTTTTGTTCGGGTCGAACGCATCCGAAAGCCCGCCCCAGCCCGTGTACTGCGCTAAAATTTTCTGCTCATCCTCAAAAGCAGGGCTGCCGCCGTTCGCTACGCGCTGCTCAATTTCTTTCAACTTTTGGATGGCGGCAATATTGGCTGCAAACTTTTCGCGCGGTGCTGTCGGCAGGTTGTCCAGATAAGGGGCTTCATAGGTAATGGGTTCACGGTGGTAAGGTTCATCTTCTGCCGAAAGCCGTTCTGCATCCGCCATAACCTGTGCCACAAAGGGGCTGGGCTCCTCAACGATTTCGCCCACGATGGATTCAGCAACTTCTTCCGGCTGCGCTTGGCGGCTTGGAACTTCTGGGGTGGATAGTGCTGCATTTTTGGGGTTGGCCGCAAGCAGCCGCGCAAATTCTTCATGGCTGACGGCACGGCCTACCAGCGGGAAACTTTCATCCCGCAGATGAATGTTTTCTCTGCCGATTTCCTCCACGGTAAAGGGTCTGGCATCTTCCAGATAAACCGTGCTGCCGATAGTTACAGGTGATTTTTCGACTTTTCTTGTAGTCGGATGATGCTTTTCAAACTCTGCTTCGGCGGTATTGATAAAATCCGAGAAAGCGCTGTTTTCAATGCCCTGCGCAGCAAGCTCGTGGTTATCGTGGAAGTAGTCGATATGGACAATGTTACCGTCAACCTCATAGCGGATTTCGTTCCGCAGAAGATTGGCATACACTTGGATCTCGTGCTCATCGTCCTCGGTGGTAGAGTAAGCAAACTCCACGCGGGTCAAGTCGGAGAAATTCGGCTCGTTTAGCCCCTCATTCTCGCAGAAATCCGCGATAGCGTGTTTTGCATGGGCGAGTGCGGCATCGTTCGCTGCACGAGAGGCTTGCTGTTCTGCTGCCCATGCCTGATAGGTAGCTTTTTCGGCATCGGTCAGATACTGGTCGTTGTAAACTAAAAGCCGCAGGCGTTGGGCAACCTCTTTCCACTTCAAAACGCGGCGATACTCGCCGTCCTCTGTACGTCGGGTGATTTCAAGATTTTTGCCCATGTGGTTAAGAAAGCCGTGCCCACCATCACGGAAGAACCATGTGCCGCCGCCGATGCCGTATTCCTTTTTCAGCCAGCGGGCTTGATTTTCCTCGATAGGAAGTACCTGTGCAGAGAGATATTGCTGAATACGGAATTTGCCATCTTCAAACCCGCTGCCTCTGCACAGCACATCGGTAATGTCCTGCTCCGTAATGTACTTGCCGGATGCGTCAATGACGGGCTCGTTCCACTTTTTGGCTTCTGCCGCAAGGTCGATATTTTTTGCTTGCTGCTCATGGCTCGGAAGTCCTGCCTTTTCAGAATCTTCGGGAGTAAGAGTAAGCTGCTCCATCTGCTGCTGCACAGGTGTAGCCTTGATGGGAACCATCAGACGCCCTTGCTCGATGAGGTCAGCAATCTTTGCGGCAACAGCATCCCATGTCAGATTGACCTGTGCTGTTTTGGTAAGATAGTTGCCCTCCCAAAGTTCAAGGTACATATCATGCCGGATAAAACCTACGGTATTGTCATCCACGAACAAATATGTATAAATTTGCTTGTAACAGTGCTTGCAAAAGGCGCTGCGCTCGGCAAGGTCGGGATGCTCATTGAAATATTCCAGAATAGCCGCATTGTCGGCACGGCTGGAGGATTCTTTCTCCAGCAAGCCTAGAATCAGTTCATCGCTCAGCGGCGGCAAATCAGAAATGGGTACAGAAAAAGCGGAGGGCGTGGTATCGCTCTCCGCTTGGGGTTCTTGTATTACAGGCTGTAAATCTGCTGCATCGCCAGTTCCTCGGCTTGGCTCTGCAAGGCGTTCATCCACTGCGTCCAGCCCATCGGGTCTGTCTGTCGGTTCGGGGCGGTGCTCTGCTGCATCAGCGTCTGCATCGTCTGCTCGATTTGCCGGTGTACTGCGTTGTCCATCTCCGCCAGATGCGGGTACAGCGTTCCCTCCAACAGCATCTCGTCGAACACCATCGGCGCGTTCTCCAGCAGGAATTTCCGCCGCAGGCTGCCGTACTTGCCGATTTCCGGCATCGGCGGCTCGTTCAGCGTCAGCGCCGGGATTTGGTAGCCGTTCACCATCATGTACTCCATTGTTGACCTCCTTGGTGTTATTGGTTTCTTCCTGTTTGTCACCATAATAGCGGACTTTTTCGGCGCGTGCAACACTGTCAATTTCTCTCGTGATGCTTCCGATCTGCTGCATGAGAGGCCGTGCCGCCTGTTGGCAAGCGTTGCCCAAACACAGAGTGATGCGGTTTGTATCAAACTGGTTCACGGATTCAAGGGCAGACAGGTCCAGCCGCGCAGTATCCACGCCGCACCGCAGCGCGGCCATATACAGACAGCTTTGGGTGATAAGCTGTAAAAATTGCTGCCGCTGTTCGTCCGGCTTGGCCCACTGTAAGCTGCTGCCGTCTATGGCTTTTCCCAGTGCGGTTGTGAACATGGCGCTGCGCTGGGCAACGCAGGATGTAGAGAGCATGAGGAGGGCGCTCTGGATGCTGTCAGCGTGATTATCCGCTACGATTTTATCCCAAACAGGCTGCCAGTTCTGGTCTGTAATGACCCACGGCAGCGCTTCGGGAATCTCTGCACGGGGGATGGTATCGGAAATGTCAAACAGATACCGCAGCCGGGAAGAATTGGCGCGAGTGTCAAATACCGCGATACCGTGCGCGCCGCGCTTGACCCAGCGGCCCGCATTATTATTCCAGTAGGCTATGTCGGCCACGGCTGTGGCGGTGGGGCTTTGCTCGTGAATCAAAAGCTGGTTCGGGAAACTATAATTATAAGCAATGGCCGCTGTCCGCAAAAATGCTTTCCATCGGTCACTGCTCTCCGTGACGGCTTGCAGTTGCTTTTTGGCAAGCGCACGAATATTTTCATATTTTGCCATAGGCTGCTCCTTATCGCTCGTGCTGTTCTGCTTTTGACAGTGTGGCATTTTCAAGTTCCGGCAACAAGTTATCTACCTGCTTATACCCAATCGGCTGAACATAAAAAGCGTGTGTCTCGTTATCTTTGTGTGTCACAATAATATCGCTGACAGAGACGGAACGCATACTTTTGGCGTTTGGACGGTCATCCCGATTATGCCGTGAATAAATGCTGTCCAGCGTTTCCCAACGCTCCATCTGCCCCTTGTACACGAGTTCGTAGTCCTTTGCTCCGGCAGCGAGCCTCGCAGGAGAATACTCCATAAAAACAAGGTCTCGCCTGTTAGTTTGATAGATTTCATAAGGGATTTGCACTCGCTTTTCGCTGCGAAATCCCCACGGAAAATAGGTGCCTGAATCAAATTGGAGTGGCTCATCCAGTTCATCTGAGAATACAACCGGTGTCACTGGCCGCCCACAATCCAAGGAATCCAGAATTTCATCCTTGAATTTTTCCACGCTTGTGTAAGGAACGATTTCACCGATCATCCCGTCTGCACCGAGATATTCGATGTAGCCGACTACTTTATCTGTCTTTTCTTCCATTATCTTTCCAACCTTTCCCAAAAAGATAGTTTGTTCCCGTAGCGTTCATCCTGCGGGCGTACCTTTGCGGCGGGCAGTTCACCGCTTGCCATATCTTCGACTTGCGGTAGAAAAAGTAGACGGCTGTATCGGTCTGCTTGGTCTTTGGATAAGCCCACGACTTTATCACCATTTAGCCCGCAGATGAGAAATCGCCCGCGCACGGTAATTCCCTCGTCATTGACCTGTCTGTTATATTTCAGCCGGCTTTGGGCTTTGCTGCATATCAGCCCGATGCGAGGTGTGCCAAACGGTTTTAGAATTTGGCTTTCACCCTCGATTACCTCGGAAACCGCAGTCGCCGCACTGGAAAAAACCGCTTGATAAGGGCAGTAGCTGGGTTCAACAACTAATAATCTTGTCATCGGTGTCTCCCCCTCATCTGCTGCCGTGCTGGTGGGCACGGGCGTAGTTTTCCAGCAGTTTTACAATAACCTGCTGCATCTGGTCGCTTGTAAAGCCTTTCGGAAAGTATCGTTCAACTTTTGCAACGGGAATCATAAGCTGCGGGTCACGCGGCTTTACACTGGGCGGCTTGGCGGCCATAATATGCTGGATTATTTCTGGTGTCAGTACGCTTTCCTTGCTGGCCTCCTTGAGTTTTTGTGCTTGTGACAGTGAGGGAGTACAGCCCTCGGATTCCATATAAGAGAGGAAGTCCTCTTGTTCTTCTGGGGTAAGGTAGCTAAGTTCTACGGCGGGAGTGGTTTTTAGCTTGCCATCATCCACCATTTTCATAAGTTCGGGGGTGAGTTTGTTCAGACGGATGAAGCGCTGAATTTGATTTCTGCTTTCTCCTGCATCTTGGGCAAGTATTTCATCGGCACGAAAACTTGTCCCAACTTGGGACAAATTATTTTTTGACGGTCTGCCGCCTTTTCGCTTTATGGCTTGTAATTTCATCTCATACGCTTTCGCCTTTTCGCTCGGCAAAATATGCTCTCGTTGGCAGTTACTGTCCACCATCAGAATAATAGCAGTATCGTCGTCCATATCCCGCACAATGCAGGGCATAGTTTCCACGCCCGCCCGCTGGCTGGCATGACAGCGGCGGTGGCCCGCCACGATTTCATACCCACCATCTTGCCGGGGTCGGACAATGGCAGGGGTCATGACACCGTATGCCTTGACACTGTCCACCATTTTGTCCATTTCGTCATCGTCACGGACTTGAAAAGGGTGATTCCGAAAGGGATGCAGTTCCGTCAGCGGCAAAATTTGGATTTTCTCTAATTTTGCGTCCTGCCGCTCCTGCTCACTCGAAAAGAGATTATCGAGTGAGGGCAGATTGATGTTGCTGCCGTACTCTCTCATTCTCCGTCACCTCCTTGGCAAGCGCTTTGTATGCCAAACTGGCCGGGCCGTTGGCATCGTAGGTCAGCACGCTATGTGTACTGGCAGCGCTTTCTGCCGTGCGCGTACTGACCGGGATTTCTGCACGGTAAATTTTCAGCGCGTGACCGTAGGCGCTGCGCAAGGCAGCACATACATCTTTGGATAGGTTGGTGCGCTTGTCCACCATCGTCAGCACAATGCCGTCAATATCCAGCCGGGGATTGATACGGCGCTTTACTTGGTTGACGGATTTGAACAGGGATACCAGACCTTTGAGGGCGAAATGCTGCGCCTGCACAGGAATCAACACCCTGTCAGCCGCAACAAGCGATGCTACGGTGATGATGCCCAGCGAGGGCATACAGTCGATCAAGCAGTAGTCATATTTATCATTAAACGGCTCCAGTGCCTGTTCCATGATTTTTTCGTGCGCCATAACGTTTACAAGGCTCACTTCCATATCAGACAGACCAATGTCGGAGGGAATGAAATCTACCTTTTCTTCATGGTGAATTACCACTTCTGGCGGCTTTTCGTCCTTGATAACAGATTCCATTAGGTCGCTGATTGTTGCGCCGTTTTCGGTGCCCGCATAGCCGAGATAGCTGCTCAAATCACCCTGCGGGTCGGCGTCCACCAACAGCACCTTGTAGCCCATCGCCGCAAGTGCTGTGCCAAGATTTACGGTGGTGGTCGTTTTACCCACGCCGCCTTTTTGGTTTGCAACTGCAATAGTTTTCATATTCCGCTCCTTTACCGTTCCATGCTGATAAGTCTACGAGCCGCCAGCAGATAGTCGTTATAGTCCTTGCCGATGGCCGGAGGTGTGTCCTGCACGATATATCCCCGTTCTGTCAGCCTTTTTGCCACAATTTTTGTAAAGTTCCTGCCGGGTTCATCACGGTCAAAGCAAAGTGCCACGCGCTTAACTTCGGGATGCTGCTGTAAAAAGTAGTCAATCGGCTGGTGGTTCAGCCCACCCAGCGCCAAGTAGTGGACGCTGCGCCACGGTGCATCATGCTTGTACTGCCGCAACGTCGCGCCGGACATAGCATCAATAGGGGCTTCGTAGATTTCTACGGTATCACAGGTTTCAATCTCGGCAGGAATCAGAAAGCCATACTGTTTTTGGCTGCCCGCGACATCTCCGCGAAAGCCGCCTTGACAGCAGCGCTGAAAAGCAGAGCGCGGTACACCTTCTGCGTCCTTGCCCACAAACACACAGTTGCGATAGCTGCCGCGTGTGGTTTGGTACAGGATACCGCTGTTCACGCAATAACGCAGTACCTTCGGACTGATACCGCGCTGCATCAGATAGGCCGTTGCAGCTTCGACGTTCCGATCTGCGGTGGGTAACTCAAACGGGCGGGTCGTGTGCTGCTGGGGAGAAGAAGCCTTAGCCGTCTGAATAGAAACAGGCGCGGGAGCCATTGCACTCAACAACCGTACCGCCGAGACAAAGTCCATGCCCTCAACCTTTACCAGATAGTCGAGTGCATTGTTGCCACCCTTGCTCTGCGAAAACCAGTGAAACAGCCCATTTGCGGGCGTGATAACAAGGCTGCTGTGCGTCTTGGTGCAATACTCCTTGTCTGTTTTGCGGACAAGCTCGCCGGGATGGTAGGTTTCAAGGTACTGCATGACGCTGATGCGCCGTGCAGCCTCAATATTTTTTTGATATTTGCCCATGATGACCTCCGATTTTTGAAATTAAAAAAGCACCTTGCCTGTGGACAGGTAAGATGCTTATAAGAACCGATATTCTCTTTTTCAGTTGGCTGTTTCTTCAGCCAGCTGGAGAGGGGGTGTGGGGGAGAGGAACGCGCCGCGATCCCATTCCTATAAAAAGATATAGTTTCCCCTTGGATAGTTTTGACAGGCGTAACAAAGTGGCAGAATGACAGTTTTTGAATAATAGCGGGTCGCCAAACCGTTAGATAGTAGAAAAATGTCCGCTATTGGGTACTGCCGTTTTTTATGTGCCTCTACTTTCCGAATGCGGTGGTTTTTAGTCTGCCATTTTTGAAAGATTGTCCACAAAGCGAGAATGATTTCTCAACTACGTTGGTCTGCCAGATTTCCAATCGTAAGTACGTCCGAAAATCAAAAATTGTATCGTGGATAGGTGCTTTTTCACTAAAAAGGGCAGGAAATAAGTTCCTTGAAATTCCTAAAAAATCCACCAAGTTCTTCTCACTTGGGCCGACTCAAAATCCGTTGGTGGTGACACCGTATGGGTTCGACCCCCATCACCGGCATTCCTTATACCTAAGCCTTTTAGCGGCTTAGGTATTTTTTGTGTGGCAGACAAGATTCAGGCTTGTCTGCCATTTTGTCTGCCACTTTTACCCCAAATGGCAGACAAAACGGATTTATTTTCCGTTGGTTTTGGCGGACAAGTTCGCCCAACGGAGTTTTTCTCCTAAGCGATTTTTCGTTTGGGAGATTTCTTCTTTTCGGGAAGTTCGCCAAGGTTGATTTTGCTGGCAATCATATTCGCGGCTTCCATCTTGCTGTCCACGTCAATGTGGGCGTAAATATTGGCCGTGGTGGAAAAGCTGGAATGCCCCAGCCACATCTGTACCTCTTTCATCGTGACTTTGTTCTTGATGAGCAGACTGGCGCAGGAGTGGCGGAGGTCATGGTAGCGAATCGGGCGAAAACCATTCTTCAAGAGCATTTCGCGGAAAACCCGTGTCACATAGTCCGGGGTCACAAGATGCCCCATATCATCAACGCAGATATAGTCCTTATATTCCTTGCAATAGCTGTTGCCGCAAAGTTTCATTTGCTGGCGCTGGCGTTTTTGGGCTTTCAGTAAAGCTTGTTCAACTGCGGGAATCAGCGGCAAACTGCGGAAGCTGGACTTGTTTTTCGTCCGGCACTTGGAAACGTCCACCATTTTGCCATCCACATTGATGCGTTCAAAGGTGCGTGAAATCGTGACGATTTTCCGTTCAAAGTCGATGGCCGACCATTGCAGACCGATTACCTCGCTGCGGCGCAATCCATAGAACGCAGCAAGCATGACAGGAAGTTCCATTTTGGTATTTGCAAAAATAGGCAGCACTTCCATCAATTCATCCGCTGAATAATAGCTGGCAACAAAGTTGTCTTTTTTGGGGCGCTCCACTTCGGCAGCAGGGTTATAGGGAATCAGTTTGAGTTTTACTGCGTCCGACAAAGCCTTGCGGATGTTGGCATGGTAATGGAGAACCGTGTTCCCACTTACTCCACGCTTGTTGATTTCATGGGTGTAGAACATCTCAATATCCAGCACCGTGATTTCATTCAAGCGTACTTTCCGTGCGGAAAAATACGGCGCAATCCACGATCTGACATTTTGGCAATAGCCGGAGTAAGTGACCTCTTCCCAACTTTTGCGTTTCCATTGCAACCAAAATTCAAGATAATTGGAGAACAGCATATTGGGATGTGGTGTATTCCAACTTTCCTCGGTATCTTCTGTGGCGGCTGCGGCGACGCGCTCTTTTACACCATGCACTTCTTCTCCGGCGCTGGCCGCGCGAATCATCGTCTGGAGCAGCGCCTTGGCCTTAGTTGCATTGCGGTCGGTGGACAACCCCGTACTCAGCGTTTTGCGGTTTCGTTTTCCTTTTTCATCCGTGGGCAGATTCAGAACCACATAATAGAATCCGTGTTTTTGCGTAAGATAGCCTGTAACTTTCGTTTTCATTGCGTTGCTCCTTTCCGGCTATCCAACGGTATTGGCAACACCTATATGATAGCGGATATGTACCGCTTATTCCACACTGTCGATTGCCGCATTGACAGTGTTGCAATCTTCGGGTGTTTCGTTCTGCAAAAAGCGAATTACGTTTACCTTGGGGATGCGGTAACTGCGCCCAATGCGAAACGCCTTGATTTTCCCTGCATTCAGCATACGATATGCCGTTTTCTTACTCACGGGCCGCGAACCGCCCAGCATCTCGCAAAGCTGTGGTACGTCCACCACATCGGGATATTTGCGGAAAATTTCTCGTTTTCCAATCGGCTCTCCCATAGTCGGTCAACTCCTCTCATAATAATTGCGGATTTAATTCCACAAGCATAGCGGCCACTTGTGGAAAACAAGTGACCGCCATAATCTGAAATCAAATTGTACGCCCTATTCGACACTACTCCCCGGACATACGAGGGCGAACCACCGACCCGGCTGCTGGAAACAGCTCCCACTTCCTGTACCACATTGTTGGCAGTACCGCC